>Ga0214921_10000218_pt1 | contig 114796 bp, 111 predicted proteins | sample LL1505_MetaG_FD_177992 | JGI IMG/M metagenome (GOLD analysis project Ga0214921, IMG submission 177992) | Freshwater microbial communities from Lake Lanier, Atlanta, Georgia, United States - LL-1505 | ecosystem: Environmental > Aquatic > Freshwater > Lake | place: USA: Georgia | collected... | reverse complement strand
GCTCCGTTAACGGATTTTGCATAATGGTTTTGACGTCCCCGAGAAGCCGGCGGACACTTAGACTGCTAATCGTAGCGCATTCTTTCTGTGACATGGTTGTGAAATAACTTGTGTATATACATTTCCTCGCAATATATATTTAAACCCCTTGTAGGTATTCAATATGTGTATGTATGTATGTATCTATGTATCTATGTATGTATCTATGTATGTATCTATGTATGTATATATATAAGCCCCTTATACCGTCACACTCAACAAAATAGAGATACTTATCCAGACACGACAGTAGGACTGGAAAAAAATGTAAAAAATTGAAACTTTTATTGGTTTTATAAAATGTAATAAAAATAATCTCTGTCATTATATTATCAAATATGACCCCAACCAAAAAATACAATGCAAATAATTTATTACAGGAGTTCCTTATGAAGCGGAATGCAAAGGAGGACTCCAATAGGGATAAAAAGGCAACGCATACGAGAATTGGCGACAAAGAACTCAATATATTTGCGGGCTCATATGTGATACCAAAAGAAGACCTCGCAGAGTTTTATGCGGTTTATTATGAACACATATTTGTGCAAAATAAACTAGAATATTTAACCGAACGCCAAATCGAAGACGGCGGGGATGCGAACGGTCCTATCCTGATTGATTTTGATTTCCGCTACAATTATGAGGTGGAAACTCGCCAGCACGACAAGCAGTTTATCGTGGACATTTTGAGTTCTTTATATTTGGAGGAACTTAAGGAACTATTCAAGTTTAAAAATGCAGACACGTTTGACATTTTCGTTATGGAAAAGCCCCACGTGAACCGAGTGAAAGATAAAAACGTAACCAAAGATGGTATCCATATTGTGATGGGATTGCAAATGGACCATACATTGCAACTGATGTTACGGGAACGTGTAGTCAAAAAGTTTGCGGACTACAGCGATTTACCGCTTATTAACACGCCAGACCAAGTGTTTGATTTAGGGATTAGCCAAGGCTGCATTAATTGGCAACTATATGGCTCGCGCAAGCCGGGGCACGAAGCATACCGAATGACCATTCATCTGGTGGCTACGTATGATGCGAGCGAAGACACCATCTTGCTAGTAGAGAAGCCCGTTGCCGGATTTGATATGAAGAATAACTATTGCAAGCTATCGGCGCAGTATGAGGGAAACCCAAAGTTTGAGATGCACCCAGATATTGTGGCGGAGTATACCGCAAAGGCAGGAGCAAGCAAGCAAAAGACGGCACAGAAGAAAACGTCCAGCGGCAAGCCAAAGCACACGCTGATTATCAAGGAAGACGAAGACGAAGAAAACGAGATATCGCTGGAGGAGATTGTAGACAAGGAAAGCTTGGAGCGCGCCATGAACAAGATAATCGCGACGCTTCAAAAAACAAACTCGGCGAACGACTATTCGGTAATAGAAGCGCACCAATACGCGCAAATATTGCCAGAAAAATATTACGAGCCGGGTTCGCATATGCTGAACAGACAGGTGGCCTTTGCCCTCAAGCATACAAGCGAAAAGCTGTTCTTGTCTTGGATAATGCTACGAAGTAAAGCGGAGGACTTTGATTACGGAACGATTATGCCGTTGTATGACAAGTGGCGTTCGTTTAATAGAAATGCGGCGTCGGGTGTGACCAAGAGGTCGCTGCTATACTGGGCGAGACAAGATGCACCGGATGCATATTTAAACATAAAAAACAATACGATTGACACGTTTGTAGAGGAAACGATAAAAAACCCAACCGAGTATGATTTTGCGTTTGTGTTGTCGCTGATGTTCAAGGACAAATACGTGTGCACAAACGTGAAGACCAAGCAGTGGTATATGTTCAAAAACCATCGATGGATTATGGATGAAGGCAACACGCTACGCAACTTGATTTCCAAAGATATGTATGAGTTATACCAAGCAAAAATGATGGTGTGCGTGCAAGAGCTGACGAACCAAGACTTGTCCGAGAACGATGAGGAGTATAAAAAGTTACAGAACCGTGTGAACGAGATATGCAAGATATCGCTCAAGTTCAAGAAAACCACCGACAAGAATAACATCATGACGGAAGCGGCGGAAATCTTTTGGGACGGCGATTTTATCAAGAATATGGATTCGGACCGATATTTGATGTGTTTTACGAATGGGGTGGTGGATATCAAAAACAAGACATTTCGAGATGGCTACCCAACGGATTACATTACCAAGTGCACAAACATCCCCTATATTCAATATGACAAAGTAACGCAATCCTCCGCCCATACCAAAATGATGGACAGCATTGTTACGTTTATGAAGCAGCTGTTCCCCGTGGACGAGCTCAACACGTATATGTGGGACCACCTTGCGTCCAGTCTAATCGGCGAAAACGTGAACCAATACTTTAACATTTACCGTGGTAGCGGTAGCAACGGCAAAAGTTTGTTGGTGGATTTGATGACCATTGTGCTAGGCGAATACAAGGGAATCCTGCCAATCACATTGATTACCGACAATAGAAACAAGGTGGGTGGCACGTGTTCCGAGTTAATACAGCTGAAGGGTTGCCGTTACGCGGTGATGCAAGAACCGAAAAAGGATATGACACTGAATGAAGGTATAATGAAGGAAATTACCGGTGAGAAGTTTATGCAGGGACGAGAGCTGTTTCAAAAGTCGGAGGTGTTTGCGATTCAGTTTCAGCCGGTGGTGTGCACGAACTCGCTGTTCCGCGTAGAAAGCAATGACGACGGCACGTGGAGAAGAATGAAGATAGTGGACTTTTTGGCCAAGTTTGTAGATGCAGGAGAAGAGCATACGGATGATACGCAGTATGTGTTTATCAAGGACAAAACGCTGAAGGACAAGCTGCCGGAATGGGCTCCGATATTTGCGAGTATGCTGATTCATAGAGCGTTTGAAACGCAAGGAATGGTGAAAGATTGCGAGATGGTGATTTCCTCCACCACCAAATACAGACATGGCCAGGACCATATTTCCGCGTTTATCAAGGATATGATTATCAAGATTCCGGGAGCGAAACTCAGAAAAACGGGAGTGCTGGAGGCGTTCAAGTTCTGGATGCAGCAGAACCAAGGCGGGTGCAAATTGCCCAAAGGGTCGGAGCTTTACGAGTATATGGACAAGAAGTTTGGCAAATATCGGGTGGATGGGTGGCAGGGGATTGGACTGTTTATTCCAGAGGAGCCGGAGGAAGCAGACACAACGGATTTGTTGTTATAAAATACAACACGAAAACAGGTATAAAATATATAATAACACGATTGATATGTATACATATACACATCAAACACCACCCAAAAATAAACTCATCCATAATAATGAAATCATCTATAATAATGTTTTTTTTTCGTATAATAATGAGTAAAATAATGAGTAAAATAATGAGTAAAATAATAAGTTAAATACTTGATATTATAGTATATAATTATAGAGAATGAGAGTTGCGTTTATTACTGGTATCACTGGACAAGATGGCTCGTATTTGGCCGAGCTCCTGCTAGAAAAGGACTACGAAGTATGGGGATTAATTCGCAGGTCGTCCAATATTAACACAACCCGTATCGAGCACATATTTCATTCCTCACGTTTACATTTGCAATACGGAGATTTGTCCGATAGCACAAGTATTATGAATATTTTGTTCAACATCAAAAGCAAATACAACACCTTGGAGCGACTGGAAGTATACAACTTGGGCGCAATGAGTCACGTAAAGGTGTCGTTTGAGATGCCCGAGTATACCGGAGATGTGGACGCACTTGGCACACTACGTATTCTGGATGCAATGCGCAACTGTGGAATCCCGCTAGAAAAAATGCGATTTTATCAAGCGTCCACCTCGGAGATGTTTGGGAAAGTGGTGGAAGTCCCACAAAAGGAAACCACTCCATTCTATCCAAGGTCTCCTTATGGGGTAGCCAAACTGTATGCGTATTGGATTACAAAAAATTACCGCGAATCTTACGGGATGTATGCGTGCTCGGGGATACTGTTCAACCACGAAAGCCCGAGAAGAGGCCACAATTTTGTCACGAGAAAGGTTACCATTGCATTAGGCAATATCCACAAAGGAACGCAAGACGAGCTAGTGCTAGGCAACCTGAATGCGTTGCGCGATTGGGGGCACGCCAAGGACTATGTGCGCGGAATGTGGCTTATGCTTCAGCAGGAGCAGGCCGCGGATTACGTGCTTTCCACGAATGAATACCATAGCGTGCGCGAGTTTGTAGAAAAGTCGTTCCAGTTAAAAGGATACCAAATCAAATGGAGAGGAGAAGGAGTGGAAGAAACGGGCTACGATGCAAACACAGGAAGAACATTGGTTCGCGTGTCGGACAAGTATTTTCGTCTGGCAGAAGTAGAGGAGTTATTAGGAGACAGCTCGCGTGCGCGCGACGCGCTTGGATGGAGTCCGGAAATAAGCTTTGACGAGCTGGTAAAAGAGATGGTGGAGGCAGACTGCGCACATTAGGCGCGTGACGCTGCATTATCCAAGCTCATATTTAGATATACGTTTGTAGGAAGAAGCGCCCATAATGTGGCGAATCCTCGCATTAAAAACTTGACAATATAGATAGAAATATATGGGTATAGCAGAACAAATAGAGCCACTACCACTTGGACAGTAACCGAGGCCGTATTGGGCGCAAGAAACAACGAGATGATTAACACGATGGCAAAAAAATAGTAAATGCGCTTCAAATACGTGTCCCACATTTTTAAATAATCCAAACTTTGGTTTTCATAAAAGGCCCCGCGATAGCTGACGTTGACTTCATTGATGGACTCCCCCTGTTTCTGCTGTGCCACGATATTTTTTTTGGCCCGAACGATGTCATTATTTATGTCCACCTCTATATCCGTCCATTGCGTTAACAAATCTACAGTAGAATTAAAAGTAGGCACATACTCTTCGTTATACAATGTGGTGTCAATATTTGCATCCTCTTTCAATCGGTCTATAATTGTTTGTTGGGCTGCCATCTAATTACTATATGTGAATATTTAATTGCCTTGTTGTATGACCGGACGATTGCGTTATTTGTTGATTGTGTAGTGTTCATTGTTTATTTATTGGGCGTCTGGGCGCTTAAACTTCCAGTCGTATTTATCAAAATCCATATTATCTACTTTGAGCATTAAGAACATCTTTTTTCCTAAAAAGTAGCCTCCAAACACGAGAACAATAAGTAGCATTGTGTTATAGACCACATCGGGAATGAGACCGCTACTGGACAAGCTGTTTAGCACCAAGACGCACGCAATCACAAACAGAGATAGTTTAATGACATCGGTTAAATACTCGTATCGCTTGCTGTAATAGGTGTTTAGCTGTATTTTGCGCTGGTTCATGGCCACTTTGTCCTTTTCTTCCTCTGGGGTTAAAAAATCGTATTTTGTCGCATCGGTGGCGTCTAGAATATCGTTGGCAATCTTGGTATTATCAATGACGGTGTGCTGGTATAGTTCGTATTTTTTTGCCAAGGATTTATACAAATCAATCCGGATTTTGCCGATATTTTCAAGCTGGGCAATCAACTTGGTCTTGAGCTCATTGTTGTCGGAACTTGGCAACAAGTTGTTGGCTCGTAGTGTGCTGTAAGTGTTATACAGTTCGTCTTCGGTTTGTTTCAAAATGTTCAGTTTGGTTTCTAGGTCTTGCGAGTCGTCTAACGCGGTGTCATACGAAAAGGTAGAGTCGGCGCCTTCTAGGTTGAGTGAGCCTGGCATAAACTGGGGCACAACCGTCATCGCAACAACCAGGCCAACCAGCCCGCACGCGACTAAATAGTTTTTATTGCTTAGTAACATTATTATATATATTAGACATAAAATATATACAATAATTGTGTTTTGATTTTGAGTTTGATTTGATTTGATTCGGATTCGGATTCGGATTCGGATTCGGATTCGGATTCCTATTCTTTGCTAGGTCGGTAATATTTATCTTTTGAGCCCGTGCAAAGTGACGGCCAGCGCGCCTACTGCAAAAATGCTGAAAAACAAGTATCGCGTGTTTTGTTGCAACAATGTGATGTCCGTGTCGCTCAACATACCCCCTAGCGCAATGTTGATGAGCTTGTTCTTACTATGTTCGTCGGTATTTTTTCTCCAGTCTTTGCTGGTTAGCAACTGTTGTTTAAACTTTTTAATATCCGCGCTCAATGCCACATTGGACTTTTCAAGAGCATAGATTTTATCCAATATGTCATTTGCTAAACTGGACACCTCCTTCTCTTTGGACTCTAGAATCTTTTTGTCCGGAGAATACGCCTTGGCCGCCCCACACGCGAACGATGTGGTCAACATCTCTCCGCTTTTGTATTTATCCCACTCGGAGCTGTATATTTCACTGACATTGCTCGTGCAAGTGCTGGGAGGAATCGGCCCACTACGTTTGACGTGCAAATACTTGTTTTGCGCATAGGTCTTCTTGCTCGAGCTGGCATAGTTCAAGTTGCTGTTTTTCACCCAGCATTCTTTGGTGTTACTGTCGTATACGTAGCCACCACTTGCCTTATTGTTTTTGCTCGCGGTCGCGCATTCTTCATTGGACTTATTTAATAAAGGCATATTGGCCACATTGTCTCCGGTGTAGTCGTAGTGTGAGAAGGAATCCATCATATCCGAATAGGTCACCATATTGGACGGGTATTCGTGCTTGATTCCATCATCATCAATATATGCCAGCTTGCCCACTTTGCTGTTGTCCATTGGCGAGCTAAACTTATACAACGAATAGGAATCGGTAAGGCCATAGACATTCTCAGTTCCTTGGGTGTTCCCGCTCTCGGAGGCGCATTTTGTTTTTTTAGAAAACGTTTTCAACACGAGGTTCCCGTCTGCACTCATCATCAATACCAATTTCCCATCTTTGGAGGAAATGTATTCCTTTTGCAGGAGTTTGGTGACGCTAGAAAGATAGTTGCTCCCGGATTTGCCACTTGCAATTGGGTATGCCTTGTTTACATCACTTTTGGACACATCAAACGTTTGACTAAATGTTTTGATTTGCGTGCCTGCGGTATCCGTTGGACTCGCCTTGCCTTTCCATATCTCTATTATTCCCCCGTCTTTCAAAAGAATGTAGCTCTTGTCACAGTTTGAGGTAGCCTCGGATGGGCAAGTAATGGTAATAGAAGTGCTCCTCATAGTTGCCTCGGCGCCCGCGGTGATATTCACACTCTTGGTAGCCGTTCCGCACTTGTATACAATGTTGATTGGCGCGTTCCCTCCGGCGTCCACATTTTTGGGGGCAATGGCGGGGGTTGGGGCGCCGATAGAGAACGAAAAGGTTTGGTCCTTATTGACGTTGGCAGCTTTTACCAAGTCCAAAATATTGTTGGTATCCGCGACACCACCCCACGTGGCACTAATAATTTCGGGCTGGATATTGCACGTGGCGTCCCCCGTGTTTGGGACTTCCATAAGAAGTTTGGACGCGTCCTTATACACCCGAACGAATCCGCCGTATTTCAGCTCCATATAGGCGCCCGGGTTTCCTGTGGTTTTTGTATCCCATAACACCGTTTCATTGAACTGGTCTACACTGGGCTCTGTTTGTATTAGGGAACCCGTATAGCAATTGCCAAACGAGGCGCCTCCAGAGGAGGCACTATAATCAGTGAGCGCAAAGGCAGACGCATTTGTATCCACCGCTCGTTTTTTGCAACTGGCTACTGTAAATATTTTCCCGCCGGGTTGTATGACCATACTCGCGTCCAATTTGGGGTCTGGGCGCGAGTAGCAACCCAAAAGCTCGTGGGAGGGGACCGGACTGGGTCGGACCTCCACGTTCACACCATCATAGCCACAAGATTGTCCAGAAACCATTGGACTGCTTAAGAGAAACGGTAGGGTGGGGTTTTTTGTGAAGATGGCTTCTGGGGTGTCCCCGGAAGCGTAATTTTGAATAACAATTACCTCCGGATTGGCGTCGGAAGGACAGGAGGATGAGTTAACATAAGGGGTAGGCAATGGTTTAAACTTTCCGTATCGGGTGACATACCCCTTTAATACAACGGTCGTGTTAAACTTGAGCGCTACGTGACGACTTGCATATTGACTGACAATCGAATCGTCGTATTGAATGTATTTGTCGCGATATTTATTGTCCAGGACTTCTAACTCGCCTATCTTTGTATTATAGTCACGAATCATATTTTTCAGATTGCTAATTTCTTCCTCGGGGTTAATCACATACCGGTTACTGTAGTTGTTGTATCCTTCTTTGATTCCCTTTAAATCTGCTCCATCTGCTAAACTCGATGGTTGATTTTTGCAGTTCTGTTTTGCAGACGATGTCATAATATAATAAAATATTTTATTCGGTTATGATTATACTTTTTATGAATCATAATCATAAAAAGAAAAAAAGAAAAGAAACAGAACACGGGCACGATTGTTGCAAACTGTCTCTAAACTAATACGTAGAAATAATAATATAGCAAGCTCAACATAATTATCCAAAGCGCATGATAGAAGCTAACATACACCATAATGAATATACATATCACGATAAGCGTGAAAATACTAAACCCAATGGTCTGCACATACGCAGCAATAAGTAGTAATATGATGATAATATATAGCAAATAGTTAGCACCGGCTTGCGTGATAAAATGCTGGGAACTCGTTTCTTTGACGCGCATCCGCTCTAGCTCTTGTTGTTCTTTCTTATACTTCTCGAGCTCCTGCATTTTTTGAGTAAGTGAGTCCTTGTGCAGTTTCATTTCATTCTCATTACCTCCTGAACTTAATTGACTGTATATATCATTGCTGAGAAGTTTCAGCTTGTTCTGTATTTTCAGAAGGGTATCGCGGTAAAAGGATTCCCTATCGTTTGCATTCTCTTTTTTTGCGAGCAACACGTTATCCGCATCGTATTGCAAGTTCGGGTCAATCGTGTTGTATAGTTTGCACGTTTTGTCCTTGGTAGAAAAGTTTGCAAATTGGCAACGTTCGGCCGCGTTGGTAGCGACGGCTTTGTTTTTGCAATCTTGCTCGCACGAATCCAGCGTAAACTGGCTCGAAGAGCTGGTGCTTCCCAGAATCGCCCCCATTCCCTTAAACAATGGGGCTTTCGCAAACCGTGTAGTGTCTCTTGAGAATAACAATTCCATATATGATTGGTGCACCTCTGCATAGGTATTTAACAAAACTTTGTATTCACTTAGTTTTGCATCAATGTTAATTGGATTCGCCATATTATATCAATAGAAAAGTTTATGGTGGCAATGCTTTCCTAGTGCTTTATACATTTACAGAAGGAAGAGAAGGAAGAGAAGGAAGAGACGGAGAAGAAATCGCCGGCGCGCTAGACAGCGAGGAAGAAGGGCGCGAGGAAAAAAACGAATAAAACATGTATATAATTATTATAATCCCTAAAAACTTGCAAAACAGGTGCAGATATTGCAGATTATACAATTGGGTAATGTCGGTCATCATACTTTGGGGACTATTTTCATTGAATAATGGCCCCAATGGACTGGTATAGGGTTCCACACTTTCCTTGTATTGAGTGGCAGTGTTTATATTTTCCAAAACCTCTGCTTTCACGTTTTGTATTGTCTCTATTTCGCGTTCAATATTGGCTTTGCACAAATTAAACTTGGTTTTGTCTTCATTTTGAATGCCATCTTTGGTAACATCATTGTCTACATTATTTAGATTGTCGCTGACATACAGCTCCGAGTATGTTTTCATATTTTCAAAAAAAATGGACTGGCTATCCATAATCTCCTTCAAAAAACGATTGATTTTGGCGATTTGCGTATTGTATTTATAATTGTTTATGTTGTCTTTCATCTCTTCTGATAATATGGGCATATCTATATAATATAAGGTATAATATATTGTAAAAGGAACAATATATTGTGAAAAAAATAACCCATATAACCAATCCATTCGTATAATATATTATAAAACGCGATACATATTACATATTACATATTACACACAAACCCGATAATGGACCGTCTTAATGGAGGTTTTGCTTGCGCGTATGATTTCGCACACTTGGCCAGGCCTGATTCCAATGACCTGCGCAACGGGGTCAAACCTAGATATTTCTGGAAACTGGGTTTCATTCATAATGTTATACTTTCGTTTCACTTCTTGGAGCTCGGTGCTGTTGATGATTCGGTGTGGCGGGACTTGCTCGTGCATTAAAATATTGAATTGAAGTCGCTTGATGTTCATAATAATCAGGAAAATCCCGTCTTGCTCCCAAATATGCTTCTGCAACGCGACCAAGGTATCATTCGGCTCTTCTTTAATTACAATCATCAGGGTGTCCTCTCTCTTAAGCACTTCTTCAAAATGGAACAAGTCATCAATAATTTCTTGGATGTTTTTGCTTTGCAACAGTTTATTTGCTAAATAGTAGCGAACATATATTTTGGTTTTTCTTCCTGCCTCGTTGGCAACGTTCTTTTCCAGCAACATATCGAGCTGCGAGTTTTCTTTCATCGAGTTCACTTCATTCACACTAAACCCCGCATATTCATCAATAGAGTATCCTTGCGTTTCCAGCTGTTGCAACAGGATAGTCCTAGATTTGAATATATTGGATATAATACTGCTTGAGTTTTGAGCAGTGCGACTAGAGTATTTTGGATGGGTGGACATAGTATAGTATACGGCAATATAATAGTATACTAACAGTATACTATTTAAACTATTTTCAATTTTATTGTTTGTAACTGCTTGTAGCAAGTCATTAATTATGGATATCGTATCGTATCGTAAGTGTTTAACTGATTGAAATCACTTTCTTATTCTCGTTAGAGGAAGAAGACTGATTCGAACTGTCCGAGCTCTTGTTTTCTTCCTTTGAGTCCGAATCATTAGACTTTTTTACGAGAGGTGTCTCTACCTCCAAGACATTGCTCACCGTAGTCGGCGCAGGCCCAGATTGCTCTTTTTCTGCCGTTAGTCGTTTTTCCTCTGCTCTCACCTCCTTCATCTTTTTAAAGGTTTTCAAGTATTGTTCTCTTTGTTCTAGTGTAGGTAGCGCATCAATTTGCGCTTGACGGTCTAGGGAAAGGCTATCATATACGAGTTTGGACTCGGTTGACAGACTAGGTGTATTCGCTGGCTGACCCCATTCCGGATACGTGCTGGGCATATCTCCCCATCCATTCCCCTGTGGCAAGGGGGGCAAGTCTTCCCATCTCATTTCTCTGTCCTGACCCCAGTCTGCAAACTTTTGGGGCTGTTCTGGGGTCACCGTTTTTTTCGCAGGACCGGTCGGTAGGGTTGTCCAACCTACATTCAAGTCGTCGACGTCGTTTTGGGATGAGGTCACCTCCTCTGCAGGGAAATACATACCTTTCACTGGGTCATACACCATTTCTTTACTAGGAGCTACCGGTTCATAAGTGGGCACCGGTTGTGTCAGCCTGTCTTCCTGGGTGTTAATATTGTGCCAATACGGGGTGTTATTCACTGGATTAAACCGTTGTTCCCAGCCTTCTTTCGCCAGTTGTTTATTCACCTTGTCGGCTTCATCTTGCTCTTTATTCAGCTGGAACGCGGCAGAATTAATATCATTCAATGCACTATTTATCTTTTGTTGCTGCTCATCCGGCATCGCCATTCTCGCCTTCATATCCTTCACGTATTCCGACAACACGGTGGAAACATTTCCGCTCTTGTTGAGCAGTTTGTTCATATTGTTGGAGTAACCCAGATTCATCAATTGGTCTACGTTGGCGTCCGTAATGAGGCGCATTTGCACGTTCATCGTCTGTAGCTCCTGCAACAAGAGTTTTAATGCGTAAGGAACGCGCACGATACTAAACGACCTGCCAAATCGGCTCACGTTTTTCACGTTCTTGGTTCCGTTGACCGTGTCGCCAAACTGGATGGGACCGTCCGCGTATGGGCTCAGGAATAGGTTGCGCGTTTCGTTATATACTGCAATCGCGCCTGTTTTATTGCACACCGCCATATAATACTGGTCCCCCCTCACCATATACGACTCGTTCAAAAAGGCGCTGGCCCCGTGCGCCAAGATACCGTCGCGCTCCATTTCACCAATACGTAACCCACCGTCGTTCGCGCGACCCTGCACCGTTTGCCTTGTCATTAAGGTTCTTGGACCCGTTCCACGCGCGTTCACCTTATCCTTCACCATGTGCTTCAAGCGCATATAATAGGTCGGGCCAATATACACGTTCGCCTCCAGTTGCTCCCCAGTAAACCCGCTATACAGCATCTCGTTGCCGGTATTGCTGAACCCCATCTTCTGCAACATATTTCCGTATGTTTTATAGTTGGACCCTTTCACGGTGAACGCCGTGCAGTCCCCAAAGCTTCCATACATTGCGCACGCTTTGCCAAACAAGCATTCCACCAGTTGCCCAATCGTCATACGACTCGGGATAGCGTGTGGATTAATGATTAAGTCTGGTCTCACCCCATCCGCGGTAAATGGCATATCCCTCTCTGGAATAATCAACCCAATCGTTCCTTTTTGCCCACTTCGGCTGGCCATTTTGTCCCCAATGGCGGGGCTACGTTGCTCGCGGATGCGGACCTTGGCTAGTCTGGACCCTTCCTCCGTGTCGGTAATGAACACTTTGTCCACTACACCAAGCTGTCCCTTTTTGGGAACAACCGAATCGTCTTTGCTGGTATCCTCTTTGGAAGAACCCGACTTTTTCATACCAATTAATACCATCTTGTCGTGCACATCGGTGTTTTCTTCGATAAGTCCGAACTCATCTAGCGCGCTATAGTCGTGCCCCAGTTTGAGCCCCTGAATGGTTTTATCGGCCAAAATATTTGCAAACGTAGAGCTGGTGCCGGCTTCGGCATTCGTTTCTTCCGTGGACTCATACATTGTGAAATAGGTGGTGTTGAACAGCCCTCGCTGAAGGGAGCCTTCATTAATCAAAATGGCGTCCTCCACATTGTAACCGGTGTAAGACATAATAGCCACGATGGCATTGACACCATACGGGTTCTCCTCTTTATTAATGTAGTCCAAATACCTAGATTTTATTAGAGGGGTTTGACCATAGTTCATCATGACGCCCATTTTATCAAACCGGACGGCAGAATTGGTGTGATACACCGAAACCGCTTGCTTGCTTTGACCGCAAGAGAACTGATTTCTTGGCAAAGGGTTGTGCTCTGGGTAAATAATGCTGTTCCCCATAATCCCAAACATAAGCGAAGGATGGATTTCAATATGGGTATAATACTTGTTTTGCTTGATTAACCCGTCGTGGTTGGCAATGAGGGTGTTTTCTTCCTCGGATACATCCACAAAATCTACAATAGACGCATTGGCAGTGAGAACATCAATCAAGTTCCCCTCTTTATCCTCTTCTAACGCGCCTGCAAATAGGTCATACACATCGTGCACCTTGTTCCGATTAATGCTCTCTACCGAGGGTTCTCCGTGTGGATAAAACCCAGACACCACATTTCTCCAAGTGAACTCGCCGGAATGTATCTTGCTTTGCAGTTCTTTTATTTGTTTTGTCCCTTTTCGTTGCGTGCTGGGAACCGTCTTGCTCACGTAATACAGCGGGCGAATAAGCCTACCTGCATCGGTATAAATGTAGATGTCATTGGTTTCGTAGTTGAATGTGATGCTGGTATAAGTAGGAATGACCCCATTACGACGCAATAGTTTTAAATAGCTGGTGAGTTCTAGGGGAGAGGTAACGACCCCCACCCAATTGCCGTTGACAAAAGTTTTGGTGTTGGCAGCCAGATACTCAGACTCACACTCTTGCAAAAGAATAAGAGGAGAGATTTTGTTTTCTCGCAAGAGTTCAATGATTGGATAGGAAGAAAACCCGTCCGTAATGGCGCACGAAATGGCCATATGTTTATGAAGACCAATGTTTCCACCATCGGGGGTGTCCACGGGGTCAATGTATCCCCACTGGGAGTTGTTCAACAAGTGCGGACCAACCACCTTGGCGCTGGAGCTTAAAGGAAGAGTAATTCTTCGAAGCTGGCACGCAGCGGTAAACCAAGACAATCGGTTCAAATCCTGCACGACCCCAATGCGCTTGGTGTTCGCTTGAGAGCCCCAGTTGCCCTTGAACGCTTTGCGAAATCCTTGCTCCACAATGCGTTTTGCAAAAATCAAGTCTGTATTGTCCTGAATGAACTGGATTAAGTTAATGTTTTTGAAATAGTCGCTTTTTTCAATCACGAGCATATTTTGCTTGGCTTGTATCAGATAGTATTCGCGGAACAGGTCGTATAACAAGGTGCCGGAGAGCTCCACGCGTTTATACTTGAAGTTATCCCGATTGGTGGGCGCCTCTTTGTTGGTATACACATTGAGCATGCGATACACCATATACCCAATATAGTATGCTTTGTCCAAGAAGTTGACTTCGCCCACGTGAGGAAGAAACGCGTTCATTAGTATTTCCAATGTGTTAGAGATGGTTTGGCGCTTGGTGAAGGTTGAAATAAACTGGAGCGCATTCACCTGATTAAATATTTTGGACGCATCGTGAATGGAAGGAATAAACAGGTCCACCATTTCGCTGTGTTTTTCCAAATCCAACAAGCAACATTTGATAATGCTTTCGTCGGATAGGACACCCAGCGCGCGCATCAGAATAAATAGCGGGACGGGTTTGCGCACATTTGGCACTTCTACCACGATATTGCAATTCGAATAGACGGAAGTAGGGGCAACGATTTTGACCGCGGTGGTTCGCATTGGTTTGGAAGAATCCTCCGAAACAGAGCGGATTTCGGCCACGTGGCTATACAGCTCGGTCGGGTCGTCTTTGAGTTTTTGTATGTAGAGCATATTATCTGCGCGCGTTTCTTGGCAAATGATGGATTTCTCCTTGCCGTCAATAATAAAATACCCGCCATAGTCGTTTTTGCACTCCCCCATGTTAAACTTTACATCGGGGCTCAAGCCGTGCAAAATGCAAAAGCGGGAGTTAATCATAATTGGAAAGTTGCCTAAATAGATTTTTTCAAGGGTGAAGGTGGCTTCCTTCTTTTCTTCCCCTTCATAGTAGGTGATAACTACTTCTACGTCATAATGGATGGCCATGGCATACGTCATATTCCGCAATCGGGCTTCATTGGGATACATATAATGCACCTCATCGTTGTTATCATAAATGACGGGTTTGCCAAAGTATATTTTGTCCCCGTTTTTGCCACCCATATAAAAGAGGGCTTGGGTGGGTTCCGAACTGGGATTCGCTCCGCTGTCTTCCTTTCCTACCACTTTTAAGGGGTTATTTTCACGAAAAATGCGAAAAATGCCGTTCGAAAAGAAGTCATTGTATGAGTCTAGATGGTGCGCAACTAAATTATACGGGTTTTCTTTGAATAGCTTGTCGATAATGGCCCAGCTGATTTCTTCCATCTTGGCGGACCCAGACGGCGTTACGCGCACATCTTCGTCGCCATCATTGTTGTTCTTGTTACCTCGCATATCCATTTATATTATAATAACGTTATTATTTTTATAACATTATTTGCACGATTCTTTTTACATATATTTATACTATATCTATTCTCAATTCAAATTGTGTATGTGCCCTTATTTGCTCGCTTTCTGTTTGCGCGTTTTCTTGTTCTGCCCGCGGGATTTTCTAAATGATTGTCCCTCTACATTGGAATAGTTATCGGTCACGGTAAACTCGGTCCACGGTTGACGAAGTCTATCGTGCAAGTAGGGGTGTAAGTAGGCCCATTCGCGGTGCTCTCTGCAAAACACATCCTTGTAAAAAGGGGTCCCGCAGGAGTTACCGTAGATGGCCACAAAAGACATTTTCTTGGCCATGGTGCTGTCGCAAACCTTACCGTTTAACGCACCTCTGGGTTGGTATGGCTTGGGTCGGTCCGCTTGAGACATAAACTCGCGCGCATCCAGCTCATAATGCGAGCAAACGGTTCGCGAGCACGGGTTTACTTTATTTAAATACACGTCATAATGGTCCGCAATAATCTGCTTGGCAATCTCTACATCAATCTTTCCCTTATGCAAGTCCATTAAATTGGCCAATCTCACGCGCCGGGCGCCCTGATGTCTGCGAATATCGTCAAACCCAGTGTTGGCGCACTCTAAATTGCGTATTCTCGGGTCATATGGCGCGTTAAACCCGATAAAGTATCCATTCTTGGTTTTGTCCACCTTGTGATACTTTAATCCAAGCTCTAAGCTCATAATTTCATTCGTGTTTGTATCCCCGAATAACCAGCAGCACGCATAGTCGCCAGAGTTACCCTTCACTAAAATGTCGACATAGTCGTCTAGCGAATCGCCATACTGCATGGCTTGGCGCATACGGCACGAGATGGGGTAATTGTTTTCAAACACATTAAACCCGCCAATGGTAGTTTCGGTTCCCATAATGCCCTTGCTGGTAACAAAGTAATCGGAACCTCCAAATCCAGCCCACAATACCCTGCATCAAAATGCGGTGACCTTTGCTGGGGGTAATGTCCAGAATGATGCGACTGTATTGGCCGTCTACAAAGTTGGCGAAATCATTGTGCACCATAACGATTTTGCCATCGTGGGTGTAACTTCCGTTTACGATGAATGCACTGCACCGGTCTTGCGCACCGCCTTCGCCGACTTTGCGTGGAGCAGCACTGGCATTGGGGTCATCATTGGGGACAACCAAATACCCGGTTAATGAGAAATAATTATTCCACGCAAGGATTTCATCCAAGGTGGTGGGGGTTCCACCGGCCGTGCAACCTTCGGCGAAGCCTTCCATCTCTTCATAAAACTCGGGGAACACCGTCTGAGTGGTGGACTTCAAATATTTTCTTCCTAAATCAATATAATGAGGCCATTTGTGTCCGGTTTCCTCGTAAACCAAGAAGTGTAACATTTCAAACACGCGCTTCATTTCCTCGGCGATTAAATAGCCGTATGCGTATCCGCGCTCTTTGGGTTCTCCCTTTACGGAAACATACAGCCAGCCATTTTTTTCGTAACTGATGCCATTTTTGGTGCGTTTCACTTGGGCCAGAACTTCCGACCTTTTGTGCTTGGTTGTATTCATTTTACTCATATATATAATTATATAAATATAATTAGATACAATTATTATGGATTAGACAAATGGATTATACGACACCTTGAATCATTACGAGCCCAATGAGGACAAACATTAACAAGAATGGCATCAACACGAGCAACCAAGAGATGGTGGAATACCCATCTTTGCAAATCAGATTTAGAACCCAGGTCCAAAATAAGACATATAAGATTTTGGCAATAAACATCGCCATTGTGCTGGGAACATTGCACGAAAAACAGCCTAAATCATACCGATGTTGGTGATTTCCAATATTTTGAAACAAAATTACCGCAATACCCATCATAGATATTAAAAAATAGAGTTTGGATGGCGTGCATAACCCGCGAATGGATGTAGGAAATGGCATTATAATTTATGTATAGATTATAATTAACTGTCTTGGTATCAGAAAGGACATTGTGATTATACTTGGCGGCTATATTGGTCTTTATATACCGCAGGGGATACCATGGGGTCGACACCCTTTAAGGAGGTGTATACATTGGCAATGGTGCCATTCAGGTCGTTTCTAAAGTTCAACAATTCTTGGGGAATCAGTCCTCCTCCTCTTAACGATTTGCGCATCTTTTTGTTTAAGCGCTTCTTGGACTTGGCGCCTCCCAGCATGGTGCGTGTTGGTTCCATCATTCGGTCCACCTGATTATCGTAGGAGTTCATTTTATACGCGATTCCGCCAACCTCGGGCGCCATCGGGTCCCAAAACGTGCGAGACCCGCCTGTCATGATTCCGCATCCGCATCCACCGGTTTGCCCAATGCAACTAGCACCTTTACTGCAACCCTTCATATTATATTTTCTAGAACGCGTTTGTTTTCTAGATGGGTTCTGTTTTGATTTACGTCTACGTATTTTACGCGAGTGTTTGAGGTGTCTCATATAATATAGGTGCGCAAAAAAAACAAAACGAACCATCGTTCGTCTTATTTATCATTACGAAATGTTGCTTTAAATCACATAATAATCTAAAATGACCTGATTCTCTATTACAACAACATACCTTGGTTCCAGTTGTGATAACCATAACGCAACATCCGGATTTTTATATCTGCAAGCGTAAAAAAAAGCAATGTTATTCCCAGCGGTAATATCAATATCTGGTTTCATTTCTAATAACCATTTTGCGACGTGTAAATGACCGTGAGCGCAAACACAACAAAAAAGACATTCGTTCTCGGCAGAAATATCCAAGTCTGGTTTTACTTCTAGTAGCCACTTGGCAAGTTCTAGATGACCCTCCTCGCAAGCCCAACGAAAAGGTCTTCCGTTAACAACAGAAATATCCAAGTCTGGTTTCACTTCTAATAGCCACTTAGCAACTTCTAAAAGACCATATCCGCAAGCACAAGAAAAAGCGTATTCGTCATCCGCCGAAATATCCATACCTGGGTTATTATTGTAAAAATCTTGTATTTCTTGTAAGTTTCCATTTTTTATTAACTCAACAAAAGGGGAATCCTTTTCCATAGGTGTATAAATAGTATTCTCTTAATTTTAGATGGTTTATGATGTTTATTATATTTATGATGTATAAAACAATGGCGCATTAAATAACCCCTTTACTCAATGTCCACGTGGGTCAGCATATGTCTACGACAGCATTGCTTAAATAATCCAAGCTCATCTAGGACCACCCCCTCGGGCGTTTTTTCACTAAACTCGCTCGTGCAATAGACCACTTTGTTTACATCCATTCCCGCGGCCAATTTACGTTTTCTCACTTCTTCGCAATAGTAACGGTATTTATCCGCCAATAGAGTTCCGCAACTAAAACATTTGATAGGAATAATCATTCTTTATATAATATCGCCTTATTTAATATCTTATACGAGAGCTTTTTAGGTTGTTATTGCATTCATATGGAATGAAATAAGTTTCAATTTTTTAGATTATTATGCGTTTGTTTAAGGACGACCCGTTTTTTATCTAGTGATAATATAATGAGCCCAAAAAGTAAATTACGTTCTTTGTTATATTCCAATGCGAAAACATTGAAAAACACCAGCAGACGCGTTCTTCCCAAAGTCGAATACGAGTTGGAGAAAATCGGCGCCCAAGCATATGACAAAACGACCGCTGCCATCCCCGCCTTGTTGTCGCGCGCCAAGCAAGCCGAAAACATCGCCTACTCAGGACTACAAAAGGTCACCCCCATTGCAAAAAAAAGCGTGAGAACCACGGCAAAGTATGCGCGCAAAGGGCTAAGCTATGCCGCAAAGAAAACCGCCTCTATCAAATGGGCTCGCGGTCAAGGACGCAGCCGAAGCATCGGTCGTTCCCAACATTAAGCAACTTGATAGCCCAAGAGTTCAACTATTTCTTCCTAAATCATAATCATTTAGGAAGAAAATACCACGCACCCACGTATTTATTTTAGCGCTTGAATGATTGTTCCTGCAGTTGTTTTTACACGCACGTGTTGTTTATCTGAATCGTGAAACTTGTTGTGGCATTTTTCGCACACGGTGACCAAGTTTGCGGGATGGTTTTTGTGAAAGGTATACCCATCTCCAGTAATAATATCCTCCTCATTGGCGTCTTGCTGGTGTTGCAGATGGTGTATTTCTGCGCCCGCCTCTTTTTTGCATATTTCGCACAGGGCGCTCTTAATTTTGCGCTTATTAAAATGGCTTGTTTTTGAATCCATCACACTATTTGTCTCGGGATGGTATTTCAGTCTTATTTCGTATGCGCTTTGTAAAAAGTCCGCAGGTAGATTTAGCGATTTGCACACTTCTAACCCATACATACTCTGCCCAGGTCCGTCCTTTAATTTTCTGTCGTATATGAGCACATCTTTCTCTTTGTCATAAATCACCTCCATATGTTTCATTTGCACACTCGTCATCGCTTCAATCTCCTCATAGTTTACAATTTCGTGCAAGTGGGTAGCAAAGATAAAACTGCTTTGAACACTGTGCATACGCTGGATTCCCGCGACAAATATGCTTACGGCGGAAACGCTTTCGGTTCCAGAGCACAGCTCGTCCCCGAGTATCAAGCTATTTTGGTTCATCAGTCTCAATATATTTCGAAGCTCGGTCATCTCCACCGCAAAGGTAGATAGTCCCTTGAAAATATTGTCATTCCCAATAATGCGCGTGAAAATGCTGTGGTATGGCTTGTAATAAAACTCCGTAGCGGGAACATACAGCCCTGCCTGCGCTAAAATAATAGCCACGCCAATCGCGCGAATAAAGCTCGTTTTCCCGACCGCGTTCGTCCCATATAACAATATGCCGTCGGTTTCTTTTCCAAGGGAAATATCGTTTGCCACATAGAGCTCATTGGTATTCAGTTGCTCAATTAAGCAGTGGCGTAATCCTTTCACGTTCATAAAGGACTTGGTCGCCGAGCCGATAATGGTGGGCTTACAAAAGTTATACTTTTTCGCAATCATCATCTTGGCATATATGATATCAATGGTGGAGACGAGGTTGGTAATTTCTTCCAATCGGGGTAATATCAAGCTGGTATTTCCGACAATATCCAGATACACCTTATTGATGATGTCTTTTAAGGACAGCTTCGCGCTGCTGATATTTTTACATAGTTCCTTGATTTGGGGGTTGGTGATGCAGTCATTGGACGCGGTTCCGTCGGCAATATCTACTTGCGTGTTAAGCGTAAAAACCTTCATACACCCATTGCTGGTAGACATATAATTCACCTTTGCGTTCCCATCGGGGCACATTTGTGCCAAAGCGGATTGCAATATTTTGCATCGTCGTTTCGTAGACACAAGAGTAAAGTTGGTTTTTTCCGTTTCGTGTATTTTGATGTATTCGGAATGCTTTGTGTTTTTCTCATATTTGTGCAAGACATCGTTAAAAAAGCATTTGCACGCTTGCAACATATCATCGGACTCATTCATCAGTTCTAGCTTGGTATCTAACTCGTGGCTAATGCCTTTATTAATGAAATTGCACTCAAAGTTTTGATAACTATCCATGGATTTGCAAATCTCCAAACAAAAATGGGATTCAAAATATTGCATAATCACATTGCAGTGCTCAATCACGGCTTCGCTGTCAATATGGTGATACAACAAATATTCGGAAACCACCTTATCTAGCTTTACACAGTTGCATAGTTCCACAATGACTTGCATATTTTTATACATTTGATAGAACGCTTTGGGGGATATTTTTTTGATGATGATTTGGCGCATATATTTCGTGAGGTCCTTTATATCCACCAGCATGGTCTTAATCGTGTCATAACACGTGTATGGAGTATGGTTCTTGGGGCTCCCATAATCATTACGCTGGGTAGAGGTGCGCATTTTTGTAAAACTCATTAGGTCTTGTGGAACGTTCTGCTCATTTACCAATAAATATTCCGTCATATCATACTCTATATTGAGCTGGTCTTCGTTAATGATGGGGCTCAGCAAGGTGTGAGCGAACTTGCGCTTGCCCATCGTGGTAATAGTATTGTTTAACATTTTGGCTACAGAGGAATGTTTACCGGAGTAATTGTTATCATCAATAATATTCAATTGTTTGAGCGTGTGGTTTGCGAGTAATAGTCGGTTGGTATGGCTTTCAAACACGGGTTCCGATATTTTATTCAACAAATACGGGTTATGCTGGTAAATGAAATCCAACAAATAACAAAACGATTGTGTGGCAATGACGTTTTCATTAAAATTAAATGAAAAACTGTTGTAATCGGTGGTTGGGTAATACTTTTCTAAAATGGCTTTTTGATAGATTTGTCGCTCGCAATTTCGCGCGCGTTCTTTTTGCACGACTTGCGTGCCGGTATCGGATTCCGTCAAAGGAATCGTATGGATTACGTCGCATTGTATGTTTGCATAATGAATGATATTGTCAAACTCATCGAGCGAAATATTCCCAATGAGGATGACTTCGCTTGGGCAGTGGATGGATATGATACGGTCCAACTCGTCAAACGGGGTGGGGTTATTGTGAATGTATTGCTCGTTGTATTCAAAAATCGTGGAGGTTCCAGTGAAAATATCAATGCTGGCAATGCCAATGTATATCATTTTGTGTAGTTTTTCCGAGGACGTTTTGGCTGGTTTGGAAACATCGCTCAAATCGCTAAATCTGCTTGTTAACGACTTTCTACTACCGTTAGAGATAACCGACCGGCTTGCGCTCAATACGCTAATTAAATCGGACGTATCCTCAGAGCACACGCTATTATTACCGAAATCAAACTCGGGGCTAGAGGTATCCATATAAGAATCGCTATTCTCCAATTGGGTCTCTTTATATGTAGTTTTTGCTTTCAATGAGTTTCTACTAGCGCTTGCGCTGGTGCGCGTAGTTTTTTTCCTCGTGGTGGTTCGCAATTTGCTGTATAACGAGGTGTTTTCAATGACATTAAACCAAACGCACGTAATGGTGTTGGTTATTTTGGTTGGGTCTTCGTTAAAATACGTTCCAGGAGAATATATTTGATACAAGCTTCGGTCGGTGTTCGGACAATTTTCGTCTTGCACGTATACAGGTATAGTAAATCCGGCGTCTTGCAATCGTTTTACATATTTTTCAATGTAAATATCCTTAAACCCAGCCATCAATACTTCATCATTACCGATACGTGATTTCTTTTCTACTATATTCAAATCACACACATTCGCAAACTCTACAATCTCGCTACCGTATATCTCTTTATTAATCGGGTTTTGTTTCCCGTATACTTCAAAAAACGCGCCGACTTGCATTAGAAGAATGGTTTTTTCGCCATATTCATCTTTGTAACGGCTGGTTTTCACAAAATACTCCGCTATTAACGCCATATGTTTTATATAACTTTTATATAATATTATTATCAGAAATCTTTATATTCCTTATGGCATATTCAACAAAATTATGTTTTTTACACCCCTTTGAGGACCTACAGGTATGATTCAACAACGTGTCCGGACCTACTGTTACGGTTCAACAATGTGTTCGGACCTACTCGGACCTACTCGGACCTACTCGGACCTACTCGGACCTACTCGGACCTACTCGGACCTACTCCTGACCGATTCGTCGCTGTTTCCGGACCTACCTACTTTGTGGATTCGGTATATTCATTTTTAATAAAAACATATGTTTGTTTTTCAAGGAGCACGTAATTGCTATCATATATTAAATATATCTTGCTATTATATTACTATGCAACCGGTTTATTCCGTATACTCTGTGCCCAAAGCGGTGGCATTCAATAAGCATGTATCCTCCATCCCCCTTTCTATACATGGTCAGTGTGTGTTTGTCTTCAATACCAGCGACGTATGTTCCTTCACCTTTTTTAATCGCAACGCAAGCGATGGGGTTCAAGTCTATTTAACCACCGAGCACTTTTTTGCCACCCGCATCACGAATGGAAATAAATATTTCTCTCAAACGACCAACGCGGGTATTACCGACCGCTCTGGTGCGTATTACTGGTTTAGTTTGGACTCGCAAAATCAAGTCTTCCAGGCCGGAATCGGCGAACCACGCCTAGACACGTGTTGTTACAAATATGCATTTGACCATAGCGACCCCTTGCGAGAAGCCAATAAGCTGTTTTTAGAAAGCTTGGTAAAAATAGAACTTCCCGAGAACGTGGTCCCTTTGCGATTGCTAAAAGACCCCATCACCGCGCCAGTTCCCCTCCTTATCAAAAACACAAGCCAGCTCACGATGGAAGATATTGCCAGCAACGCGTTTTTACCCCACTCTGCCCTATCTCCTGCCTCCCGCGGCCTATACGATTGCATATCTGGCGTTCGCTTTGTGTTAAACACACCGGATTTCCCCGATTTTTCCGAGGCGATTGAATACAGCATTCAAACACCCGGACTTTGGTGCAACACACGCCTTAGCGAAAAGGCTACCGAGTTCTCCAAAATAAAACACCCATTAGAAACCTATTTGCGCATTACGCTTGGGCAAAACAATGGCGAATCTCCGGGCATCCCTTACGTGATGGAAATCTGGCCACCCGGACATTTTTCCCCGATTCATAACCACGGCAGCTCAGCTGCCATTATTCGCGTATTGCACGGGAGCATCCAGGCCGAGCTATATCCCTATTTATGCGACGAACCAGACACGGTGGGCCCCTTTGCGACCGCGATTATGAATACAGGGGACATTACGTGGCTCAGTCCAAGCCTCAATCAAGTGCATAAATTGACAAATCCGACGAGCAATACGCAGACGTGTATTACTATCCAATGCTATTCCTACGAGGGGACCGACACAAGCCATTACGATTATTTTGATTACATCGGGGAGCACGGAGCCAAGCAGCAGTATGAGCCAGACTCGGATATGGATTTCCTACAGTTTAAAAAAACAATGAAGGAAGAATGGGACAACCGATTCAAACCCGCAAAGGAACCCGTGCACAATTCATTCACTCAGTTTGTGTTAGACTGCTTGTGCTGTTGCTGCGTGCATTAATATGCTTCTATTATCCGTAAACTTAACAATCTATATTTGGAAAGCGACTTAAAGACGTGCGCATACAATTATATATGGCGCAACGCAATTATATGAATCCCTCAAACAAACACCCCACTCACAAGATGAATACCCAGTCAACCCATCCTCGCAATCATCATAAAAACGATTCAAAGAATAAACCTTATACGAAATACAATTCGTTACCCAATGCATCGGACCCAGAGCAGGCCAACCTGTATCAAAATGCGCGAACGTATTTCCCAAAAATAGAACTTTCTTACGAAACACGTGTGCATAAGAAAGTTCAATGTGACTACGCAATCGCCATCCCCCAAGGCAACAAGTGTTATGCGTGGTTCACTTACTACAATAATGCACACGTGTGCTTGATGATGCAGCCTGGGTTTGCCTCCATTCAACCAGTGCTTAGCTCTTTTCACCCGTCTTTGTGCTTTGGGGAGCACGGCACCCTCTTTTACGGGACAATGATGCATTATGAGGGGACCCGTTTTTTTAGTGTGGAGGACGTGTGCTATTATAAAGGCAATAACGTATGCAAAGAGTCGCACCTTCATAAAATGCACCTATTTGCGCAAATGAGGCGAACCAATGAGATAGGCTCCTACGCGTTCAACTCTAACTGCGTCACGTTTGGACTACCTGTGGCCAGCGCGTCTTTAGAGGATTTAGGAAACATTGTGCCGACCCTTCCCTATAAGGTGTATTCCATACAAATGCACGTGGTCGGGACAAAAGAGAAGAGCTCCATGAGGTGGGACGAGTTTTCCGCTTTGCAAGCTCCGACTCCAGGGATACCTTCGAGTAAATCGGTCCCTGGATATGCGCCCAAACCGATGAATAAAAGCAACAAAACATTTTGGGTAAATGCGGATATCCAACGAGACGTGTATTATTTGCACGAGCACAAGACGGACGCGAAGACCAGTAGCCAAATCGCCTACATTCCCAATTTTGAAACGAGCCGTTTATTGAACTCGTATTTTAGAAATATTAAAGAAAACGACCGTCTCGATGCGTTAGAAGAAAGCGACGACGAGGAGGAGTTTGAAAACAGCGAGGCAGACAAATACGTGTTTTTAGACCGGTCGCTACGTATGGAATGCGTGTATAATGCGAGGTTTAAAAAATGGGTGCCGGTGAAATTGGCGCAAGAAAAATATTGAAAACCCGAGCATTGCATTATTTATATATACAGTATGTATAAGGAACCATATGTCAGAATTACACAACGCATCATTCATTAATAACGGGAATCAAAACTATTCCGCTTGGTTTTCAAATAACATTGCGCCAACCGGGCCACATACCTTGCAATTACCAGCACAAACCGGTGGATACTCGCGAAAAAATAAAAAAGGATGGAAGGGAGGGAAAAGCTGGAAAGGAGGAAGAAAAGGAACAAAAGGAAGAAGGCCCGACAAATCCAAAATAAAAAATATATCTAATATGTATAAAATGCCTGCACGCAAAATACGAAAACTCAAGCAGACCTTGAAAAAGAAGCTGACCCGCAATAGGAAGGCGATTAAGAAGCGCGTTCGGTTTAGCAAACGACATATGCGCGGAGGAAGCACCGTCTCTTACTCAATAGGTGGTGTATTGCCCTCATCGGATAGCGCGTTGGCTAACGGATACTTACAACTCAACAAGGCAGACCCAGTGCCTTACAACCATTTCGAAGGGAAATAAACGACGTGTCTGATTCGTCGCAATACTATTTATAGCTTTTTTATACAAAGAAAGCTATATATTCGTAATCATAATAACCATAATAATAACCATAATAATAATCGTAATAGTAATCGTAATAGTAATAATAATAATACTTATATAATACTTATAAAATATCTAAACATAATTGTATTCATTTATTATTTCTTAACAATGTGGCATCAATGAGTCCACTTGTTAAGCCCATTTTGCGATTTTCAGCGCGGAAAGTGCACCGGATAGATTGTTTACGGAAGTAAATGACCCCCCAAAATACACATTTCTTGTGCCCGTCCCTGCAATGGCATATACAATGCCACTTGTATTGACTCCATTTGCAAGGGAAGCCGCGCCAGTTCCATTCCATCTTGCAACATATCTATATGGAGCGGTATTAAAGTCTCCCGCAATAAACACATTTGTGCTATTTACTGCATATACAAAGGTTACGTTGTTTGAAGACCAACCATTGGTTATGTTCGTATTCACCCAAGCAGCGCCTGCGTCATTTATTCGGTGTAACCCAAGGCTAGACCCTACAAAAACCACGGTCGGGGATACTACCGAAATACTATTAATCTCTCCGAATGTATAGGACGCAATAAATTGGGTCCACGTAGAGTTTGTATTATTATATACCGCAATACCGCCGGATAGAGTTCCGCCCACAATTATTTGCGTGCTACTAAGTTTCGCAATGGAATTAATACCATTTCCAGTTATAGGCGTCAAATTGCCTATTTGTGTCCACGTAGCTGTGCTAATATTATATTTCGCAAGACCAGCGGATGCAGAAAACGTATTCGCACATACAAACAAGGTATTGCTGTCTAATAAACACATATCAGTAATATATTTAGAAGTTGTGGTTGCACCCATCGCCGCAATCACACCGGTAAGATTTGTCCAAGTTGAAAAATTATACATGCTTATATATGGTTCATCTCTCCCTGCACCTGCATTCGTTATTTGGTATGACAAAAATACATTTGAGCCGGAAATGGCGGTGATAGTTATACTAAGGGCATTATTTGCAAACGCGGCGGAGCTAAACCCAAGAGTTGACCACGCAGCCCCGTTCCATTTGGCTACATTGGTTACCGCGACTCCACCTGCGTTCGTAAATATACCCGCAGCATATATATTGCTTGCATCTACTGCACAAATGGATTCTATACGCGTGCCTGTTACAATCCCAGTTCCTACCGTATACCAAATCGGGAGCGGTGCAAATATATTGCATAAATCCGTTCCTACACCGGAAACAAGAGTATTAAATCCGGTCGCAGCAAGTGGTGTCATACCAGCTTGTATCGGATAGTATCGTGAGGCCAAATCAAGGCCGTCGCTGGTAACATAGCCGGTTACGTTTGCGGAGGGGTCGGTGCTTGCTCTTAAAGAAAAGATATTATCTAAATCTATTTGACTACTATTTCTGAAACCGCTCGTCATACTATATGGATATATATTAAAATAGTATGAATATAACAAACACAAAAGCCAGGAGACCCACGTCCAACGAAACAAAACGATATAGGAGTATAATAATATGTATTTATATAATGCATATTTTTATAAATGATTTGGTCCCGTTAGTAAATGTGTTTGACAGTATTGTCGCGCAAGACGTGGACTATTTTAATGACAATGAGACAGAGTCCCTTTTTGAAGAAGCGGTTCACCTATTGGACGAATATATCCAGACGAGTCCGCACATTGTTAGCGAGCCCGATTTTGAGGAAACATTGCACTCCGATTTGAAAGAACTGTTGGAACTCTCCTTTGGAAACGACTTGTTTTATGACGAGGACGCAGAGGATGCATTGGAAGAAATGATTGAATGTGCAATGCAGTATTACTTTGACGCGATTATGCCTGCCCGCTCGCAAACCGAAGAGGTAACCAGTGTATCCCATTCACAAAATCCAACTCAAACAACCTCAATACAACAACCCAACCCTCCAAATATAGATGCAGAAGAACGAAAAAGCAAACTCGCTAAACAGATTGACCTTTTGCGCTCCAAACCGCAACCCACCCAGCGCACCCCCGAGTGGTATACGTTTCGCCACAATCTAATTACCGCCAGCAATGCGCACAAAGCGTTCGAAACACAATCCTCCAAAAACCAGCTCATATACGAAAAATGCCTCCCGCTAAAAATGGCCGACGACAAGAAGCAACGGGTCAATGTAAACTCGCCAATGCATTGGGGGCAAAAATACGAACCCATCTCGGTAACGTATTATGAAGAAACGTATGGCACTACAGTAGAAGATTTCGGTTGTATACAGCACGAGAAATACCCGTTTCTAGGCGCCTCGCCGGATGGGATTATTGTGGACCCCGACTCGGCCAACTATGGCAGAATGTTGGAAATCAAAAACCCCGTCAGCAGAGAAATTACTGGCATCCCTAAAAAAGAGTATTGGATACAAATGCAACTCCAAATGGAAACGTGCGATTTGGATGAGTGCGATTTTTTGGAGACCAAGTTTGTCGAGTATGAAAGCCTATCCAGGTTCAATGAAGATGGGGTTTTTCTAAAATCCAAAGACGGGTGCCTAAAAGGAGTCATGCTATACTTTAACGACGCGGACAACTGCCCGCACTACGTGCACAAACCACTGCAAATGGGGCAAGAAGAGTTTGACTTATGGGAAGAAGAAATGATGACCCTGTATGAAGAGGAAAAAAATATGGTATGGATTAAAAATAACTACTGGAAGCTAGAGCAAGTAAGCTGTGTCTTAGTCCTTCGTAATAAGCCTTGGTTTGAAATGAATATTGGTGCTTTGAAAGAATTATGGGACACGGTGGAGAAAGAGCGCACCGAAGGGTATTCGCACCGCGCACCAAAGCAAAAGCAATCCGCCCAAAGCGAAATCGCTTCAAACCAAAATATAATGAATTATTTTGCAGTGAACAAATTAGATGCGACTCCCGCATCCGACCTATCCGGCTCATCCGACCCCTTAATCCAAATAGAGCCCTTGACCGATGGGAGGAAGACAATCATAATGCCCCCAATCCTTACGTTCGACGCCACGAAACGACCCAGTGCAAGCGGGTGCTTACTCCATTTTAAAAAGGATAAGGAGACAGGAGAGGTGACGGTGGTCAAAAACCAGTCCTAAACCACCCATAAACCTTATTCCTAATACAGCATATTATCTGGGTTGTTTTGTTGCAACAAATATTCGTCGTTGCGGTAAAAGTTTACGCGCGCGCCGTCTTTAAACGGGACGGGACCAAGGATTTCTACCTCATTGGATGGCGGTTTGGGTAGGTTTCCGTATAACGCGCCGCAAAAAGAGGGAGGCGTGCACGTTCCGTCTTCCGGGCTAGAAAAGTGCTTGGCATTGTTGGTGGTTTGCGCAAAATTGCCGACCTCTACCACGCGCGAGTATTGTTTCAAATCGGCAGTTCCGTTAGTGAAAGCAGCCGGATTGCGAACGGGGAAACTATCATACAACAAAGGTGCCTCCGAGGATAATGGATAGGCCCCAGGTTGCAGATTGCTAAAACGCTCTTTGCAGGAGCCGTGTCGTTTCCCAAAGAACGTTTTAAACAGAAAGTGAAAAAGAACTCGGGCGACTATAAACGCGAGGAATACATACATAATATAGATAAGAGTGCTGGAAAACTTCATATACATTATACAAATAATAAATAATAGTTGTGTAATAAATGTTAGATTATGGATACAGATACAGATACAGATTCAAATATAGATTCAAAAACGGTAGTATAGACACGTAACGCGACATATGCGCCCATCATAAACATAACCGTATCCACAATCGTATCAATTAGATTGCTATTGCCGGTGCGTCTCCAGGGCTTCGCCATTCCAATAAACACTTGCCACAGTTCCCATATAGTATGAAGAATGAGTAAATGAAAATAAAAAAGGGACTCTTCTTTGCCTAAAAATAAATAGATTGCGCCGAAGAGTATTCCTGACAACAAATGAAGAATGGACCACCCGTTAATATAGAATGAATGGTTTGGGGTATTATAGAAATAGGTGTTTAAGACGCGCCTTACGGATGCGGGTAAAAACACATCTCCGCTATTCAATAATAATTTTGAAACACGCTCACCAAATAGCTTCATACTATAACACCGGATTATTATTATTATTTATAATGCACTCGTGCGGTTCGATTAAGAGAAAGAAAAGGAAATCCAAGATGTAAAGTAAAAAACGAAAGAAGTAAAGAAGTAAACAACGAAACAACGAAACAAGCTTAAAAATAAATATTCATAATATAGCAAGAACGATGAACAGCGACACCTCTTTTGCGAAGAACAAGATGTATGTTATCAAGCGAGATGGAAACCAAGAGGAGATTTCCTTTGACAAGATATTAAGACGCGTGCAAAAGCTCGGGGAAGAGGCCAACTTGAACATTAACTATTCCGCATTGGCGATTAAGGTGATTGACAAATTATGCAACAATATGCGCACGACGCAAATTGATTTAGAAACGGCCGACCAGTGTGCCGCGCTATCCACCCAGCACCCAGATTATGGCGAGCTTGCCGGTCGCATATTGATTTCCAATCACCAGAAGAATACCCTTTCTTCCTTTTCGCAAACGATGAAGCAGCTATATGATTTTGTCGACATCCAAGGTAAGCATTATCCGTTGATTAATGCCAATGTATGGAAAATCATTGAAACCAATGCAGAAACGTTAGACAATATGATTGTGAGCGACCGCGACTATTTGATTGACTACTTTGGCTTCAAAACCCTGGAGCGCTCCTATTTGTTTCAAGTGAACAAGAAAGTGATTGAGCGCCCCCAGTATATGTGGATGCGTGTGGCGCTTGGGATTCACGGGTCCAACCTGGAAGCAGTCAAAGAAACATATGATTTGATGTCGTTAAAATATTTTACCCACGCCACCCCAACCTTGTTCAATTCCGGCACAAACCATCCCCAGCTTAGCTCGTGCTACTTGTTGGCGATGGAAGACGACAGCTTAGACGGGATTTACAATACGCTACACGATTGCGCGTCCATTTCCAAGTGGGCCGGCGGGATTGGGCTACACATTCACAATGTTAGAGCAACCGGAACGCACATACGCGGGACCAACGGCGCGTCCACCGGCATTGTGCCAATGTTAAAGGTGTTTAACGATACAGCGCGATACATCGACCAAGGGTCTAAGCGCAAGGGGTCGTTTGCAATCTATTTAGAGCCTTGGCACGCAGATATATCGGACTTTTTGGAATTGAAAAAGAACCACGGAGACGAAAACATGAAGGCGCGCGACTTGTTTTACGCTATGTGGATTCCCGATTTGTTCATGGAGCGCGTGAAAGCCGGTGGAAACTGGACATTAATGTGCCCTCACAAGTGCCCTGGATTAAGCGATGCCTATGGCGCGGAGTTCAAGGAGCTGTATGAAGGGTATGAGAAGGAAGGGCACGGAAACAAGACGATGCCTGCGCGCGAGCTGTGGTATAAAATACTGGATGCGCAAATGGAGACCGGCACCCCCTATTTATTGTATAAAGATGCGGCCAATATAAAATCAAACCAAAAGAACCTGGGCACCATTAAGAGTTCCAATTTGTGCACGGAAATAATGGAATACTCAGACGAGAACGAGACGGCCGTGTGCAATTTGGCGAGCATTGCGCTCCCTACTTTTGTGGACGCCAAGACGGGAGTGTTTGATTACGAGAAGCTGCACAATGTTACCAAGGTGGTGACCAACAATTTGAACCGAGTAATTGACATCAACTATTACCCCACGAAGAAGACCAAACGCAGCAATTTGTTGCATCGGCCGATTGGAATTGGGGTGCAAGGCTTGGCTGATGCGTTTATGATGATGGACATTGCATTCCACAGCGAGCAAGCGAAAGAAGTGAACAAACTGATTTTTGAGACCATTTATCACGCAGCGCTAGAAAAAAGCAATGAGCTCGCAAAAGACCGCCACATAAAAATACAGGAAGAAATGTGTAATGTGGACCACAAGTGCGAGAAATACTTATCCCCGCACATTACCACGCAAATATTGCGAGCCAGCGTGAACGAAGCCACGAAAAAGAATGGGGAACTCATGCAAATCCATTTCAACAGCGTGGATAGCGTGCTGTATGAGGAGTTAATCAACAAATACCCTGGCGCCTATTCTTCCTTTGATGGGTCGCCTGCGTCTTCTGGTGTGCTACAATTTGATATGTGGAATGTGACTCCACCCAAAGATAGGTATGACTGGGACCAGCTAAAGGCAAACATTCAGGAATACGGGTTAAGAAACTCGCTTCTAGTTGCCCCGATGCCAACGGCAAGCACCTCGCAAATATTAGGGTTCAATGAATGTTTTGAGCCGTTTACGAGCAACATATACAAGCGCGCTACGTTAGCAGGAGAGTTTACTGTGGTAAATAAATATTTGCTGAATGATTTGATTAAAGCAGGGCAATGGACAGAGCAAATCAAGAACAACATTATTGCGAACGGGGGGAGCGTGCAACAGTTGCCGATGCTGTCGGAACATATGAAAAACAAATACAAAATCGTATGGGAGATGCCGATGAGACACATTATTGATATGTCGGCGGACCGAGGAGTTTATATTTGTCAAAGCCAAAGTATGAATCTATGGGTTCAGGACCCGAACTACGGTATTTTGAACTCGATGCATTTCTATTCGTGGCAAAAAGGATTAAAAACGGGAATATACTACTTGAGAAGAAAAGCCAAGCACCAGACCCAGCAGTTTACGATTGAGCCAGAGAAGGCTTCCTCCCAGAGTAACAATGCGAGCCATTTGGAAGAGGAGGAGGAAGAAGAGGCGTGCGAGTTTTGTTCCGCGTAAGCTACTGGGGTCATTTATACGTGAAAGCCGGTGTAAAAGTAATAGACACTTAATAATAAATAAATGACGCCCGTGACACTATGTTTGAGTTTATTCCCAAACTCTTCCCCCATTTGTTTGTTTAATATGAATGAATATTTGGAGCCCAAAACAGCACCAATCATAATACCTAAAATAACAAACGCACCAATATAATAGTCTACACGCTTGTTTTTATGATATTCATAGAGACCAACTAAACCGAGAGGGATGGAAGAAACAAAAAGCATGGTTCCAGTAAGAGTGGTGGGTGTGGGGACGATGCTTAACGCCATTAATCCAAAAATTAACACGGCCGCACCGCCAGAGGTGCCAAAAAAGGAGCCATACGCGCCAGAAAAAAAACCAAGCATAACAGATAATAGTTCGTGAAACATTATATTATAATACAATACAATAAAATAATGTTTACCTAAGGATAGTATTAATAGTGTTTGCATATTCCAAAACTGCGGCGATGCCAAATGGTAATCCCGTGCTCTTTGATTCCGTCCAAGTGGCGTTTGGCACCATAACCCTTGTTACTTGCAATGCCATAGTGTTCCTCTAGTTCTGGGTTTTCGGCGCACAACTGGTCAATGTAATCGTCGCGCGCCACTTTGGCCAGAATCGAAGCGGCGGCAATGCAAGAATACGCATTGTCACCCCCTTCTACTGTGGTATAGGATACGTATTCGGATTTTGTGCGGGGGTCTTTATAAGGGATGAAATAGTTTCCGTCCACGAGGAGGTAGAGTTCCGCTCCGTCGCCTTGCTTTTTGACTAGTTGCTGTATCGCGGTGTCAATCGCTTTATGCATTGCGCGCTGTGTAGCTTGAAGGATATTGATTTCATCAATGGTTTGCTCGGTGGAATACCCGACCCCCCAAGCAATCGCGTTTGCTTTAATATATTCCGCCACTTCGGTGATTTTCTTCCTAGAGTGAAACTTTTTACTGTCTTTCATTAGGGAATGGTCAAAGGAGTCATCTTTAGGTAAAATCACTGCCCCGCTGTATACCCTTCCAAATAAAGGACCTCGACCCGCTTCATCCACCCCGATTTCAAACACATTGGGGTCTTCGATATATTGGGTCTTCAATAAGTGCAGAACAGGAGCACGCTTCTTTGTATTTAATGCACCTGTTTTTGCCTGGGTTTCTTCCAAGGATTTCTTGAAAGCTTCATACATAATATCTGTGCTATTGGTGTCAGCCATTTTGTTGTGTATTGTTTGCAAGGTTGTTTTTAATTGGTTATTGTAATGGTATTGTCTTGTGTGTCCGTCTCATTGGGAAAAAAGATTCAATTTCTTAGTTACGCACACGACAAAAGGGAGCATAAAATATTTTCACAATATACATTATAATATGCAAAATCAAATGTTGATGTTATTTTTAATATTGTTATTCGGTTTGTTTGTATGCTGTTATTTAGGAGGAAAATGCACACAAGAAGGTCTAGAGAACCCAAGCCCGGCTCTACCCCCACCGGTATCTACCTCTGTATCCGCGCCTGCCGCCCCTCCCGTATATTCTCCTACAATCCCCGCTGCATCGTCTTCACCTAGCTCCGTTTCAAAACAGGAAGAAACATATAACCATTTTAATGCTTCTCAACAGCCGCTCGGCGTCCCTGCCAGCCAAATCCCAAAGGGGGACGAAGATTTATACATATTGAAGAGCCAAGTGGTCCCTCCGGTTTGCCCCAGTTGCCCAGCCTGTCCCCAAGCGCCTCCCTGCTCGGAAAAAGCGGGGAAAATCCCTCCCTGCCCTGCGTGCGAAAGATGCGAAGAGCCATCCTATGACTGCAAGCTAGTTCCGAATTACAACGCGTTCAACAGCAAAAAGATGCCGGTCCCTGCCCTAAGCGATTTTACCGGTTTCGGTATGTAAACGTTACCTACACGCGAAACAATCGCAATCGCAAGAATAAGATTAATAAGAAGAATCTAAACCGAACCCACTATATAAATATATACAAGACACAACACACCCACCCTCATAAAAATGACAACCCCAGAAGAGAGTGACCGTATTAAGGAGAATGATGCCCTGCGCAAAAGGGTCATGTTATTAGAACAAAAAAACAAACAACTACAGGAAGAAATCGGGGTAAAAAAAAGGCACTTGCAAAATGTCCAAGACTATATTCGCTACGAAATTATACATTATTATACCCAATGCTATCGCTTGCGAGAGACCGCCTCTCAGTTTGGCTTTGAAACCGTCGGGGAGTGCTATGACGCATTAACCGAGTATTGTGGTTGCCCCGGTCCCGCGCAAGCGGCGGAGGATTATATGGAGTGTTATAAAGACATATTTGGTTGGGAGTATGAGGAAGAAACCGACCGCAGTAGCGATAGCACAAACGAGTTCCCTAGTAATCGTGATAGTTGCAGTAGCACTGAATCGGAATAGCCAACCCAGCCATTTATTAATTATATAATTATATGATTTGTTTAATAAAACACATCATAATACAAGACGACGTGCGTTCAATCACGAACGTATATTTTTGCAATACAAATTATATCCTATAATATTAATAGCAATGTCTACCAAAAAGCAGACGATTCCATCCAAACAACGCAACCCATCAAGCAAAAATAAAACCAGAAAACGTGTCTTTACCAAGCAGGATTATTCCAGTGGGGACGGATTTTTGACGACCGTATGGGGGCCAATGATGTGGTCCTATTTGCACACTATGTCGTTCAACTACCCTGTAAACCCAACCGCGGAAGATAAGAAACACTACAAGGACTTTATGGTGAGTCTGCAATACGTGTTGCCGTGCAAATACTGTAGAATGAATCTAGCCAACAATTATAAAAAGAATCCCATACGAGCGTGCCATATGGAGAGTCGCGAATCATTTTCCAAATACGTGTATGAATTGCACGAGACGGTAAACAGAATGTTAAAAAAGAAGGTGCACCTAACTTACTGCGAGGTTCGCGACCGGTATGAAAACTTTAGAGCAAGATGCACCCAGGAAAAGCCAACCATATTTGACTTTAAGCGGGTGGCTGCAGGGAAAGCAAAGGAGAAGGGATGCACGGTGCCATTGTATGGGAAAAAGTCAAAATGTATCATTAAGATTGTCCCACAGGAAGAAAAACAAGAAACCTTCCAGATGGATAAAAAATGCATAAAAAGTTTGAAGCCGGTGGAGACAGACTAACCAACGCACGAAGCAAAAATAAATAATAATCATAATATGTATGGATGACACGTCAGATTTTGGGCTTGCAGAGCAATGCACGAATACAACAAAATGGTTAAGTAGTCTAACCGGCATTGCCGGCGGATTAATCATTTTGTTTATGTTTACACCGTTAAATAATATCATATTTCCCGCCGTTTTAGGAAGAGTGGTGATTATTCTGTTATTGATGTATATCATTTATGCGAATCTGTTGCACACTTCTTTTTGCAAGAGGGTGTTTGATGTAGATTTTTTGGAAATGGACTTTAACGAAGCAAAAATGAATATCATATATGGTCACATATTCACGCTGTTATTGATTTTCTTGTTATATTCTGTATTCAATAGCTTATATAGCGTGGTCAGTTCAAAGAATACAAGCGCAAACACATACGGCCAATCCGCAAGCACCTCGCAATACTATTAATCCGCAGATTCGTCTACTTTGTCTTTTCTCGCTTGTTTTGAATGAACCGACGTGTCTAGCGTATACACATTCCATTGTTGAATACCGGATAAGGTGTCCAACACTTGTTGTTTTAATTCGACAATCTTGGTGAAACAAGCCACGTCATTTTTAAACTTCATCTTGTTTATTTCCACGAGTTGTCCATTGGGGGTTCGGTGCATCATTACAAAGGAAGAAAATGAGTTCGTCTTACTAATAGTAATAATGTCAATTGTTTTAGGTTCTTTTAGTAAATTGGTCTTTCCCCACCCTCTTCATCTTTCGTTCAATATATATTATAAAAATGTTATATTATATATTATGAGCAGTGTTGGTGGAGATTCATTTTTAAAAGGCCTTTTGCCAAGCGCAGTAAGCGAGAACAGTTTTATGTCTTCCTATGGTTTATATATTTTAGGGGGTCTGGCGATTCTATTGATTGTAGCGGGCGTTTATTTTTATTTAGACTATGTGAAAAAGACGGGCGACGATGTGGTGGAAAGCCTTGCCGATGGCTCCCAGCCCGCCGATAGAGAAGCCGAACTCATGTTTTTCCACGTGGATTGGTGCCCTCATTGCAAGACTGCCAAGCCAGAGTGGGACGAATTAAAAGCAGAATACAGCAACTCCAACATTAACGGATACCGAGTGTTGTTTACCGAGGTGAACTGCACGGAGGAAACTCCGGAAATTGAGAGCCTCATTCAAAAGTTCAAAATTGAGGGCTACCCCACCATTAAATTGGTGAAAGAAGGACAGGTCATTGAATACGATGCCAAACCCACAAAATCCACCATGTTGGACTTCTTAAACACGGTATTATAAATGGTTATTATCTAAGTCCATTGTCTTTTCTTCAATATGGGGAAGTGGTTCTTCATCTTCTTCCTTTGCCTCCCTCTTTACCTCATCCTCGTCATCGTCCTCCTCCTCATTGCACCCATATGCATTTATCTCTTGTATACAATTTGGATGATACTTTAAGAACTCATTCGCATAATAGATTCCACTGTCAATCATTAATTTTCTGTAATCCCTAGTTTTTACAAAAGTAGAAAATATCTCAAAAGACAACATCCTCGTATCGCACACGACCTCATACGGGATTTCTGGTTGTTTGAACTCCGTGCCAATGTATATGACATTCCTTATAATAAAATTAATCATAAAATCAAAAATATTGGATTCCAGAGTGATTGGATTGGAGGGCTTTAATGGACGAATGTTTCTTTTGCTATTTGTGGGGGTCTCCTCATGGGCATGTTCCTCCCCCAACACAGCCTCTTTTACAGGGAAAGGTTCTTCATCAAAATAACTAAAACGAAATCCAAGTATTTCTTCCTTTTTATGTCCGTGGTTCAAGCAATGTTGCAAAGGGTAATTGGTGATAAACCCGCCATCTACATAGCACTTACCGTCTTTAATCACGGGTGCAATCAAAGGGGTCACCGCACTAGTCATCAAAATCGCATCTAACACGGGTAAATCGGGGTGGGTTTTGTAAGAAATATCTTCCAACACGTAGTTATTTAGTTCTAATGTGAACATATGAAGTTCAATATTTGAGAACTCATACAGCTCCTTCATAGTAACCTGGAGGGATAGCCCTTTGGCAAATAACAATGGTTTAAAAATGATTTCAGAAAAATCGTTGCCGAGAATGCCTTTGGTAACGAACGCATCCAAAAACTGTTCGGCCGATAGCTTGAATGACTTGTGCCATTTTCGCTCAATCATATAATCTTGTAGCGTCTTTTTATCAAACCCGAGACACACACACACGCCCAGCATCCCTCCTGCGCTGGTCCCGTATATGGTTTGGATGTTTTCTCGTTTCCATACTTGTTTTTCTTCCAATTCATATAAGGCGCCAACCGTGCGACAAACCGAATGCGCACCGCCACAGAATACAAGATGTTTAATCGGCATTCAATATAATATATTATATGGTGCTAAGAGTTTTTATATTATTTGATTTACCGAGATTTACGGTAGTTTCATTCTTTTTTTTTATATTAATGTTATAAGCATAATATAAAATGACAAACATATTTGACCTGGAAAACTTTGACAATTTTACAGAAAAAATCAACATTGATGAGCTGTATGAAAAAAAACAGCAATCCGATATGAACAAGATGGTTTTATTTAATAAGATTCTAAACCGCATTCATACTCGTATCCGACTCACATCTAGACAACACCCAACCGATATGTGCTGTTGGTATGTGATTCCCGAAATTATTATTGGTGTGCCAAAATACGACCAAGCGGGTTGCATTGCCTATGTGTTAGATAAATTAAAGTCCAACGGGTTTTTAGTAAGGTATGTGCATCCAAACACCATTTTTATTACTTGGAAGCATTTTGTTCCCTCCTACGTGCGCACCGAGTTGAAAAAGAAGACGGGGATTGTGGTAGACGAGTATGGGAATCGCGTGAATGGGTCAGAGAAAAAAGGAGCGCTCGAATATGATGCAAACGAGATGGAGGAGCCGGATAACCCGAATGACCTGATGTTTAACATCAAAACGAGTCGTGGGGAGGACCAAGAGACGTCTGCCTCGCGTAATAAAAATAGCAAACGGTTTACGCCGATACAGAGCTATAAGCCCTCGGGTAGTTTAGTATACAACAAAGAGTATTTGGACAAAGTGGAAGAAAAGTTTTTATAAAGGTATTCTCATCGTTGCATAAAACATAGAACCCACACGAATACACACGAATACACACGAATAGACACGAAATAATATCATTATATTATAATACTATAATATGGTGAAAACCGCACGAGCAAATAAAAAGGCGCCACGGAGGAACTCAAAAACCCGTAAGTTGCGCGCGACCTCGCCAATCGGAGACATTAATGAGATTTGCAAGGGGAACTCACAGACGATGACCATCCCCCCAAGCTGGGAAAAAGACTACGAGAAAACATTTAGGTATAGTTTGCAAAAAACCAACGACAAATACCAAAAAACATTGGTTCGTATGTTTAAAATCCCTTTTTCCCCCACAAAAATTAACGCGCGCAGTGATTACTACACGTATATCAATTATAAGTGGATACAAGAGCAGAATGATTACTTAAAGAAAGAAAAAAAGTATTATGTGCAAGTGGATAATTTCCGTATTGCGCAAGACCAAGTGTATCGCGATTTAATCAACATTGCCGAAGAGTTCATCAAAGAGGCACCCACCAATAAGGTAGCCAAACAACTATCCAATGTGTATAAATCGTTTAAGCAGCTGGAGCCTCGCGCAGTAAAAGACAATGTGCGCAAAATAATGACCTCTATTGACGAGTATATTCAAGGTGGCGATTTGATTTCCTTTTTAGCCTATATCAACTTAAACGAAGTGGTCTCGTGGGGATGCCCTCTTGTGTGGGGTATTCAAGCGGATGAGAAAAACTCCTCCATTTACAGTATCTACTTTATGCCAGGACAATTGTCCTTATATGATTACAACCTGTATTTTGAAGACCCCGAACTCCAAACCACCTATAGTAAGATGGTTCGCTCCAAGTTTATAAAATATGTAGAGGACATTTTTGAAGTATGTTTGGGAAAAAATCACGGACTAAACCCGCGCCACGTGTTTGAGGTAGAGAAAGAGTTATTGGATGCGATGGACTGCACCAAGTTGAAAGTGGATATGGAGAGTTACTACAATGTAGTTTCTGCGCACGATGCCAATGCCAAGTATGGGTTTGATTGGGCTGCCTTTTCAAAGCACATTGGCTACACCGAAGTGCCAGACAAAATTGTGGTGACCAACTTGAACCATTTGTTTTGCACAATGGAACTATTAAAAGCGAACTGGACCACCCCCAAGTGGAGAACGTATTGGTTGTTCCTCTATTATAGACAGCTCATTCGGTTTCACAAGGAGTGGAGAGAAATCCATTTCCACTTTAACGAAGAACTGCTGTCTGGGCAAAGTGTAATGTTCCCCCAACATTTGTTCCCCGTATTTGGCGTGTCGGCGTGCTTTAACACGCTGATTACGAATGAATATGTGCGCAAAAACAACCAGCCGCATTATGTCAAGTATATGCGCAATATGGCGGAAGATATGAAGCTCGTGTTTACCCGTATTATCAAACGTAACACGTGGCTTTCCCCCAAGACAAAAAAATACGCATTGTTAAAGTTAAAGCATATGAAGCTCATTATTGGAACCCCGGAAAAAATGCGAGAAGACCCATTATTGGAGTATGTGGAGGATGACCCGTGGCACAATTTGGAGCTTCTTTCCATATGGCGCGCGAAAGAGTGCACCAAACTACACGGAAAACCAGTGATTGACATTCCATTGATTGACTGGAAAGTGCTCAAACTGGTGGGTTACCAGTCCTACATTGTGAACGCCTTTTACACCCCTACCCAGAACGCCATTTACATTCCATCCGCCTATTTGCAAAAGCCATTTATTGATTTAGATGAAAGGGGAATTGAATACAACTTGGCGCACCTAGGGTTTACGTTGGGACACGAGATGTCGCACTCGTTAGATGACTTGGGGAGCCAGTATGATTACAAGGGGAACTTGAAGAACTGGTGGACGCCAGAGGACCGCAAGGAGTTTAACAAAAAGGTAAAGGACGTGATAGAGCAATACGAGGAGGCGGCGGCGAGAGATGGTATTAAACTGGATGCATCTTTGAGCACAGGAGAAAGTTTAGCGGATATTTCGGGGTTGGCGATTTGCCACGAGTATTTGCGAGATTTCCAAGACAAGAACCAGGATATTGTGCCGATTCGTTCCCTGTCTTTCCAAGCGTTTTACTGCTACTACGCCATACAAGCGAAACAGCAAATCTCTAAACGCGCGATTAAGGCGCAAACGATTACCAACCCCCATCCATTAGATAAATACAGAACCAACTGCACCTTGTCGCGTTTGGAACTGTTTAAGAGTATTCACAACGTCCAAAAAGGGGATGCCATGTATTGGAGAAATAACGACACCATTTGGTAAATATTTAGAATCTTTTTTGTATTTTGAATCCCCTCCTTTATATTTTTTTATTGCGTATATATATAAATGAGCAAATCAAGAAGCCAACGACGTGCCAGTTCCCAAAAGCGTGCTAGTTCCCAAAAGCGTGCCAGAAGCATGAAAGTCAGAATGACCCAAGCCAAAAACCAAGGCTTGAAGCAAGGTTTAAAGCAAGGCTTAAACGTTATGCAAAAGTTGAACCAAAGCCAAAAGCAAGCCCACAGCCAAATGTTGAAGGTTATGCAAAAGCAGGCCAACTCCCAAAAGCAAATGTTGAAGCAAGCCAACGCCCAAGTCTAAGCGTGATACTTTAATCTGTAAAGTTCGCAATACATTGTTTTATTTCTTTATAAATACAACAATACCCATTATTTAGGAAATATGTAAAATAGGGTTGCGTTTGTTTCCAATTTACCCAAACCAATCCACTCTCCCTCTTCATAGTTTATTTATTTTCTTTTTCTTCCTGTTCTCCTGCCAAAAGATATTCCTCGCTCGCATACTTCTTATCTCGTTTATCTATTACATTCCCGGTGAGGCGTGCCTTATTCATAGGGATATCCGCGGGTTTTCCCCTTTCTTCCTTTGAATCCATATTCTCTTGATTCATTTGTTCCTTCTGTTCTATCTCTAATTGGGAGCTCTCTTTAGGAGAAATTGGTTTGTCAAGCGAAATATACGGAACTTGTATCTCTTTCTCCTCAGGCTTTTCTTTGTCATTCTCCTTCTCTTTCTCTTTCTCTTCAGGCTTCTCCTTCTCCTTCTCTTTTTCTTTTTCTTTGTCCTCAGTAATTTGGGAACCAATACCTGTGGTAACAGGACGTGCGTTTGCGTATTTCTCTTTCAACAAGGTTAGTTCGCGCAGTTGTTTCTCGGTTGTTTTTACTATGCTTGACTGCACAATCGCCTCATAAATGTTCAACCCTTCTTGATAATCCATCTCACATTTCAAATATAGCTCGATAATTAGCTTTCTCGCATCTACCACTAGCTGTTGTAGCTTGGCTTCCGTCAAATCTTTATGAATGCGCACCGATTCCGCCTCATTCGGGTGCGATTTTTTTTCAAACAGTTGGTTAATGATTTGCACGAGCTTTTCTTGATTTTTGTTTGCATTCCGCATCATACTTTGCACGTGTTGCGCGTATTTAGAAAATAGCGTATACCGTTCGGTGCGGTCATTTTTGAGTTCGCTTGTGAACTTTCCTGCACTCTGCGCATTCGTAGCACATTGAGGGCTCTTGCTGTAATCTTTTAATTTAATGTCGCGAAACTCTTTAATGCTTTCTGGCACCTCTTTGTTTCCAGTAAACTGCGCATAAAACTCGCGCACATTGTTCTCGTATTCTTTCTGTGTTTCGGGCGACATACCTGTAAATACCCCCTTCTTAAAGTCATACTTGTCATCATAATACAAGTGCATTAACTCGGGAATGCCCGGCTCGTCTACGAGGGATTTAATGGAGCCGTCCATCTTTTTATTCATTGCGCACACATTTGGATTCACTTGGATGGCGTCGCCTACTCGCAACCCATCATACTTGTTGTCGCTTCGCAGAGCGCGAATCCGCTCGCCACATATCCCATATTCCTCCAATTTGACTTCGGTGCCTTTTGGGATACTATCTTTTTTATAAAGAGGCACATTCACGGTGTTCCCAGTCTTATCCAAATAGCTATACACGGGGTTTAATGTCATCACAATGGAGGCAAATAGATGCGCGATTTTGATGTAATATTTTGCAATCCCAATACAGGCGCGCTGCTTGTTCACTGGGTCGGGAATGTCCATTTTGTTGAGTTCGGACTGTTTGAAAAAGGAGACATTCTTTTTGACGATTTCTTCCTTGGGCGCACCATTTACTATTTTTTGCTCCAAGTATTCCACCTCGGCTTGAGTGACGTGTTTATTTATAATGTCCGCGGTGAGCACAATCAGGTCGTCGCAATATTGTTTTTCAAGAAGTTTATTTAGACTAACAAAATCCAATGTCAAAATATAGTAGCTCGCAATGGAATCAATCGCCTGCTCCATGGTGTCCAAGTTATCATTGGACCCAGATTTCTTAGGTAGAGAAGGGTTGGTCGTTGAACCATTGGATGAATTGGCGCTTGTCATATTATTTTGCATTGAAAGCGCATTGCCCATTATATACTTATAGTGAACAAAATATAAAATAAAATTGAATTAATTTTTTCTATTGTAATGAAAAATAAAATGAGTGCAGATAAATCCAACGAGAAGAGTAAAAAAAAACGTCCCACCAATGTGGATAAAACCAAATTGTGGAACATCTTTGATAACGAGGTGAACCCAGAAAAGCAAGCCCCATTGGAATGTATGTATCGCACCTATGGGGACCGCGAATATTGCGAGCAATGCCAGTTTAGTTTAGCATTTTCGGACGAGGGGTTCCTTACGTGCACAAACTCCAAGTGCGGGATTATTTACAAGGATATATTGGACCAAAGTGCAGAATGGCGATTTTATGGGGCAGATGATTCCAACAATGTGAACCCGACCCGTTGTGGTATGCCAACCAATCCATTGTTGGAGGAATCCTCGTATGGGTGCAAAGTAATGTGTTTAGGAGGTAGCACATATGAAATGCGCAAGATACGGCGCTACACCGAGTGGCAGTCCATGCCGTATAAAGAAAAGTCGCAATACGAAGAGTTCCAGCGTATCACGATTATCGCGCAAATCGCGGGCATCCCTAAAATAATCATTGACGATGCAATGCGCTTTCATAAAAAAATATCCGAATACGAGCAGACCTTTCGTGGTGTGAATAAGGACGGGTTGTTGCTTGCCTCGATTTACATCTCTTGTCGCATCAACAAGTGCCCTCGCACAGCGAAAGAGCTCGCGGAAATGTTCAACTTGGACGTCACGAGCGCAACCCAGGGGTGCAAGACCGCGCAAATGATTCTAAACAAACTGGAGAAGAATGACGATATTAAGGACAAAACCATGTTTTGCAAGACGACCCCGGATGCATTTATCGAACGGTTTTGCAGTCGTCTTAATATCAATACCGAGCTAACCAAGCTATCGCAATTTATTGCTAAAAAAATTGAAAGCAAAAACATGATGCCGGAAAACACCCCGCACTCCATTGCAGCAGGGGTAATATTCTTTGTCGCCCAAGTATGCAACCTCAACGTGAACAAAAGCGACATCAAAAATGTGAGCGAAATCAGCGAAGTCACGATTAACAAGTGTTTTAAAAAAATGCAACAATACCAAAACGAGTTCATCCCCGCAGTAATATTGCAAAAGTATACGTTATAATGTGAATACACCGATTCGCCCAATATAAGACTACAAAGCTTCAAATAATAAGACTACAAAGCTTCAATTAATAAGACTACAAAGCTTCAAATAATAAGACTACAAAGCTTCAAATAATAAGACTACAAAGCTTCACTAAGCGATGCGTAGAAGGTAAGTATTTTTTTTGAGGCAACTAATACATATACTGTAATGAACCAATCTATCAGCGATGTATCGGATGACTCTGGAGAGAAGGTGGTTCCAAGGCGCGTATTTATCGTTCCCTATCGCGACCGTATGCAGCAAAAGTTCTTCTTTTGCAGACAAATGACATTCTTGCTAGAAGGGGAAACTGATTATGAGATATATTTTTCTCACCAATGTGATTCGCGCAGTTTTAATCGTGGAGCCGCCAAAAACATTGGGTTTTTAGCCATCAAGAATAAATATCCAAACCATTACAAAGATATCACGTTTATTTTTAACGACTTGGATACGATGCCGTTTCACAAGCTGTTTGATTACTATACTACGCACGGAGTAGTAAAGCATTATTACGGGTTTAACTATACTTTAGGAGGAATTGTAGCCATCACAGGAAGAGATTTTGAAAGGATTAACGGGTTTCCGAACTATTGGGGGTGGGGTGGGGAGGACAATGTATTGCAAAAAAGGTGTGAAACGTATGGAGTGAAAATTGACCGTTCCCATTTTTATCCAATTGGTTCGCCATATATTTTACAATTGTTTGATGGAATTACGCGTATTATTAATCGCAAAGACCCATGGAGAGCTTCCAATGATGACGGGCATAATGGACTCAGCACGACGCATAGCATTGAGCTTTCCATTGACGAGGTCTCCCTGAACCCAATGGATAACATATATTCCGTAGAGAATGACCGCATTTATTATATCAATATATTGACGTTTTTAACCAACATTCCTTTTGAGCAGGACGAATACATCCAATATGATTTGAGAGAGCCAAGGAGAAAAATAATCAATCCAGACAAGCTACAATCTAGACCCACAGGGCAAAATGGATTGCTCATAAACAACTGGACGAATGAGCCGTTTTGCAAAAATAGGATTGAACCGGATGAGGAGAACCTTGTGCGTTTGAACACGCCTACGGTCCCGCCTCGTGGACAGCAGTTGCGTTCGCTAGATGGACCAAGAGGACACCCGAATCCCCAAGTTCATGCACCGAACTCGCGCGGAACCTCTCCCAAATATCCTCCCAACGCATACCCGAGACCTGTAAATAATAGGCAACAAGGAACACAAGGAACACAAGGAACACAAGTCAAACCCAGACCTGTAAACCCATATGCGCCTGACTATGCCAGAAAAAATGGTATCAAGCCAAAAGCAACCACGACCGCAAGGGTGCATTTGGGTGGAGTATACTAATGTGGGGGAGTATACTAATGTGGTGGAGTATACTAATGTGTGGGAGTATACTAATGTGAGGAAGAGATGTAAGTTTTTTTGCGTTGCACATTTATATAAGAAATGTATTTTCACAGCTACTCGGAGGAAGAAAAAGTGGCGATTTCCAAACAGCTGAAAAACTATTCTTTAGAGGATTGCGTAAAGGACCTGAACAAATTAAAAACGGCCCACGACAACGGGATTGAAAAAGTGGCTCCCTTATCGCTGGTCGGCATCAAGTTTATTGAGCACTTTATCCATTCCGAGCTATTAAACACCAAAACCAAGCAAGGTATCAGTTTTTATGACTTTTGGTATAACCGCGAGTTTTACTTGAATCGCGACAATTCCACGCGAAATATGCTCGAATATATGAAAAGGGAAAATCCAAAAATAAACGACTATGCGCGCGCCAAAAAGATATTCAATCTCTATTACGGAAGCGTGAACGTGTTTCGGCCGACGATTGCCATCCAGCTCTATGAGCGCTACAAACCGAATTGCGTGCTGGATTTTACAATGGGGTGGGGCGGTAGGCTCGTCGGCGCGTGCGTGTCCAAAATACCCAAATATATCGGCATCGACAGCAATACCAATTTGCGCGCGCCTTATGATAAAATGCGCGAACAGCTCTTACTTCATGCACCCGGCACAGACATACAGTTGCACTTTATGGATTCGCGAGATATGGACTATAGCCAGCTCACCTATGATATGGTATTTACCTCCCCCCCGTATTACAATAAAGAGCTGTATGGAAATGACCAGACCTTTCAAACAGAGGAAGAATGGAACACCACGTTTTATATCCCCCTATTTACCAAAACGTGGGAATCGTTGCCCTGTGGCGGGATTTATTGCCTGAACGTTCCGGAACGTTTATACACAAATATATGCGTGCCATTATTTGGCGAGTCTACGGAGAACATTGAGCTGAAAAAGTTTTCAAGGACACTGCCCAAGCACGATACGGCGCGCAAAAATGTGGGACAGAAATACAAGGAGCAAATCTACGTGTGGAGGAAACCACAGAAGGCATAATTTTGGGTCCGGTTCTTTGGATTATTTGTGTTATAATGTATTATATAATTATATAATACATAGTTTGTTTGCTTGGCTTAATATTTAATAATCCAAAACACGCCATAGTTATACGGTCTTGTTTCGGCGGGATTCGAATTGGTTGTGCTGTTTCCAATGGACGTGTTGACAGTAATACCGGTGGTATTTGCATTATTGGTGGCGGTAGTATTATTCACACTAGTAGACGCACCGATGCGTGTAAGGGAACTATTTATAGTAGGGGTAGTGTTACTCACGCTAGTAGACGCAGTGATTCCTGTTGTGGAACTATTTATAGTAGGGGTAGTGTTATCCACGCTAGTAGACGCAGTTATACCTGTTGTTGAACTATTTATGTTTGACCACGTTCTAGAGCCTGCACTATCCGTGGCAAAACCTGGAGGATTGCCTCCACTATTGTTAAAATCATCATTTATTGTAGTTTGTGTGTGTGTGTGCCCAGGGTCATTAATAGAGGTGCTTGCGGTATGATTATGTGCGTTTTGTGTATGCACGTGTCCAGGGTCGGTAATAGAGGTGGACGCAGTGTGATTATGGGCATTTTGTGTGTGATTGTGCCCAGGGTCGGTAATACCGGTAGAAGCACTGTGATGATGGGCATTTTGTGTGTGATTGTGCCCAGGGTCAGTAACAGTGGAGCTCGCAGTGTGATTGTGCGTTTGTGTTGCGTGCGCCTGATAGGAAGAAATATTGGAAGGACCTGCGTATCCATTATGTGTGCCAATACCGCGTAAAAAGGCGCCACGATAGTCGGGCAAATTAAAGGACAAGTCTGTTACAATTCCACCAAAGGTGTTGCCGATGACTTCATATAGCTTACTATACGCCTCCTTGTTCACGCTAGAACCATCGCACACTAACCAACCCGTGGGAGATGCGTTTACCGTGTAGGCCATAATGCTTCCCACCGGCGGGTCGACCCTTTCGTATACGATTAATTGCTCCATAGGGCCATTGGCTTTTACCAAATTATTTGCACGGATGCTATAATAATTTGACTTATTCAATTGCTGTCTTTTACGACGATTTGAAAACATATAATACCTAAATATAAAAAATTGAAAAGTATTTGTATCCGATACGAAACACAAAATTAAAAACGCGAACTACCATTCGAAAAGCAATCCCTTATATAATGGAAATCCAAACCACCTTACCTACCTTAATGGAGCCTACCTTAATGGAGCCAATCCGTTTAGAGCCGATTGCGCAATCTCAATCCGCCGGCTTAAGTAATCGGTTGACTCAATTGAACGCAGATGGGCGAACCTTAATTGATGATAGCAGTGTATCCGAGTCCACCTTGAACTCCGCAATGGAGCAAATTGTAGAATATGCGCGCTCCCTTGTCTCCACCATTGGTGGCACGGTTCAGCACAAAAAGAAGCTATCTTTGTATGAATGCCAGCTCGCCTTTCATCAATTCGGCGGTCCTAGTCCAAACGAAGCCAATAAATCCGTGTATATGAAACCAGATGGCGGCATCCTATTTGCAGTGATTAACGGGCAAGAAATCCCAATGCTCATTGTAGAAGACAAAGTGCAAGGAACCAATGACCAACTCTTTGAAAAGAATAAGCCACGCCAATCCACCGGAAACGCCATTGAGCGCGCTGCAAAAAACATACGAGGCGCCGAGATGATATTTGCAGGAAGAAATATATTCCCCTATGTGCTCTTTGCCTCCGGATGCGATTTACACCATTCCGAGACCATCTCGCGCAGAATTGATATGATGAATATGGGAATTACCAATCACTACGTAGAAGTGACGCCAGCCAAAACACAGGAAGAACTGATGGAACAAGTAAATGGCATTGTTCCCGATATCCGTATTAACAACATTTGCGGCAAATCCATTGCGTCCGTGTTTGTGAAAGCGCATAAGTGGGATACAATGAAGCACGGGTCGTCCATGTGGCGTAAAGAGGAAATTGTTACCATTTGCACGCGGGTCATTGATATCGTAATGGATGAAATCAAACAGACACATCATCTATAAAACAAAAAATACAAAATACAAAAATAAAATAACACGCAAAATATAAAATATAAAATATACTCTTTGCAATAATAGAAGGCGAATGCCTTTTTTTACGCGTTGTATATAAAATTGATTCATTTATAAAAGTATATACGGATTATATACTTATACGTAATAATGGAATCAACTCCGATGAATAATATGAATGACTTAACGAGAGCAGAGCTCTTGACAAAATGCGAAGAATGGCAATTAAAAAAATACAAATCCAAAACCAAATCCGAGCTCATTGAGATTCTATCAAGTCATATGAGCGCAGAGCACAGTGAAAATGCAACTGAAAACAACTCAAAAGACGCCTTTGTGTTTCAGACAATGCTGACGTGCATTGGGAACAAGCGAAAGCTGGTGCGTAATATCAGCGAAATTGTGAGCGATGTCGCTTCTCAAATCGGGAAATGTAAGCTGAACATTGTAGATGGTTTCGCTGGGTCATCCGTAGTCTCACGAGAGCTCAGCTACTTGGCAGACCACTTGTATTCGAATGATTTGGAGTTGTATTCCCATTTGATGGCGCAATGTTATCTAGTCGTGCCAACAATGGAACAACAGGTGCGAATTGCCGAGCACATTGAGATGATGAACTATCTTGCCGTCCACGGTCCCTTTGTCGAAGGAATCGTTTGCAAGCTATATGCGCCAAAAGACACCAACCACATTCAACTCGGGGAACGATGCTTCTATACCAGAGAGAACGCCTTGATTATTGACACGTTGCGCCTATACATTGGCGATATTGTGGAACCGGAACTCGTCGTGTATTGCTTGGTGCCCCTTTTAAATCGCGCCAGCATCCACACAAATACCGCAGGGGTGTTTAAAGGCTTTTACAAAAAGGGAGAGCTGGGCTGTTTTGGCGGGAGTGCAGAGAACGCATTGTCGCGCATTATGAAAACCATCCAGTTAGATATGCCCGTTTGGAATAACCAAGAGCCCGGATTCCAGGCGCACTGTTTTAATAAAGACATTAACACATTTGTTACCGAACTACCCGACAACATAGACATAATGTATTTGGACCCGCCTTACAACCAGCACCCATATGGCAGCAATTATTTTATGCTGAATGTAATTGCAAAGAATGAAGAGCCGCTGTCTATATCCGATGTATCGGGCATACCAACCGACTGGAACAAATCCGATTACAACAAACATATTCCTGCAGTGAATGCAATGCGAACCCTGATTGCCAACGGACTAACCAAATCCAAGTATTTGCTCATCTCATACAATAACGAAGGGATTATTGATTCCAGCGACTGGAACGAGCTGTTTGCGCCCTATTGCGTAAAAAAATACGAAATCAAATATGACACGTTTAAAGGGTGCCGTAACCTAAAAAATCGCGACAATAAAGTAATGGAAATAATGTATTTGGTCTCGTTACCATAAGCAAACCGCAAATAACGTTATAAAATTATATAAATAATTATAAATATATACAATATCTGTCATATATTTATTTTTTTCATAGATTTGCTACATTACAAATGTGCGTATAACTTGTCGTGTTGTTTACAAAGTAAAAAGAACCGCACCACCAGCAATGCCGCGTTTCTGGCTTTGTGTGCGGCGTTGTGCGCGGACCCGCATCTTCATGGACTTCTTACCTCCCTTTTGACTTTGTGCTTGGCTTCGGCCTTGGCTTTGCGACCTTCGTTTGTATACTCTTCTTGACTTACTCATTATATATTACATATAAAATAATACAACCAAACTCAAAAGTTCTGCGAAAATAAATACAAATAAAATAATTCTCGGAACATTCCTAAAAGTCTTCATTGCAATCAAACATCGTATCCTTTTTGGTGACCTTGTCGGCCAACGCGTAGGCGTTGTTTTGTTTGTCGAAAAAATTGGTCTTCCCTTCTAAACTAATCAATTCCATAAAATCAAACGGATTCGATACATTGTATATTTTATCATATCCCAGTTGCAAGCTTAATCTGTCCGCCACAAACTGAATGTATTGGGTCATCAATACCGAGTTCATACCAATCAATCGGCACGGTAACGCATCGCAAATAAACTCCGTCTCAATCTCCACCGCCTCCTTAATAATCTCGTATATCCTGTTTTTTCCAATCTTCTTCTGTAACCGGCTATACAACAACACCGCAAACTCGGTGTGTAGTGCTTCGTCTCTGGAAATGAGCTCATTTGAAAACGTAAGCCCGGGCAACAGGTTGCGCTTTTTAATCCAGTATATACTGCAGAACGCACCTGAAAAGAAAATGCCTTCAATGCACGCAAACGCCACCAACCGAGTTGCAAAACTACTGCGGTTATCGTGTATCCATTTTTGCGCCCAATCGGATTTTTTCTTAATGCAAGGGAAATGCTGGATGGCATTAAACAACCGGTCCTTTTCTTCCTCTTTCTTAATATATGTCTCTATCAACAAGCTATACGTCTCGGAGTGGCAGTTCTCCATTGCAATCTGGAACCCGTAAAATGCTCTCGCTTCGGGCAGTTGGACATCGCCAAAAAAGCGGAGCGCCAAGTTTTCCAACACGATGCCGTCACTGGCGGCGAAAAAAGCGAGAATCATAGACACGTAGTGCCTCTCGTCCTCATTGAGTTTTTCCCAATCGGCGGGGTCTTTGGACAAATCCATTTCTTCCACCGTCCAAAAACAAGCCACCTGTTTTTTATACATTTCCCATATAGATTGGTCACGAATTGGAAACATTACAAAGCGTTTATCGTCTGGTATTAGCAAAGGTTCAGTATTGTGTTTTGACATCCTAAATATTTATATAGAAAGATATTATTTAATCAAAAATATTTTTAATTCATTTTTCGGTTTGCATTATTTTATTGGAGGGCGCACTGGGTATGGTGTATATGTATATATTTATATGTATATATTTATATATTTATATATACATATATAAAAATCTGTGTATACAACCAAATGATAGGACCCCCTGAAAACAAACGCGCTATTCCGGACCGACTCCAACAAAATACTCGCCTGAATTCTCGCTTGGAGGTTCTATCAAATGAATGCCACAAAAGTCGGGTGCGCAAGTATCCTCAAACACGTCAAAGTTCTTCAATTCACTCATATCACCATCATACCGGTCCAAGATTTCTTCCTTCCATTCCTCATTCCCCTCAAAGGCTTTGTCAATATGTTCTGTCTTTAACGATTCGTCATAAAAGTCGCTTATCAAAGTTAGCACGTGTTCTACCGTAATCGGACGCGGCAGTTCTCTCGTTTCTGTTAGACGGAAGTCGTCATTGAGGGGAAAACAAAACTTGACCGGTTCATTGACTGAATTGTCAAACACGACTGTTTTCAATGCGAACTTGGTAAGCTTCATCCCTGTATACCTGTATATCGCATTTTTGGGGTCATCAAAATACCACTCCAAATTGTTTATTATCTCCATTACTTAATAGTTAATTATAAAAAGAATCTTTATATTTTTATCAAACCGATATACCTATACATTGGTGTGCACATTTACAGCAAAATAATGCCGTCATAACTTATTTTTTTAATATGTGTAATTATTATGGCAAAGCAAAGCATCAAACGAAATCGTAAAACAAATAGGCGTGACCGCAGTGCAAAAAACAGAGATGTGCATTTGCAAGCGGACCACCCAGAGAAACCGTCCGAGGATGTAATGGAACAAGAGGATGCAGTGAATGTGTATTCTAGCGACGAATATGATGACTCGCAGGAAGAGAATGAACTCAATGAATACATCACTCCAGATAACCAAGACCCCCTAGTAGACCCAATCTCTTCCTTTAGTGAAGAGGAGAAGGAAGATATGTTTGCCCAATTGGAATCACAAATCGAAAACAAAAAGAAACTACTCATGAGCAAACGCAAGTATCTCAATAAGTATGAAACGGAAAACCCATATTTAACAGAGGTAAAACAGCAATACGAAGAAATATACAACGCGCTTTTAAACGAGAAACGTAAGGAGTTCATTGCGCTGAATGCACTCCAAGAATATTTGCTCTATCTAATCAACAACAATATTGTCATTGACAAGGAGCTCGTTTCCGTGCGCAAAGAGCAGCAGCGTGTTTTAGAAGAGATGCAACGGTTGCGCGCGCAAGTGCATTACGCGTGGTAAAATAATATGAATCTAAAAAATAACAAACTCTCAATATCTCAATATCTCAAAATAGTTAAAAAAATATTGATATATAAATATAGAATGGGACTCGTCACAATGTTTCGCACACTTTGCCTCGGAATGTTAGGTCTGGCCGAAGGTGTCCACAAAAGGAGCCTTCGGGTTTACAAAAGCTCCTCTGCCGTAAACACCGTATCGGAATTGGATTTGGACAGCTATTTGGGGTATTGGTATCAAGTCTATGGCGCTCCTACAAATGTAATCTTTCAGGGCTATGGCAAATGCATCACCGCCGAATATGGTGCGCTAGTTAATGGATATGTTAGCGTATTGAATAGCCAGCTCAATGCGCAAGATGAGCTGGAACAAATCGCCGGCTACGCATACTATAAAAATACTAGCGAGCCCGGTCAGCTGACCGTTCACTTAGATGGCACCCCAGTGGATGCTCCTTATTGGGTGGTCAAGCTGGGAGAAGTCAAAGATGGGCAATACCAATACAGTATTATCACTAGTCCATCCGGTGTTTCCCTGTGGGTCCTTACAAGAGATATTGATACTTTTTATCGCGAGTATGACGAGGAGGTTACGCAATATTTAGAAGACAACAAGTATAAATATGTTGAAATCGAGCAAGAGGAGACGTGCGTCTACGATAGTCCGGATGCGCTTCAGGCCAACTACAAATCCGAATGCCAAGTCGCGACTTATTTGAAGAACGCGGGGTTTCCCCAAACATCCGTGCCTACGATGGTTTGCATCAGCAAATACGAAAGCTCATTTAACTGCGATGCTACCAATAAGAACACCGATGGGTCTACCGATTATGGATTAACCCAAATCAATAGTTACTACTGGTGCTCTGGAGATGCCACCTCCAAATACAATGAATGCCATATGTCTTGCTCTAGTTTGTTTGACTGCCAAACGAACGCCAACTGCGCATACATTGTTTGGAAACAACAGGGATACAATGCTTGGTATGGTTACAAGAGCCACAAAACCGAATGCGACAACTACAAAATTAGCTGTTAATAACCAGTTTACGCCCTTAAAGTTTACACCCTTAAAGTTTACGTCCTTCAAGTATATATTATTTTTTATCAATATAATATATAATAATGCTTTTAGAAAAGACCATGAACGCAGTGAGTTCCGTTGTAGGAACCATCTATCACACTCTTAACCGTTCACATTCTCGCTGTATGCATAGCTCTTACCGCTTGAAAAAGAACCGTAAGACGCGCAAATATGCGGTAAAATATGGAGGCTATGTGGTTCCAGAAGAAAAAAAAAGAACGTCGATGCGCACGAGCCAACGCAGGCGAACGACTTCACGGACTCGTAGTCAAAAGGCAACGCAAAACTAATCGTGTTTAACGCATATACGCTAATATCCCACGAATGGTAGGCAGATTAGTGCAACATTCCGGCCACGTGCCATGCGCAAACCGGTGCAAAATATTGGTTGGGCGAAACTTTTTCATTAATGCGCTTGTCCGCATGGCATAGGCCTTCTTCCAGGCGCGCTGGATGATACGAATATACATTGTTTTAATAATGGCCACGTGCTCCCCGCCTGGCAAATAAATGCATTCCGCAATCTGAGGAGAGCACACATATTGGCTATTTGTAATCACTTTATAATTTCTTATAAAGCGATGGTTTCTTACACGGTTCGAATAAAATGCGTTCATCTCTTTTATATTGTGGAGGACCCTCCGAGTATAATAGTTCGTTTGCATTAACGCAGAATAGACAAGGTAATGCCCATCGCACTCTGGGCTACCGTGCACTTTGCTATTGTATACGCATACAGTCACCAAATGGAACCGACCGTGCGCGATTACCTCGTCGCTACTTACTTCGCTCATTGCATCACTGTTTGAATCGCTAGTATCATAACTGTCTTCCTCGCTATTACTGCTGAGCTCCGATTCCTCGTCATCATTATTCTCATTTTCATTTTCATTTGTTCCATGGTTTTGTTCCGTGGATGAATCCATTGTATTGGAGATGTGTTATATGTCTTTGACTAGACATAAACCCCGTATTTTAATTCAATTTTATAGTGCGACAAAAAATAAAAATGTTGCCATAATTTTATACCCTATTATATATAATAATGAAGCCCTTATACGCATTAGATAAGTTATTTACCCATAAACTATTTTTGAATAAATACTTTTTATACGCAGTGAGCGCAATTAGTGCGTTCGTAAATCTGCAGCACGTGATGTATCACGAGTTTGAATATGTCGCGCTATTTATTTTTATAGTGCTTGTTGCCAAAGGCTTTAGTAAAAACTGGGCCATTGTGTTCATGGTTGGGCTCGGATTGTCCCAATTGTTCAATCTGGGCGTCAACACCTATGAAGGATTCACATCTACTTCAAGAGACCCGCGAGTAGACAAAATAAATTATTTAAAGCAACGTATTAAGAACAATATAAAGAAACGAGATAGCCATAATCAACGCATTGCAACAAGGGATGCAAAAATACAACAGAACAAAGCGTCTATAGATAAATACCGAACCGAACGCGACAATCTAGAAAAGTCCGTGATGAATATTCAAGACCCCGTTGCCAAAGCAACTGCACTCAAGTCTTCAGACAATGAAATAAAAAAAAGAAACTTAGAACTTAAAATAAAGGGTTTAAAGGAAGAAAATGAAAAACTCAGAACCGAAATTGAACAAATAAAAGGAAATAAGAGAGACACCAAGACAGAAATAGATAAACTAGAAAAAGACCTCAAATACGCGGAGACTGACCTCGCGGCGCACAATGCGCGAAAAAAAGCGGCTGCCAAGGCAAAGAAAGACAAAGCGGATAACGCCAGAGCAGAGAAAGCAAGAGCGGATAAAGCGAGAGCAGATAAACTGAATGCGGAAAAAGCAAGAGCGGACAAAGCGAACGCGGATAAAGCAAAAGCAGAGGCAGATGCAAAGGCAAAAGCACAGCAACAAGCCGAACTGAATAAACTTCTTGGAAAAAAGGCAAACTCACCTCCAGGTCCCGGCCCCGCCAAGGCAACCGCCAAGTTCTCCTTAATGCAAGAGGATGACTCGGACCAATCCGACGACGAGGAAATGGAACCCAAACTACAGTCCAAGCGTCCAGATGGTTTTGACTATTTGGACCCCTCCAAAATAAGTGGGCTCACCCAGGGGGCCACCAAACTGATGTCTAGCCAAAAAGATTTGTTTACCTTTATGAACTCCATAACGCCCTTTATTGAAAACGCAAAAAAAATGTTACAAGATGTGGACGTCAATCAATTAACTGCTGGTTCCAAATAAATAGTTGTGGGGCAAGCGACTCATTTACGGCATAGCGGGCAATTTCGTAAGTATTGCTCGGACAAGTGTTTTTGTTTTCTTTTTTCATTCCATTCATACCATTTATCGTGGTAACTACTAATTAACGGGTAGTCGTGTATCCATTTGGCATTTTCTATGAGGATGTCTTCATAGTATTCCTGCTCTATTTCTGGGTAAGGGAAGGTCGGCTCCCCGCTATTATCCCCATAATAACACCTTTTGAAGCAACTAATGCACACATAATGCTCGCAATTCAGGTGCGTTACGCATTTCGCGGTTTCCAAGCATACGGGGCATTCCATATGGTCATCTGCCCCGATGGTTAATATTTTGCTCCCAAAGGTCACGTCGCACGAGTTGCACAAATAATCGCATTTATAATCAAAATGCCACCTACCGAGCACATTGTCACATACTTCATAATTTTTACATTTGATTCCTCCGCCATATTCTGGTAAATGGTAGTCGTCATAGGCGACATGGTTTTCTTCATATATTAAATCTCTTTCTCTTACTTGTTCCATACTGCTACTGCGAATGGAGTCACGTAGTCGTGTTGTTATATATATTTTTGATATGCATATAACAAGACAAATGATTTCAATTTTTTATACCCAGCATACTAACTGGGACGCGCCATTTTGAACAAGTTCGCTCTCTGTATACACCCGAAATACGCTGTTCTCCTGCTCTCCCGAGAGTAACCCCTCCCCCTCAATGAGTATATTGTAATTATCAATGTTGGTTTCGTCAATTTCCATTTCAGTCATAAACTGTTTAATATCAATCTTCAAGTTGGTCTTCCCAGTCAAACAGCGCGGGCAATGAATCTTGGCCCTATCAATGCCAAACCAAAACGCGCTCCCTGCGTAATCGGTTTCCCTGTCCAGTGGCTTGCCCTTTTCATAAATATAGGCATTAATCTCCACGGATTCCGGCGGGATTGGGATATCGGACAGCTCAATCCACGTGTTCTTGTATGTATTCGCAAGGCATCGTGTCTCTTGCACATTGTATGGGCTTGTGTGAAAGTCAATAATGAGGCACTTGCTTGCGATTGGCTCCTTTTCCAGAGCCGCATCCATCTTGTCATAATAATAAGGGAACTTTACCAAGTCTAACACGTCTTTTACGTGCGCATAGGTGTTGGACCCGTTTCGCCACCCCCAATCGTAGGTGTTCCAGTCGTGTGAGTAAATGGAATGGCTACCAAACGGCGCGCAACGCTCCTTGGCGGTGGCGTCCGTCATATACCTTGGATAAATTGGGTGCGAAAACCGATTTGTGATTTCATATGTCCAGTTCCAATAATAACGGTCCATATTGCAGTGATGAAACCAAAACATCGGGTCAAACGCGGAAATATCTATGCTGGACATATTCCCGTTTTTGCCGCCGATAATATCGTGCAAGCTGTTATGCGGAGTTTCTAGCGGGGTATACGTCACTTTATTCCCCGCAGCAGAACTAAACGTCTCATAATTCGGCGCATTCATCGCGCGACCGAGCTCCTTGCGAACATTATTGAGTTGCATGCGTTGCTTGCGTGTAGAAGGAGACAAAAATCCATTGCGCGTCGTTTTTGTCTTGACCCCGTTCACATAATAATACGCGCCTGCAAGCGGATTTTCGGTGGTGATGCGTTCCCCTTCGTATAATATACGGATATCAGGTTGATTCATGAACTGATAATCCGCCGAAAAGTCCGTGAGGTCTATCCAAGGCAGCGTGATATAGGATTTGTCCGAAGACTCGTTGTATTTATTAAGCAACAGCTCAAACTGAAAGACGTATGGAGCGTGCCAAGCAATAAAGGAATACACGCTATGCTTACAGTAAAACGGCTCGCCGGTTTGCCCGAGGTCGGTGACAATGGTGGGGTCCGTAGGGCATTTCACGCCATTATCATTGGGTTTAAATGTGTCCCCGTGAATCCCGCATACCCGAGTCCAGTCGTCGGAATCAATGAGACGTTTTAGTGCCATGATAAAGACACCAAACTTGTCTGGGTGGTATAGTTTTAAGTCAACGATGCTATGGCGCTTGTGAATCATCTGTATTGTATTAATTATAATGTCTATATAACACCTTGTTTTTATATTGGTAACGAACACTTGGAAACCCGCAAATAATATATTACATAAGTATATAATGAAGTATTTTTCTTTATCTTCTATGGAATCCTCGTTAAACAAGCTATTTACGAATAAGTATTTTTTATATGCCGTGTTGTTTTTGAGCGCCACGACCAACTTGTCATACATAATGGCCAACAACCTGAACGCGATTGGCGTCTTTGTGTTTGTCGCCATACTCATGGTTAATTTTAGCAAAAATATGGCCGTCATCCTAACGGTCAGTTTATTGTGTGCCAACTTTTTTGTTGCTTCCTACGGTTCTCGCGAAGGAATGGAGAATAAGGAAGAGGAAAAAGTTGCAGAAGAGGAGGGCGCAAAGGACAAGAAAAAGAAGGATACGAGAGAAAGCACTCGCATCACAGACGATGCGATTGTTCCTCCCCCAATGGATACAGAGGTAGACACCGATACATTCGACCTCCTGAAGGGTTCCAAATTAGATGGCGAGAAGACCGCATTAAATGCGTATAAAGATTTGGACAGCATCTTGGACCCTCAAGCCATCGATAAGTTGACCAAGGAAACCATGGAACTAATGCAACAGCAACAGAACCTCTTTTCTTCCATGCAGTCCATGACCCCCTTGTTGACACAAGCAAACACTTTGTTAAAGGGATTTGATATGTCCAAGCTCCAAGGGCTTGCGTCTACCGCGTCCGAACTGAGTGCACCGGAAAAGAAATAAGACAACTACCAGTTGAGCCAAATATAATGTATAATGTATAATTTACCATCCGCGCGGTAACTGGAAATCCCTGCGTCAAAATAAAAGCATTATATATTATATAGTTATGCCACGATGTATGCCGGGTGTTGTTTGCATTGAAAATATGTCTTTAGTCATTGTGGTGGTATTGTGTATCATTATTGTCGCGCTATTGTTTTCGCGTAACCCGACCCAAGTGGCGCACAATGATAAAATTATTATTAAGGAAGAACATATCCGCTCCGACGGATACGCAGGGTCGGGGATACACGCTCGCCCAAACTACGCATATACCAATGCACCCAACGACGTGCTTATGAACCCATACGAGCCTCCATTAAAAGACGAACGATATTTGGTAAATATGTCCCCGTTTTCGGTGCCTACAAGGGGAGTCCCCATTAACGTATCCACCAACATTGGCGCGGTGGAGTCCACCTTTCGGCAAGTGGGTATCTTAACCCCTACGTCAAAGAGTCCCGAGAAGATATTGGCCCTTTTAGGAAAACCCATCTTTTCCAACCGCGACAAATGGCAATACTATACGATGACCAAGCACAATATTAAGTTGCCCATTATTCGTAATGGCAAAGATGCCATGAACGAGTATGGCGTGGATATCATTTACAACAACGACGTTGTGTTTGTGCAAGGGTATGGGGAGCCGTTTAAAGTCACGATTTATGAGAACAATACGATTAAATATCTTCCTTTCATCTAATCCATCCTTTCCCCCTTTACTTCCAGCGACTTAGTGTTTTGTTCGCCAAGTTGAGAGGCTTTTTGGTGTGTCGCAACGTGAAATGGGGCGCGCTTGACTTGGGCGCGAGTTTGCTCGCATCTTTCCGATTCTTTTTCGTGTGTCTCGCGGAACTCAGCCATTTGTTTATTTTCCCTTTGGTTAGCTTCATTATCTATTAATATAAGTGTGGTTTTATTTATAGAATCCTTTGATTTATTATAATCTGTGGATTCGTATATTATTTTTATGCACATAAAGTAATGAGCACCCCTGCCAGTCAAAACTTTCCTGTAGATATATCAAAAAAAAATGTAAAAGGACAATGCGACTACAAATGCGCCTATTCTTTCAACTATGGAACGAGCAATTCGGTCGCCACCAACCAAGGCGAATACCTCTCCTTGTCCTACGAAAACAAATCTGCTCCTCCAGTCAAATATAACAGCGCCGAATACAGAATAGACAAAATACGGCTATATTTCCCCTCCGTGCACACCTTTAACGGTAGACAAACCGATGGAGAGCTCATTATTGAGCACAGTCCGGTCACCACTGGAAACAGACTATTTGTGTGTGTGCCAATTGTGAAACTGGATTTGGGCGGATATAATACAGATATGTTAAACAATATTGTGTATGAAGCCACCAAAAAGACGCCCAATGTGAACGAAACCACCAATGTGTTCACTGGGTTTAAGCTAAATGAGATTATTCCTAAAAACGGGTATTATGTGTATACTGGTCCGATGCCCTACCAGCCATTTAATTCCACGGTAGATTACATCGTGTTTGACTCCTACGAAGGAGCCATTCGCATCGGCAAAGACACTTTATACGACATTAAAAATATTATTAAGGATAGCCGTTACGTGGCAAAAACGGGCGGGAAACTGTTTTACAACAATAAGCGCCCGAATCAATCCAAAGATAACAAAATATACATTAAATGCAGTCCCACTGGGGCAAGCGGGGAAACCAAAGTCGTCAAGAACAAGGGGGGAAATGCGTCCGCGAACCGGATATTAAACAGCGACCCCGTAAACATCCTCATCAGCACCTTTATATTTGCAGGGCTCATATTTGGCGCGCGGGCTCTGTTAAAAAAGGTGGATTAATGTAATCCCTGTGTAATTACGTAACAACGCGGTTAAATGAGAATACATAAATGATAATAGATGAGAAATCATACATTGTATATATTTTATTCAGGTAGAATATATACTGGGTTAAATTATTGTATTCAAACAGTTTGTTTAATGACTATCACTGCTACTGCTATCACTGTTTCTCTCAATATCGTCTTCAAAAAATTGCGTAAATTGTTTACAAACATCGGTAAAACGTTTGTAGCTACTTATTAATGTATCGCTGATATCTTTGATTTTGTTATAAGCGGTGTCGTTTTGGTTCTTTTTTAAATATTCATTCATCCAGTAAGAAGCAGCATATGCGTTGTGTTCCGCTGCAAACTTGTATGCGTTTCCTAAGTTCTCGTCATTCGCATATTTTCCTCCTACCCCTCCTCGTTGACTGCGGCTTTGTGAACGCAATTTCTTGTTCTTGTGCGAGTTTCTGCGTGTCTGTTTTCTCATTATAATATATATATATAATATTTAAACAACGGTTATGAAATTAATACACAATACGCTCTGCGTTATGCAAGTTTTCCAAAATGGGTTTGTAGGATGCTTTGCCAGAGGAAGAGTTCTTATTCACCATCGGCGCCATCTTTTTCACCATCTCTTGTTCTAAAGTGTAGGCCTGCTCTTTCATTTTGGGGAACGGTTGCCACTTCTTTTCTTCCGTGATGGCATAATACTCCATGGGGCCTGTTCCAGTCACTTGTGCGGCATTCGTGATTAGCTTGTAAGCAACCAACACGCCCAATACACCTAAAAGGGGATTGCCATAGGTGAACAATGCCATCAAACTGATTAGCACGAGGACCTTGCCGGCGGGGCTGTCAATCATCTTGGCCATCGGCATTGGCATGGTAAAGCCCATTACCAAATAAAATGCAAACAATACCACCAATACATTTTCGCTACGTTTTTTTGGTTCAAATAAATCCTTCATCTGCTCCATTGTATATTATATCATAATAATTTATTTCTTACACATTATGGAAAACAACCTAAATGTAGCGCGCCATACAGATTATAGTTTCATACTCTTCCTCCTTACATCAATAAATCCAACCCAACCCAATCCGTGTGAATCCAATGTCTGCATTCGTCCCATCGAGCCCTTTTACGAACGCAAGTCCCTTTGCAAATATGAAAGACGTCTTTGCCACCTATCTTGGGCCAAAAGGCTACACCCTATCCAAATCCCAACTCAATCTAACGCAGCAAGAAACCATACGCAAAGAGCTAACAGTCAAACCCTTTGTGTCTGGCCCCGGCTCCAAAGATGCGGGTGTCACGTTTCCCGCATATCGCGAATCCGCTGGAAAGCTCTATGTTCCACGCTATTTCGGCGAGCTCCACTTTGGCAAACCCACCCAGTTTAAAATCACCGAAGGCGACAACATACAGTTGACCTTTAATGGCGCGTTGCGCGAAAACCAAGTTCCTGCGGTGCAAGCCTACTTGGACACGGTCACCAAAGACCCTGAATACGGGGGTGGCGGGCTGCTTGACCTTCCTTGTGCCTTTGGCAAAACCAGCTTGTCGCTCTACATTGCTTCTAAACTCGGCAAAAAAACGCTCGTCATTGTTCACAAGGAGTTTTTATTAAACCAGTGGGTAGAGCGAATCCAGCAATTCATTCCAACCGCGCGCATCGGCAGGATACAAGGGCAAATCATTGATATTGAGGACAAGGACATTGTGCTCGGCATGCTTCAATCCCTTTCTATGAAGGACTACCCATCCAGTCTATTTGACAGCTTTGGTCTCACGATTATTGACGAGGTCCACCACATCAGCAGTGAAGTATTCAGTCGCGCCCTGTTTAAGCTAGTGACCAAGTATACGCTTGGGCTGTCTGCTACCATGAACCGTAAAGACGGCACCACCAAAGTGTTTAAAATGTTTTTGGGCGATATCTTATACAAAGCATTCCGAAAACAAGAAAACGCCGTAGAAGTGCGCGCGCTGACCTACATCTCTAAAGATGAGGACTTTAATAATACCATTCTGGACTTCCGAGGTCAGCCCCAATTGCCCTCCATGATTACCAAGATATGCTCTTATAGCAAGCGAACCGAGTTTATTATTAGCGTGTTAAATGATTTCATCCGTGTGGACAATGTAGACAAAGAAGTGGCGGCAAAGCACAAGAAGGAGATGGACCAAGCGGTCCCCAATTGTGGGATATGCAATAAAAACGACAACTATTTGTTGAAGAACACGTGTTGTGGAGTGGTCAAGTATTGCTTGCTTTGTTTAAACCACTCGGTGGAGCACGCCAAGCACACGTTTGAGCAGTCGGTCAATAAAAAAACGGGAGAAGTGAAGCACACCAAGAAACCCGCCAAATGCCCAGATTGTGGGAAGCGTCTCGCGTTTGAGCAGAACTACATTGAGAACCCATACGTGAAGCCACTAGAGCGAACGCACACGATTATAATGTCTCATAACCTGAATGTGCTGGAATACATTTACAACAAGTTTGTGTGCAAGAATTATGCGTCGGTTGGGTATTATGTTGGCGGGATGTCGGAGCCAGAGCTGAAACGCAGTGAAAAACAGCAAGTCATACTAAGCAGTTACCAAATGGCGAGTGAAGGGTTGGACATTCCTTCCTTGAATGCGGAGTTTTTGATTTCTCCCAAGACGGATATTATACAAATCGTGGGGCGCATCTTGCGCGCAAAGCACGCATACAGCCATCCAATCATATATGATTTTGTAGACACGCACGAACCATTCCAAAAGCAATGGCTCAAACGCAAAGCGTATTATAAAAAACAGCAATACAAAATCATTGGCGCGGATACATATACGTATCCTATTGCAAAATGGAAAAATATTTATGAACCGCCTGCGGTGGAAGGAGAGGAACCACGAACCAAACAATGTATCGAAACATCTACGGATGACGAGGACAATGAGGAAGAAGAACAAGAGGAGGAAGAACAGAAAAAGGTGCCTGGCACGTTTGGAAAGTGCTTGTTAAAAATAAAAAAATAAATCACACCATTATAAATCACTCCATAAATATTATAATGTATAAAATACATCATAATATTATTTACAACTTCGCGCACGTAATGACGCATTTTATTTACTATCTATTGCGATAGTAGGTGGTTGCTTGGCCGTGCTTCGCACATTCTTTTTCGGGGGCAAGCTCTTTAAGGTAGACACGCGCTTATCCACATTCCGGAGCGTAAAATGATTCGTCGGTTTATTAAACGCGAGCGCCGGAATGGATTTGATAAGCCCCGTGGTTTTGTCGTAGACGACATCTTTGACGCGCTGGATTTTTTTATGGTCAAGCGCCTCTTTTAGAAACTTTCCGAGTAATTCGCTTTGCGCCTCGTTTAGCTCGTGCTGTTTGGCATACTCCAGCGCAAACACATTTAGCTTGCGTATTTTGGCGGTTTTGTCCAGATTGCTCCACGAATCGTTCTCATTGCAGGTGCGCTCGTTTTCTAAAAACTTGTCCAAATTATCAATGTTGTTTACATATATTTTGGAGGAAACCACCGGAACCCCATTGAGGATGGTAGGTTTGGTTTTTATGGGGGACAGGAGGACCTCCTCCTCCTCTTTTATATCATCCGAATCGGAGTTGGCATTTGGTTCCGGCAAAGGTAAAAAAAAGGCGGATTTTACGTGTTCGTTTTCCATACTGCTTTCAAAATAGGAATCCTCCATTTCGCACATATTTTGCAACATTTCCTCCGTATCCGCATTCATATTTGTATCTGTATTTATTTCTGTATCTTCTTGTAATGTGATGAACTCCATATATAATAATATCTCTTTAAGTTTAACTCGTTTTCAATATATACAATTATTATTTATCATACTTGGTTTACTATACCTGTTTCACTATACCTGTTTCACTATACCTGTTTCACTATACCTAGCTCAATATAAGATGTCGGTTTACATAATGCGCAAACTCTTTGCGCACTCCATTCAGAATGGAACGACTTTTATTATTTATCAGCGTCGGCACATTTTTTAAGAAGGATGTTTCTTCCAGCGAGTCGCACCCAGTGATATCCAACACCTCCACGCCCGACAATGCGCGCACATCTTTTATTTTATTGCAAAAGCTAATGTTTAATGATTTCACTTTTCCTAACGCGCTCACATCCTCCACGTTATTGCACCCCCTCAAATGGAGTGTTTCCACATCCCCTAACATACTTACATTGGTTATCTTTGGGCATCTGCTAATGGATACTATGGTTGCATTTTTTAATGCGCTCACGTCCTCCAATGCATCACAATCGCACGCGTGAAATGCCTTCAACTTATCCAGTCCGTGTAGGGTTCGAATACGTTTACACATTCCAATATCTAGCGTATCCACATTGACTACCCCGCTTATGTCTTCAATATGTGCGCAGTTATATAATAACAATACGCGCACATTGGTTAACACATTCACATTGGTTACTCCGGTGCATCCGTGCAGGTTTAAAATATCTACATTTTTTAGTGCGCTCACGTCCGTTATATTTACGCAATCCGATAAGGTGATTTGCTTTGCGTTTCGTAAGGGCGCCACATCTTTTACTCCAATGCAACCGGTCAAGTCCACTTTTTTTGCATTTGTCAATGCAGACACATCCGTTATTCTGGTGCATCCAACCAATGAGATTTCGACCACGTTGGTTAGGCCGGATATGTCTGTAATTAAAGAGCATTTGTTCAAAAACAGATGTTTTACATTTCCGAGGTCGTTTACATTTGTTATGTTTGTGCACCCGCTCAAATCTAGGTAGGTTACGTTTTTTAACGCGGAAACGTCGTGCAATTGATTACACCCCACCAGACATAATTTGCGCACATTTTTGAGCGGGCTTATGTCCAATAGTTTTGAGCAAAAGGCCAAGTATAACACCGTCACATCCTTTAACTCCCTTGCGTCGGAGACATCACACCCGCTCAGGTTCAACGTATGCGTATTCCGTAAGGGATGCAAATCCGTTTTCTCCGTTATTTCATAGTTATTCCTTAAATATACAGTATGCAAGTTTGCCAATACAGTTAAATCCTCAATGTACATATATTCGCTGTATTTCACGCACACTTGTTTTCTCGAGTCATACACTCTAGAAAATACGCGATTACGAAACTCTTCGCTTCCGTAAAATTGGTTTGAATACCTAAGATTTAGACGGTATAGTAACACTTTACGAAAGGGCGTAAACATATTGCTGGTGTCGCATAAGGGTCTCGCATCCACAAACGAGTTTATGGTGGTCATCACAATGTCGTTGCATAATGCGTGCATTTTTACTGGGGTTTGTAGTCTTAATGTTTATAAGCTTGTTTATCAATATTTGCTTATCGATACGGGCGGATAGAGTTTTTCAATTTTATGCTCGTTTGCGTTGTTGTAACACACATAAGTTCACGTGTTATATATAAGTTATTACATTCATGGAATCCTCTAGCCCACCCAATACAAAAAAGGTTATCCAATACTTACCCTCCCAAACCCTTGCTCCCAATGCGATGCGTGTGAAGAAACACCAAAAAGAACCAAGTATAAATGATGTAAAGGAAGAAAACGAAAGCCAAGAACTGGAGGAGCCCTATTCAGGAGAAAAAATTGTCCAGTTCACTGTGCAACCAGAAGCGCACACCAATGCAGGGTTGTTCACAGAGAATAAAGACAAAACACCGCATAAGCGAGTGGCTTGTAAAAAATGGCGTATACAGCCCGAAATGCTTACCCAGTCCTTCCAATCCAGTATTATTCAAATGGAGGACGCCGCTATTTGCAAGACGTATCCATTAGTTAAGCAACAACTGGAGCTCAAACTGTATAGCTATCGACAGCAAGATATCAAAAAAAACTTGTATGAGGCGGATGCATTCATTACCCTATCGGATACGCTGGCGCTCCTTCGCGAGTGCAACCTAGTGTGCGCATACTGCAATGAATGCGTTTTTGTGCTATACGAGAACGTGCGCGACCCGAAGCAATGGTCTTTAGATAGAATAGATAACGACATTGGACATAATAGTGGGAACGTGATGATTGCGTGCTTGCAATGCAACCTGAAACGAAGGCGCATTAATATGTCTTCCTTTTTGTTCACCAAACAAATGAAATTGGTGAAAGTGTAACGACGGTTGTGAAAGTGTAACGACGGTTGTGAAAGTGTAACGACGGTTGTGAAAGTGTAACGACGCAGTTTACATAAATTATATTATGTATATAGTGTAATGAATAGACGACGGTCTGGATTTTACGCACATCAGCGCGCATATAATGATTGCTGCTCGCATACACCCCCCCCAAGTAATCCAGAGATTATTAAGTCTGGGCTAGTTATACACCTAGATGTAAACGACACCACTAGTTACCCAGGTTCCGGAAACAATTGGACAAATATTGGAAATGGAGGCGCTGCGTATAATGCAACTTTACGAGGAAACACAAAGCCAACGTTTGTATCTGGTGTGATTGATTCATTTTATTTTGTTGGATATTTGTTAACGAGCACATCCGACTATTTAGGTTATAACTTTATGAGCATAACTCGCCCAGTGGAAGATGTAATGAGCGGCGATTTCACGTATTGTGCGTGGATTAAAACTACCGAAGTAGGAGGTGGATTAAACCACAATACTCTGCGATATATTATTTCCGCCGAAGTAACCGCAGTCAATGATGATTTTGGGTTTGGGATTGATATAAATGGTAAGCTTACTTATGGAGACGGGAAATGGGAGGGTATTGATTATACAGTGCATTCCAACGCGTCCGTGAATACTGGGGAATGGACATTTGTGGCGGTAACACGCAAGATGACGACTGGGCGTGTGGTTTTATACATTAACGGGGTGGTGGATAAAGTGGGTGTATGCAACGTAGGCAATGCATTAGATGCCGCGCCGTATACTTTGATAGGTTCGCAGGCAGACTTTCCCGGGTATACTTTTAATGGGAACATTGGCACGATACTAGGATATAGCATAGTATTGAACAACTCGCAAGTATTAAACAATTATAATGTTCAAAAAAGTTCCTATGGGTTGTAGGGTGGGACACAGTATAAAGAATCATACACGATTGCGATTGGTTATTATATGATATTTATAATACACAATATGATATAATAATGGATGTGTCCACTAGTAAAACTGTATTATTCGCGTGCACGTTTCTATGCGGTGCAGTAGCCAAGATATATGATGACCTCATAGATAATTACCGATTGCATAAGTTTAGTAATCCGGTCCTGATGGAGGTATTGAAAGGCGTCTTTATATTAACACTCACTTTCACGACAATATTTAATCCACTATGGGGATTAATGATGTGGGTGTTTAATTTTTTTGCAATGATACTTGTACCAGTATCATATGAACTTCCGTATGAAAAGTCTTTATATATAACGAGCGGATTTTTGTTTGCATTTTTCAATTATGGTAAACTTTTTGAACAAATAAATGAGCTATATTCATCAAAGTATGAGGTTAGCATATGTGTGATACTGTTAATGTTAAACATATTTATGGAACCAATTCTGCGAAAAATCATAGAATTACCTAGTGTTCCGCAGTGGGTAATAAATAAATGTAATATTGATAACGAGGTCTCTTTATATAAACTTGTGTTGTCGTTTGTCGGTTCAATTTGGTTTGGGTTTGTTTTAATCAATCAACACAATTTCACAACACAATTATTTCTTATGTGGAATGTTGGATATCTTATTATACGTATATGCAGCCAAGTATATTCCTTGTTTGTGTATAAACCAAAATCATTTCCCTTGGATGAATCCCTCAATAAACAAAATATTAGTAAAGAACCAATAACAAAGGTGGATGAACCCAAGGAAGAAGAACCCAAGGAGGAAGAACCCGAGAACAAAGCCGAAACTATTTAGACGCCTATTTCTTCCTTTTGTGTTTGATTCCCCCATTAATTATGAGTGCTTAATACAATATATGAGTGGTTTAAAGTGGTCAGATGGCTCGCAATATCAGCGCAGCAAACGGGTCCCTCCGCGCGCAGCAATGGCGGCCGATTTAGAGAACGAGTATGCGTCCGAGCTATTATCCCCCGAAGCGAGAGCATTATCTACCGAGGAGACATGGACAGTGGACGAAACCGGTGCCTATTGCCCCACCATCCCCTACTCCTTTTCTTCCCATTGGTCCAAACCTTCCAATAAACGTGAGGAATCCTATAACAAAATGGCGCAAAGGGATATGATGGGTCAAACCAGTCGCAACCCGTATATTGACGATTCGGTCAGTTATGCGGACAATATCAGTAACACCTTTTTAACCCCGATTAGCACGTCGCAAGACAAAATTAAGGGCGTAGACCCGTATGAATAAGATAGGATATGCGCGCTACAAAAGGATATATTATTCGTTTTAAGGAAACTTTATTGTATTCATATTATATATTTTATGTGCTTCAGCGTTGAAAGTAGTTTAAAAACCACGAGTGTATCTTTATTGGCGATTGTATATTTGTTAACTTCTGGAATACCGCATTTTCAATGGATTGGGATTGGGTTAATCGGCTGGTGCGGGATGCAATTCGCAGAACTGTTATTATGGTTAACTGAACCAAGAAAAGGTTGCACGCTATGGAATAAAATAATTACGATGACTTTAATTCCTCTTGTATTGATGGCACAACCGTTAGGATTTTTATTAGGTTCATTATTTGTGACTCCTTGGGAGAAATCAAGTGATATGCGTAAAAAAATATTGATATTCTATTCCTTATTTATTGTTTTATCCGTATCTTATGTGTTTTATTATAAACCATCCAAAATATGTACAACGGTTACAGAAAGTGGCCACTTATATTGGTCGCCATCGGATTATTCATACAGCGCGGTAGATATAACTATTTATTTCATGTGGGCTCTTCTTATTATCTTACCGATAGGAATGTTTTGGAATAAAAGTTACGCTATCATTTTATTATTAATTATTATACCCACATTCGGTCTATTAACAGGTTTGAAAACAGATTCACGTGCATCCATATGGTGTCATTACACAAGTTATACTAGTCTAATCTCCATTGCGATATTATTCGCGCATCAATTTTTAGATATAAAACTGTTGTAAATAGTAATAATATGAAAGACTCTGAACTAAAGGTGATTCCATACACGGCAACCTCTATTTCCGTGGTGGGAAGATTTATTTTTATGTATTTGTTATACAAAAATAAAAGCACAAACAGTCTGTCTTTATTATTTTGCATATTGAGCATTTGCTCCTCGAGTATGTGGACGTATTATAGCGTTAGCACACACGATTTGCCAATGATTGTAAGGAGTTCTATTGAAATCACATTGCTGACCTTGTCGTCCATATATATTATTCGTAACAAGTGGACCACGCGCATACAAGACCAGGTTCTACCTACCTATATAGATAACAAATAGAATGGCAACAAATATAGGAAACAAATATAGGAAACAAATCTGGATTACAAATCTGGGAAACAATTCCGAACCCGTTCAAAAAATGTATTTGTAACTCAATTTTGAAGGGTTTAAAGAGATGATAGAAAGAGTAAATAACAGATGGCGAATGTTTCGTATAACACGCAGAACGATGCCGTGATGGGGAAAATCACGGCATTCTATGAGAACACACACAATTTAGAAATTATGTTGCGCATCATAAAGGGCGACACCAAAATATCGCTCCGCATTGTGGATTGGTTTGCGACCAACTATGCAAAAAAATACTACACGGTATACAATTTTACCGACGAGTTTGGCGGAACCAAGCGGTTCAAGGTGTATATTGAGTATAAGTTAAAGCTGGATGGATACAGCAAGAAGAGGTTTGACCCGTTTTGCAGGTGGGACCGCATCAACATCCCCTATAAGGACAACAAGTTTATTGAAACCACCATTGGGCAGCTGAACTTTTTTATGTGGGCCATTGAGAACAAGGTCATTGAATACATTGAAGACAATTATGATGCCATTGAGAAAGATATGAATGCGCGAAACAGCACCTCCAAGCGCAAAGAAAGCGTCACTAATGCGGGCAACACCAAAACTAGAAAGAAGCGCGAGGAGCTCTCCATTAGCGCGACAAAATCCATTAAAAAGGAAGATGTAGAGATTGTAGTCAAGTTTAATTAATATTTTGCCTTTGTAACTTGGTAAATATAAAAAGTATATATTTTTATATTTAGTATGTGGGTATATGCAGTCCGCGCTTATTGGTTAATATTGAACCGAGTCAGTTTATTTTTTAGCGTGGCGGTGGCATTCTTCAGGGCAACCGATTTGGCGCTCAAGTTTGCGTTCGCCTGCTTAATATACTGAACATCCGGGTTGGCAGCCAAAGAGATGCTCACGCCTTGCTCACAAAGCGCGTTCCAGCTATCAATCGTGGTTACGGCCGTGTTAATAATGGTCTGCTCGGTAGCGCTTAACTGTGAATCCACTGGTGCAGGACCGGTGGCAGAAACAAAATAATTGATGTAGTTCATAGCGCAACTCAACTCATCCACAACACTCTCCAAAATAACCTTGGCATCGTGAGCAGATTTTGGCATTTGAATGGTAGCGGTTGCCAAAATGGTTTCTTTAAATCTGCCGAATACTTCGGATAGGTTATATATTTTTTTGAGTGCATCAAGTATGCTTGCTAAAAACGCGGTGTCGTCTATTATGTTTACTGTCTGTAGTTTCACAATAAAGCTGGTGAACAGTTTGCTCAAATCGTCTGCGGCCTTACCAAACTCGGTAAACCCCTCCACATCTATATCGAGCTGCATTTGCTTTGTCTCGTTGGCAATGCGGGAGGCGGATTCGAACAACACGGTGTAGTCCTCAATGGTGCCTTTGCCATGAAAGTCTGTGCACTGGATTTTACCAGCGTATTCACGAATCTCGGATAGCAACAAGCCTGAGGGACTGTTGTTGGTTTCGTCATTGTATTCCGTTACGGTTCCTACTAGGTTCTCATTAATTTGGATGTCGCTGGTCACATCTGTGGTGGTAAGCATTGTGGTGTGGGTAACTTCCACACCTGTGGCATTGGTTCCTTGCTGATTCGTCACAACGGTTCCAGGACCAGTCAGGGTTTCATTCAATGTATAATGAACAATGTTTATATCTGGTTGCTGTGGGCTAGTAGTGGTATTACTCGTGTTAGTAGTGGTGTTGCTATTGCTGTTGCTGTTGTTAGAGCTATTATTACTGTTGTTAGAGCTAGTTGTGCTCTCGTTAGAATGACTTTCGTCGTCGGAATGGGGTGGGGTGTGATTACTATTGTCCGCCATACATTGTACATAGATAATAATTTTATGAATCGTTGCCATATAGAGTTCCTAAATGTAATTATTTTATTTGTCAAACTCACCACCGAGGTTTATATAAAAAGAAACAATACGTTAGAACACGATATAAATATTGCGCGGATATGTATAATAATGGGCGCGTCACAATCGATTCAAAAAATTAATTTTGAAGATGTGCAAATCGTAGTGAAATCTCCTGAGACATACTTATTAATAAATACGCTCCCCGTGTTTGAGCAAGACTGTTTAATCGCTTCGTCCGTGCACGGGAGCAAGGAAGAAGAAGTCATCAACCAGCTACTAAAAACAAACAAAAATATAAAAATTATCGTCTACGGTCGTAACGCAAACGACGACACCATTTATAAAAAATACACGCAACTAACTAACCTAGGGTTTTACAATGTGTTTATTTACACGGGTGGACTATTTGAGTGGTTATTGCTTCAGGACATTTATTCTGCGGATTTGTTTGGCACCACAAGCGTGGCCAAAGACTTTTTAAAATATAAACCCCCTCCTAAACTAAATATATCTTTGCTTGAATACTAAACACGCATACCTATACTTATTCTTATTTCTATCCCTATCCCTATCCCTATCCCTATCCCTATCCCTTTACGAGACCATCATTCGACAGTTGGTCGGCCCGTTCATTTTTATTTCTATACACGTGATGGAAATCAATATGCGCAAACTGTTTGGATTCTTGTTTGCATTGCTTATAGCATTCCAGCAGGTTTTCGGACTTTACTTGATACTTGCCAAGCATATGGCTGATGACTAGTTTGCTGTCGCCAAACACATTCAAGTGCGTTACATTCAGTCTTCTCGCCGCTTTTAATCCCAGTATTAACCCCTGATATTCCGCATAATTGTTCGTTTCTTTATTTCCTACATATGCACTGTCGCTCCAGACTTCTTTCCCATTGTGGTAAATCACCGCTCCCGCACCGCTCGGGCCTGGGTTCCCTTTGCTACACCCATCAAAGTATACGTCGCACTCGTATATCGGGGTCACTTGCGCAAGCTGTTTGGAAACAGTCGGCAATCGGTTGGTCGCCACGGTTTGCTCCTCCTCGTCACAAATCGGCTCGTTATGTATCTGTATCTGCGTATTATGCGCGGGCGCCTGTTTAAAGAACATTAAAATCTTGGATTGGGTCACTTTGGATTCGCATTTTACGGGTATCATTTTTTATAGATTGTTATTATTTTTGTGACGATATAACGTGCGAAACTAAATCAATTTTATTCTATGGGTTCGCGCAAAAGGGGTCTACAATTCTGTATAATTGGAGCGCCAAAATACATCTGCAAATCTGGGAAATCGGCCCACCCTTTTTGGACCCTTTCCAAAAGTGTTTGGACCATCGAAAAAATGCGAAAACTCAATTTTTTCAATTTTTGGAATTTGGGGGAATCAAAAACATCGCATTTTTGACGTTTTTTCGAAAAAAGTGAAAAATAAGCGTTTTTTGCGCACACAAGTCGCTTACCATTTCTCGTAACAAATAAATCAAGAAAATATCCGAATATTTTCTCAGTAAGGCCCTATTTTTCTCGTTTTTATATAGACCGTTAGTATATCAAATTTGGACATTTTAAAAATGTCCAAATTCGAGTTCTGACCGACCAGTAAAAACACCCAAATTCGCATATTTACTCTTTGTGACCATAAATTTCAATTTTTGAGGTTGGTTTTAAAATTTTGTGAGCATAATTTTTTTATTTCCCAGATTTGTCGCGATTTTTTTTTCGAAAAAAACTCAAAAAAACGAAAAAAACGCGAAAAAATGGCAAAAAGTCTTCAAAATCTTCAAAAAATGCTTGCTACTTTGGCAATAAAAAAGTAGCAAGAGGTTGGCCAAAAAGTCGGCATTTTTTATGAGCAAAATGCCTTACCATAACTCGTAACAAATTGCGACACTATTGAAAAGTCGTCTTACGATAACTTTTTGCTACTTTTTTATTGCCATTTGCTACTTTTTTATTGCCATTTAGGTGACGCTTGGCAATAAAAAAGTAGCAATCTAGGCTTGGCCATTTTCCAAAACTGGAAAACTCGGTTTTTCGCATTTTGCACCATTATGGTCAGAAATCCGAAAATAAATGTTCCAAAAATTGTTACGATATTTTTTGAAAATATTGAAAAACATTGAAAACCATGTAAAAACATATCTGTCCTTTTTTGGCCAAAATGTTTGGAAAAAGAATGAGTAAAAGAATATAAACATTCTTTGCACATAAAAATAACCTATAATATTAGTATAAATACAAATGAATGTAGAACAAAATGCGTGCGAATGCATTGTGTTAAGTGTAAATATGGATGACCCAACCAGCGTAAAACACTTGAAGACCTTTGAGTGCGAAATGTGTAAATATATCACGTATCGGAAATACAACTACGATAAGCACGTGCTCAGCAAGAAACACATATTGAAAACACGTGGTTCCGAAGCCATTGTCCCCACACACGAAACACTTGCGTGCATTTGCGGGAAAAAATATAAGGACCCGTCTGGGTTATGGAAACACGCCAAGCGGTGCGCCACTCACTTGTCTCAACCCATCGAAGAGGTGCTGACACCGGAACCTCGCGCGAACCCACCCGTTATACAATCCTCCACGATTGAGCGCGCTTGTCAGTCTTACACGGAAACAAGCAATTGCGCACCTCCTGCGTTGCAACATAATAGTGAGCTAACCAGCGTGATTATTGACTTGCTCAAACAAAACCAAGACATCCAAAAACAGCTACTCGAACTGGCCAAAGAAGGGAAGACGATTACCCATAACAATACCAATACGACCACGAACAACAGCTTTAACTTGAACGTATACCTGAACGAGACGTGTAAAGACGCCATCAATATGGTGGATTTTGTCAATTCTTTGCATTTGCAATTGAGCGATTTGGAAGAAACCGGGAAGCTGGGATACTCCAACGGGATGTCGCGTATCTTTATTAACGGACTAAAAGATATGGATGTGTGCAAACGACCCATACACTGCAGCGACTTGAAGCGAGAGACATTGTATATAAAGGAAGACAACGTGTGGGAAAAGGACACGGACTCGCGCGATAAAATCAAAAAGGCCATCCGCAAAATAGAGCAAAAAAATATTCAACAAATCCCGCTCTGGATTAAAGCGCACCCGAACTGCACCGTTAGCTCCAACAGAGAAAGCACGTCGTATTTGAAGATGGTGATGCATTCTACAGGAGGGTCGCACCCCGATGAGGAGGTGAATATGGGGAAAATCATCAGCAACATTGCCAAGGAGGTGGTGATAACAAAATAATGAAAAAAAATCATATGTTAAAAAAAAGAATACAACTTGCGTGCGGTTGTATTCTTTATATTGCTTTGATTATGTAGTGTAGTTCGTGTAGCTAGGTAACAAGGGTATTATTTAATTATATGTGTGATAATAATTTATTTATTCTTGGAGAAAGCTGGATATTTGTTGAATCCAAGACTGGAGCTCGTTTCCGTTTGCGTAAATGTCCACATTTCCATCTAATATTAGTTGAGGAATGGCAGACAAGGCTTCCATCATTTTTTCGTGATATGCGTGACACTCGCGCAAATAATCAATCGGAATCACGCTCTCTCCTGCGCGCGAACGCTTTGCAATTCGCTGAATGCAAACATCGGGGTCTGTTTTCACGTAGATGACCCGATTTAATGGACACTCCCTTGAAAACTCGTCAAACCATTTGAGATAGATTTGAAAGTTCACGTCTTCAATCAATCCACTGTCAAACAACATCTGCGCAAAGACCATCTTGTCCGTGTGCAAGCTTCTCTCTGTAATAATCACGCTTCCTGGGTTTTCGCGAATGGATTGCTTCAATAACGAGATACGAGAGATGAACGCCATAATCTGGAACGAGAACGCATACTTCTGCTGGTCTGCATAAAACTTTTCAAGCATTGTTTTACCTTGGGAGTCTTTTATTTCTTCCCACACATTGACGGGCTCTTTCACAAATAGAATGTTTTTTTCTGGGAACGCATTTTGTAAATTGGACAATAGGGTAGTCTTTCCGGAGCCAATATTGCCTTCAATAGAGACAATGATTGCATTGTTGGAGGTGGTCTGAGAAGAGTTCATTTTCGTATATAGTTACAGCGTATAGTATTTATGTGGATTTTGTTTAAATAATAATATTTCAATTTTATAGTTTGATTCAAAGTTTGGAATACTTATCTTGTTATTATGCATATGATTATGGGTTAACGTCGTCGTTTTGATTTCTGTTGCTTTTTGATGGGTTTACGTTTTTTGTTTTTATTGCGACGTGTTTTGCGTTTGCCTGCAGTTTGTTGGGGTGCATATATCGGTAATAGTCTGTTTATTTTTTCTTGCAGTTTGTTTAAACGGGAGATAACCTTCACTATCTGGTTTTCGTCTTGTTTATATTTATCCCACGCTTTGTCAGCATTGTTTTGTATGCCTGTGATTTTTGTGTACATATATTGACGGTATGTTTCTTCTTTTGGAATGTTCTTTATAAGCTCTGCATATTCTGTAGCTTTTTGTGTTATCATGTCTTCAATTTTTGGTGCGGCATTTGTTATTTTATTGTAAAACGCATTATTATCAGCATCAGAGTATTTTTTTTTATGTTCTAAATATATGGAATTAAGAATTTCTGACTCTTGTCTAGCCGGGTTATTCCAATCATCCAATATGGTAGAATAGTTATAATCACTCATAAGTGCATTATATTTTTTGTTACCGCTTGTGACCGTCCTTTCTGCTACCTCTTTTTCTAGTTGTGCTAGTTCATCCTGAGTCATTACCACGTCCATTAAGTATATATTATCATAACAAAATAATAAAATTGATTATTAAATGGCTTAAATAGTTATCTACAAAGAATATAAAGACTTACAAAGGACAACCAAACTTTTACAAACTCGCAAACAACAACTCAATAAAATGGACATGAATCAACGCAAACTTACTCGCAGTGAATGGGACTCCATTGAAGTTCCGGTATCTCCCGAGGAGATGGAGGTGCTATCTTTAATAAAAAACGGATACCACAACGTATCCATTAAATACAATAAGCATAACTCGCTGTTTTCGTATTTAAAAATTGAGTATGCCAAGCAAATGGAGGATTATTTGTATAATCTGTTCTTTGCCCCCAAGCTGGAAGAGCTCGCAAAGAAGTTTGACGCTCTCTTCTTAAAGCTGGACATAAAAGCCAAAATCACAATCAACAAAGCGGACAAAATCCGTATTGAACGCAATGACATCAGCAAGCTTACCAAGGACAACGTGTATGAGCTCTTGCTTTTACACCATATTGAGCTGTTGCTTTCCAATAAAAAAGCGGGCTCTACCAAATGGCTGTTTCATTACTTCACGCTGTATAAACTGTTGAAAAACACGGTGACCCTAGTGAATGCCAACATCAAAGAAGTATGCGAGCGCATCTTTGTGCAGTATGAAGAGCACATACAATACGAGAATGTGGTGGCCAACTCGGTGGAGTATATAGAGCGCAATCATTGCTTGCTGAAATACGAAGACCACACGCTGTATACGCATCAAAAAGAAATATTCTCCGCCGTCAAGATGCCAAATCCAAAGCTTATCTTATACATTGCGCCGACCGGCACAGGCAAAACATTGACCCCGATTGGCCTGTCTGAATCGCATCGCGTCATATTTGTGTGCGCAGCGAGACACGTGGGGTTAGCGCTGGCGAGGGCGGCGATTTCCGCACAGAAAAAAGTGGCCTTTGCGTTCGGCTGTTTGAGCGCAGGAGACATCCGTTTGCACTACTTTGCGGCAAAAGAGTATACCGTAAATAAGCGAACCGGTGGGATTAAAAAGGTGGACAATAGCGTGGGAGACAAGGTGGAGATTATGATTTGCGATATTCAATCTTACATATATGCAATGCACTATATGGTTGCGTTTAATGAGAAAGAAAACATTATCACCTACTGGGACGAGCCGACGATTACGTTTGATTACGATAGCCATCCCTTTCACGAAATCATTAAACAAAACTGGGTTGAAAACATCATTCCCAATATGGTGCTCTCCTCTGCCACGTTGCCAAAACTGCACGAGCTGACGGAGACCGTGGCGGATTTTAAGGATGCGTTTCCGTTTGCAACGATACAAAATATTGTTAGCCACGATTGTCGCAAATCCATCCCGATTGTAAACAATGATGGGTTTGTTGTGATGCCACACTTTATTGCCGAGGCATACAATGATATGCAAACGACGGTTACCCACTGCGAAAACTATTTCACGATTTTGAGGTATTTTGACTTGGAGGAAACCGCGCGATTCATTGATTATGTGGACAAAAACAACCTTGTTCCCAACAATATGAAAATTGAGAGACGGTTTGGGTCATTAGATGACTGCACGATGCAAAACATCAAGCTACACTACCTGAACGCACTGAAAAGCATCTCGCCCAGCAACTGGAACAGCGTATACAATTATTTCAAAGTAACGCGCACCAGGAAGATTGCGCCGAACAACACGATTGACCCCAAAGGAAACAAACTTCGCAAATCCTATAGCCTTGGTTTAGAAACCACAAACACCTCAACCAGTAATACATATGAAGGCAAACCATTAATGCGTATGGTTAGCGAACAACCGTCCAAACCCTCCGCATCAATCGCCGGCGAATATGTGCCCGGGTCGTGCGCCGTATATGTGACTACCAAAGATGCGTATACCTTGACAGACGGCCCAACGATATTCTTGGCGCAAGATGTGGAAAAGATATCCAAGTTTTGTATACAACAGGCGAACATACCGGTGAAGATGATGGAGGAGATTATGAAAAAGATTGAGAACAACAATGTGATTAACGAGAAAGTGGCCGAGCTGGAGAAGGAGCTGGAGGATTTGCTAGAAGATAGCGGCAACTCGGATGGAACCCAAGCCAGGTATTCTACGGATAAGAATGGGAAGAAGAATGATAAGAAGATTGAAAGGTCGTTTTCAAATGAAAAAGCGGGAGACAAGACCGGAGTGAGCAACCTGAAACAGCAAATTGATGGCTTAAAAAGCTTGATTAAGCCGGCGTCACTGAATAATACATTTATCCCAAACAAGCTGGAGCATATTGAGAGGTGGGCAGAAGAGTTGCGCCCAAAAAATGCGTTCACGTGCGATATTGATGACGACACCATTATTAAAATTATGATGCTAACGGATGTAGCGGATAGCTGGAAAGTGCTATTGCTGATGGGTATCGGGGTGTTTACGAATCACAAAAACATTGCTTACACGGAAATAATGAAGTCGCTTGCGGACAAACAACAGCTGTTCCTAATCATTAGCTCAAGTGATTACATCTACGGAACCAATTACCAGTTTTGCCACGGGTATATAAGTAAGGATTTGAATATGACGCAGGAAAAGATTATCCAAGCGATGGGAAGAATTGGCAGAAACAACATACAGCAAACGTATAGCATACGGTGCAGAGACGACGAACACGTGCGCAAACTGTTTACGCCGGATGCGGCCAAGCCGGAGGTCATCAATATGAATATCTTATTTAATAGAAACCACTGCAAATATGACGGAACGAAATACGTGAACTACGAGAAGGAGGTGTAAGTAATAATTGTAAGTATGTAAAATTGTTGTAAATTATGTAGATTTGTTGTAAATTATGTAGATTTGTTGTAATTATGTAGAATTGTATAAAGTAAAAACTATAAATATTTTTTATGACTGAAAATATTTATTTTGTGGGTTCTTACATTGTGCACACACACACACAAGGTAATGTATATTTATATATTATCCGTAATAAGCAAGTAGGCTCCACGACCGTATTGTGGCTGAATTTGTAGGCATAATTTTATAGTCGGCAAAAAACCCGGTGTACTGCCCAAAGTTCCCGGAGTTCTGCCCGTTAAACACAACATACACTTTGCCATTTTTTGCTTGAATAGTCCCAATAGAACCGGCGTAGTTTCCTTGTATTTCAATCTCTTTTGACCACGTATCGGTTGCGCTTGAATATTTTGATAACGTCAAGTCATTGTTCCAGATAACGTAAATATTGCGATTGCTTTCAAAATGAATATACTTAACGTAGGTGGTTACGTGTCCAATACCATTAATATTTGTAAACGTGTTGGTATTTCCATTATATTTTACAATATAATTTGCATTAACAGCAAACGCACCTGTGAATGAACCGTATATGTATATGTTTTCAATATCTACTCCCCAAAGGCCAGTTACATTTACATTATTCCATGAACTCACGATACTGCTTGTACCAGTACTTTTATTTATTCTTACGATATACCTACCAGTAAAGGGGGAGACGGTGGCCACTGTCATTCCAAATAGAAAGCTTGCATCTACTGAGCATATGTTACCTCTAAAAGATGTATTCGTAGGTGCAGTAATTGTTCGAACAACGGTGGAGGTGAGTTTGTTGTATTGTTTTATTGTATTTTCATAGCGAAAATATATTTCACTCGCACTCACGACTAGCATTTGATTTACAGTTGCGCCAGAAATACCGCTAATTCCAGAATAGTTTGCACCATCACACGTAAGAGCTCCCCTGTAATCAGCCGATTGAGTATCTCTTATAGTATCAAAATTACCAGCAAGATATATGTTATTAGAAGCAAATGCTTTAATTCCATATATATCCGTTGATGACGACCCAGTGCCTTTCACTCCACCCAAGCTGGGGGAGTAAACTCCCATATTGCTCCAGTTGGTACCATTATATTTGGCAAATCGGCCAGACAACCTGCTGTCGTTCCAGCTACTTCGTCCGCCTACATATATCTCGGTATTGCTAACAACGTCAATAGAAGACGCTTGATTCACATAGGTGTACAAAAAATTGGTATAATTAGTATTGTTCACTGAGTTAAGGTAAAATGGAACATTATTCCACTGTTTTATCTTCGCAAACACTTTATTCAAATCCTTTTCCACGCCAAGACCATCCACCACGAAAAATCCGGTTGCGGACGCGTCGGTCCCAGTGTGTGGGTCAAACACTTCGTTCAAATCTTTCCCATTCGAAATAACATAATTAGATAGCGCGGATTGTGTTCCACCTGAATACGGCTCAAATAGGGTGTTAATATCTTTTCCATTCGTCATAACAAACCCAGTAGAGGTCATTAGTTATAATAAATATAATATAAATAACCTAAATAATAATATTTTTATTCTGTTTATTATTATTTTTATTATTTTATTATTATTATTCTTTTTGATGCGTGATGCGCCATCACGATATTTTCACAATTTGCGCGTGCCATTCTTTGGCCCGATTTTCCCAGCTACAGCTTTCCGCATATTGTTTGCCTTTGGCCTTCATTTTATTCAGTCGTTGCGTGTCCTTTACAATAGACGTAATGGATTGAATCTCGTGATTCATCTCCATCTCAATGCCGTGACCCGCAATCGTTTCGGTAAGCCCCGCCAATGGGTAATACAAGCAAACCACCTCGTTATACAGCATTTCCAGTGCGGTGATGCACGAGGTCTCGCAAAACATACTTGGAAACAACCAAAACTCAGCAGAAGCCATCAAGCTATACAACTCCACTGGGTTTAATTGTCCTACCACTTCTACATTTTTTACCTTGGCCATCAGCTCTTCCACTTCTTTCAAGTCTTGCTCCTTGTAATTGTCTTTGTAAGAGGTGATTTTCAACTCGGCGCCAGGGAGTTTGTCACAAATATCATTCCATATGGTGAGCAGTCGCTTGAGTCCGCGCTCCGGTCTGGAAGTAAAAATAAAACGGTTCTTCACCTTGGTATACGCAGATTGGAAGAGGTCCAGCTTGATGCCGTTATTAATGGTCGCAAACTTATTTTCAAGCGTGGGGTATAGCTTGGTGTATTCGTCGCGATGCCATTTGGTAAGCATTACGCATTTGCTGACAATGGGTGCCCATTTATACAGTATTTCGTCCACGGTGAGCGAGCAACCGTAAGGCAACAATGCCGTATCGTGTGCCCAAATGTGGACATTGGCGCTTCGGAAAGTGGGGAACATCTCAAAAAAACCAATGTATCGCGACACGATAATCGTGTGAAAGGTATTGTCTTCAATCAGGGCAGGCAAGTTTTTCAAGGAGACGTAGGTGATATTGTCTACTTTCTCTTCAATGACATCCCCGCCGATATAAATATCAAACGATTTGTCAAAATAGGTGGACAAGTAGGCGACGGCCGTCTCGGACCCGCCCAACGAGTTATTTAACCGGTAGGTAAGATTCCAGTGATAACTGCTGAAGCCAACGTAGAACAATATTTTTTTGCTGGTAGTGTGCTTGACAATGTTTGTAAGCGCCACGGTGCTGTTGACGAGGTGCGCATTGGAGGTGATATTTTTGGGTATCATATTTAATCGCGACCGGTCCAGACCGTGCTCGATATATAGGTGCAACAGCTTGGGCTTAATCGTGTAGTTGTTTGCATAGAGACCGTTCAAGTAGTCTTCGCATGAACGAAAGAAGGACACGTCGCCAGGCTCCACTTTGTCAATGAAATACTGCAAGTTGTATGTCAAGTTATCAAACCACCAATGATTGATTAGGTAGAACTTTTTTTCAAAGATGATTTTATACATTTTGATGCCGACATTGTGCTTTTTCACTTTATCGCAAACAATAATCATATAGTAAGGAAGATAGAACGCATATTCGGGCAGTTTTGCAAACAGTTTCATAGACACATTGTCGTGCACATATTTGTTTTCATAATACTGCTGTATCAAGGTGTAATACGTGAATGCGATTTCATTCATATGCGCGCAACAATAATATTTAATTAACCGATAAATACATTCTACGCGTTCACTATCCCAGCGGTATGCGTCTACTAGATAATATACCCCGTCGTGTTCGCGTTTTAGAACGGAATAACAGTCAAAAATATTTACACACGACATATATTTTTCTTGATACCAAGCAGTATCAAACTCCAATAGTTTTTTATAGTATACAATCGCTTCCACGGGTTTGTTGCTGTCGCGGTAACTATTCGCCAAGTAAAAGTAATAACGAGTGTTATCTGGCTCATCGGCGATTCCCTGGGTCAACAGTTTAATATCGCGCTCAAACTTGTGCTGTTTGGACCCGCCATCTCCAATATCTTGAATGAATAGGATATTTTTGTCCAAGCTGTGCTGAACCGCATTGGGGGCAGAGATGTATTCGTGCGTGACGCCAACGTATTTGAACTTCCCGTTGTTTTTCACGATGCGCGTGTTTTGGTAAGAGAAGGATTCGTTTCCTTGCAATAAAGAGTAGCTGTCATACTTGTCATTCAGAACGTCTTTGTTATAGTTGTTCACTTGTAACACCATATCTGCGTCGAGCAATAAGACAAAATCGGACATTCCAAGGCAATGCTGGAGCGCCACATTACGATTATGACAAAAGTTGATGAAGGGTTCCTCCACGACTTTGCCGGTGATATTGTGTTCTTTAAAGTAGGACTTGATGAACTCAATGGTTCCATCGGTGGAGCCGGTATCGCAAATGCAATACGAATCAATGACTGGAAGAACCGAGGCAAACAAACGAGGCAATATTTTGCGCTCGTTCTTTACAATCATGTTGAGACATAATGTCGGTTTTTTTTTGGAAGAATGGGTAGAGTGTTTGCTCATATTAATATGTATAGAAGAACGCTTTAAATATTAATACTTTAGTTCAAAATATTAAGGGCAACCGTAAAACTCGTCGTCCACTTTCTTTGAAAATCCGGTTCCTGCAAGTCCGCACGTGGGTGGTTTATTCACTCCAAATCTTTGAATATATGCAGGCTTGTATGTAATCTCGCCGGTGATAATGTCTTTCTCGCCATATTTCAAACAAAGGGAGCTCTGAATATGTCCAGGCAATGAACCTGGATAGAAATAAAAACAATCTTTGCAAGCAGGAGTCTGAATATTGGCGATGTGCTGGTTGTGTAAGCGGTGATGGGTGGTGGTGGTGTGAAAGGCGCATTGTACAATTCGAAAATATTCAAAAAATCGTGAGCGAAGCATGATACAATAATATATGAATATAATAAAAACTCTTTAATATTGTAACTACCAATTTCTAGATACAAAATGAAATACTAGATAAAATACAAAATGAAATACTAGATAAAATACAAATGTTATATAATTACGAGAATTATACAAGATAATATAGGGTTGTTTTTGATTTTTTGAAGTTTTTGAAAATATACATAAACGCGATAACGTTTAGTTGGAATAAGCCAAACCGCCCATACCGCTCATGATGCGGAGAACGTTGTAGTTGGTGGCATAGACACGAACCTTGGCAGTGTTGGTGCTGGCAACGGTGTTGTTGGAAAGAACAAGCTGAAGGGTAGCATTGTCGATTCTGGAGAAGTTGCAGGTGCCAGAAGGTTGGTGCTCCTCAGGGCGAAGAGCGAAAGAGTACACGTTAATACCTTCATCAGGGTTGCGGGTGTGGGCCTGGAAAGGTTGAACGTAGTTGAAGTAAGAACCTTCACGCTCAGAGAATCGGTCCTGGCCGTTAAGCTGCAACTTGGCAGTGACCACAGGGTTAAGACCCCAGCAATGCATGTCAAGAGAGGACTCAGTGAGGACGAAGGTGCCGGCATCAGAAACAGAGGAGTTTTGGCCGCTGTTCAAGTTGGCAACATCGTAATTATTTCCCCAAGCATCTCCACCATCAGCATCCTGAGCACCAGCATCAACGAACAGACCATTGGAGTCAATGAATCCATCATTTGCAATAGAATCGTGTCCACCGAAGGCATGGATGGCATTTGGCAAAGCATCAATGGCATCAGTGTAGTTGAAGGGCTGGGCACCAAGAACCTTGTATAAGAGAGAATCATTCACAAGGGAGGAGCAGTAGTCCACGTTTTGGTCAGGTTGAACAACCCACACAAGCTCCTTTACGGGGTGGTTGAAGTTCAACTTTAACTTGTTGCTGGAAGAACCAACAGACTCATCACCAGTGAATTGAAGCTGGGTGATTAAGTATTCGTGGGGGTTCTGGGCCATTCTTCGGCGCTCATCGGTATCCAAGAAGATGTAGTCAACGTAGATGGAGGCAGCAATCAAAGATTGGTTGTAGGCAACAGAGGCAGCCTTGGAGCCAGTTAATCCGCTTTCAAGGGTGGTAACAGCCCACAAGCACTCATCAATGGGTCTGATATCAAGGTTAATCTTAACCTCGTGGTATTGCAGAGCAATAAGAGGAAGAGCCAAACCAGGGTTGGTGTTGAACCAGAATTGAAGAGGAACGTAAAGGGTGGTCTCAGGAAGAGCCCTGCGGGGAGCACACACCTGGCGGGGAGCGCTGGAATCGCAAGGACCATCGACCTCAGAGAAGTCGGGGTCAGTGATGAAGGTAAGTTGGGTTGTGTTACCAATCATCTTGAAGTAACCACGTTGTTGCTCAGCAGTCATTGTCAACTGGTTCCAGATGTGCATCCAGTCACCATATTGACGGTCAATGCGTTGACCACCGATTTCAACCTCCACCTGGGCAATCAATTGCTCACCGGGGAAATCTAACCAACGGGCATACACGTTGTCACCCATGGTCTGGTTGATTTCAGGAAGAGTCACCTGTAAGTAAGTTCTGTGGGCAAGGTCGCCGTTTCGGCTGATCACGCACTGAACACGGCGTCCGAAATCGGCTTGACCGTTGAATGTTTGCTCAATTGATTCAATAGCAAAGTTTGTGTAGCGTCTGTAAGTCACTTTCCAAAAAGTGATTTGAGGATTACCAGTTAGGTATACGTCTTGGGCGCCATAGGCGACGAGTTGCATTAATCCACCTCCCATATTATAATATTGCTAAAGAAAAAAAAATCGTAAAGTTAGTGAAATTAAATGAAAAGAACCGAAATCAAACAAAAAATACAATTTCAAAATCAAAAAGAAAAGTAAAATCGCCCTAAAGATATGAAAACCAACGGAAACACCGCCCAAACTTACAAACCGAACTCATTTTAATAATATTTTTTGTTAACCTGAACAAAACATATTTGAATGCATAACACGTGTTAATACCCTCATCCTATTCATAATGTGTAAAACTCCTAAAGAATCTGTATAGGCGATTTGCAAAACTCAAGTTGGATTTCAATGGCTAGATGAAACCATTTGTTTGTAGACGTGTAAAATCCAAATGTGCTTTCATAAACTGCATCAAGTAGGACTCTTCTAGGACTTCTTTTTTGCCTTCGTGCTTTTTTGTGAACACATACGAGTCGCCCCGTTTTTTCACAGACCACCCATCTTCTAAAGAGTTAAACAATAAAACCATTTTTTCAAACTTGGTGTTATCTATTTTGGTGCGAATTGGGGAATTATGTTCATTTACGACGGACACAGTGACATCCATTAGTTGTATGAAAGAAAGATTAATTTGCATTTTACCTAATCACAATAAAATTAACAATTAATTATTAAATACAACTGGCGATTATCTATAAAGTATATGCCTTCATTTAAAATAAAGCCTTCCAAAAAGATACGTGTAAGTAAGAAAAACTCCACCACATTAGATGGCAAACATCGAGAGTTAATCAACGAGTTTCACAGAGAAGAGCAGTGTGATTTACCCTTGTTAAAAAGCAAAAAGGAAGAACTGATGCAACTATTGGAACAAGACAACCATTCCACGGAGGACAAAATGTCGGTCGAGCAACGGTTAGACATACAGGACCAACTTGCCGATGTGAAGCGTGAAATCAAAGAGCGAAAACAAAAAAAGAAAGATTATCTGCTGGAGAACTCCAAGTATATTTTTGAATATTTTGAAAACAAAAAGAACATCTCTAAAAATGATTCCAACAAGTGCGTCAGCACCAAAACCAAGCTGGTGAACAGCTTTTTCAAAATAAAGACCGATGATGGAGAACAGAATGAGCAGGTGAATAAGAATATTGTGCACAAATATCTGTGCAACATTGATGAAACCTTTTTAGATATTAACAACTACTTGAACAACACCGACCACTGTCAATATTGCCACCTTGGCGAGCTCATTGCGCAAGAGGATGAAGGCGTGTTAATATGCAATCATTGCTTCAAAAATGTGCCCTACTTGATTGAAAATGAAAAGCCCTCCTACAAAGAACCTCCTAAAGAAGTATGCTTTTATGCATACAAGAAAATCAACCATTTTAAAGAAATCCTCGCGCAATACCAGGGTAAGGAAACTACCCAAATCCCCGCAGAAGTCGTGGAGAATATCAAGCAGCAAATAAAGAAAGAGCGAATCCAACTTTTAGAGCTCACCTATAACAAATCCAAAGAAATACTGAAAAAGCTGGGATACAATAAATATTATGAGCATATCCAGTTTATTAAAAACAAGCTGGGCATAAAACCGCCTACATTCAGTCCCGAGTTTGAAGATACCTTGTGCAACTTGTTTAATGAATTGTTGGCACCGTATTCGAAATATTGCCCAAACGATAGGGTGAACTTTCTAAACTATTACTACGTGTTGTATAAGTTGTGCGAATCGCTGAATGAACGCCAGTATTTGCACGATATACCGATGCTAAAGGATAGGGATAAGATTATTGAACAAGACGAGATTTGGAAACGGATGTGCGAGGAATTAAACTGGGAGTTTATTCCTACAGTATAATATTCGTAGTCGCACGAGTTATGCAGTCATTCATATAATATATTTTTTTTGTAATATATGAATGTTTTTTTGTAATATATGAATGTTTATGTGTTTTTTGGGTTATGGGTTATATATGTTTTTGTGTTATGGGTTCTACATACTGTGGATTTAGAGTCCTCCGGGGAATCCAACCAAGTTGGCACCAATACCGAAACCGGCACCTCCACGGGCAGAAACGGACATAGTGGGGATGTATGTGTCCAAAATGCTAAATGTGGCGGCAGCAGTTAAGGCCAACATCAAAATCTCTTCCATATTAAGGGAGCGCTTAGGAATAGCATAGGCGGCAATGGCAACCATAAAGCCTTCCACCAGATACTTAATAATCCGCTTAATCATCTCGGTTGTGTCAAACATTATATAAATAACTTAGAAAAAATAATAATACAAATGCGATAAATAACTTAAAATTAAAGATAGTATATTTGTATTATGGGAAAAAACAAAAAAGAGAAAGGTCACGCTGGCCAAAATGAACAAACGCAATCCAATAGAGAGAAAAGTTTTGAGAGGAGATTCCACTCGGATGGTTCCCCCAACTCCAAGTATGTGGACTTGTTAGATGTAGACCCTCCCATTGCAGGACAGTCCTATTGCTTATTGTCCTTTTTGTCCCCCGAAAAAGTGCTAAAACAAAAGGAAATGTTCTTTTTCGAGGCATTCCTAAAGAACTGGGATTTTTCCAAATCCATGGAAAAGTTTGCCCAGTTTTTGAACTTTGTTTCTTACAAGTATAAAATTAATTTTGAAGACGTAATGAAGGATTTTGAGGAGTTTGTCAAAGAGGAACGCACCAATTTAGTAAACAACGCCGTAGAGGATGAGTATAAAACGTTTTTGGACAAGAATGAGGAACGTTTAGAGAAAGATTTCAATGTGACGCACAACTTTCAAACCTCTACTCGCGGCATCAAGTTCCGTGGCGCATTCCCTAGCCAAGGGGAAGCCGAGCTACGCAGTAAGCTGTTGAGAGAGCGCGACCCTCACCACGATATCTATACTGGGGAATGTGGGGTTTGGATGCCTTGGGACCCCGATGCCTACAAGACCGGTCGTGTAGAGTATATGGAGGAAGAGCTAAACCAGTTGGCGCACAATAAGAGCCAGAACGAGGCGAATGCCAAGACCGCTTTTGAGCAACGCATCAAGGAGACCAGACAAAAGGCGATGGAGGAGAACATTAAGAAAGCCGAAAAGTCGGGCAACGTGCTGACGCAGACATTGGACGCAGAAGGTAAGTTGGTCAATATTGCGAATATGAATACGCAAGAGAGAGCATTAAAAGAAAAAATGGATGCGAACGAAACGGAGTATGAACACATTTCGGTAGCGAATATTCGTAATGAACTGTTTGAAGGCGACAACATTGTGGTTGGGAAAACCGATAATGGAGTTAGTAAGTTGCACGGATTAGATAAATACTAAACATCCACCCGTTTGCACACCATAATAGCTTGCTTATACTTTGTATTTGCCGACAGTGAACCATAAGGCGAGAGATAAGGCAGTGCCGGCCAGGTAGCCGAGCTCAAGGCCTTTCTTGGAAGGCATAAAGAAATGCACAAACATTGGCGCCACCAAGCAGGACAAAACCGCATAAAAAAGCATAATTTGCCAAAACTTTGTATTTTGCATTATATATTACCAAAACATAATTATTTTTTTGAATGCAACCTCCTATATGCATTTGTATAAAATTGAAATGAAACGCATACGGTTAATGTGTATTAAAAATATACACATTAATAAAATAACACATTAAAATAAAATGAGCACAACAAGTTCGGTTCCCGTAGAAAGCGTCTTATGCTATGTGAAGTGCGTGTATACAAACAACGCGATATACTATAAAATACCTATCCACAATACCGTAAGCCAATTTATTGAAAAGATGAAAAAACAAACGGCAAGAGACTTGTTTGACTTATCTTCACGCCAACAAATGGAAGAAATGGTGTCTCGTATTGAAGTAGTAGAAGCGGGACAAGAAGTGCCATTCTGCGCTCCGGAAGATGCTCCCGCATTAGTGCCTGAAGAAATTACACTGCACCAGAAATATGGGGTCCGGTTAAAGCATATGGCGTTTTATGTTCGCACTGCATAACCATCCCAATCAACACAAACTACCCCAACACAATCCAATCTATTTACCATTTTGTTTTTTTTACATTGATGGTTTGTCCATTTTTTTTCTTTTTATTTGCATTCGGGTCGAACTTTTCTTCCTCGTCATCGGAGCCTAAATCTTTAGAAAGGTCCCAGAACTCCTTGGAGCCAAGACGGAAATCCCCATGCGGGTCCGCCTTATACCAAAACACTTGGTCGTGAAGTTTGTTTGTTTTCACATTGTTGTTAATCACTAGGCACTCGTAGTTCTCAGTGCACTGGTCCATCACCTGGCAGAAAGATTCAAACGTGGGAAACATACCCGCATAATTTTCATAAATACGCTTGCGATTGGCAAGGTAGTTCTCTCTTAAAATAAATACGAAATCAATGTTTGTTCGGAGCATAGGAGGAATACCGAGGGGGTATTGCATAGTAATCACCAACATTACTTTCCAGTGACGCCCGTTCATAAAAAGAAGACGCATCATTTTATCCTTGGCCCACGTGTTGTCGTATAGACAATCATCTAAAATAACAAACGTTCTGGGGTCAATGGAAGAACGTTTGAACGTTTCCATTTCCTTTTTCATTTGCTTCAGCACTTGACGCTGGCGCTTCAAAATGTTTTCTATAATGGCGGTGTTGTATTCATTGTGGATAAACAGCTTGGGCACTAACTTGCCGTAAAAGCCGTTCCCCTCTTCGGTTCCGGCTACGACGGTTCCAATGGGAATGTCTTGATGGTAGAACAACAAGTCGCGAACCAAAAAACTCTTGCCGGTGTCTCTTTTCCCGATTAACACAATGACGGGACCTTTGGATTCATTGATTTTAAATGTAATACTTTTCATATCGAACTTTCTTAATTCAAGAGTCATATAATAGGAGTAGTTTATTTTTTTCATTTATAACCGCAAATGCGGATACAACATAAAATGTGCATACATAAAATATGTATGCACATTTTATTTATTGGTTTGTCAACATTGGAAGTAGTTTGGTTTGGAGGCACTCACGAGTGACACACGATTTGCATGTTACCCATTGGAGTTTTCGTTTTCGACCAATGCTCTCTGTATAAAGTTATCAATTTTGGTATTACACAACAGAGGTGCAAATCGGTTTATTTTTTCGTCTTTCCAATTCCACCATTTGATCTCCAATAGCTTTTCAATCTGATTTTGTTGAAAACGGTATTTAATAAACTTGCTAGGGTTACCACCAACCAATGCATATGGTTCAACATTTTTCACCACGTGACTGTTATTTGCTATGACCGCACCATCACCAATTATAACACCAGACATAATCGTAACGTTGTCTCCAATCCAAACATCATTTCCAATAGTGACACTCCCTTTTGTTCCAGGATGACCCTCCCCATTATATGTAGTAAACACACTCGTATGAATGTGTCCAAATGGAAAAGTAGTCACCCAGTCATAACGATGGTTCCCACCTAAATAAATCGTTACACCCGACGCAATGGAACAAAAGTTTCCAATTACTAATGAGGCGTGGTCATTTGCGCGTTGAATATTAATTGGACTCCCAGTGTATGAATATTTACCCATCTTCATAGTCTGTATGTATTTATACTATTACCGAGACGTTTTTAATTGATTATGTACTAATTATCCTCGTTTAAAAATATCCAATAACCCTATTGCCTTCCCCTGTTTTTTACTTGGCTTTTTCTTCCTTGTAGTCCTTTTTGATTCCAACTTTTTATCCATCTCTTTGTCAACCGATTCTTGTGTCGCTTGTGTAGTGGCTACTATATCCGCCGGTCGATAGCGCAAGAACCATTCTTCAAACTCTTTGCTCTTTCTGTTTGCTTTTAATTCGCTGTATTTTTCCGCCTTTTTGGCGCGCATTTCTTCAATCGTTTCCTGATGCCCGATGCAGTTAATACTAAAGCGTTTCAGTAAGCCTTTTTGCGTCAATCGGTTGCGCTGTTGCACTTCAAACAAAAAGTGCGCCATACACAAGATACGGTCCGGGTTGTAGTTATACAGCGGGTTGTCAATATACAAAAACGCCAAATAAAAGCTTAACATCGTGTCAATGGTGGCAATGCGCATTTTATTCCCCTGTTGGGTGATTTCATTGTAGCTATGGCACGCCAATGGCTCGTAAATAACCGCGACATTATCCTTTTTCACTTTGATTTCGTAGTGGGGCGCAATGATTTCGCCAATGCCGTTCAATTTGTTAATGGACACATTTTTTACCCCATTTTCTTCCAAACGCTCCTTGACAATTTGCGCCGTCATCAGCGGGTCTTCGGACAATACATCAAAGTCTGGGTTGTTCTGTAGCTTCACGCGCAAATGCTCGGGCATATATTGCGAAAGCATCGACACAGCGAACCCTCCAAAAAACACGGCGTCCTCATTGATTAGCGTTTGCTTTACAGTGTTAAATATCAGATTCTCGTTTTCGGTTGTGCTCATTTTGCGCTGAAACTCTACTGTATCGCAATGGTGTGTTTGAATCGGGTAATGCTTATTTAGCACGCTCAGGCGTTTCAACACTTTTTCCCAACGGCTCACATCGCCGGCGGGTCTAGACAGTTCTAAATACATCGACATACGCAAGTAATTGGGTGGGGCATATAAGATTCCACCCACTTGCTTGGCTTCGGCCTTCAGCTTGTTAAATAGCTGCGAGGGTATGCTGGTAATATCGGCGACAGGAATAAAGTTGACAAATACCTTGTAGGTGCCGTGGTGCTGTCCGCTTTTGGTTTCCACTTCTTCAAAGCCTTGCCCAAAATAGATGTCGGTGAGCTCTTTGGCGTCTTTCAACGCATTGGCGGAAAAGAAATCGTAATCAGGGATGTCCACTTCTTTGTTGTAGAATTGGTCTTGTTTAGGAAGAATATTATTAATGGCGGTGCCGCCGTAACAGATGAGCTGTTTACGCTTCAAAAACTTTTCTACGATTTCCATAATGTGTTTAATATCTGGAGAGGCAGCGGTTTGTTTTCCCTTAATATTTTCCACCTCGTCTACTGCAGTGCGCAAAATGGTGAGCTCGCAGTCTTCAAACGTCATATTGCGGTCGCATAATGGATTATGGGTGGATGATTTAGGTGTAAGCTTTTTGGTTGAACGCACATTACGTGCATTGCGTGAGTATTTGTGCTTCATATATTAGGCGCATACAAAATGTAAAATATAGAACTTTACATACAAAATTATAATTATATAATATATTAATATATATTAATAAATAGAGAATATCAAAACCTTAGTTATTATTTTGAGCGAGACACGCACACACGAGCTAACTTTTGAAAACTTTAAAAAGAATGTGATAGATGAGTTAGGCGCAGATTTGTGCGTATGCATTGGGGCACGTCCGGATTATGATACAAACAACCCGTATTATCAGCGTGCAAAGCACCGTTTCTATACAATGAGCCAGACGATTTCGGCGAGGCGTTTGATTATGCATATGAAATATTATCAAAAGATAGACCCCGATATGAAAAGTTAGAAAACGTGAATGCGCTCTATGGGAAACTGAACTACCCGCAACAAGTTGTTCCTGATGTGCAATATTATGGAACAGACATGGAAATAACACAATTTGAAACAGAAGAGAAGGAAGAAATCATGGTGCACGAAAACACATTTTCAAATGTGATATGGAGAAACAAAGTTTTTGGCATAAAAATAGCAGCCTGTATAATGGTGTGCCTCAACTAGGTGTAACGAGTTATAAAAGACCGATTCACTGGAGAGAGTTTTTACACCTTTTAACATTTCAAACGCCGATTATTTATAATATATATTTACCCCAAGACATACCTCTACCATCCCTATATTCTTTTCTATTTAATTCAACAATCTTGTTTTGTTGTAAATGTTCTATCCAACATCTTGTAGGTCCAATTGTGTAACCTTTTTCCCAACCTTGTCTAAATACAGTATCATCAAGAATAACAATAGTATCCTTATGTGCTAAATGAAAACAATTCTCCATATCTGCTTTTGCTATTTCATAATCGTGACCACCATCAATAAATATAATATCAAATTTAATATCTTTGTTATTTTTTGAATAAATAGGAATAGTTGTTCTACTATCGCCTAGAATTAAATTATGCCTATTTGGATAAGTAGCATCTATATATTCTTTTGCGGGCATAACATAATTGTGTCCTCCTAAATCAAAAGATGTTAATGTTAAACATTTATTATTTTGTAAAAATACTTCTGCTGAATGTCCTGCGTTAAATCCAATTTCCATAACATTTATATTTGGTTTATTTGTCAATTTAATTAAATCTTTTACTTGTTCTGGAACTTCTTGACTATATCCTTCAAAAGAATTAAAACCTCTGTTATTCAAAAAACTTGTAATTGACATATTTAATACATAACACATATTTTTATTTGAACATAAACACAAAAATAAAGAAAATATACAAATAATAATTTTTATATGATTTCAGACTATATAAAAATCGGCATTTGAAATGTTAAAAGGTGTAAAAAGTTATTTGCCACCTCAGGAAGAAAAATAGGCGAGTTTTATGCGTCGTTGATACATTAGACCTCAATGGGTTTAATTTCTATTTCTTTTTCTGGCTCTAGAGAATGGATTGTATTTGTATACCTTCTGTATTCATTATACACACTCATTAAAAAAGACACAATGCTTAAAATGGCCGCAGAAATAGTAAGAATATCTATTCGCGAGTAATGGTGTAAATCATTGGTTTCTCCGTTTTCATCACTCGCTTGGGGTCGGATTGTAAAATAAGGCGCCATATGTTCACTTGGAGCGGTCGTGTCGGTCCACATTTTTTGCCCCGATGGGTAACAATACTGAATGGTGGGTGCATAATATGGCTTATCCAACTGGTAGGAGGTTGGGAACGTAACCCACACCCAAAATAGCTCATTAAACCCATCCGGTATATTATTGGCTAATTCATTGCTTTGCCAGATTATGTTGGAAGAAGATTGGCCCGATGCGCTAGTGAGTGTGCTCACGCTGGTGGTCCAGCCTTGTTTACGCTCGGGAATAATGACAAAACTTTCTGGAAATGTGGTGTCCAATTGATTGGTTGCGTTCTCGCCACAAGCGTGAGACAGTTTTAATGCAACCCGCATAGAGGATGGGTTATATGGTAAATGGGTTGGATAAAAGCTTACTTCGCTTGGCGAGTCGTTAAATAAAGTTATAATAATAGATAGAATGCCGTATAGTATAAAACTCATTATATAATGTTTTATATTATTTATGCGTAATTATATTTAAGTTGGAATGTATTCAATCGGAATGTATTCAATCGGAATGTATTAAATCGTAATGGTATAATAATCCGATTTGATGACACGGTCTGCATACGACAGTGCCTTCGCAGGTGCAGGCGGGGCAGGGATTGTTTTTTCTGAATATCGGAACTTTGGAGGTTTCAATACAAATGCATATCCCGCTTTGTCAAAGAACAAGTTGCTTTCTTCCAAATAGACGTCATCCTTTTGAAACCGCATCGCAACAAACTGGGAACCCGTTTCACGAACAAGGGCTCCACTGGGGTTTCCTGGGTTGGCGCCTTTGTCTGGCATCGCCATCGTCATACACTGCTTATTGAACTCAATGAGCTCCTTCAAGTCCGGTGTATACTGTATATCATAGTTATGAAGCGCGCGCATAACCGCAGAATTGCTTGTCATATTTACAAACTCATACAACTCCTTGCAATCCATAAAAGAACGGTTGGACGCATCGATTACGATTATGATTTTGTTTTTCAATTCTAGCAAAGGGACTTTTCCTAAATTGAGTTTGGCATCTTGCGTGCTGTATTCATAGCTGTATTCTTTCCCCAGTAACAGATTGTCATTCGCTTTGAATATGGCAGCCAAGTTTTTATACATTTCCTGATTGTTACTAAAGCATCGCAAATGTAATATTAATGGGTCGCGTGCGTTTTGGCAAGTGGACTCGGTAAACGCATAGTATTTTAGTAGGTTCATCACTTCGGAGAAGTCAATGTGATTAAAGGTTTCCTTAAGTTTTACGCTATTTACAGTAGAAGTCGCTACAACAGGTCGGTCTTTGAGGGAATAAATCTCAAAGTCTAGCGCGCGCACGCCTTGGCCCAAAATAGATTTCAACGCGCACAAGGTGACAAAATCATTTTTATACGAGCCGCCACTGCAACAGTTGTAGGCGGTTTTGATGTAATAATCGCGAAGCAAAAACCGGCAATTTGGGTCGCTCTCATTGATGCTTATGAGCTTGCTTTGGTCAGAATATTTTTTTTGAAAGAAGGAACAATGCGCAGACTGTAAGGTGCTTAAATAAATGGCATAGCCGATAAAAGACAAGATAACAAAAATAAAGATAGATACAACCCACACGGTAGCGGTGGTGTTTTGTATACTGCTTATTAATTCATTCGTTACTTTCTTAACAGTTTCAATATGGATATTTGCATTATTTGTGGCCATACGAATCGTTATAATATATAATATTATTAAAATCACGCGACGTGTTCGAAACCGGAATGGGGGAGATGGATTGTGTGGATGTAAATAATAATATAAATATTTATAATAGTATAATAATATAATATGCCAGGTGGTTTAATGAACTTAGTGTCACAAGGCCAACAAAACATAATATTAAATGGGAATCCGAGTAAGTCGTTTTTTAAAGCGACGTATTCTAAATATACGAACTTTGGTCTGCAAAAGTTTCGCGTGGATTTTGATGGGTCGCGCACGTTGCGGATGACAGAGGAGTCCACCTTTACGTTCAAAATCCCGCGTTATGCCGACTTATTAATGGACACCTACCTTTCCGTCAACTTGCCCACGATTTGGAGCCCCATTATGCCTCCCCAAGAGAGCGCGATGGACGTGTCTGGTAACAGCGTGAATAGCGGGAAATGGGTTCCTTATGAGTTCAAATGGATTGATAATCTAGGCGCCAAAATGATTTCCAAAATAACCATCACCAGCGGGAACCAGACGTTGCAAGAATATTCGGGCAACTATATTTTGGCGACGGTGCAACGGGACTACCATGCAGAGAAAAAAGCATTGTTTGACAAAATGACTGGGCACACTCCCGAGTTGAACGACCCGGCCAATAGCGGGTCTCGCGTGAATTGCTATCCGAACGCATATTACACCAGCAACCCTGCCGGCCCAGAACCTTCTATCCGTGGTAGAACCCTGTATATTCCATTGAACTCTTGGTTCACGCTAAAAAGCCAGATGGCCTTTCCGCTAGTATCGCTTCAGTATAATGAGCTGCACGTGAATGTCACGTTTCGCCCGGTGAACCAGATGTTTCAAATACGAGATGTGTTTGACGAAGTAAACAATTACCCATATGTGGCACCCAATTTTAATTTGTTTTATATGCAGTTCTATCGGTTTTTGCAGCCTCCTCCCGATTTGGATTTGAACGTGAGCTCATACACAGACACGCGCACGGCTTGGAACGCGGATGTTCATTTAGAGTGCACCTATTGCTTTTTGTCCAATGAGGAATCGCGCTATTTCGCCTCCAAAGAGCAAAAATACTTGATAAAACAAGTGCGGGAGCAAACGTTTTACAATGTCACCGGCTCCAACAAGGTGGACCTGGATTCTCTCGGGATGGTCTCCAATTGGATGTTTTATTTCCAACGAAGCGACGTCAACTTGAGGAATGAATGGTCCAATTACACGAACTGGCCATATGACTATATGCCATCGGATATAGTTCCTGCGCCTTCTACCGGAGATTACGCAGTGTCGCGAGTGGTCTTTGTGAACGATGTTCCCAATATAGTGGAAATATCTATTGGACCGGGACAAAACGTAAATGGTGGGTCTACTGGTTGGATGATTACAGGGGACTATACTGCAAGAAATGACAAAAACATTCTAGTGAATATGGGTATTTTACTGGATGGGTCGTATCGCGAGAATATCCAACCACACGGCATCTTCAATTATATAGAAAAATATTTGAGAACGAGCGGGAACGCACCGGATGGGCTCTATGTGTATAATTTTTGCATTAACTCCACGTTAGCAGATATGAATCCTTCGGGGGCGATTAATATGAGCCGGTTTAATCAAGTGGAGCTGGAGTTTAATACGATTTATCCGGCAGCGGACCCCAATGCACAAACGCTTACAATATGCGACCCGCAAACAGGGGAAATCATTGGAATCAACAAGCCCACATGGCGCATATATGAGTATAATTTTAATTTATTCCTGTTTGAAGAGAGGTTGAATATACTGACCTTTATGGGGGGAAATTGTGGGCTTATGTATGCCACATAAGGGTGGTAATGCGTGGAAACCAAAAAAAATATATTCGAGTATTATAATATGAGTGCGTTTTCAATGGATACTACAGATAATAATACAAATATTATAGAAGAGAAGAAAAACAATCCAGGAAAATCAAAAGCCACTATAAACACGATAAAAAACGTGAAGCAAATTGCCAAAGTAACATTGAAAGTGTTAAGAAACATTGCGATTATCTTTTTAGGAGGCTCGTTGTTTTGGTATTTTGGGATTGTCTCCCATGTGAACGCGCTTGGCGTAGACTTTCCAGTAGACTATTATGAGCGAGATACGGAAAAAGTGCGTGAACTAAAACCGAATGCGTTTGGGTTTGTGGATATTAAAAAGGTGAAAAAGTCTGTGCCCCTATACAACACGGTGGATGACAATGGTGTCGCCAGCTGCAATTCGATACAGTTCAAGCTGGACGAAATAAATAAGCAATACAAAGGAATCACCACCCCCGACAAGAAAACAGAGGGCGAATCCTTATTGTATAAGTTAAGTTCGTTAAAAGAAAACAGCGAAGCAGGAACGTTTGGGTTTTTTAAATACGCCATTGCGACCTACTTGCAGCGCATTATTGTAGCAGATATGAAGGTAATTAGCACCTATTTTGAGTTCTTTTATAGCTTTTGCAGCGAAGGGGTGGGTCTAATGCTTGGCGCGCTCTTTTTTATTCCCTTTCTATTCGTATACTGCTTATGCCACATTGTTTCTACAGTAGGGTTTTCGTTTATGTGCGTGTTTGATTTTTTCAAAACGCCCCATTACGATGAATCCAGACACGGTATAAATGACCGGTGGGGACAAGTTAGCGGGTGGTTAATGAACACATTGTTCCCAACACCAGGTGGTGTGCAAGCGCCAGAATATGAGCCATTAAGTTGGACAGATAAGATACTTCGATTTACAATGTCCTATGTGTTTTTATTGTTTGGTATCGTTCCGAATGCGATTGCCTCTATGTTTTGCGGGCTATACGCGTTGGCAAAATCGCTCGGTATGAGCGGAAGTTACAAGGAAAAGACGGTTGAGAAGGAAGAGAAACCAACCCCATTCACCTTGTTTGAGTTTTTAAGGAACAATCTGCACTTTTACAGCAGAGGATACCTGATATGGTTTACGCTTCTCTTGGTAAGCCAGCTTTACACGGATATGAGTATGAATGCGGCCATTGGTTGCGTCATTGCGGTAATTATTCTGGTGTTTGGCACCAATGTGTTTGCAAAAAATACGTTTGATTTTTCTTTATCGGGAGATAAATGTAGCGCACCTGTAGATGATTTTGAATTAGAACCAACCCCGGTAGTTGCACCATCTGCACCCCCTATAAACAAACCAAACAACACCACACCCCAATAACCGAGTAAATAACAATTATTATATAAAGAGTTTTGAGATATTAATTATATAATAAAAATGAAAACACAAAGAAAAATTACGCCCTATGTCAGCATTTGCACGCCAACCTTTAATCGCCGTCCGTTTATTCCGTATTTGATAAAGTGCATCGAGCAACAAACCTACCCCAAAGACCATATTGAGTGGGTCATTATTGACGATGGAACCGACAAAGTCCAAGATTTGTTTGATGCGGCGATTGCAACGAAATCGCCCTTGCTACCAATCATTAAATATTATGCGCAAGACAAACAGCTCACCTTGGGGAAAAAGCGCAACTTGATGCACGAAAAGTGCACCGGCTCCATTATTGTCTACATTGACGACGACGATTATTATCCTCCCGAACGAGTCTCGCACGCAGTGGAGACATTGACAAACCATCCGGAAGCATTGTGCGCAGGGTCAAGCGAAATGCACATTTATTATGACGATATACGAATGCTTTATCAATGCGGACCTTATGCGCCATCGCACGCAACCGCAGCCACCTTTGCATTCCGTAAAGAATTGCTGAACTTTACCCATTATGATAACGTAAACGCAGTGGGCGAGGAACGCGCGTTTTTAAAGGACTACACGGTGCCCTTTGTGCAACTGGAAACGACCAAAACGATTCTAGTCGTTTCACACATCCACAACTCGGTGGACAAGAAGATGATGATTACCAAACCGAACGCATTTGTAAAGCCATCTGTGCGAAGCGTGGATGATTTTATAAAAAACCCAGAGCTAAAAGAGTTCTACACAAAAAATCTAAACAATGTGTTAACAGATTATCCAGAGGGGAGACCGTTGCATAAGCCAGAAATGATGAAGCAAATACGTAAATTAGAGGAGGATTATGATAAAATGATGAAAGAGGAACAAGAAAAGCATCAACAACTACAACAAAACTTGTCCAACGAGCAAATGCAGATGATTGAGCACATCAATGAGCTCAGGATGGTCTGCGCAAACCAAGATAATATGTTAAAACAAAAAGATACATTAATAAATGTATTGATGAAGCAAAACAAAGAATTAAAAGACAAATTGAAGAACTATGAAACGCCAAAATAACTCAATGATAAATACAAACATAAAACATACAACATACAACATACAACATACAACATACAACATACAACATACAAACATAAAAATAAAACATACCAAAATACCAAAATACTAGTAAATAACAGCTTAAAGACAATTAGTATTTTAATTATTATAAAGAAGCTACCGTATGGATTACGATGATAACTTTAACAAGGCGTTTCAAGACCATGATTTGTTAGAAACAACCTCGACCGGCAGTGCCACTAAACACAAAGATATACAACAGGAGATTGACCCGCACTGTCACGTGGTGGAACGAAAATGGGCGAGAGCAATGCAAAAACAGAAGGGCAAACCTAGAAAAATAAGAAAGCAAGACAAGTATTTGACAATGTTTTCTTCCGGGCTTGCTGGGTCTAACATCAGAGATGCGATAACAGGGGTATATTATAAGGAGGCGGTTGGCAGCGCCCAGCAGGATTTGTTTTTCAAGGTTACAATTGCAACTGGAGAGTTCGCAATGGGTCCATTGCATTTGTTTTACTTGTCGCCTGAACAATACGAGAGACACCAAGAGTGTGTATTGGAAGAGTATATCAAAGAACAATGGTATGAAAAAGCGCAAACCGCGCACGCTAAGTTGAGAGTATAATGATTCATGCGTGCCTTATAAAAAATAGTAAACGCCAGTAAAACCCAGTAAAATATAATTATGATATGTATTGCATATCATAATGAAGTAGTAAAAGGAGATGTTAGGGTATGTTTTGTCAACGATTTACTCAATCAAGCTATTATCATCCGCAATGTCTTCCAAGTCTTCTGCGGTTTCTTTAATGAGCTTGTCAATATAGCGATAGATGCGATTTATATCCAGTTTGCTTATCTCATAATTTTCAAACAGCTCCAAAATAGCGGCATCATCCGCGCACTTGTTTTTCAGGTCAATAAAGAAATAGAATAAATCGTTCTTATCCATCCCCAATTGTTGGCACAAGAACTGAATAAACGTGGAATTATTATATTCCGTAGAGTATTTCGTCAGCACTTTGGTGAACCGCATCTCCCCCGTAAGCGGTTTATGCTTTTTAAAGGTTGCATGGTATAGTTTGTTGTTTTTGAACGTTTTGATGAGCGAGCTGAGCTCGTTAAATTGCCATATTTGCTTTTGAAAGGTAATGCGGTCAATGTAATCCGCAAAACATATGTTGTCCAATACGTTTAAATAAAAGGGGATGGATTGTTCTTTCTTTACTTTGACCAAACTATCTACAATATTTTCGTGCCACAACAAGCCCACAATGGTTCGGTCTGTTTCGTTCATTATATGCAAATGCTGGTCTATCGTGTGCGGCATATTAATCAATTTTTGGGTGATTTGTTTCGTGTCGTCATTGTGCGACTTGGATTGAAATATATTTTGAAGAATGTTTGGCGCGAGTGCATTCTGGTTATTTATATAAATGTCGTATATGTTTTTCAGCTTGCGCAGGTCTCCTTGCACAAAGTTCGTCACAAACGTTTTTAATTCTGCGGTGGTAGAGGGCATAATGGTGTCCATTATATTCATTATTTGATGCGCCGTGGGCGTTTTCAATTCAATCACATTGCACACCTTCATTAGCTCTTTGATTTTTTTGTCAATATGGTAGTTGCCAATGCATATAATTGGGTTTAAGGTGACCTCTTCCAATCGTTGCTTTTTGGTTTTTTTCGGCCGTATTAGCTTGATTAACGTGTTGATACCCCCCTTATCCCCATTGTTCATCCCGTCAATCTCGTCCATCAGAATCGCAATTTTCTTCGTCTTTTTTTGGAACAAACTGAGAATGTTTTTATCGGACATATTATGCTTGGTAATGGTATCAATGATTTGCTTGTTGCGAATATCTCCGGCATCATATTTAATAACATCATAGTTCAGCTGGTTTAACAAATCGGTGATAAACGCGGTCTTCCCAATACCTGGATTCCCGTATATGTAAATGCCTTTTTTAAATAGCAAATTGTGCTTATTCGTTTCAAAATTGGCGAGTATTTGGGTGATTTGCGAAACGGCCTCTTCCCTATTTAAATAGGTAATTAAATCGATTGTATTCATTTTGGTTGCGGTTATACATATTAACATATTGTTTTTATGTTAATTTGTGTGAAACGGATTGCACACCTATAAATACTTTTTGCAACAGACGTTCTAAAAAAGAAAACAAAAAAAACAAGACGAAAAGAAGAACTTTTTAAAACAACTTCAAATCCATAGAACCGCGAACGAATAATATATACACAAGTGTGTGAAGTGCTAAGCCACGTGTAGTGGGACAACCATTCATATCGGCGATTTTACCTAAAAAACTACCAAATACTTTTTGTGTAAATTGATATGTATATGGATGCACAACTAAAATAAAAATAAACGCAGAAAAAATACTAATTTGCCATTTTTTGCTACTAGTTTCCGTCATTATATATTATATAATATATAAAATATATTTAATGTTATGTAATGTTTTTTAATGTTATTTTTATTTATTATGTATTATGTATTCTTTTGATTTTATTTTTTATTTTTTATTTTTTCGTGTGTGATTCGCGTGTTTACAATCTTGGCAGTCTAAAAATAGACCCGGAATGAACTTACCCATTTTGATTAAATCAATATGTTCGCTATGTATCGGTTTTTTGTGCGTATATATTTTTTTCCCCTTATGGTATTTCGTAACGCTTTTGTATCCCTTCCCATTTTTAATGAGGACCTTGCGTATTGTTTTGCTACCGCCCACTTGTTTTACCTCGGAGCTCTTATAATCCACTCTATTCCCTTTCATTTATATTATGACTACAAAAAAAATAAATATAAATCTAACATTTGGTTTTAATCCATTGTTCAGTCAATACTGTTTTCACGCTTTCTAACGCGCCCTCGGTCCATCCTTGGTCTCGGCTAACCACCTCGCCTACAACGAGCATCCCTTTTTCAGGGTGCTGCGCCTTATAAATAAACTCGCTCCTAGTTTTAAACTCTTTTCCTAGTGGTTCATAATAATGTGTGCCGATTGGCCAGTAATAGTCTTTCATAGCCGTCATCGTTAGTTTCCCTTTTGGTATACCAAGGGAGGATTCGAGTAAATCGCAATACAGTTTCCTATTTTCAGCGGTATTATCCAAATACTTTTTTTGTAATACCGCGTTATAGTTATCGCTATATGCAATCATATACACCCCTTTATTTGGGTTCATCGGAATTATTTTTTGAAGTGGTCCGGGGACAATGGTATAAGTGGAAACATATTGTTTCATAATCTCAGCGGATTCTCTATTAAACTTGGCATACAACAATAAAAATGGTTGCCCGTGTATGCTTTGATACAAGCTGGTTTTACTAGACGCACCCGGAACCAGTTTTTTTATTGCGGAAATCGTAGTGGCAAGAATTACTTTATTTGACGTATATACATTCCCGCCCTCCGTTTTTACCTGAAATACGCAAGGCGTTTGCGCCATTTTTTTGATTTCAACCACCTCACTTGAAAACCGGAAATGGGTTTTGCCAATGAGTTGATACAGCTTGTCCACCATCTCTTTCCAAGGAATACGGAGTCCGGTCCACCCGTCTTTGTTGTCATCCATCCCATAATTGTATAACGTTTCGTATACGTCCGCATTTTCATAATCTGTATAGCCGACCGAAATAATAAAGGATTGATATAATTCTTCGCCCAACATGTGGATAAAAAAATCCTTAAATGTTTTATGATGTAGCTCAGGGTGTTTACTATATTCTCCTTTCAGTTTTTTAATAATTTTGACAATATCATTCGGAGTAAACGTTTGCGCGTAATGTATGGAGGTTTCATATGGTATATATTTGATTCCAATCTCGTCCATCAGTTTTATCAAGAGTTTGTCCTTGTTTTTTCTTCCAATCCCTGCACCGGTGACAATTTGGGTTCCATAAAACATCTCATTGCTGGTTCTACCGCCTATCCATTGTTTTTTATGCTTTTCAAGGATAAGAAAAGAGGTGGTCGGAGATAGCTTCTGTATATTGGTAGCGGCATATAACCCGGCCATCCCACTACCAATAATAAGGATATCATAATGATTTGTAGACATATATTATTTTAACATTAAAATAAATAGGTTTTTTATTTTAATTTTGTAACTGTGTAATTTGTTAATTTTAATTTTTATTTTTGAATTATTTACATATCGTGTTGCGTCCAATTCATTATGGCGGGCTATTTGAGGCACCACATTTTTGGGAAGCTTCCGACTGCGCATAGGTCACGCCTTCCCACGCAATCCCGCAATCCGTCGCCCACGCTTTCTTCCCACAAGTGGTTAGTCCAGCCATTTCTTTTTGGATGTTGCAACTAGCCTTTACCCCCACATTATCGGCACCAGGAACACACTTTGTTCCAGAAATGTCCCAATAGTCGGGACACGTGGTCTCAATGGGTGGCCACGCTTGCGATTTTTTCATTTTGCCAATTCGCATGGCAATAAACGTGAGTGTAATGATTAACACAATGATAACAATTATCAAGATGATTTTTTGAAAATTAAAGAATTGACCCACTGTGCTTTGCACTACGTTCGGTTGGTAATTGTCCATATGTATATTGTGCATAAAAAAAAGGAAAGAGTTTAGGAATTGTATAGGCCACTATTTTGTGTGTAAATGTATATGCAGGGGAAAACGCGCACGCGTTTAAATAGTGCAAGAGTATTCACTAAATCGCACAAACTCACTCGAAAGAACTGGAATAAACGTTGCGCTCACCCTTTTCCTATTATACGTTCAATAATAAAAGAGTGGAAAGCGCAAACAAGGGGCACCGTAAAAAAGAGTAGGCTGGGCAAGTATGGTTGCGATTATTATTTAAGCAACGGCAACAAAGACAACACGAAAACGCACGTTCACTTGATAACAAAAAACTATTTTGACAATACGTTAAGCAACAGAGTCCAGTATTTTGAACCAAAGAAAAAGAATAACCAGGTTGGTTACTGCATTAAGAAAAAGGGTTCACATTGCGCATCCACAATCATTCAACCCGCCAGTTCTGCTAAACAGATTGTTGGAAAAATGAAGCAGTCAATGAAAAAGAGCGGATGCAAACCCATATAGAGTTATCTTGTATATGGGGGTATCCGAACCGCGTTCCACATTTTATGCGCATACACATATAACATATAAAGTATAACAGCAAGAATCGTTTGAGGGTAGAATGGGTTTAGTTATTTTCTGCAATAATATATAATGAACGTAAACGCTGATACATATGTGCCAAGAAGCTCTAACGGAAGAGTAGACATTATGAAACAATATGTGGAACCCAACACAAAGGGTTTGTTTGCAATGTATGACAAGATACCCAGTGCGCAACAATCTACAAATTACCGTGAGCCAACTGCCGGTCTGTGGGATGAAACCCTGTTATCTAAAATATTCTTTTCCGCGCAAAACATTACTATCATACAAAACGGTATCCGTGCCGGGGTGTATAGAAGGTCAAACAACCAGTATGTGGTGGGAGAGCAAGACGAGGACGTGCTGAAAGTGATTATGCGCAGCATATTTTTGCAATATTCTGCGAATCAACAGACGCACATAACCGAGCAAGTGGCCGAGCTAAACAAAATGGTAATGGCCTATGCGATTGAGCAAGTATATGGGGAAGCACAAGGATACATAAAATACTTGTATGATGCAAGCAATATGTATACACCAATGGCGCCACCGGTGATGTCTTCGATTAATGATAAACAATTGCAGTTAAAAACCTTCTTCTAAACAAACACTCCAATGTTGGAGGCTATCGTATGTATTATATTTCTTCCTTTTATAACAATGAAAAGGAAGAAAAAAGAACACAACTTGTGCTCAAACAATTGGAGCAAAGAGTTATGTATGCTATATATTATGTGGATTATTATGGAGGTATGAGTTATGAATAATTATTATTTATTTTGTCTTGCTAGACACTTTGCTTACCTTTTTTACCTTTTTGTTTTCCTTTGGCTCCTCTGTGTTCGACAACATTTGTGCCCTTTCTTCCTTAAACTTAATATATTCTGTCTGTAATACTTGCAACTCTCGCAGCCACATTTGGTGAGGAGTTGTGTTCGCAACGGTTTGCAACTCGGCTTGTTTGGATTCGTGGTCTTTGTTTAATTTGTCTACCATCTCTTCCGACACGCTATCCATCGGCATCTTAATCAAATATTTATAATCTTTCTTGGACTCCTCTTCATCAATTCGCGCATATCCTTTGCTTTCCAACAGCGCAACAATTTCCTCCTTCTTTTTCTTCCTCAAGTCCACGGTGCCTGCAAGGACTTCATTGATATATCTGGCTTTGTTTGATAAGAGCACTAACTCCTTGCGCAACGCCTCCATAATATATTTTCTACGAACCTCATACAGCTCAATCCGTTTGACAAAGTAATCCTCAATAATCTGTATTACGCTATCGTATTTTTTCAACTTGTCTGTGTAATCAAACAAGTGCATATTGGTAGAGCTTGCGCTAGTAAATAGCTTCAACATTTTCTCCACTCCATTGCATCCATTCTCGTGCACGGTGTTTTCTAACTCATCCAATGTCCCTTTAGGAAACTCCACCGTCACATCAATACACGTGTCGTTACTGTTGTGTCTGCAATCTTTTACAAGAGGAGGCGACTTCTTTCCCTCCTTGTTTACAGTGGGCTCCATCAGTGTTTCCAGCAGTTCCTTAAAGTCTTGGGTCCAATACCCCACCGGTAATTCCGTAACACGTATCTTGTCTGTGCCTACTTTTTCGTATGCACCTTTGATTAAGAACTTGTGTTCCCCTGTTTTCTCTATTCTTCCTTTAAAGCCTTCATAGTAAGGAATAAACTCAAACACTTCGGGTAACTGATTGGTTAGCTTGCATTGTAAGTATTGTATAATATCCATCGGATTATAGCACATAATATCCGTGCTAAACCCAGTGCCAATACCTTTGGAACCGTTTACAAGAATCATCGGGATAATTGGCGCATAAAACAATGGTTCGACTGGGGTGCCATCGTCATCCAAATATTCCAAAATGTGGTTGTCTACCTCTGGATAAATGAGGCGCGTGATGCTTGTTAGTCTGGTAAAGATATATCTTGGACTCGCACTGTCTTTTCCGCCAAGCAATCTAGTTCCCATTTGTCCATCTGGATACAATAAGTTGATATTGTTGGAGCCGACAAAGTTTTGCGCCATTCCGACAATCGCCTGGTTCAAGCTTTCTTCGCCGTGGTGGTAGCAAGAGTGTTCGGATACATAACCGGATAACTGAGATACTTTGATGCTTTGGGTCAGGTTGCGCTTGAAAGAGGCAAACAATATTTTGCGAAGACTTATTTTGAGACCATCCATCAAGTTTGGTATGCTTCGGTCGCAATCGTATTTTGAGAAATGGATAAGCTCTTTATTTATAAACTCTTCGTATTGAACGGCGGATTGACTTGTGTCCAGATATGAGTTGCGGTCGTATACTTCCAACCAATTTTTACGGTCATCGGCGCGTTTCTTGTTAAACACCATATCAATCGCATCGTTACTGGGATTGCCATTGTGAACAAAGCCGACCATTTTCTTTTGCGCAAAGTATTCTACAAACTCCTTTTTCGTGCTGGTGCCGAGTCCTTTGTAGTATTTCGTGTTCCATCCAGACGTATCTCCGAGTTTCTTCCAAGTTTCATATTCGCCTTGGTTATAAAAGGGCTTCACTTGCGAACCCTTGGTTGCCTTTAAAATCGGAGTATTCATGAATCCAATGAATCCATTAATCTGCGATAAGGACGGCCACTCGCACTGAAACAAGTTAATACACAAACCTTTAATATGACTACCATCTAAATCCTGGTCGGTCATAAAGAGTATTCTTCCATAACGAAGGTGGGTGGCAATATCTTCCATACTGGTATACGTGCGGTCGCTTTCGAGTCCTAGTATTTTTTTGATGTCAGCAATCTCTTTATTCTCGGCAATCTTTTTCATTGGCTCTCCACGAACATTCATTAGCTTTCCCTTGATTGGATACACGCCAAACGTGTTTCGGTCTTCCGAGGATAACCCGGACAAGCATCCTGCCTTGGCGGAATCTCCTTCTGTAATTAACAAAGTGCATTCAATAGAGCGGTCTGTGCCCGCCCAGTTGGCATCTTCCAATTTGGGGATTCCACGGATGTTTTTGCTCTTGACGCCATCGCTCTTTTTGCAAGCCTTCATCTCTTTGACTTCAGTAATAGAACACGCGGCGTCCATCACACCCATTTTGGCGACTTTTTCAATAAACTTGTCGCTCACCGTGCAGTTGGAACCAAACTTATTGGAGGGAGTGTTCATAAAGTCTTTGGTCTGGCTGTCAAACGATGGATTTTCAATATCGCACCGTAGGAATAGGATGATTTGTTCTTTTATGCTGGTGGCATTCACTTTGATTTTTTTCTTTTTCTCAATGTAGTCCACCAGCTTGCGCGTGATTTGCCCTAGGATATAATCCACGTGCTTGCCTCCTTTTCCGGTGCTAATCCCATTCACAAAAGAGACCTGCATAAACTCGTGATTGGGCGACATGGCCACGGCATATTCCCAACGTTCATTTGCATCTTCATACACGCGTTGGGTGACGTTCTTATCGCCAATGTATAAATCAATGTATTGCTGAAACGTTTTGATTGGGACTGGATTGGAGTTGTATTTTACTTTCACGGATTTATCTGTAACGGCCGCAATATCGTAGATACGTTTCTTAAGCAATGCAATCATATCTTCGGTGAGCCCTTCTAGCCCTAATCGCGCATAATCGGGCTTAAACGTGATTTTGGTATAGGGTTTGGTTTTGCACTTGGTAATAACGGGTGGGTGGATAATATCCAAATTATTGCTGAACTCCTGCACGTATTTGAGGCCTCTTGTGTGGTCGACGGTTTCGACGGAACCAAAGGTAGACCAGATTAACACGAGCTTAAACCCGAAACCGTTTTTGCCTCCTACGATTTTCTTTTCGCTTTTATCATAGTTGGTGGAAGTCCTCAAGTGCCCAAAGATGAGCTCGGGAATCCACACATTGTATTCGGGGTGTTTTGCAATGTCAATACCATTCCCGTCATTGGTCATAATGATGGTTCCATCGGGTTGAATGGTAATGTCAATATAGGTGACAGGCATTGTATTAGACACGTGGTTGTCTATGGCGGTTTGCATACGGACCACGTGGTCTCTGCAATTGACAACGCCTTCATCAAACAACTTGAAAAGTCCGGAAATATATACAATATTTTTTTCATATATTTTCGTGTTGTCTTCATTTAGCAACCACATTTGGGCATCTACGTTTTCGATAGAGCCGATGTATGTGTCTGGGTTATCCAGAATATGTTGCTTGTCTGTCTTTTGCTGGTATTTGGCAGACAGTTCATTGGTGGGTTCATTGATAGCGGACATTGTATTGAGGTTGGTGAGCTTTATAAAACTGTAGTGTTCTGTTTAATATATTTATAATGTGTCCATTTGTTTTAAATAATTTCAATTTTTCATTTTTGATAGGGGTCCCCATATGTTGTGCAAAATAAATAATAAAAAGTAAAAACGGTTGTATAATAGTATCATAGTATAATAGTATAATCGCATGTCCAAATATTACAACAGCCATAGAACCAGTTACAATTTACGATTGATTCAGCAAAGCTTGTCTAGCAAATGCGCGGATGTGATTATAGGGGAAGACGGCGTAGACAATGGTCTAGGAATACGTGTACACACGGCCGCCGAACTGTTATGTCCAAAACCCAAAGTGCTAAAAGTGCAGACCTCTACGAACAATCCAGCCCAAACCCGGAACCAGCGTATTTCGCAACTGGTGCAAACTCAGATGGGTGGCAGAATCATATATGGAAATAATGGAGTTCCTTATAATTTGAATTATTTAGACAGATTGGAAGGGCAACCGGGGGGAGGAGGCACGCCAATACGAAACCAGTTTTAATCATCCAATATTATTAACATATAGATACTGGGTATGTGCGTATTATTATTTTTTTCTAAGTAGAAATATATAATGACACGTTATGAAAAATCAGCGGATGGTAAATACCACATTCACGGCAAAGAGTTTGAAATGCTTGTTGGCTCTCGCGCGCAAGTGTTCCACGGAACTGCATACAAAACATCCGGAGGATTGATTAAATCCGGATTAATGCAGAACAAATCGGGTCGCATTGTTTCGGAAAAGAAGCATTACACTGCCAAAAAAGAGAACAGACTGGTGAAGCACGGATACGGAACCAAGAAGGGCAAGTTCGGGTTTGTGCGCATTGGCAAGAAGAGCAGACGCAGCAGCCGAAAGTCCAGCCGCAAAAGCGCCAATTAAAGAGACATATTAGGCATTATTTATTTTTATTGTAAATTATATAAAAATAAATCATTGGATAACATAATGGAGAAGATAATGGAAACACAAAAGAGAACCGAGGATATGGATTTGTTAAGGGAGGAGATTGCGTTGTTAAGACACAAATTAGAACAATGTCAGAGAAAATTAGTTATGTATCATGAGGTTAGATTGAATGAATCGGAAGGAAATATGTTGACCCGATTTTGGAGAATGATTACGACAGAACCACATTGGTAAAAAGATGGTATGGAATAAATGATTTGGGTGCGTTTAAAATTGACTAAATATATAAGACCATAAGTATTTAAAGCGTTGTTATAAATTGTATATAAATGTCAATTTTAAACAAAAATTATGCGGTAAAAAACGCATCAAACACTGACAACAACGTGCTAACAATAAAAACGGTGCAAATCGCGCCATTCAAAACGTTGGTGACTGCATTAAAAGATATTTTACTGGAGACCAATATGTCATTCAAGCCAGACGGAATACGAATCATAAATATGGACAAGTCGCATACGGTGTTGGTGTATTTAAATCTGGAGGCCTTAAAGTTTGAGCATTACGAGTGCAAAAAGGAGAAGATTATTATTGGGTTGAATATGGTGCATTTTTTTAAGCTGATATGCTCAAGCGATAGCGACGAGACGTTATCTATGTATATTGAGAACTCGGACTATGTGGACGGGATTGTGTCCAATCTGACGTTGAAGTTTGAGAACGGAGATATTAAACAATGCAGAACCTTGAAGCTCAGACTGATTGAGCCAGAGCAAGATGAGCTGGAATACCCAGACGTGAAGTTCTCCTCTATTATCAACTTGCCATCGTGTGATTTCCAAAAAATAATTCGTGATTTGTCGTGCATAAGTGATAAATTGGAGATTAAGTCGGTGGGGGATGAGCTGATATTCAAATGTGTAGGAGGTTTTGCGACGGCAGAGATAACGAGAGCAGAAACAGATGGAAGTATGGAGTTTATAGAAAAGCAGGACTCGAGCAAAATTAATCAAGGGGAGTTTTCATTGAAGAACTTGGGGTATTTCATTAAATGTACGAACTTGTGCCCGCAGATTGAATTATATTTAGCAAATGATTTACCCTTGGTGGTAAAATATAATGTGGCATCTTTAGGACATATTCAATTATGTTTAGCACCATTGCCGAGTTCTTCATAAAACAAGGCGCTACAAAATATTTTTATCTTATTGTATATATAATTAGTAAAAATCAAAATAATATGTTTCTCATTTATTATTTTGTTTTAATATATTATAATGTCTGCTCGGAGTTATTCGGATTATTTGAACAGCAAGACAAACCGTGCGAACTGCTGCAAACCAGTTTGCATACCGGGTCCTCAGGGCCCTCAGGGTAACGATGGCGTATTCACAGGGTCTTTTGTTGGGAACACAACCTTTGATGGTCAAATGGACATATCTGGTAATTTAATTATTACTGGCGATATTTTGCCATCGGCGGATGGGGTGTATAATCTGGGTTCCCAATCTATGATGTGGCATGATGCATATTTTGGTGGGAACACGATATATCTAAATAGTGTCCCGATTAGTGAGAAGAGTGGCGCAATATTGCTTAACGGTGTAAACCCAGGTGGTATCCGTATAAGCGGAAAGTTTGCCGACACTTCGGCATTGTCTGGTCCGACAACCAATTTTCCAAGTCCATTACAAGGCACTGGGTATATTATTGGTCAAAACCTATGGGTTGCAATTAGAGATGCAACTGGACCAACTATAGATATAACCTATTGGGTAGATACAGGTACAATTGTAGGTCCCCAAGGTGCAAATGGTGCAAACGGTACAAATGGTCCTCAAGGTCCTCAGGGTTTTCAGGGTCCTCCTGGTAGCGGTGGTGGAGGAGGCGGTGGTTCTCAAGGTGCAACTGGAGCAACTGGAGCAACTGGAGCAACCGGTCCACAAGGTAATGATGGTGTATTTACCGGAGGCTTTACTGGAGATATGAGTTTCAATGGGAATGCTGCATTTAATGGACGGATTGATTTGTCTGGGAATATGTGGGTCACAGGGAATATTTTACCAGCAATCAGCAGCACATTTAGTCTTGGTTCACCAGAGTTTAAATGGAAAGATTTACATGTGGGCGCAAATACGATTTATGTTGAGGGTCTACCTATTAGTGCAAGTAATAATGTGATTACGTTGAACGGTGTGAACCCAGGCGGTATTCGTATTAGTGGTAAGTTTAACGATACATCTTCGTTGTCTGGTCCGTTATCTAATTTCCCAAGTCCGTTTACACAAGGTATCGGTTATATTATAGTGAAAGACCTGTGGGTCTCAATTAATGATGTATCCGGTCGTGATGTTGTGTTATCAGATTGGGTAATGGTAGGTGAAATTGTAGGTCCACAAGGTGACAGAGGTTTCCAAGGTGTGGATGGAGCTCAAGGTTTCCAAGGTGTTTCCGGCGCAGATGGTGCTCAGGGTAGCCAAGGTACTCAAGGTGCTGCAGGAACGAATGGTTCACAAGGCGCACAAGGTGCTGCAGGAACGAATGGCTCTCAAGGTTCACAAGGTGCTGCAGGAACGAATGGCTCTCAAGGTTCACAAGGTGCTGCTGGAACAAATGGTTCACAAGGCGCACAAGGTGCTGCTGGAACAAATGGTTCCCAAGGCGCACAAGGTGCTGCTGGAACGAATGGTTCCCAAGGCGCACAAGGTGCTGCTGGAACAAATGGTTCACAAGGCGCACAAGG
>Ga0214921_10000217_pt1 | contig 114873 bp, 159 predicted proteins | sample LL1505_MetaG_FD_177992 | JGI IMG/M metagenome (GOLD analysis project Ga0214921, IMG submission 177992) | Freshwater microbial communities from Lake Lanier, Atlanta, Georgia, United States - LL-1505 | ecosystem: Environmental > Aquatic > Freshwater > Lake | place: USA: Georgia | collected... | reverse complement strand
TAATATTGAACAGGAAATAATTGATGAAGCTGGAACAAGCGATATTAAAGAATCTAATCTATAATGAAGAATATCTTAGAAAAGTATTACCATTTTTAAAGAATGAATATTTTAGTGGTAATGTAGAGAAAACACTATTCAATGAAATTACATCATTCACAGAAACTTACAACACTACGCCAACGGTTGAAGCACTTAGTATTGCCTTCAAAGAAAAGAGAAATCTCACAGATGATGATGCTAAGAGAGCAGAGGATTATCTTAAAGAAATTGAGAGTAATCATGAAGAAAAAACCGAGATTCAATGGCTTGTTGACAAGACCGAAAAATTCTGCCAAGAGAAAGCCATCTACAATGCAGTATTGGGGTCTATTTCAATTCTCGATGGCAAGGACAAAAATCACGACAAAGGTCAGATTCCCAAGATACTATCGGACGCCTTGGCCGTTTCATTTGATAACTCGGTAGGACACGATTACTTACAGGACTCAGATGCTCGATATGAATTCTATCATAGAAAAGAGGAAAGAATACCTTTCGACTTGGACTACTTTAACAAAATCACAAAAGGTGGTCTACCTGCTAAGACACTCAATGTCGCTCTTGCTGGCACTGGTGTTGGCAAATCTCTTTTTATGTGTCATGTGGCTGCATCGTGTATGGTTCAAGGCAAGAATGTATTATACATCACTCTGGAAATGAGTGAAGAAAAGATTGCAGAACGAATCGATGCAAATTTATTAAATGTAACGATTGATGATTTGATGGAATTACCAAAAGATATGTATGATAAAAAGGTAACAAGAGTTCGTGAAAAGACTACAGGCAAACTAATCATCAAAGAATATCCAACTGCATCCGCTTCGACCATACACTTTCGGACACTATTGAATGAACTTAATCTCAAGAGGTCTTTTGTACCTGACATTATATTTGTTGACTATCTTAATATTTGTTGCAGTGCTCGTATTAAAGCTGGTGCGAATATTAATTCATACACCTACGTTAAAGCAATTGCAGAAGAATTACGTGGCCTTGCTGTTGAGTTTAATGTTCCTATTGTATCTGCTACACAAACTACCCGATCAGGATTTACTTCGAGTGATCCGGGACTTGAGGATACGAGTGAGTCGTTCGGACTTCCCGCCACCGCAGACTTAATGTTTGCTTTGATTTCTTCTGAAGAACTAGAAGAACTCGGCCAAATTATGGTGAAACAATTGAAGAATCGTTATAATGATCCAACATTCCACAAACGATTCACTCTCGGTGTCGACCGTGCCAAAATGAAACTATATGATGTTGAACAGGCTGCACAGATGGGTATTGCTGATGCTGGCCACGATAAGCCATTGAACACATTTGGTACCAGGGAAGAACGGCCAAAGAAATTTAGTGGATTCAAAGTATGATTATTTCTAGAGAAGATGGGTTGTATTGTGCCAAAGCTTTTCATGATTACTTTAACAATTATGAAAACATTGAACAATACATGCGAGAAGAAAAGATAAAATCTCTCAATGAAATACCAACATCATTGTTTCCACCAGAAGATGATTTATTTTCTGATTTTTCTATGCACCCATCAGAAATGAATATTGAAGTGGTAGAAATACCATATGAAACTTGGGATACATTACTTGCAATCACATCATCACATATCAATAAAGCACCAGTTGGTAGAAATATACAATTAGCTGCCAGAGAGAAAAACACAGGAAAGATTCTAGGTTTCATTCGGTTGGGTTCACCTGTAATCTATATGAAACCACGCAATGAAATGCTTGGACAGGTGTTCTCGCAAACCACAGAAACATCCAAACGGTTTAATGCTTCTGCTATGATGGGATTTGTGATTGTACCATCTCAACCATTTGGTTTTAATTATCTAGGTGGTAAACTTATGGCTGCCATATGTACCAGTCACACAGTAAGAGAAATCTGTAATAAAAAATATGGTATGAATCTTTGTTTATTTGAAACTACCAGTTTATATGGTTCAACAAAACAGGTATCACAGTATGATGGTATGAAGCCTTATATTCGTTACAAAGGTCTTACTGAATCTGATATGGTGCCAATGATGCACGGACCAGCATACAATGATTTAAAACAATATGTGGAAAGTAAAGTTGGAGATATTTTAGGGGGTGATGAAAGTACCACTAGTAGAAAGTTGAGAACCTTTACAAAGATTATTGCTCTCACCAAAGCTGCATTAAAAGGATCACCTGAAGCGGAGGCATTCTCCTTAACGATTGAGAAAGCAAAATCGTTGACAGAGAGAAAAAGATATTATGTGGGTGATTATGGTTTTAAAAACATGGTCGATTATGTTAACCTTAAAACTGATAAACTTTTACCTGGTGAAAACTATCACAAACATGAATTGAATAATGTGATTGAATGGTGGCGGAGTAAAGCTATAAATAGATACGAAACCCTTAAATCTGAGGGTAGATTAAGAACAGAAGTTGAAGTGTGGACTTCAGGAAAAGACATTCAAATTATTAGGTAGACATGGCAGACGATACCTCAAAAGCAGAATCAGCTCAAGCACTTTTTTGCGCAATGGCAGATTTTTTAGGAGCATCTAAAGTTGAAAAGGTGTTTGATGAAACACTTTATCCAACTTATAAAATTTTTAAAAGATTTTGGGACGAAAATCACCCAACAGCAAAAATTGGTGTTGCATTTAGAAGTCACGTTGATTCAGGATCAACAAATTTAAAAGAGATTGAAGATTTCTTAATGAAAGATGATAGTTGGTATCTTTCTTCTTTAAAGATTGCAAAAAAACTTATAAAAGATTTAGATGATATTTCAAATAAATTTACTGCTATAAAAAGACCATCATGGTCATCTGTTTTTTATGTTCGTGGTGACAAAGAAGTGATGGCCAATATTCAATCTTTATTTGATGCAGCCAATGAAGATCAGAAAAAAATAAATGCAATGTTAGTTGAAAGTGGTCAACCAAGAAAATTGTTATTTGGTGATATCAATAAATGGTGCCCAGCTGACATATATTTTGCTTCACCCAAAGCAAAAAAAGATATACAAAATATGGTCAGAAACAAACAAGGTTTAACTTTTACAACACTAAACACATTTATTGCTTCAATGATTGCAAGTGGAAATTTACTACCATTATCTCTAAAAAAACAAACACAAGAAGTTAACATCTATAAAATTAATTTTAGTAGACCTTATGAGTTAAAACAACTGGAAAAAGTAAAGTCATATGGATTGAGTGATTGGCAGCCAAGAAAACCTGGTGGAAAAAATGCTAGAGATTTAAAATTGTATATGTCACAAGACAAAACAAAATACATACAAATGTTACATGTTACTGAATCAAGTGGTGGTTGGAAAGCAAATAACATGGACAAAGATTCTGAAGCTCGCCACGGTTCTTTGGCATCACAATATGTATTTTCTGATGCTTTATCGTTAGTTGATAATGCATTTGCTACTAGGTGGTTAAATCAGTTTACAATGGAAAATAATAAATTTAAAAAAGAATTAAAAGATTTCCTAAAAATTGATTTGGGAGGAGTAAAACCACCAAAACCTGTTAAAGAGAAAGGAGCAAAAAAAGCTCCTCCAAAAGACCCTTTAAGGATTATGTTTGAAGAAAAAAGAACAGAATTGAGTGCAGCAGTAACTAATAAACTTATGCCTATGTTGATATCTTGGTTTAACAAAAATGACAATGCGGACAAGTTTGTTCGTGTAATATATCAATACACGGCATCTCGTTCTGAAGATTCTGGACCATTTGTAATTGCAAAGTAAAATATGCCACTAATTGATTTTGATAAACTAGCTCAAGAATATGATGTAGAAGATGATTTTGGTTTTTCTGCTGTATCAGAAGAAGAATATAATTCAGTTATAAACAAAACTGCTGAGACCGCAGAAGATTATAAATTACGGTTAAAAGAAGTTGAGAAACTGATTATACCATTCTTAACAAAATTACATTCGACCGGAGATAAAGAATACATATATTGGCCAAACCGTAAACCTATTATAGAAAAACAAATAGAAAAAATATTGAAACTAACAAAAGAATAAATTATGGAATTTTATAATGATGTGAGAAACCGACTAGGTCACCGAATTCGTGGATTTGATTTAATTTTTGACTACCTAAAACAAATTGAAAATCCTTTAATTGTTGAAACTGGATGCGCAAGACAAGAGGATAATTATAGTGGTGATGGTCAAAGTAGTTTATTATTTGACAAATATGTTAATGAATATGGTGGTGAATTTTTCACGATTGATAATGCAAAAGAAAGTGTTGAGTATTGCATTAGTAAAATGACATCACCAAACAGCCACGTTATATTAAGTGATAGTATTACATATTTAAAACAACTCAATACACAATTACAAGATCAAAACAAAAAAATAGATTTTTTATATTTAGATAGTTTTGATGCACCAAGAGGAAAACCAGAAGTTGTTTTTGAGAGTGCATTACACCATTTATATGAATACACCGTAATTATACCATCATTGAAATCTGGCGCTTTGATTGGTGTTGATGATAATTGGTTTGAATATAAAAATAATATGCAAGTTGAAGCAGGCAAAGGAAAATTAATTTTTGACTATATGAAAAAAATAGATAATCAACCAGTATATAAAGGTTATCAAATATTTTGGAAATTTATATGAGCGCTACTATAATTATACCCACCACTGGATCACCAGAGGTAAAAACGGCCGTTGAATCTGTTTTAAATCAAAGTCATCACACAGAATGTTATGTTGTGATTGATGGTGATGAATACATGGATAAAACATTAGAAGTATTAGATTCAACATTAACAGATGAAAGAGTTCACATCTGTTCACTACCAATCAATGTCGGTGCCAAAGGATTTTACGGTCACCGTGTCTATGCCGCATTTACACATCTAATCAATACAGAGTATGTTGGATATCTCGACCAAGATAATTGGTTATATCGGTCTCATGTTGATCAATGTATTAAAACAATCAATACACGATCATTAGATTGGTGTTATTCCTTACGACAAATATATAATAAAGAAGGCAAACTTGTTTGTTTTGATGATTGTGAATCATTAGGTAAATGGCCAACTTATCATGGCATACATCACATTGATACGAATTGTTATTTCATTAAAACACAGGTAGCAAATAAGATTGCAAGTGTGTGGCACGGTGGTTGGGGACAAGATAGAGTATTCTTACAAGCTATCACGCATCATTTTCCTAAATTTGATTGCACAGGAGAATATACAACTTGTTATCGAGTAGATGGTGGTAAAGGTTCTGTTAATGCAGAATTCTTTGAAAATGGCAATAGAGTAATGAATGAAAAATATAATGGAGTATACCCATGGCGTCAAAAAGCCTCATAATCGGTGCATTTACTAATTACAACTACAATCAATTAAAACCTTGGGTTGAATCGATTGATGAATGTGGTTTCACTGGCGATAAAGCCATGGTTGTTGGTAACGCATCAGAAGAAACGATTGATGAATTGAAAAAAAGAAATTTCATCATCATTAAAATGCACGACATCAAAGCTCCAATTCATGTCGCTCGCTTCTTATCAATCTATGATTTTCTAAAAAACACTTGGCAAAACTATAATCATATAGTTACCACAGATGTCAAAGATGTTTATTTTCAAACAAATCCAATCGCATGGTTGGAATTAAATCTCAAAGGCAAAAAGTTAGTTGCTGGTTCTGAAAGTATGAGGTATAGAGATGAACCATGGGGTAATGAAAATCTCATGCAAGCTTATGGACCATATGTTCATAATCAGTTTAAAGATAATGAAATATACAATGTTGGTACAATTGGTGGTGTGTCCGAATATGTTAAAGATTTGGTTTTTAACATTCTATTCAATGCTATTAATCGACCTATTGCCATCTGTGATCAAGCGGTATATAATGTATTAATTCAGACACAGCCATACAAAGATGTAACTCGTTTTGCTGCACAATTGGATGGTTGGGCTTGTCAGGCTGGCACAACGGTTGATCCGTCAAAAATTGAATCTTTTAGACCACACTTATTAGAACCAGAACCAAGATTTGAAGATGGTATCGTTAAAACATCTTTGGGCCGACCATTTGCTATTGTGCATCAATATGATCGTGTACCAGAATGGAAAGAATACATTAAACAAAAATATCAACAAGAAGATTTAATCACATTTAGGACAACATAATGGACTTTGAAAAAGAATATCAAGACGCTTGTATCAGACAAACTGATATGCATGAACATCTACCTTGGATTTCACAAATGACTTCCGAGTGTAAACATGCTACTGAATTGGGTGTTGGGTATGCCCAAAGCACCAGAGGATTTTTACGACATGATATTGAAATGCACAGTTATGATATCAATGTGTATCCAGAAACAAGAGAATTCTTTGATGCAGCTATAAAAGGTGGCCGCAGAGTTACCTTGCACGTTGAGGACACCAGAACAGCCGTTATTGATCCAACCGATATTATGTTGGTTGATAGTTATCATTCTTATGAACAAGTTAAGATTGAGTTACAACGCCATGCCAATAAGGTAAAAAAATATATTTTCTTTCATGATACCACATTATTTGGTGATCGTGGCCAAGGCGGTGAATTAGGTGTGTGGCCTGCAGTTCAAGAATTTTTACAAACTCATCCTGAATGGCAATTAGTTGAAAGGCGAACCAATTGTAACGGTATGACATTAATTAAGAGAGTATCATGAAAATTTTTATAACAGGATTAGCAGGATTCTTAGGCAGTCATTTGGCTGACCGAATGATTGAACTTGGCCATGAAGTTATTGGTAACGATACTTTGATTGGTGGTTATGTTGATAATGTGCCAGAAAAGGCTAAATTATATATGGTCGATTGTTGTAATGTTGAACAAATGACACGAATCATGAAAGATTGTGATGTTGTAATTCATACAGCCGCCACAGCACACGAAGGACTTTCTGTTTTTAGTCCAAGTTTCATCACACGAAATATATTTGAAGCTTCTGTATCTACCATTTCTGCGGCCATCCAAAACAAAGTAAAACGATTCGTATACTGCACATCAATGGCACGATATGGTGAACAACAAACACCATTTACGGAAGATATGAGACCACAACCAGTTGATCCGTATGGTATTGCAAAGGTTGCTGGTGAAGAAGTATTAAAAGTATTATGTGATACACATCATATGCAGTGGAATATTGCTGTACCACATAATATCGTAGGACCAAGACAACGATATGATGATCCTTTCCGTAACGTGATGAGTATTATGATTAATCGCAATCTACAAGGCAAACCTGCCATCATTTATGGTGACGGATTACAAACAAGGTGTTTCTCTTATGTTGATGATTGTATTTCTTGTTTAGAGAAAATGGCACTTGATCCTAATTTAGTGCATCAAATTATCAACATTGGTCCCGATGAGGGAACAATTACAGTAAAAGATATGTCGAAGATGGTTGCAGAAGAATGTGGTTTTGAAGGTGAACCAATTCACATGCCTGATCGGCCAAGAGAAGTTAAACACGCTTCTTGCTCTGCTGATAAAGCCAGACGATTGTTGAACTATGAAACAAAGACTGATTTGAGAACAGCAATAAAAGAAACGGTACAATACATTAAAGGAAAAGGACCTAAGAAATTTGATTATTCTTATCCTTTAGAAATTATTTCAGATAAAACTCCTGCAACGTGGAAAGATAGGTTGATGTGATGAATACACTTGTTGATATTATGATTGAACACAATATTCGTAATGATACACATTATGAGTTTGGAACAGATAAAGAATTTAATCACAAATATTGCACAGCTTTTTATGATAAAGAGTTTAGTAAATATCGATATCAAGAAAATTTAAGAATTTTAGAATTAGGTATTCACCGTGGTGGTAGTTTGGCTGTATGGCATCATTATTTTCCTAAAGCAGAAATCTATGGTGTTGATCCCGTTGATTTTGGTGCAAAACAAAACTGTGAACCTTATCCTAGAGTTAAAGTAATTTATGCTGATGGTTATCGTAGAGAATTTGCCGAATCGTTGCCAAATTTCGATATCATTATTGATGATGGCCCACATACTAAAGAGAGCCATTTACAATCACTTCAATTATATTTACCAAAGCTAAGACAATTTGGTGTTTTCGTTATTGAAGATATTGCACAAATGGAATGGACAGAAGAATATAAGAAGTTAGTACCTAAGGATATGGTTTATGAAATCATTGATGCTCGTGAAATTTCGAACATGAGTGATTCTATTATGTTTGTGGTACGCCATGATTGATGTATCATTCTGTCATTTAGCCAGTGCTGGTAAATCTATCTCAACCAGAAAAATTGTAGAAAATATTCGTAAGTATTATCCTGATGCCTATTATTTTTTGGGATCAGATGCCGCAGATGATTTATCTGATATTGCAATAGACAATAATTGTGATTATTACCCATTTAAAACAAAACTTGGATATCCTAGTTACAATATGGAAAAAGTAATATCATGGTTAGAAAGATTCAAACTGGCTTGCCAAAAGTGTAATACATCACATATAATGATGGTTGAAGATGATGTTTGGATTAAAAAACAAATTACATTACATAAAGAGTGGGAAATGGTAGGCCACGATATTCGTATTGGGAATGTTATTCCAGACTTTATTATGAATAGTATTGAAACTTTTTCTGGTATAAGACCTATCACAAATCAATATGGATGTGGTGGTGGATCAATATTCAAAGTTGCAACATTCTTAAATAACCATGATAAAGTTATTGAATGGTTTAAAGAAAACCATGATTGGTTTCAAATAAAATATAATCCTTTGGGTTACATGGATTGTTATATGGTTGTGTATTACTTCTTGTGTGGTAAAAATTATTCTGTTAATCCATATATGACAGATACACACCATCATCAGAATAATGGTTATGATTATGACAAGTTTGTAAATGAACAACCAGAGCATATAGAAATTGTCAACAACTATAAGAAATATTATTGGGTATGAGTGATATAACGATTACAACTGCTTTCTTTGATATTGGCCGTGGCGATTGGACTCCTGATAAAGGTTTACCACATTATTTACACAGAACAAATCAAACATACTTGGAACGATTTGGTTATATGGCCAAATTAGAAAATCCCATGGTCGTGTTTACATCAAAAGAATTTGTGTCTGATATTCGATTTTTAAGGCAAGATAGACCTACAGATATATTCACGATTGATTTTCAGGATAATTTTAAAGACCTTAGAGAAAAGATTTCAAAGGTACAAAAAAGCAAAGAGTTTCAAATTAAAATCAATCCTAGAGAATGTAGAAATCCTGAATATTGGAATGCAGATTATGTTACCGTCAATACATTAAAGTCCTCTTTCATTACTAAAGCAATTGAGAATGATGTAGTTTCAACCGACTTAGTGGCATGGATGGACTTTGGTTATTGTAGAGAAGAATCAACATTGAATGGTGTAAAGAAGTGGAAATATCCTTTTGATAAAAACAAAATTCACTTTTTCAATATTAAAGAGTGGGTACCAAATACCTACATTAGTGATGTAATTTTTAATAATGATGTTCACATAACAGGACCATGTATTGTTGCTGGAAAAGAAATGTGGTTCACTTTAGAGAAATTGGTGCATCATAGTATAAGTGAATTGATAAAAAATAATTTAGTGGATGATGATCAAACATTATTGTTGATGTCATATCTGCAAAAACCAGAATTGTTTGAATTACATCCAGTTTCTAAATCGGACTGGTTTGTTGCTTTTAAGGAATTTAGTAAATGAAAATATTTGTTAGTGGAACTTCTAATCTTGGTGATTTTTTAAATGCGATGCCTGTTTTGTCTGGCGTCAGTAAAGATGTTGCTAAATTTGACCTTGTAATTAAAAGTGAAATGAGGAAATTCAACGGTCTCAAAGAATTTTTATTGTTTCAAGATTTGTTTACTGATGTTAGTTTTGATGATGAATTGTTTATATATGGTGATGTCATCAATTTAAGTTCATGGCCAATTAGAGAAGATAAAGAAGATCCAAATAGGCCAACAGAAACATGCCGATATGAAAATTGGTTAAATGACAAATACAGAATGTTATTTAAAGTTGATGATGATTTTGTTCCTTTAACTCCTGAATATGATATTGAAATTAAAGATGCTTATTATGTTGGTGACCGATGGGCAGTAGGCAATATTGATGACCGTAGAGAAACACATATACTATCACATCTAAAAGATTGTGAGTTTATAGATTTCAATCGACCAATGTTGGAGAATGCTTACATTATTAAAAATCTAAAGAAACCATTTATTACGAATTTCACTGGTGTTGGTATGTTGGCCGATCTCTGTAATGTTCCTTTATATTGTGTATGGAAAGCAGAAGATTGGAAACCAGAATTTAGGGTTGGTGATGATGTATCTTGGGATAATGGCAAGAACATTAATCAGATTTTTGAAAAACACTTTTATTTAAATCGAAAGGCTAAGTTAGTTCACGCAAATGAATTACAATCTTTATTATGATTATTAATATTGAACCTGGTACCTTTGGTACAATTCGTAATGGTGATATGATTGGTGTTGCAAATGTTTTAGAACATATTCGTAAAACAAATAACAACCCACTTATTCAGTTTCATTTAAAACCTGGTAATATTAGTTCGGATACACATTGTCAAACATTTTATGAGATAATGTTGAAAATGACCAACTACTTTTCGGCTGAGCCTGGTGACCAATCGTTGCCATGGAGAAAAGTGAATATATGGGATTTTCGTGACATTTCTGGTGATTTGGTAAAGATACCAAATAATGCGCCGATGGAGAAAAAGATTACTGTATTTCCATTGTTTGATGCACCATATAATACATGGCGCAACTGGCCTAAAACAGTATTTGAACAAATTATACAGAAATTCTCAACTGAAGAATATAAAGATTATGAAAAAGTAATCTGCCGAAAAGGACACTTCTCAGAATCTTGTCCATACGAAGGCTGGCGGTATTCTACCAATTTTGTTCAGAATTATTACCACATTACCACAGCCGAAATCTTTGTAGGTGGTGATACTGGTTCTAGCCATTTTGCTTGGGCACTTGACAGAGGTCCTAAAGAACTGTTATACTATGGTTCTAGCCGAGGTTTAATTCATACTTTACCATTCTACCTCCTTGAGGGAAAGGGTAAAATGACAACTTATTGGTTGGACTTTGAAGGAACACAGTTTTAAATCCAACATTTTTTGTGCTATGTATCGAACCGAATGTTTTTAGTTTGAAACATAGAAAATTTAAATGTTGTATAAATAAGCAAACCGGCAACCAAAGTGTGTTGCAAATCTAGTAAGGAAATCAATGCGGTCTTTTTTATCGTTTCTGAGAGAAGCTACATCTATTGACGATGAACAATTGGGTCATTTAACCCATACAAAAGATATACCCCATGAGGATACATCAAAAGGACAAGAGGCAATAAATCTTTTGAGGGACTTTCATAACATTCGCCAAGGTAAACCATCTGGTGACACCAAAGCCACGCTAAAAGTGGATGGTGGTGCGTCTGTCCATGTCATACACGATAAAGATGGTGTTGGTGTATCCGACAAACATAGATTCAAACGAGGTGTTATAGCAAGAACACCACAGGAAATCGATAAACATTTTGGCCATGCACCAGGTTACGCTAAAGCTCTTAAACACATACTAAAACACGGTAAAGAATTTGTCAATAAAGGTCACCATGTTCAAGGAGATTTGTTGTTTAGTCCAGCTGAAGAAGTAAAAAAAGAAGGTGAACACACATCAACCACACCAAATAGAATAACATATAAAGCAAAAACAAAAGCACCAGTTGGTATCGCTATACACACCGAAGTTAAAAAAGGTGTCGCACAAGCCCTTTCAAAAGGTGCTCTAAAACATTCGAATAATGTTTTTGTACCAAACCATGAATACAATGCTGAACCATCTTCCTATTCTCAAAAAGATAAAGAAACCACAGAGCACCACCTAAATATGGCTCAACAACTTTTAGATAAACATACTTCTGAACACTTGACACCAGAACACACGAAACACTTTATAACATATCTTAACGGAACAACAAGGCAGAATACAAAACCTTCAGTAAATGGTTTTAAAACACATTTAAATAAAATAAAACAGAAAGAAGCTGGCAAGATGAAAACGCCTGTAGGACAATTGAGAAAAGAACAACACTATGATGCCTTGGTCAATCATGTTGACACACATAAAGAGAATTTCCAAAGGTCACTTGAAATTAGGCATCACCTATCACAAGCAACCGAAAGTCTATTAAAGAATATACACCATACTGATATGGAAACAAGCATAGAGGGTAAAAAGTCGCCAGGAGAAGGCATTGTGCTCCAGAAAAATAATCGGCCTGCTGCCAAGTTGGTGCCACAAAAAGTATCTCATGCACTCTTGACAAACACACGGTTTCAGAAAGTTCAATAAATGAAATCATTTTTAGATATACTAAAAGAACAACAAGAGGGTGAGAAACACCATGTTATTACTTTTGGTAGAATGAGTCCACCCACATCAGGACATTTGAAACTAATCAATAAAGTAAAAGAGATTGCAAAGAAAAATAATGCAACCCATACGATTGTCGTTTCACATACACAAGATAGCAAGAAGAATCCTCTGAGTGCAGAACAGAAGATTAAACACCTCAAACGCTATGCCGCTGGCCCAATAACAGAGGAATCAAAATCTGGTGGTACAAATTTTAAAGCAGCATCAAAAGAAAAGCCAACAATATTACATCATGCGGTAGAAGCCCATAATAATGGTGTAACACATTTACATGTTGTTGTTGGTTCTGATCGTGTTAAAGAAATGCACCATCTATTACACAAATACAATGGCGTAGAAGCTGGTCACGGAAAATATCATTTTAAGAAAATTACAGTTCATTCAGCTGGTCATCGTGATCCTGATGCTGAAGGTACCGAAGGTATGTCGGCTACTAAGATGAGAGAACATGCCAAGAATAAAAACTTCCATGAATTTAGAAAAGGTGTACCTTCTCATGTTTCTGATTCTCATGCCAAAGAGTTAATGCACGATACTCGTAAAGGTATGGGTTTACATGAACAGTATAACCGTGGTCAATTTAAGGCAATATTCGTAACTGGTGGTCCAGGTTCTGGTAAAGATATTGTAATTCGTGAAGCCATTGCTGAAGGTAAAATTGTTGAGTTAAATTTTGTCCAGGCCAAGGATTATCTTGCCGACAAACAAAAATTATCAGAAAAAACCAGTGATTTCCGTAGGGAAGCCATCCGTAGGAGAGGTCCATTATTAATTAATGGTCCGGCCGATGACCTCCAGAGGTTGTCATATATAAAAGAAGAATTGGAAGAATTGGGGTATGACACCATGATGATTTTTGTCAATACCACCAACGAAGTTAGTAAAGAAAGAAACTCGGCATTATCCAGAATGATGGTGGAGTCGGTTCGGTATGACAAATGGATGAAATGTCAAGAAAATACTAAATATTTTAGAGAAATGTTTGTTGATTTCATTGGATTTGACAATACTGGTAAATTAGATACCAAGGAACAGGATATTACAGAGGTATATCAATTTACTAAACAATTCTTGGATACTGGCAATATTAATGATATCGCTAGTGATTGGAAAAATAGGAATGTTTCATTATTTAAGGAAGAAAAAAATGTTAAAAGCGCTAATAGATTTTCTAAAGTTAAAACCACGCCAGAACTCCGAGCAGGTGGCCTCGATAGTTTGTCCCCCGACAACCGAGCAAGCGACCCCAACGCAGACGACATCAAGTGGAACGCAAACAAAACAAGAGGAAGTTACACCTTCCGCACCTACACAGAAGAAAAGCCAGTCCTCAAAATCTCGCCAGAGCCAAAAGAGACCAACTTCTCCAAAGACAAAGAAAAAGTAGGTAAAAGGAAAAGGTTTACCGATATACAGTCGGTAAACCAAAGAATTAGAAACGTGGCCTCGGTAGGTCCCGAATACGATACACGCCAGCAAGGAACAGTATATCCTATGTCAGGTCTAGGCGATGTAACTTATAGAGAACAAAAACAATTTAGTAAGTTTAGAAAAGTATTGGAAGCGATTGACGATCCTGGTGCCAATAACATGGGTGTTGCTGGCGTTCTTGGTGGTTCAACCAATAAAGAACCTTTGGAAACGTATAAAGATGTGGAAAGAAATATTACCACTCAAATAAAAAAAAGAAAAACAACGGAGAAAAAAAATGTTTACAAAAATTAATGTAAGCCAATCTTTAATAGATGCTGTTAAAAACGTCATTGACGAGGCTGGTCCTGTCAAAGAACCCACTTCTACAGGCATGAAAGTATATGGCCGTAGTTATGGCAATTCAGCAAAGGCTAAACAAGATCAAACAAAGTCTTCCGTTGATACATTAAAAGGTCCTAAGACCAAAGATTTGATTGATAAAGATGTAGAAGATCACAAAAAAACGAAAGGTCGTTATGATGAGGCCGCTAAGCCAGATTATCTTGACTTTGATAAAGATGGTAACAAAAAAGAATCTATGAAAAAAGCTTTGGCTGATAAAGAGAAGGTACAAAAAGAAGAAGTCAAAAAAGAAGAACTTAAAGGCGATCAACATAAAATTGATAAGAATAAAAACAACAAAATAGATGCACAAGACTTTGCCATTCTCCGTGGCCAAAAGAAAGTCAAAGAAGATATGCATTTTGCTAAAAAATTAATTGAAGGCATGAAGCGTTCTGATATACCTGCCTCTGTTCGTAAAGCTCGTGGTGATGCACCATTGACACCGGCAGAAGTAAAAGCTCCGGCAAAAGATTCTATTTCTGCTTCGGCCAATTTAGCTAAAGCACGTAATGAAGAAGTTGAACAAATTGATGAAAAGAATGTACCAACAAGTCCAGAAAAATGGGCTAAAGCTAAAGCAGCAGCTAAATCTAAATTTGCAGTATATCCTTCAGCATACGCTAATGGTTGGGCATCCAAGAAATACAAAGCAATGGGTGGTGGATGGAAGACTGCAAAAGAAGAAGTTGAAGTTGAAGAAGAAATTCTCGATGAGAAAGCTGGATATTCAGCCAAAGCAGCACGTGCAGGTAAAGACATTGGTAAACCAGGTAAAGCATTTAGCATGATTGCTAAAAAAGCAGGTGAACGATATGGTTCAGGTGAAGCAGGTAAACGTGTTGCTGGTGCAATTCTCGCTAAATTACGTAAAGAAGATGAGGATTGGTCTGACGAAGATATTGATGCTCTATTAGAAGTTCATGATTTAGAAGAGCGTAAAATGACCAATGCTGAAATGAAGAAAAAAGAAGATATTGTTAAAGGCATGAAAAAAGGATTAGCTGGATTCAAAGCCCGTTATGGTGCTCGTGCAAAAGATGTAATGTATGCTACGGCAACTAAACAAGCGATGAAAGAAGCTTCTGAAGATTCTTCTGCCATAACGACAGATACATTGGCTGGTAGATCAGAAGGTGGCAAATCTAATGATTTTAAATCTTACAAAATTCGTGTTCGTCCTTTAGACAAAGAAGGTGAGAAAGAACCAAAAGATGCTACACCTGCTGTTATTCAGCCTGATGATACACTAGCAAGAAAATCACACGAAACAAAACAAACGTTGAAGATGGAAGGAAAGCGTCCTGAAACTGACGATGCTCCTCCTTTTGACGAGCCTTACACAAGGTCAGCTCCAACTGATGTTAAAGATAAATCTGGTGCAGTTCATACTCCTATGTCCCGTGCTAGAGATTTAGCTCGAGCAGCAATGAAAAAAGTTAAAACAGAGATGTTAGGTAAAACTGGAACGTCAGAGAGCAAAAAATGAAAGATAACATTTTAGAAGCTAGCGAAGAACAGCTTTTAGCTGCATATTTAAATTCCAGAGGAATTAATGCAAAATTTGTAACTAGAGATACAAAAATAGCTCATGCTAAATCCTCTCAGTATGCAAAATGGAAAGCAGACCATTGGGATCGTTTTGCAAAAGAAGAAGTTGAACACATTGAAGAAAAGAAATTAACTTCATTACAAAAGTTTCGTAAAGCATCTGCTGAACGTGAAAAGAAACATGCTGAGATTGAAAAACAGTCAAAAGAAAAACCTGATATGAAAGGTGCTATTGATCGTTTAGAAAAACACTTGAATAAGGAAGCTGCTGATGCAGGTGTAAGTAAAACCAAAGAAACTTCATTTCATAAAAAATTAGACAAACTCGTTCATTCAACTTTTGGTAAACGTAAAGATGAAATGAAAATGAAAGAAGAAACTTTGGATGAATTAAACTATGATACCGTTAAATCTCTCTACAAGAAACGCAGAGATGATTTTCATGGAGATCAAGTTGGTAAAAAGAAAAAAGGTAAAGAAGTTTCAGCAAAAAATGTATCAAGGTCAATTTCTCGTTTAATGGGTTTTAAACCAACATCTGAAGAAACTGAAAGCGTATCTGAAGTATTCTCCACTGGAGTTCAAGGTCATGTATCTCAAGCTGCTTTGGATTCTATTAAAGGTAAACGTAATGTCAAAGTAAATTTAGGCACTCCTAGTTACAGTCCTAAACCAAAAACTCTGGCCAAGAAACCATCAAAGAAAGCTTCGTTTATATCTAAGCTTCTTAATAGAGAAGATACTTATCAAGATTCTTATGCAGCCACACAAACTACTGGTATGGAAATTGCAGATTTGCCACCAGAAGAAAAAGTAAGAAAAAGAGAAATGTCCAAATCGGCTCGTATGATTAAGGCTTTATATAAAAAGCATAAGGTGGTTAAAGAAGAATTATATGACCATGAAAAAGAAGATAAATCCGTTGCTACTTATGGTAAAAAACCAACCATGGTAAAAGCTGAGAAAAAATTAGGTATGGCCGAGAATCAACCACAGGCCGCAGCAGTTTTAACTGGAGGTAAAACTTTGACTGGTCAAACCAGAGATACTTTGGAAATTGATCCTTTGATGAGAAAACCTGGTCCACCAATAGACCAAAAACAAAAGAGTATAACAAGATAAATAACTAACAATGGACATTTAAAGGAGAAAAAAGATGTCATCGCATGGAAAATTCGATAACGCAGCCAATGCACCATATTGGGCTGTCAATTCAACAATCGTAAATGCTACAAACGTAAAAGCCAATTATGCTGCTCCAACGGCAGCCAATGTAGCTCGCTTATATGCAAACACTACCGCTGACGTTTATACGGTTGGTGAAACAATTGGTCTTTTTGGTGTTGATGCCAATGAGATTAATGTTAATGGTAAAGCTGCTCATCAAGGATGGGTATTAAGAACCACTGGTTCTGGTGGTCGTGCTGGTCGTGTCCAACAAGAAGTTTTGGTAGCCATTTCAAACTTCAATGGTGACGATGAAGATACAACATATCAAGATGCCATCATCACAATTGGTACCAATCCTTCTGCAAATTCTGTTCAATTTGGTGGTGGAAGAGTAGCATCGTTTACAGTTGCAGCTTCGATTACATCAGGAAATACTGCAGCTCCATTGACTTATCAATGGCAGCGTTCTGCAACACTTGGCGGTTCTTATGTCAACGTTTCGAATGGTACACCAGCAAATACAACATATTCTGGTGGAACAACCGCAACATTGACAATTACCCCAACATTTACCGATGCTAATAACAATTACTATAGAGTAACTGTTTCTGCAACAGGTACAGGTGCTTCAGCAACATCTACACCAGTTAAGTTGACTGTTACGGCGTAATAGTTAATATTATTGAATACGGGGGCTTCGGCCCCCACTTTAGGATTAATGATGTTTGATAATTTGACTGATGAAAATTTTTTAATATACGCTGTAAAATATTATAACTCTCCGATGTGTATGATGTCGGAGTTTGAAAGTGATATTAAAAGAATAAAATATTTAAAACGGTTATTTCGTAGATATAAAATTACGAAATCTGTAAAAGAAAGATTAATATTAAATCATATTATTTTATTAAACAATGTTTTTGGTCCAGAAGCAACAGCTAGAATTTTATTCTACAAAATAGACCACAGAGATTATGATGTATTGAAAACATTTTTAATATATTTGAATATTTTACCTGATATGATTTATGGTATCAATGGAAAAAATATAAGAACGGGAGATATTCCCATAGATAACAATATTGCAGAGATATTACGACAAATATGAAAACATTCAAACAGTTTGTAATCGAAGAATACTTAGATGAGAAATCACCAGCATGGCAACGTGCTGCAGGTAAAGATCCAGAAGGTGGTCTAAATCGTAAAGGTATTGCTTCTTATCGTAGAGAGAATCCTGGTTCTAAATTATCGATGGCAGTTACAACGAAACCATCAAAATTAAAACCGGGTTCTAAAGCAGCTAATCGCCGTAAATCATTCTGTGCGAGAATGGGTGGTATGAAAAAACGTTTGACATCTGCAAAAACAGCTCGTGATCCGGATAGCCGTATCAACAAAGCACTAAGAAAGTGGAATTGCTAATGCAATCTTTTAAACAATACTTAGGTGAAGATTTACGTAAATGGTTTAAACAAAAGTGGGTTCGCATGGACACCAAAGGTAATATAAAAGGTGATTGTGCAAGAGAACCAGGCGAAGGTAAACCAAAGTGCTTACCACAAGCTAAAGCACATGCAATAGGCAAAGAAGCTCGTGCTTCAGCTGCTCGTAGAAAACGTAAAGAAGATCCAAATCCAGAACGCCGTGGTGCACCAATCAATGTGCGAACAGAAGCATGCTGGACAGGATACAAAGCTATTGGTTTAAAAAAGAAAGGCAACCGTATGGTGCCCAATTGTGTTAAAGAAGGGTCAGCTGCAGCCATAGCTGCTGCTACAGCAATTGCAAAGAAAAAATCTGGAAATTATGATGCAAAAGGCTTTAGAAAAACGCCTTATAAAAATCCCGATGCACCCAACGTTAAAAGTAATGCTGAACGCCGCAAAGAGATAAATGAAGATGGTATTGCTAATGTTGCCGGAGGTGGTGCAATTGCTGGTATTGGTGTAGGTAAAGATGGTGAACCAGGTGTTCACATGAAAAAGAAAAAAACTCCAATCTTAATGTCGATTCGGAGAAAACAACCTAAGGCTTAAAAATGTGGTTTTTGTCATTCATACCTGATTGGATTTTACAATGGGCAATACATGGTCTGGTTATACTCGGACTTGTATTAACATTTATAGGATCACTTGTTAAATTTATACCTGTGATTCAACCATATGCTTTAGTTGGCAGACAAGTTGGTATAGTGTTATTATTAATTGGTGTGTATTTTGAAGGTGGTTATGGCGTAGAAATGTCATATCGTGCTAGAATAGCCGAAATGCAAGCAAAGATAAAAGAAGCAGAAGTTAAGTCTGCTAAACTGAATGAAAAATTAACTGTTGAAGTTGGTAAAAATAAGGAATTGATTAGAGAGAAGGTGAATAGGAATGCTAAAGATATTGAAGCGAAAAGGGAAGCTATTAACGCTGAGTGTAAGCTGTCTGATGATGCTTGGGTGCTCTACAACCGTGCCGTTGAGCCAAAAGTTTCCAGAAGCTCCTCAAGTGCTAATGGAGCCCGCTCCGGTTCTAAAGCCTCTAAGTAAAGATAAAAAGACATTAGCCGATTTATTAGAAAATGCTAATGAGAATTACGGATTGTATTATGAACTACAGGATAGATATAATGCTTGGCAGTTGTGGTACAAACAACAGAAACAAATATCTGAAAGTGTAAAATGAAAAAATTATTAACTGTTTTATTGATTTTACCTTTGGTGGCATTTGCACAGAAAACTCCACAAGGTGTAACCTATGACGCTCAGATCATTCGTGTTAATGATGGTGATACTGTAGTCATAGCGGCTCCCTTTTTACCGGCACCACTTAAACCCGAACTTGCCGTTAGAGTATTCGGTGTGGATACTCCAGAAAAAGGATTCAGAGCCCAATGTCCTTCAGAAGATGCCAGAGGACAAGCAGCAACAGAATTTACAAAAAAAGCAGTATCCGCTTCCAATCAGCGCCAAGTTGTGTTGTATGGGTGGGATAAATTTGGTGGCCGTGTCTTGGGTGATATCATACTAAATGGCCAATCATTACGCACCATGTTAATTAAAAATGGTTATGCTCGTGAATATTTTGGTGAAGCAAAACAAAGTTGGTGCAATTAAATGAAAAGGTTATTACCTTTAATATTTGTTTTATCTTTGGGTGGTTGCACGTTATTTGATGCCTATTTTATGGCCAAGTATGATACCAATGAATACTTTATTGTAAATGATATTAAGACAAAGGCACAGGTTGCTGAAGAAAATTGTAACAATCAATTATTGGTGGTTACACAGGTAAATGAATTGTATATTAAAGCATTAGAATTTAAAAACTTTACAACTCATATACCACGAAATAAAGATACGGATAATATGTCAACTAAGTTATTGACATTAACAAAGGATACAAGAGATTATTTTAATAAGGCAGAAAAAATTTCACCTGTATTTTGTAAAGCAAAGTTACAACAAATAGAAAAATCTGCTGATACCATTCAACATGTTTTAGGGAGCAAACCGAGATGAATCCAGAACAATTAAATGCTTTGATTATAGAGTATAATAAGATGTGGGCTGAAGGCCAAATCAGTAAAGAAGAATATGTTCAATTGGTACAAGGTATTAATATAATGGAAGGCATTAATGATGATGCTGAAGGTTTAGCACTCAAAGAACAATTAAACACAATGATCAATGCAGCAATTTCTGTTGCAAAGATGGCTGTATAAGGAGAAAAAGATGGTAGATACACTATTTTGGATTTTAGTAGGCGCATTTGTTGGCTGGCATTTTCCAGAACCATTTTGGGCCAAAGCAATCAAAGCAAAAGTTTTAGGAATGATTAAAAAATAATGGAACTAACAAAAGAACAACTGAAGCAACTGCTTCCAAAAAATCCATACATTGACCAATGGCACAATGCCTTGGCACAATTGTTACCTGACTACGGTATTAACACACCACAACGTATTGCAGCTTTCATAGCACAGTGCGCTCATGAATCTGGTAATTTTGTATTTCTCAAAGAAAATTTAAATTACAAGGCAGCTACATTACGCAAACTATTTGCTAAGTATTTTCCAACAGATGAGTTGGCAAATGAGTATGCAAACAAACCAAACAAACAAGAAGCAATCGCAAATCGTATCTATGCTAATCGTATGGGTAATGGCGATGAGGCCTCTGGTGATGGTTTCAGATATTGTGGCCGTGGTCTAATTCAATTGACAGGTAAAGAGAACTATTCTTGGTTTGCTGCCTCAATTGAAATACCTGTCGAACAAGCATCCGAATATCTACAAACATTTGAAGGTGCAGCTCAATCTGCTTGCTGGTTTTGGGAAACAAACAATCTCAACCAATGGGCTGACAAAGGCGACATACTAACATTAACAAAGCGTATCAATGGTGGTATCATTGGACTTGAAGATAGAATTAAACATTATGAACACGCACTTCATGTATTGGGAGTTCATTAATGAATGACAAGAAGTTATTAAAGTGGATTTTGTTTATATTGTTATTGCCTTTAACATTGGCTTATTTTAGTGGTGACCGATTCCGTTATCCTTGCCAAGACCCAGCAAATTGGGATAAAGATATGTGTAAACTGCCATATTGTGATGTAACTAGAACTTGTCCAGAACATATCTTCAAAGGCCAAAATGACCCACGTTTGGGACCAGGAGGAAATAAACCTCTTGCACAAAATATACCATCAGTACCAGTAACAGGAGCGAATTGCAAATGAATTTATTTAATAAAGAACCAAAACAACCAGAACCAGACTTCATGTATACAGAAGAGCAGTTAATGGCTCGTCTGAAGTTCTTCATTGGTATCTGTTTATCACTTACATTGTTTGGTATCGTATTTGTTGTGTTATACTCACTAATCTTTGTGACACAACCACTCAATGCCATTTCACCAATTGACCAAAAGTTTTTTGAGTTGATTGTACCTATCGCCACATTTTTAACAGGCACATTGTCTGGTATTATGCTGGCTGGCGGTGATAAAGAATCACAGAGAAAAGCATTAGAATTGGCCAATAGAACAACAACAGTGTCGCCTGCACCAACAACACCATCTACACCAAGTTTTGGTGGTGTGACAACGCCTGCTTTTGTTACATCGGCACCTGCACCATCGCCATTTACACCAGCAGTTGTAACAGGATTTGGTGGTAAACCTGCACCAGTTCAACCACCTCAGCCGGAGATTTAATAAATGAATTGGTTAAACAGTATGCTTTCTGATGGACAAAATGGTTCAGTCAGTAGCAAAAGAGTTATAACATTTTTGGCATTTTTAATATGTGGTTTTGCACTTGTTGCCGATATATTTGGTTATAAAGTAACACCTTCATTATTTGATTCGATGATATATCTCGTAATCGCAGGATTAGGATTTACCGCCTCAGAAAAATTTGCTAAAAAGGAAGAAAAATGAAAAAGTTTTTAATTGCATTTAATATTGTAATTTGGTCTTTGGTTGGATATCAAATTACTTACGCTGCCGAAACCAAGAAAGCTTGTGTAACACAAAAAGACTCAAAAACTGGTAAAGAAAAAGAAGTTTGCAAAGAAATCAAGGTGCATAAGAAGTTAGAAGGCACACCAGTACCAGAGAAAAAATAAATGGCAGAGTTTGACGATACCGACATTAAAGTTGATATTGGTGTTTTAAAGACACAGGTATTGACTTTATCTGCACTTTGTAATAAAATGGACCAGGTTATAGAAAAGTTGGTCGACCAACACGACCGGCATATTGCAAAGGTATACACAGATATGGACAATCGCAGGTTAGAAACGGAGGCTGATATTAAAGAGATACATCAACGTATTGATACTGTTCTTGATAAAATGGAAGCTTCCAATAAAGAAATTATGAATGAATTTAAGTCATTAAGAAATGATATGACTGAACACAATAAACAAGAAAAAGATGCTTTAGATGCCTTACTGAAATGGAAATGGATGGTTGCCGGTGGTATTATTGCTATTTCATGGTTGATTTCACATGTTAATCCTGATACAATAAGTAAGTTTATTAAATAAATTGGTTTTTATATTATGAGTGTTTTTATTGACAGGTCTTTCCTGTTACAAGTATCGCCTAAATTACAAAGGTTTACCAAGAAAAAGGATGACCTTTATAATTTCAGGTGTCCGCTTTGTGGCGACTCACAAAAAAACAAATTAAAATCTCGTGGTTATGTTTATCGCAAAAAGAATGACTATTTTTATATGTGTCATAACTGCGGTGCATCCACTACATTCTATAATTTTTTGAAACAAGTTGATGAAACATTGATAAAAGAATATCAGTTAGAGAGATATAAAAATGGTGAAACGGGAAACAACAATTATACTAAGCCGGAATTTGAGGAAGCAAAAACGTCCAAGCCAGTATTTAAAAAATCCTTGGATCTCCCGTCTATCGACTCTTTACCAGAAGCGCATTTTGCTAAAGTGTATGTTAAATCAAGGAAAATTCCAGAGGACTTTCTCTCGCAATTATACTATGCGGAAGACTTTGCAGCCTTCATACAAAGTTTGGGGATTGAGAAAGAGCTTATTAAGGAAGACAAACGCCTTGTTATTCCGTTCTATGATGCTGAAAAGAATCTCATCGCTATACAAGGTCGAGCATTAGGTGAATCCAAGCTCAGATACATAACATTAAAGGTAGACGAGAACGATAAAAAGATTTATGGACTTGACAGGACCAACCAGGATGAATTAATATATGTTGTTGAGGGCCCAATCGATTCTATGTTTATTAAAAATGCTGTTGCTACAGCAGATTCAAATTTAGAATCAATTACTGATGCGTTTGATAAATCAAAAGTGGTTTTAATATTTGATAACGAACCTCGTAATAAACAAATTGTAGATAAAATGGAAAAGGCGATAGATAATCACTATAATGTGGTGATATGGCCAGAAATGATTGAAGAAAAGGACATTAATGATATGATATTATCTGGTTTTTCGCCAGATGAAATCCAAGATTTTATAAGTAAAAATACCTTTGTAAATCTTAGAGCAAAAATAGAATTCATGAATTGGAAAAAGATTTAGTAGTAAATTTGTATTAACGATAACAACAATAAGGTGAACATGGAATATCTAGGGATTAATATAGATTTAGAAAGAGATAAATTATTTGATGAGCTCGGAATTAAAAGATTACAAGAATCATACATGCGAGAAGATGAAACTTCTCCACAGCATCGATTCGCATTCGTTTCAAAAGCGTTCAGCTCAAATGCTGAACATGCCCAACGGCTTTACGATTATTCTAGCAAGCATTGGCTCTCTTATTCTACTCCCATTCTTTCTTTTGGTCGCAGTAAGCGTGGGATGCCTATATCATGTTTTCTCAACTATATTGAAGATACTGCGGAGGGACTAGTTGATAACCTATCAGAAACTAATTGGCTTTCTATGCTCGGGGGTGGTGTTGGCATTGGCTTTGGTATTCGTTCAGCAGACGATAAATCTACTGGTGTCATGCCTCACCTCAAAATCTATGACGCCAGTTCTTTGGCATACAGGCAAGGTCGCACTCGCAGGGGCAGTTATGCTGCTTACCTCAGTATTTTTCATCCAGATATTATCCCTTTCTTAGAGATGCGGAAGCCAACAGGCGACCCAAATGTTCGTTGTTTAAATCTACATCATGGTATTAACATCACCGATGACTTCATGCAAATCATTGAAAATTGTATGTTGGATCCTGAAGCAAAAGATGATTGGGAATTAAAAGACCCACACTCAGGTGAAGTCCGTGAAGTAGTGTCAGCAAAGCATCTTTGGCAACAAATTTTAGAATTGCGTATGCATACAGGTGAACCATATATTCACTTCATTGATACGAGTAATAAACACTTACCACAATTTCTCAAAGATAAAGGTTTGAAGATTCATCAGTCAAATCTTTGCTCTGAAATTATTTTGCCCACAAACGAAGAACGCACAGCCGTATGTTGTCTATCTTCATTAAACTTGGAGAACTATGATGAATGGAAATCTGACCCATTATTTCTCAAAGACGTTGCCGAAATGCTTGATAACGTCCTCAGTTACTTCATCACTAATGCTCCTGATGCTATCGCTCGTGCAAGATATAGTGCCGAAAGAGAACGTTCTATCGGTATCGGTGCTCTTGGGTTCCATGCTTATCTACAGCGTAATGGTATTGCTTTTGAAGGAGTGATGGCCAAAGTTGCAAACAATAGAATGTTCAAACATATCAAAGAAGGACTAGATGAAGCGAATTTACAATTGGGCAAAGAACGTGGTGAAGCACCAGATGCAAAAGGCACCGGCCGCAGGTTTAGTCATGTTATGGCTATCGCTCCTAATGCTAGTAGCTCTATCATTATGGGTAATACATCACCTAGTGTTGAACCATACCGTGCTAATGCTTATCGGCAAGATACATTATCTGGTGCTTACTTAAATAAAAATAAATGGTTAGACCAACTCATTCAAAACAAATTGGCTGACGAAAGTGGTGCACTGGCCACGGAAGATTATAATGATATTTGGTCGTCAATTATTGCTAATGATGGTTCTGTTCAACATTTAGATATACTTAATGAAGCAGAAAAGGATGTGTTTAAAACTTCTATGGAAATCGATCAACGTTGGGTAATTGATTTAGCTGCTGATAGACAACAGTATATCGACCAAGCACAATCACTCAATCTGTTCTTTAGACCAGATGCACACATTAAATATATTCATGCCATTCATTTCATGGCATGGAAAAAAGGATTGAAAACTTTGTATTATTGTCGTTCTGAAAAAATTGGTAAAGCAGATAAAGTTGCCAAAAAAATTGAAAGAGAAGTGATTAAAGAATTGGATATGAGTGCTATTGCACAAGGTAATGATTGTATCGCTTGCGAAGGTTAATTTAAGGAAAAACAATAATGATAAAAAAAGTAGAATCAAATCTTTCGGAAGAACGTAATTATTTCAAACCTTTTAACTATCCTTGGGCCTATGAAGCTTGGCTGAAACATGAACAATCTCATTGGTTACATACCGAAGTTCCTATGGCCGAAGATGTAAAGGATTGGAAGAAAAAATTATCTAAAGAAGAAAAAACATTTCTAACACAAATCTTCCGTTTCTTTACACAAGGTGATATTGATGTGGCTGGTGGTTATGTTAAGAATTATTTACCATACTTTCCACAGCCAGAGATTCGTATGATGCTGACTGGATTCGCTGCCAGAGAGGCGTTACATATCGCAGCCTACTCACACCTTATCGAAACACTAGGTCTACCTGAAACCACCTATAATGAGTTCCTAGAGTATGAAGCGATGCGTGAGAAACATGACTACATTATGGATATCTCCAGTAAGAATACCACAAGAGAGAATACTGCCACCCATATTGCTGTGTTCTCCGCTTTTACCGAAGGCATGCAATTATTCAGTTCATTTATTATGTTATTGAACTTTGCTCGTCATGGCAAAATGAAAGGTATGGGACAAATCATTACATGGTCAATCGTTGATGAAACCCAACACGCAGAATCTATGATTAAATTGTTTAGAACATACATAGAAGAAAACCGTGAGATTTGGAATGATGAACTCAAAGGAAAAATCTACACGATTGCTGAGAGAATGGTTTTATTAGAAGATAAATTTATTGACCTAGCATTTGGTGTGAATCAAATGGAAGGACTATCAGCAGAAGATGTTAAGAAGTATATTCGTTATATTGCAGACCGCCGGTTGATTTCATTGGGACTCAAAGGTGTGTTTAAAGTGAAAAAGAATCCTCTACCTTGGGTAGAAGAAATGATTAACGCACCAACACACACCAATTTCTTTGAAAATCGTGCTACTGATTATGCAAAAGGAGCTTTGTCAGGAAATTGGGGAGATGTTTGGGCCCATTAAGGAATTTAAATGACAAATAAATCATTATCAGGTGAATGCTTGAGTTGTGAATCAACTTATAACGTATCCTTCATGCAAGAAATGGTTTCACAAGAATTACCAGAACACTGCCCATTTTGTGGTGAACAAATCGAAGAATTATCCGAGGACTATATAGAGGATGATGAAGATGATTTGGACATTAAGGAATGGGAATAAATTGGCAGTATAATGGTAAAGACTTTACGGAAGACTTGATTGGTGATAATTACGGGTTCGTGTATCAGATAACTAATCTGACGAATGACAAAAAATACATAGGTAAGAAATTTTTCTATTCTACCAAAACCAAACAAGTCAAAGGAAAGAAGAAACGGACAAAGGTCCTATCAGACTGGCAAACTTACTACGGAAGTAGTGCCAATTTACAGCAAGATGTGTTAGAATTAGGACATGAAAAATTTGTTCGTGAAATTCTGCATTTATGTAAATCAAAAGGTGAATGTGGTTATCTTGAAGCAAAAGAGCAGTTTATCCGTGGTGTAATGGAAAGCGATGACTATTACAATACATGGATAATGGTAAGAGTTAGAAAATCACATATAAAGGACTATAATGTTAGACTTTCTCAGGCCACTCAAAAATGATAAATTTGATTTCTTAACATTTTTGGATGGTGACAAAGAAAATTCAATTCAAATTCTAGGACAAGATTATGCCAATCCTGGAGAAAAGATTGGCGGTAGTGATATGGGTGATGCGTATCACATTGTTCTCTTTAGGTGTCACGAAACACAGGACAAGTATGTTGATTTTGATCACTTTGATGCCATATTACCTGATCCATTGGAATACATTTCAAACTTAATACCTTCCGGTTGGCTTGGTATAATTGCCAAGAAAACTACCACATCTCAAAAAATCATTGAAAAGATAGTTGACAGGTTCAAAAAAGAATGATACAATAGGTAATATTGGAAACTATTGAAAGTTTATTATGATTTTAGTTGATTTGAATCAAGTGTTACTAGCTGGCCTCATGGCACAGATTGCCAATCATAAAGGTAAGTTAGAAGAAAGTTTAATCCGTCACATGGTGTTAAACATCATACGAACTCACGTAAAGAACTTTAAAAAAGAATACGGTGAAATTGTATTGTGTTGTGATAACCGTAAATATTGGCGTAAAGATTTTTTCCCATTCTATAAAGCTGGTCGAAAAAAGACGAGAGAGAAATCTGATTTGGACTGGCATCTAATCTTTGATATTCTTGCCAAACTTAAACAAGAATTAAGAGATAATTTTCCCTATAAAGTAATTGATGTTGAAGGTGCAGAAGCAGATGATATTATTGGCACACTGGTACCAATCTATGCTCCATCTGAAAAGATTTTAATACTATCAAGTGATGGTGACTTTCTACAATTGCAAATGTATGGAAGTAATGTTAAACAATACAATCCATCACAGAAGAAATATGTCAAATCTGCTGATCCACATTTAGAACTAAAAGAAAAGATTATTCGTGGTGACAAAGGTGATGGTATACCAAATATTTTTTCTCCTGCTGATTGTTTTGTCCGTGACCTACGACAGAAACCAATTACACAAAAACTTATTGAAAAATACTTAGATGTTCACTATGGTGAATGGGAAGATGAAAGCGCTCGAACAGGTTTTTCACGTAATCAGACACTTATTGACCTCAGAAACATTCCTGGCGATATCAAACAAAAAATCATAAATACCTATGAAGAAACAAAACCTGCCAAAGGTAAGTTATTGAACTATTTTATGGAACACAAACTTAAAAATTTAATGGACGTAATCGAGGAGTTTTAATGAAAAATATTTATGAAGTATTTGATGAATTTGAAGAAGCCGCATCAAAAAAAGAAAAAATGGCAGTAATTGAAAAAAATCTGTCAAAGACTTTGGTACAAGTATTAGAATTGGCTTTTCATCCAAATTATGAATTTCTCATAACAGAAATGCCAGATGAGTATAAAATTCCAGATACTTTACCTGGAATTTCTAGAGCACAACTCTCAACAGAAATTAGAAAATTGTATTTGTTTAGAAAGGGTGATGATACAGCCGAAAAGTTATCAGAGGAAAGAAGGAAGCAATTATTATTACAATTAGTTGAATCCTTAGAACCACGTGAAGCAGAGGTTGTTATTGGTATATTAAGTAAAGATTTAGGTGTCAAAGGTTTAAATTACAAATTTGTTAAAGAAGCTTTTCCACAACTTTTACCATAAATGCATCCACAAGATAGGATAGTAGTAGTATCAGGAAAATTTGACCCACTTACAAACCATCAACTCAGTTTCTTACAGAAATGTAGAAGGAGAGGAGATTGGTTGGCTGTTGGTGTTCACTCCGATTGGTATCTTGCTTGGGCAGATGGTGGTTTTGTTCAAAATTATGAATCACGCAGGAACATCATAAAAAGTTTAAAATGTGTAGATGAAGTATTTTCATTTAATGATTCCGATGGCACCGTCTGCCAATTACTCAAAATTATAAAAGCATGTTATCCGGATGCAAGTATAACTTATATTTCAGAAGATGATATGTTTAATATGCCAGAAACCAAAATAAAAGGCATCAATTTTGAAACCATGAAATAGGAGATTTAATTGACAAAGTTTGTAGGTAAGTTTCGCAAAAACAAAGATTATAATGATGATTACACTTACGCTAAAACAGTATTACACACCAAAAAACGCCGTGGTGAACATCCAGAAGTAAAGAAACAGTTTAAAAACTGGCAAAGTGAAGATTTCGAAGAATATGAAATTTCACATAGTAAGAATTCTTAAAAATACCAATATTTTTCTGTTTTTTAAGCATAAGTAGGTATGTCCGCTTTCAGATAAGAGGTATTGGTAATAGTGTTGTATCCTAGCAACATTCTGTATTGACATTCCCCTATTCCTGTAGTATAATGGTTCTTCTACAATGGAGAATTGTTATGATGATCTACGGATATATTCCAAAAAGCAAACAACGCAAGGTTTCAAAAGCCAAGCAAATTCAAAACGAAGAATGGTTAACTACCATTAATTCAATCACTACCAATTTCAGTAAAACCAAATCCACGAAGAATTATAACAATGTTCCTTCTTACAAGGTTCCTGTAGGTCGAGAAACTCCTAAATTTGCGTCCGTAGATACTGGTTTTGTGCCTTGCACAAAAAAACTTCCATTTTCTTATACAGGTGACAAAATGAAAGGTGTGGCTACAATGCATAAGTCAAATGCTGTGCCGGTTTTCACGGATACTGAAGCAAAAGAAATTTCCAGCATGCGGAGATAGTCAAAAATGAATCCAAAAGGCTGGAATAATGAAGATTGGGACGATTATGAGGAATATTTGCAAAATTTGTCTGCCAAAGAGCTCGAAATTGAGTTAAAATTGCTTGAAACGCTCGGAAAAGCAAAAAAAGAAGGCAAAATTATTGTTCCGAATGAAACTTTTTATAAAATGTGAGGTAAATATGTTAACACAATGGGAAGAAACACAAATTTATCGTGGAATTGATGAAATTATGCACAATCTGCGTCATATACCAGCTGATGATGTCGCTCATTTTCTGGTAAAATTCAATCCGAAGCTTGCCGATGAGCTGGCAACTGCGATTGAACAACGAATTTTTGATAAAAACGAAGGAAAAAATCATGGATGAAAAATCCAACTATTTTTGGCTAAATGCAATCGTAGATGATGATGAAATTCCTGCGTGGAAACGCTTGGATATCGTTACTCGGAAATGGGCAGTATTATCTGGTATGGAAAAAGACCTTTCCGAGTACCAAAAGATTCAGGAAATGTATTCGTTTAAATGATTGTTGTTTTCATACAACACTCATTTGACAAAGTATGTGGAATATGAGATAATATTCGTATTAACTCGGAGAATTTATGGAACTCATTCAATCTAAATCATTACTTGCCAAACTAATGGCCAACGAAAATTTAACCATTGAACAGCGCAATACCAATACAGCTGCGTTTGATGTAAAGAACCGTATCCTAACCGTTCCAGTCCTTGATAAAAACATCTCGGGTTATCTCTATGATCTTTTTCTAGGTCACGAAGTTGGCCATGCACTTTACACTCCTTTAGATGGTATGATGAAAGCACATGAAGAAAAAATCCCAATGGGTATTATGAATGTGCTGGAAGATTCTCGTATTGAAAGAAAAATCAAAAACAAATATCCTGGTATTCGTTCCTCTTTTGTTCGTGGTTATCGTGAACTGATTGAAAAAGATTTCTTTGGTACCAGTGGTGTAGATTTGAACGATATGAATTTCATTGACCGTGTAAACCTTTATACAAAAGGTGGTGCAGCACAAGGTATCAAATTCAATGACGAAGAGCGTGGTTTAGTTAATGAAATCGAATCTACTGAAACTTATGATGATGTGATTCAGCTTGCATACAAAATAATGGCGTATATGAAAAAAGAAAAAGAAGAACGCCAAGTAGCTATTCCTGAATTTGAAGAAAATCCAGATGGTGATTTTTCGGCTGATGGTTATGATGATTCTGATGAATTTGATGATGATGTTATTGAAAAGTTTGGCAAACCGAATTCAAACACCGATGAATCAATGGATGAAATCGAAAGTGGTGCACAACAGAAAAATCTAGCAGGCCATGAAGGCAGTGATGAAGGTGCATTGGATTCGCACACTGATAAATCGTATCGTAAGAATGAAAGCAAACTATTCGAATCAAGTAACAGGCATTTCTATTATGGTAATATCAACGATATCGATTTGAAAAAAGCAGTAATGCCATACAAACAATTATGGACTGAATACAAAAACGATTTGGCCAAATATAATATGTCTGGTATTGACACAGCAGAATTTATGAAAATTCGTAATGATGCTAAAAAAGTTGTTGGTTATTTGGCCAAAGAATTTGAATTGCGTAAGAATGCCGATCAACAGAAACGTGCATCAATTGCCAAAACTGGTGAATTGAATCTTAACAAAGTTTATGCGTATAAATTTACCGAAGATATTTTCAAACGCATGACTGTGTTACCTGAAGGCAAATCACATGGTCTCGTAATGTTCCTTGATTGGTCTGGTTCTATGTCTGACCATATGGAAAATACTGTTAAACAATTAATCAATTTGGTCATGTTCTGTAAGAAGGTAAACATTCCTTACGAAGTATATGCTTTCACCTCTGAACATACTGATAAGTATCATGTTGATTTTAAAGAAGGTGATTTGGATTTAAATGGTTTCAAACTAATGAATTTGTTATCAAGTAAAATGTCGGCTTCTGAATTCACTTATGCTTGTTCTGCTTTGGTGAGCTGTGCTAAACCTAGAGCACCACGACCACACTGGATGCAGCTCGGTGGAACTCCTCTCTATGAGGGTGTAATCTCTGCCATGAAGATTGTGCCACAGTTTCAAAAAGATTACAAACTACAAATTGTAAACACGGTATTTCTTACCGATGGTGATGGTAATCCTGTAAGAAATGTTATGTTCTCAAATTTAGATAGTAATGGCAAAAAACAAAGACTATCTGGTTACAATAATCCAGATTTAGATTTTGGTTCTGCATATGGTAAAGAAAAAGTGCTTGTTCTCCGTGATCCTATTACCAAACACGAAGAAAAGATTTACCATAGTTATGGTAATGAGTTGATGACTGCTTATGTCAAAATGTTGAAGGTCAGAACACAATGCAACATTATTGGTTTCTATGTATTGTCTAGTCGTGAGTTTGGCCGTGTTGCACATAACTTCTTTCCGAGATCATCAGATCATGCCAAATTAAAATCTGAGTTCCGTAAAGAAAAGTATAAGATTGTAACCAATGCTGGCTTTGATGAATATTATTTGCTCCGTTCGGAAGGCCTAGATACGGATGATGATACAGAATTTGTTGTAAAAGAAAATGCAACTACTCGTGGTCTTGTATCTGCATTTAGTAAATATGCTGGTAACCGGTTATCAAACCGTGTTGTGTTGAATCGCTTTATAGGACTAATAGCATGATTAACGAAATCGTATCCTTTTTCGGTGCTCAAGGTCACCGGCATGCAGAAATTATATTCGTGGCATCCTGTGTGATGTCACCATATATTGTGGACTTTTTTAAAGAGTCTGATTTGTTTAAGACAGAGTTTTTTGCAACAGAAGAAGAAGCAGAAGAAGCTGCCAAGAAATATGCCTTTGGAGAATAAAATGCAAATGTCTACTTTTATGAATGGTGATAAAAAAGCAATTGTTGAACGAGCTGATTTCAATTATACGATTGTCTATTATCTGAATGATAAGATAATTAAAAAAGAAACAACGGCTGACTATCAACGAGCAGAAGATTTGGCCGAAGATTATGTGCTGGCCGAAGAAAAGAAAGGTCCACAATTTTTAGTTGAAAGGTGGAATGATGTCTAATATGATTGCTGAAGATGAATTCAATCCTAAGAAAATTGCTGATGAAATGATTAAACGCTGCCTTGATGCCAGAGAATGGCATATCAAGTGTTATGTGCAAGAAGAATGGTTTATTAATGGTGTTGTACCATTTACGATTAGTATGAAAGATGGTTTGTATACTTGCAAAGTAATTGCTCCCACAAAAGAGGCAGCAATTAAAAAAGTGGAAGAATACATGCCTGTAATTAAATTTGTAGAAGATGATTGTGGAAAATAAAACAAGAGAAACATTAATTATATTACAAGAAGAATGTGCTGAAGTAATTCAATCCGCCTCAAAGATATTTCGGTTCGGTTTTGATTCGTGTTACCCAAATGAAGATTCACCAACAACCAGAGAATGCCTAACGATGGAACTAGGACAGTTACTTTGTATGATTGGATTATTAGTAGAACAAAAGGTAGTCAACGAAGAAGATTTGATGACCTATATGGAACTTAAAAAGAAGAAACTAGAAAAATGGTCGAGTATTTTCAAAGATGCATCCTGATGAACTACTGAAATTTCTAAAACATCTTCTGCCTTGGACGCCACATGGTAGTTATATACGAAATAAAATACAAGAGGTAATTGACCAGTTGGCGGCGCAACGGAGATAATACTGGCATATATAAGGGTATGTTAGAATATCTCCGACTCTCCCTCTTTATAATTGCCTTGACGATGGCCTATGCCTATACGTCTAATGATGATTACCACAAAAAATTTGACAAAATGATTGAGATACAGTATAATTGTAATAAGTTGAGTTATGATGCTCCAATAGATGTGGTAACTATGTGTAATGATGGAAGGAGATTTGTAATTGTTAAGACCTATCAAGAATAATGTAGCAGTAGAGTTGATCGAGAAAGAAAAGGTTACCAGTTCTGGTATTGTTCTTTCATCGGCCGATCCAGCAGAAGCCAATCGAGGTAAAGTAGTATCACTTGGACCAAATGTCGAATTAGTCAAAGAAGGTGATCTGGTATTACCCAATTGGAACCAAGCAAGAAAAATCAAATACGACAATAAAGATTATTATATTGTAAGTGAGAATGAGATTGTTTTAATTTTTGGAGAATGATATGCCTTTTGATATTACTAACGAAGAATATATTGCCGTTTTAGAAACCGAAAAAGAAACTTTATTACGACACTACTATAAACCTAAATCCGAAGGCACAGGACATTTTAATACGGCCGCTTCTGTATTACAACACCGTATTGATGAGATTCGTAAAGAAATGGAGTTAGATCAAGAATTCGATAGGAGATAATATGACCACATTTACATCAGATGATAGAAAAGCGGCTTATGATCCAGGTTTAACTTGTGTAACACCATCTTCTGCCAACGGCATGGAAGAACCGAACCTTGTTGCAGAAGCACCTTATCATCCAGGTTACGAAGATGCGGTTATAGAAAGTAAAAAATTAACTATTCTATCTAAAGAATTTGATGAGTTGCTTAAAGTGAAGGATCGTCATGTGTCTACATCCAAAAAGATTATTGATTTTCTGAAGGGCGGTCAAAAGTGGGAGAGATAATGGTACAAAAGAATTTATTTTTTACACCATTAACTGAACAGATACCGCTTGACTTAAATATGACAACACAAAAACTAGGACCTAAATTTAGTATTACCGAAAACAGCCGACAGGCTGATGTATATGACCGTAGAACTCATTACACCATTGAATGTTATAATAACAGAGTGTGGCAGGCTGTTCGTACCGCCACCACCGAAGAAGAAGCACGAACCATTTCAAATGAATATGTGAAAGAAACAACATGATTACGTTTTTAGGCATTATCGGCTTTATCATCACCGTTCTGGTTGCCATACCAGCAACACTCATCGCATTCGCAACCCTCATTGAGCATCCGATCCGTACCGTGATTACTCTCTGGATAACCCTCATCGAAACTTACAAGGACCTCTGGCGTAACCTCACACAATAGCGAAACGCCTCTGCGAAACGTATCATTATATTATGGCAAAACTCCTTCTAATACCATCTCTCTTAATCCTCTGCGTTTCCGCCGCCTCCGGACAAGAAGCGCCTTCCGAGGCTCCCGCAAAAGATTCTAAAGGTCGGGAAATCATTCTCCAATGTCGGCCTCAGAAGCCGCTGAGCCATACTTGGATTTGCACCGACCAAAATGGGAAAACAATTTCCAATTTACTCATTAAAGATAGGGACGCCAAATGAGGTTACTACACATCTTCCAATACTGGACTTATCCATCTCTTTGGCTTTCACCATCTTTCTGGTTCTTCAAAGAGAAAACACCGAAAGGTTATCTTCTTCTGACTATCTGTGGTATCGCAATGGTCTTTGATCGACCAGATAGGTTTATATGAATATCCACCAATGGAAGGACGGAGAGACCGTTGCACACTTTCTATACTATGATGATACTGGTCGAATCATTGGTGAAGTAAACCGTGCTGGTCATCAGATTAATACGAAACATACCACCACAGTTTATCCTAATACCAGTCAAGCTATTTCATTAGGCATGTATATTAATTCTGAAACCGCTAAGGCTGCTGTAGAAAGATACTGGTTAATACAAGAAAGGACTTTGATACAACATGAATAAGAGTATGGTAGAAACTTTAGAGAAACATAATATTGGATATAACCAACAAACCATTCATATTTCGGGTGACCGTATGAGAGCCTTCTGTACCGATATCTCTGGTAAATGGGTACCAGTTGAAGATGTAATGAAACTTGTAGACCGTATTAATGAATTAGAGAAACAACTCCATGGATCCCGTTAAAAGTAGAGACCAAGCTAAACTGGACGGTGATAGACACTATTTCACCGGATTACCTTGTGAAAAAGGACATATTTCCAAAAGATATACACGTGATGGTGTATGTGTAATCTGTGGTAACATTAAATCGATTGAATATGTCAAAAATAACAAGAAACGTATACTACTAACAAAAGCAAAGAACCGTGCTAAGAAAAAAGGTTTAGAATTTAACATTGATATCTCGGATGTGATTATACCAAAAATTTGTCCAGTATTGGGTATTGAGATTCGTGAAGATATACAAGGTCGATATACCGACAATTCACCATCGATAGACAGAATTGACAATGATGGAGGTTATACCAAAGATAATGTGAGAATTATTTCACATCGAGCAAATGCATTAAAAAGTAATGCTACTGTATCCGAATTAAAAAAAATCTTACAAGACCTAGAAGAAATAGAAAAGAGAATCCTCGTGGACCGGTCCTGAAAAAAAATTTGGAATTTCGAAATCCTGACGGAAGCCCCAGAAAATAAAAAATTGAAAAAAAGAGTTTGACCTGGTGGCGCTTTTTTAGCTAACGCTTTACTATCCCCCTCCCCCCTTTACAATATAACAGTCGGTCCAGAGCTCGCACAATGGCAGAATCCGAGTCATACCACACACGGCTCCAGAGCTGCTCCTATACGCCTCCGAGCCTTGTCCACCATGGGGCTCCTGTGCGTCCGTATGCGTCCGAGAGCCACCCCCACCAATAGTCCAGCCGGCCGGTCAAGTATTATCCCTATACCAATCAAGCGCTTACGGCAGCAGAAAATACCATTTGACAAATACCGCCGAACCTGTATAATGGGTTCTATTGTAGTTAATTGATTAAATTTATTTTTTATAGGAGCATTATATGTTTTCATACATTGATACCATTCAAAACCTCTCAATCCGTGAAAAGCGGGCTTTGGTAAAATCCATTAAGGAAATGATTAAAGAGCACATTGCGGCTAACCGTGAAGCCAATTTCCAGCGGAAGCAGAATTCCGCTCTGGCTCGTGCTGAAAAGAAGGCCGCTCGTATCGCTGCTCTGGAAGCCAAGCTCGAAGCGCTTCGCAATCCAGTCGGTGCCAAAGCTATCAAGGCTAATCGTAAACCTTCCAAGGTTACAGTAATTACCGCTTAAAGTGGTATTATAGTAGCGCTTCCACGGAGGCGTTATTAGTAATACCATTTTTACAGGTGTAATATGTTAGAGAATATTAAAGCATTATCACTAAACGATAAGAAAGCACTATTGGCCATGCTACAGGCTGACCTTGGCCTAACCGTTAAGGTGGATATTACAGTAGAAAAGCCTAGTATATTCACACTAGAGAGCCGGCGCTGTAATGAAATAGCCTTAGTAAAGCGCCATGGCCGCTCAGTAATTTACACGGAATTAAATGAGGTATTCTGAAATGCTTAGGAGCTCTTCTCTAGGATACTCAGGAAATGGTAGGAATTGTGCGGAGAATCGTGGGAACAAACTAAGAGCCGCAAGTAGCATATATGCGGCGATGGTATTAGCGAAAATCCCACTTTTTCACACAATTTCACACTTTGCAACACTTGCTATATTACTTTTGGTTATATACAGGTTTTGGTGTTGTTTTTTTACAACGGATGTTCGATTTTTATTGACATTCCATACCATACCTTTATAATGGTTGTTTTGATTGATTGGAAATTTTTATTATGAAATTATTATCTACTGGCAATCCTAAGGTTTTGAAAGGTTTGGCTCAAGGTTATAACACCTACATTTTGCACCTTGCACCTGCTACGCTTTCTGGTTATAATACCTGTCCAAAGGCCACCCACGGTTGTGCGGCTGCTTGTTTGAATACGGCAGGTCGTGGTGGTATGTTTAAGCGTGGTGAAACCACCAATACCATTCAGCAGGCACGGATTCGTAAAACTCGGTTATTTTATAGTGACCGTGAGCAATTTATGTCCATGTTGGTTGCTGATATTGAGTTGGCCATTAAACAATCGGCTAAATTAGATTTGATTCCTGTTTTCCGTTTGAATGGCACCTCGGACTTATCGTGGGAAAAATATTCGGTTACTCGCCGTGGTGTAGTATATACTAACATTTTTGCAGCGTTTGCTGAGGTGCAATTCTATGATTACACCAAGGTGCTTGGTCGTAAGGTATCAGGTATCACCAATTACCACCTAACCTTTTCAGCAGCGGATGGTAATGATGCGGATGTGATGCGTGCTTGGCAGTCAGGTATGAATATTGCTGTGGTGTTTGGTTTGAAGAAAACCATGGCCATGCCAAAGCAACATATATTTACAGCACCTGGTTATTCTGCCGTGGCACCTATATTCAACGGTGATGATTCGGACTTACGCTTTCTGGATCCTCGTGGTGTCGTGGTTGGTTTGTATGCCAAAGGTAAAGCGAAAGCCGATACCTCTGGCTTTGTGAAGCATATTACAATTTTGAAGGAGGCAGCATGAGCGGTATGAAAGCATTTCTGGATGAAGTCCAGGTATTATTGGAGTGTGGTTACAATGCCGACCAAATCTCCCAAGCATTAGGTTGCTCATTGGAAATGGCAGAGCAGGCAGTAGAATATTGGACGGACTTTGCGGAGTAATTATGCCATATTCGTATAAGTTGGATCTATATGTGTTTTTATTTGGTTTATTATTAATGGTGGTATTATTATGAATGTGTATATTGTAAAATCTGGTGCCTTGGTTGATTTTGCCGGTTGGGAATGGTTGAATCTCCGTGCCTTTTCTGATTACGATAAGGCGGTAGCGTTTATGAAAATGGTACAGAATCAAATACCATTGAAGAACCTTGGTGAAACCGAGGATGTGGAAATTGAAGAATTAACCTTGGAGTAATATGAAAGCAATAAATGAAAAAGAATTGATTTATTCGGCGATTGAGGAATTTTACTTCAAAGGCCGTACCAGTGAGCATATTGCAAGAGTATTGCACCTGCCATTGGATTATGTTGAACAGGAAATATATTTTGTTCGTGCTGGTAACAAAAATATATCTCCACCTTCTATGTATGGAGTGTAATATGTTTGGTGGTAAATTGTTAGTAAAAACTAGGAAAATGGTGGAAGGCAGTCACCGCATGGAATCTTATCAGGATACTTGGTTGGATGGTATTGATATTGATTATGATGGTGAAATTACGCCAGAAGTTGAGCAGGCCATCATTGAAGCGTATCGGAGCGCCGGAAAACTTGGTGAAAACCAGAGCGGTTATGGTGTTTTACGCTGGGCGAATGCTGATACCATTGTAGGTGTGGATAAAACGAAGCGCCAATTGATTTTGGCCTGTTCGGTTAATTTGTGTGATTAACCAATAGTTGACCATTTTGGTCGACTATTATACAGGGTATTGACATTTATACCAGTTTCCTGTATAATAGTTGTATTATTTGGAGAAAATGATGAGCAAACAAACTGATGTATGGATCGTAACCGGCCACAATGGCGAAGGTAAGAACCAATACAATCCAACCATTCTTGGTTTATATGCCGAAGAGCATACCGCACGCTATCGTATTGATGATTTGCGGGAAGAAGGTGCACCATACGAAGTATTAACCGCTACCTGTGTAAAGGTAAATGGTTGGGGTGCTGATTTAGAATTATTGATAAGGTGATTATATGACATTTTATGTATGTGATGGTTTACTTTTTGACAGTTACCAATTAGCCGTGGCCTATGCCAATGAGCAATTTCGTAAGTTTGATATTGTATTGGATGTATGCAAGGTAATCAAAGTATGATGCTTGCAATTAATGTAGGTATTTTGTTGTATATGGTAGCATCAGCGTTATTAATTTATTTTGTGATTAAGGAGTTTTGAATATGCCAAATTGGTGTAATAATAATATTGAGTTATCTCATCCTGATAAAGCGATGGTCGAGCGTGCCACCAAAGCATTTGCTGATGGCACATTGTTGAATGAGTTTATTCCACTACCAAAAGAGTTGGAAGACACCACGGCACCTGCTCGGTTCACCAATGAAGAATTACAGGAGAAGTATGGTGCCTCTGATTGGTACTCGTGGTGTGTGAATAATTGGGGTACCAAGTGGGATATCAGCCCTTATGAGTGTGAGGTTGATGGTAATACGCTGACTGGTTCATTTGATAGTCCATGGGGTCCTCCAATACAGGCCTATGAGCAGTTGGAACAATTAGGTTTTGCGGTTCGTGCATATTACTATGAACCTGGTATGGGTTTTGCTGGTGTGTATGAAGGCGTGGATGAATTCTATGATTATTCTGGCATGAATGCTGATGAAGCGGAAGAATATCTTCCCGAAGCTTTGAATGAAATGTATTGTATCACCGAATCCATGCGTGAATGGGAAGAAGAAAATGCGGAAGAGGACAATAATTAATATGAGTAGACGGCAAGAAATGATTAAAATGCTAATTGACTCTGATTTTGATAGTATTCAAAATAATGGTGTCGATACGGATTTTCTATTTGATTTTTTGTATTCTGGTTTCAAAGGCTATGACAATTTTACCGATGAAGAATTGGTGAATGAAATGAATGAGCGAGAGCTCTGGACTGAATGGTTTAAGGAGACCGTATGAGTATCTCAAATGTTGACCGTATGCGTGAAGCCTTGGTTCGTGATAAAATGAATTATTTTCAAACATCGAACCGTGGTGAATTGCTCGAAGCTCTTAAAGAGTTGATTATTGAAAAATATGATAATATGTCAGAACGGCACATTATTGAAGATTATGAAAGTTTGGCATAATTATGAGTAAATGGGAATTTACAATCAAAGAATTAAAGGCACTTCAACAGGAAACGCCAGATACACCAGCAATCGTTCAGGCGTATGTGGAATGGGTTTTATTAAAAGGGTATTCTATTAAAAAGACCAAATAGTGTTGTATATTTACAACAGGGGCTTGAAAACCCCTGTGGTAAGTGTATAATGGTAGTATTAATTGAGTAGGAGCTATAATATGTTGAAATTTGAAGGTATTGCAAAAGTTGGTGATGTGATTCGTGCATATGATTTTAAACCATGTGCTGGTCGTGATGATGCATTTATTGAAGGCGTGGTAGAGCAGGCAAATTGTAATGAACCTGGTTTTAACTGCTACAAAATTACGGTGACTGCTGATAAGTTTGTGAAGTTTGAAACCAGACCTAATAAAAAGAATCGTGTTGGTAAGATTATGTTTGTACCGCACCAAACCAGTTTTATGGAATTTGATTTTCGTGTGATTAATTTGAGTAGAGGTTAATATGGATTTAGATAAAGCAATTCAAAATTATGTAAACCATCTGGCTAATGATTATACCAATACAGCGGCTTACAATAACAAAAAATTTTATTTTGTAAATGGTCGTAAGTATGTGCATATCATCATGGAAGATAACCAACGCAGTTCACATTCGTGGGTGATGTTGGTAGATGATAAAAAGTTTAAGCGTGGTGACATTCTCAAATCAGCATCATGGAATGCACCGGCAAGAAACTTTGCTCGTGGTAATGTATTAACTGGTAATTTTAATCATATTAGATGGTGTGGAGCGTAAATGAAACAGTTTAGTTATGAAGAAAAAGAAGCAGTGATGAAAGCAATATTTGCCAATCACATATCGCCTGTTGGCTTTCGGTCAATCTACAAAGGTATGCCAATTGGTAACTATGAAACAATAAAACAATTCATTGATTTTACCAAATATTTTGTAATGTTCCGTGGTCCTCGTAATCGTGGTGCAAGTTCTACTCGTAAGCGTGATGCAAAAGCTTTTGATGTGTATGAGCGTGATGCACGGACTGTCCGTGAGATTCGTATTGAGCGTGAGGCATTTCAGCGTGGTGTTAGATGGGCTAATAATCGTAGTCATTAAGGAGAATTTATGGGTACCAGAAGTTTAACATTTGTGTATGATTCTTACATAACAGAAAAAGGTTCAGTAGTGAATGAACCAATTATCAATTTTTATCGTCAGTATGATGGTTATCCAACAGGCCATGGTGCCGAATTGGCCGAGTTTCTATCTGGTGGTCGTATGGTGAATGGCTTGATTCATACGAAAACGGTCAAAGAAGTGGTATTCAATGGTATGGGTGATTTGGCTGCACAATTGGTAGCACACTTCAAACAAGAACCAGGTGGTTTCTATTTGTATCCTGTAATTGCTAAAGATTGTGGTCAAGATTATGAATATCACATTTATAAGCAAGAGAACGGATTGAAAATCATTGTAATGAATTGTGGTTGTAATTTCTTTGGTATGACAAATGATGAAACCTACGAAGAAATCTTTAATGGTTCATTGGTTGATTTTGTTGAGTTTTGTAAAGAAAAGGAAACAGCATGAAAAAGAAATCGATTCAAGAATTATTTCCAGGCATTATGGTATTGGATAAAAAACCAGTTGAGGTGCAAAACCCGTTTAGTGGTGAGAGCACAGTTCTAACACCTGATGAGGTTGCAGTTTATGATTACCTCAAAGGTTGTGAATTGATGGGTGATTATAAAGGTGTTCGTAAAGGCCTTGATTGGTTTCGTAGCAATAACGCTTCAGCATACATGATATTATTGGACTAATATGAGTAGACAAATTAATCAATTAATTGATGAATTGGTAAATGATTCGATGCTTGATATCAAAAAGCTCAAGAAAACAGAATTATTGGCTGTGACCAAAGAGTTGCTGGCTGATAATTTGCGTGAGCTGACTGATGATACTATCGTATTAATTTATGAAGAGCGGTACAATACTAACATTGCGAGAACATAATGAGCTTTGATTATAAAATTTATATGGTTGAAACAGTTGAAGGCAATCAATATCATTTTGGTGCCGAAGATATGGAAGATTGCAAACAACAATTTTTCAAACAACATGGTGATGAAAATATTTACATCATTTACCAAAATGTGTTTGAAGCTTTGGCTCAGGAAGAAGAATGAATTATTACTTGGTTGAATTTGTAGATGATTCAATTCATCCTATGAGTAAGGTTAATAATCACCACTATGAAGAAGTATCCGCCATTTCAGCACAAGAGGCGGTGTATAGTATTAAACTCGGTTGGCCAGAAGCAAAGATTTGGAATGTTTGGACTGAAACCGGTGAAAATGACCAATGGAAAGATGAATGATGGGTATATCAGCATACAAAGAAATTACAGAATGGAATGAACCAGATTTTGTGGTGCCTAATCATACCTATTTGTTTGATGGTAAATCCAATATATTGGCCTATGCTCGTGAGAGTGATGGTCAGGTGATGGTATTCAAGAAACCATTACCAATGGATACTCGTAGGCGTAAGTTCGTGAAGGTCAAACACAAAGAATTGGACGCCATAGGTGCAACGGTGGTGGTTGACCAACCAGAAGCTTTGAATGTGCCTAACTGGCAGGTTAAGAGTGATTCTGGCAAGACCTATACAGTCACCTTAGAATCTGGTAAGTACCAATGTAATTGTGTTGGTTATTCGTATCGTGGTAAATGTAAGCATTCGGAGAGTGTTGCTAAAAAACAACAGTCGATTGACATTTGATGTGGCACCTGTATAATGGTAGGTTAAATTGGGTAAGCCGTAGAGTTGGAGAGCTACAGCGGACTGTAAATCCGTTGCCTCAGGCTGAGTTGGTTCGAATCCATCCTTACCCACCAGTATTTTGTTATGATTAATTGGAGAATGTATGAATAAAAATGCAAAAGCTTTTGTAACAGCAGCAGAATCAATTTTTGGTGTTGAACCAATTTTGAATCGTGATGACATTACAAGAGTATGTAACGAATCAGGTGCACCGTATCCATATTGGTTGGTTACGAAGGCACAATATCGCCATGACCGAGGCCAATACAAAGTGCCTGCATCAGGTGAACCAGTTGTGAAACAAGCACAGCAAGAACCTGAAACTGAAATGGCTTATGCACAAGTGTTAGAGTTCCGCCAGCCAAAATTGGTTGATGAGAACGAACCATCGGTGCCACAAAAATGGCCTGATTATGTGCCATTTGGTTTCTACAAAGATTTACGAAACATTGTATCAAGCAAAGCATTCTATCCAATTTTCATTACTGGTTTATCAGGTAATGGTAAGACCTTGATGGTTGAGCAAGTGTGTGCCGAATTACAGCGTGAATGTATTCGTGTAAACATTTCGGTTGAAACTGATGAAACTGATTTGCTTGGTGGTCCTACATTGGTCAATGGTAATGTGGTCAATCGTGATGGTCCTGTTATCACCGCTATGAAGCGTGGCGCAGTATTGTTGATTGACGAAGTTGACCGTGGTTCAAACAAACTAATGTGCTTGCAAGGTATTATGGAAGGCAAACCACATTACAATAAGAAATCAGGTGAAATGGTATATCCAAAATCTGGCTTTACTATCATCGCCACCGCCAACACCAAAGGTCGTGGTAGTGATGAAGGCAAGTATCTATCACAGATTCTTGATGATGCTTTCTTAGAGCGTTTTCCAATTACGGTAGAACAGGAATATCCTGATGCCAAAACTGAGAAAAAGATTCTTACACCATTAATTGATGACAAAGAATTTGTGGATCATTTGGTACAATGGGCAGATGTGGTACGCAAATCATATGACGAAGGTGCTACTGATGAGATTATTTCCACTCGCCGATTGGTACATATTGCAAAAGCTTTTACCATTTTCAAAGACCGCATGAAGGCCATCACCTTGTGTGTGAATCGCTTTGATGAAGAAACGAAAATGGCATTTCTGGATTTGTATTCGAAGGTTGATAGTTCGGTAGAATCACCTGCCAATACAAGTACCATTTCTACCACATCTGAGGTTGCCAACCAACCACAGGTATGATAGAATGGTTATGTGTATGTATCATATAGTATACAAAAACCTAGGTTCTTGTGTATAATAGGATACATTTTTATTATGTTTATTTGAAGGAGTATCACAATGGCATTAACAGTTCGTAAAGGTAAGGTAAACCGTCATGAGAAAATTACCCAAGTATTATTATCTGGTAAACCTGTAAGTCCTGCTGAAATCGAGGCAGTATTCAAAGGCACCGATCAAGAAAAAGTATTGTATCGTTTGAGTACCAACATCTATAACATTCGTAAAGATGGTGGTATCGTTAAAGTAATCAAGAGTGGTCGCAAAGTTCAAGCGTACCAATTGGTTAACTTTGATCAATTCGATGCCAATGGCCGTTTCAAAGGTGCTGTTGCTAAGGCACAACCTAAAGTAGCTGCGGTTCAATCAGAATCAGTCGCTGCCTAATCTCTCTGCCATCATATAGTTTTTTAGACTCGTTGTGAAACGCTCGGGCTATATGATTGGCACCTTTTTATATTATGGAAAATTATGACACTCGATAAAGAAGAAATGTTTGAGTATTTGGATACATTGCGTGAAACTGGTGTAACCAATATGTTTGGTGCTGCACCTTATTTGCAACAAGCTTTTGGCCTTGAGCGTAGAGAAGCCAAAAATATTTTAACAGAATGGATGAAAACTTATGCCGAGCGACAGGTTTGATTTTGAACAACAAATTGTAAAATGTTGGAGTATTGTGGATGACCTCAAAGAGCTTGATGAAGGCCTCTTTGAAGGTTGGGTAGAAAACAATAGTGAAGATTCTTTTTCAAACCAAGTAATGGCTCTTGCTCATGTTTATGATGTGAAATTCCATAAGTTGTGGAGTTTGTTTGAAGATGTAATGATGGCAGAAGTTCGTAAGAACAAAATGCTTGAAGAAGAATGTGCTGCCTTGCGTGAACAATTGGCAGAAAAAACAAAAGGTAAGAAATGAAATACATTGCAAAACCAAATCTATGTAATAATGTAGGTAAAAAAGAGTTCAGCAATCCTGTTGATGCTTTGACCTATTTAAACAGCGTCCTTGCGCCTAAGGACGGTGACCATCAGGACTATGTGTTCGTGGCACCATCGACCTCCAAGCGCAACCTAAAGAAGTCCATTGAAGAATACATTGGCATTGGTAAATTGGAGTTGATACCTGAATGATGTTGTGTCCATACAACACTCGTTTGTGTTATTCCGTGGTTGTGATACAATGGTACCTAAAGTAAGAGAGGAATTTTATGATTAACTTTGTGTTAGGTTGTATTTTAGGATTTTTTATTGCCACGATAGGTTTTACTGGCATAGCACAATCCTTAGATAAAGGTGTGGACGTTATTAAATCAATTAATATTACCACGGAGAAACAATGAACAAAAAATATGTTTATTATAAAACTTTAAATGTGAATAATTTAAAACAAGCTGCAATTGTAATTCATTTAAATTATTTGCATAGAGTTCAATTGGAAATGATTGATGAAGCAGTAAACAAATCCGATTTGAAAGAAGCAAGAGAAGTTATTCAATACATTATGGAGTTAAAAAGTGAAAAAAAGCATAGTAGTTAGTAGTTTATTATTATTGGTAGTGGGTTGTAGTTCAACACCAAAACTTTCTGGTTATGAAGGCCCCAAAGCATTGGCCAATACCGATGTCATCAAATACAATAAAGATTGTGTTAGTGCAGGTATGAAACCGAATGTTGAGTATGTTGTAAAGAAAACTGATTCTGGCAAAGTATTAGTGCCAATCAATGTTCATTGTGAACCATATATTGAGAAAAAGTAATCATGGAATTATTTGATAATTTAGCCGCAGTAGGCTTAACCACTGGTGTATTACAAATTATAATTGTTGCTGCTATTGCCATCTTTTTGGTTGGTATGTATTGGCGATTCATTGTAACTGGCATTGGCATCGTGTTCTGCGTTGTCGTGTTTGCTATGCCATCAAAGAATGATAGTAAATCGATTGAAGTAGCTAAGGCACCAATTGTCAATGAAGAACCAAAGTGGGAAGAAGTTAAACCACAACCACCTGTGGCTGAGGTTAAACCTGAATCGAAACCTAAAACTGACCAACAGATGTTTATGGAAGATTGTAGTTTGTATGGTGGTTTGACACAATCACAATGTGCAGCACTATGGCGTGACCGTGAGAACAATGCTGAGCCAGTTAAATGGCGTAAGCAATGGAGAAATGGCCAGATGGTGAAAGTGAATCATGGACGCATTTAATGATGAAATGTTAGAACAACTATCGTTAGATGTTGATACAGAATTATTAAAGTGGATGACTACATTTGAAATTCATCCACTTAATTTGATTGCCGTTATATTGGCACGATTAACGTGGGTAGCAAAACAAAGTAATATTGAAGAAGATTATTTAAAACTTTTGGAATCACCAAAAGATGTTATACATAAAACAGAACGAGAAAACAAACAGGTACATTAAATGAAATTGGCATTAGCATCAGACCTTCACTTAGAGTTTGGACCTATCGTATTAGAAAATACGGAAGTTGCTGATGTATTGCTCCTTTCTGGTGATATCTGCGTTGCTCATGATTTGCTTGACCATGATGATCCTATGGCTACCGAAAAGTCAAAGAACCTTCACGATTTCTTTTATGATTGCTGCAATAAATTTCCTCATGTTGTGTATATCGTGGGTAATCATGAGCATTATCATTATGATTTTGCACACACAGTAAAAGATTTAAAAAAGAGATTAAAGCATCTGCCAAATCTACAAATTCTAGACACAGAAGCATGGACTTTATTTGATGAGGTCACATTCATTGGTGGTACCTTGTGGACCGATATGAATAAGGAAGATCCATTGACACTATGGCACATTGGTAGAGCCATGAATGATTTTCGTTGCGTGAAGAATAGTGCCAACCAGGTGGGATATTGGGTTGAGAATGATGGTCAGCGTGAGAGAAAATATCGTGATAGCAGATTTTCACCTGAAGATGCGGTGAAAGAACACCGTGCGATGGTTGACTACATCTCAATGGTAGTAGAAGGCAAACATGACCATAAGTTTGTGGTGGTTGGCCATCATGCACCAAGCCGTTTATCAACCCATCCAAGATATAGAGATGAGGCCTTGATGAATGGTGGTTATAGTTCTGATTTGAATGAATTCATTTTGGATCGACCACAAATCAAATTATGGACTCATGGTCACACACATGAAGATTTTGATTATCTGATTGGCACCACCAGAGTGGTTTGTAATCCTCGTGGTTACATTAATTATGAAGCTCGTGCTGATAATTTTCAATTAAAATATTTGGAGGTATAATGAAAGTTGCAATTAACAAACAACATGGTGGTTTTGGCCTTTCTGATAAAGCTTTTGAAAAGCTTTTGCAGTTGAAAGGTATTGAATTTGAAAGTGCTGAAACTGATTTTGGTCACACAAATTATTTTGTTAAAGGCCATGTTGGTAATGATGACTATTTCATTTCTCAATATGAACATTACTCACCACGAAATGATGAGAATTTAATTTCTGTAATTGAGGAGTTTGGTGACGAAGCCAATGGATTTGCTGCATCGTTAAAGATTGTAGAAATTCCGGATGATGTAAAATGGCAGATTGATGAGTATGATGGTTATGAATGGGTTGCCGAAAAACATAGAATTTGGGAGTAATTATGGGAATGTTTGATTATATCACCTACGAAGGCCATAAGTATCAGACCAAAGACACCAAACAACAGGCATTGGATGATTATGAGATTCGTGAAGATGGTACATTATGGCGTGAATGTTACACCATGGAATTACATGATGAACCAGATAGTTGGCTTAAAATCCGTATAGAACGGAAAGACTTCTATTGGAAGTTTGAGGAAGACTTTGATGGCCTCATTCGATTCTACCGTGAAGATAAAGAGAATGGCGGTTGGAAGGCCGATAACTGGATTGAATATAAGGCCTTGTTCATGGATGGTAAGATGATTAAGATTGAAAAAATCGATAATCAGAATTAAAAAATATCATTAGACAAAACCATCTAATAGTGATAAACTATGTATAAGTAATATTGTTAGTTTTTAACTATTAAAGGAGATGTTATGGAATTGCAGTATATTTGTACCGTGTGTGGCCATGTCCATGATGATGAGGCAGAAGGTAAATTTGAGGATTTGCCAGATACTTTCATTTGTCCTGAGTGTGGTTGTTTTAAAGAAGAATATTATTCAATAGTAAAGGAGAAGTAGTATGGCAAAATCAGTAAAAGGTACTCGTACCGAAGCAGCATTGAAAGAGGCATTTGCAGGTGAATCACAGGCAAATCGCCGTTATTTGTATTTCGCAAACATGGCTGACGTAGCAGGTGCACCAGATGTAGCGGCAGTATTCCGTTCTACAGCAGAAGGTGAAACAGGCCATGCTCATGGTCACATGGAGTATTTGTTGAGTGGTGGTGCTGGAGATCCAGGCACTGGTCTATCGGCTGCAACTGTAGCAGAAGCATTAGAGTCCGCTATTCACGGTGAAACCCATGAATACAGCGATATGTATCCTGGTATGGCAAAGACCGCTCGTGATGAAGGCTTTGATGAGATTGCTGATTGGTTCGAAACATTGGCCAAAGCAGAGCGTAGTCATGCCAATAAGTTCCGTAAAACTTTAGAAGCACATAAAGCAGAACAAGTTTAATGAAAAAAGTATTAATAACCGGCAGTTCTGGTTATATCGGCCAACACCTCGTAAAACTCCTCAAAAAGGATGATTACGAGGTTTTTGGTCTTGATAAAAACACCAGATTTAATGATTACTTGGTACCAAATCATTTTATCAAATTAGATATTGCTGAGAACTTTGTAAAATGGCCGACCACAGTATTTGATACTGTTGTTCATCTTGCAGCTCTCGTTAAAGTAAATGAATCAGTAAAAAAACCAATATCATATTACAATACCAATATCAATGGTACTGTAAATGTATTACAAGAAGTATTTTTTAAGAATTTTGTGTTTGCATCGACAGGCACAGCCGCTAATCCCATCAACCCATACGCTTTGAGTAAAAGATGTGCTGAAAATGTGGTCGAAAGATATTGCATTGAAAATTCAAAAACTTTCACCTCTTTCAGATTTTATAATGTGATTGGGTCTGATGGGATTGCACCAACCAATCCGGATGGTTTAATGGCCAATCTGATAAAGGCCAAAGAAACTGGTGTATTTAATTTGTATGGCGGTGATTATAATACAGAAGATGGTACACCCATTCGTGATTATGTTCATGTGAATGAGATATGTGAATCCATTCGAATGGCAATCGAAACACCGGCAAATAAGTTAGAGAATCTAGGTCATGGTAAAGGTCATTCGGTATTACAAATGGCTACCACATTTAGATTGGTAAATGAATGTAATTTTCAAATTAACTATTGCCAAAGGCGTGAAGGTGATTTAGAATATAGTGTGTTAGATAATCCATCGTCTTATTTAAAATCAACTTATAAATTGAGTGACCTATTGAAAGTATAAAATGAAAGTTTATTTGAGTTGTTACCGTAGCCATTGGTTCTCTCCATACAGAATTATGGAGAAGGTTATCTTTTGGCGTGAGATTGATTATGAAGAGCCTTTCATTGAGAAATGCAATAAGGTGCTTTCGCCTATTTGTACCGCAATTCAAAAGGTGCTTGATTTCATTCATCCAAAAATTGATTATGTAAAGATTGACCGTTGGGATACATGGTCGATGGATCACACTTTGGCTTATATCATTCTACCAATGCTGAAGCAACTCAAAGCAGAATCTCATGGTTCACCTTTTGTTGATGAAGAAGATGTGCCGGCTGAAATGCGTAGTGGCAAAAAGAAAAGTAAAAAGATGGTTGATCCTTCTATTCAAGCTTTAGAATCAAGTGAAGATGACATGATTCACCAACGCTGGCAATATGTGTTAGATGAAATGATTTGGGCATTTGAACAGAAAGTAATTGATGATGCAGAAAGTAAGTTCTTTGACCACTCTGAAAGTAAAGGCAAGTTGCCATGGCATGAAGATTATGTTGGACCAAAAGTAGATTGGGACGGCCTCAACGCACACAATGAAAGAAAGCGTAACGCATTTAGACTATTTGGAAAGTATTACGAAAACCTTTGGGATTGATATGATATCATATTATCGTTATTGGCAGGCATTGAAGCGTTTCGAATCATCACAAAAAACAATCAATATGATGGAACCAGATGTGCCTAATATGGTTCTAGCTCAACACGAAATGATTCAAAGAGAAATGGAATATTACCAAGAAGAATCACAGAAGTTTACCTTAATTCTATTGACATTGGCAGTATTTGCTAGTATAATGTTAGTATTATATACTCAAGGATTGATTCATGTTTAAAAAAATTAATGAATGGTTACAATTAAATAAAACTTTATTTTTTGTAGCTGTTGTTGTGTTTGGTTTAACATTTTACTACACACCATATTTTATGAATTTGCCAGTCAACGGTAATTTTGATGGCGGCATACAGAATAAATTGGTTTGGTCAGTTAAAGGCGAATGTTTTTTTGTTCGACCATTGAATCAAACTGATACGCTGTTAGTTCGTGTAAAAGATTGTGATAAAGTTGAATTAGTTCAAAAGGCAGGTAAATGAAAACCAACAAAGATTTTAAATTAAGTAAATCGTCCAAAAGAATATTGGCACTTATGCCGGCAGATAAACGTGGACATTGGAAGAATATGATGATTGAAGCAGAAGTATCCGAAAAACGTGCCAAGATGGCCAAGTTAACTATGAAGTCTGATAAAGGAGATGAGTGATGGCATTATTTGTTGAAGTTGAATCAGTAGAAAAATCGTGTAAAATTATTATCAATTTAGATAGGGTTGGTGAAATTGCTCCTCTAGTTGATGGTGGTTGTGCATTGTTTATGACACATGGTAGTATTATGAAAGTAAAAGATTCATATGACCAATTCAAACAATTTGCAATGCAAACTGTATCAGCCGAAGATATTGCAAAACGTTTTCCACCAAAAAAGAAACCTGCTGAATTGGAAATTCCAAAACTATGAGTAAATTTACATTTGTCTGTGAAGATGAACCATCACCATTTGGTGACACAATCGTTACTAAAAGAACATTTGAATTCAATGCTGATACACTAGATGGTGTGGTTGGTGAGTTTGAAACCTTTCTGCGTGGTTGTGGTTTTCATTTAGACGGTTACTTAGAAGTTGTAAAGCCTGATCAAAAAATTGTTGAAGATGATGATTTAGATGATTTGGATTCTATTTTTTCTGGCAGAAAGAGTATAATCAGGTCTGATGAGTGTTAAGTGAACGATTTATTTTATAATTTATTTGATTGGATTCGTGATGATTGGAAATCTGGTAAGTTCCGCTTTGTTGTGGAGCTCTTGGCATGGGCAATCTCTATTGGATGCTCTATCACAATGGCTCTTACAGTACCAAACCCGCCCCTACTTATTCTATACCCTATTTGGATCCTTGGTTGTGCTATGTATGGTTGGGCTGCTTATACTCGTAAATCATTTGGCATGGTTGCTAATTACGTTTTACTTACTACTATTGATACAATCGGCTTAATTAGAATGCTATGAATATTTTTTATCTTGATTATGATCCTGTGAAATGTGCTCAATATCATGTTGATAAGCACGTTGTAAAAATGATTCTAGAATATTGCCAACTATTATCAACGGCACACCGTATCATTGACGGCAAAGAAACCATTGCTGAATCGAAAACTGGTCGTAAAGTGAAACGCTGGATTTTACCTGATGAAAGAGAAACGATTCTTTATTCAGCCACTCATGTAAATCATCCATCAGCCGTATGGTGCCGCCAATCAGATTCAAATTACATTTGGTTAAGCAAATTGTTAAATGAGTTATGTAAAGAATACACCTATCGTTATGGTAAAGTTCACAAATGTGAATCTGATGGTTTGGTCAAAGCTTTATTTTGGAATCTACCAAACAACATACCAAAGGCAGTAAGTTTTACTGGTCCTACACCTGCCATGCCTGATGCTTGTAAGGTACCAGGTGATTCATTGAAGTCTTATCGCAATTACTATATCATGGAAAAACAGAGAATGTGGTCATGGAAAGGTAAGATAAATAAGAGAGAGGTGCCACCTTTTATGAAAGAGTGGTCACAAAATGTTCGTGAATCACTTTCCTATGAGTATAGTTAATGCCAACCTATGATTTTTTAAATAAAACAACAAACGAAATAGAAACCCACACGATGAAGATATCGGAGTTGGATGGTTTCAAACAAAATAATCCCCATTTAGAACGACACATTACAGATGTACCAATGTTTGGTGACGGCATGCGTATGTCAGTACCAGGTATTGGTCAACCTGATGCAAGATTTGAACGTGAGATTATTGGTCGTATCAAAGAAAAAGTTCCACAAAATACTGTTAAACACGGTCACAAAACAAAGATGCCTAGAGAATGGTAACAGTGAATAGTCAAATTCCCCATCTACTTAATATCAGGAGGTCAGATAATGGCAAAGTTAATCCTGTAGAACCTGCTTCTAAAATTCCAAAATACAATAATAACGATAGGAGTTTTAATGAGCAAAAAAAGAATGATGTCAAAACAACAGCGGCTATATTACGAATATCACAACAAGGAAAGAGTTCGACAGGAACTAATAGAATATATAAAACAACAAAGAGAAGTAGAACAACTAAAGGACTACAGGAAAAATAATGTTATTTGAAATACACACCGAGAAGTCAAAAGACGATAAGAGGATTTTTTATTATGATAATATGACCAACATATTGTCTGATGAAAATGGAAACATATTACAATACAATAATATTCAACCACATGGTTTAAAACCTTATGTCCCATTCGACAAGAATAATCCACTCAAAAAATCTAGATTAGTTAAACATATTAAAATTCAATTAGGTTTGAGTTGTAACTACTCCTGCGATTATTGTTCACAGAAATTTGTTGAAAGAATGCCAGAAACATCCAAAAAAGATATCGATTCTTTTATGGAAAAATTTAACAAACTAGAATTTGATGAACAGTCTGGCTTAAGAGTTGAGTTTTGGGGTGGTGAACCACTTGTATATTGGAAAACATTAAAACCTTTGGCCGAAACTATTGCAGAAAAGTTTTCTGATTGGAAAAGAAAACCACAATTCTCTATCATTACCAACGGGTCAATTCTAACTGATGATATCATTGATTGGTTGATGATGATGGATTTCTCCGTATCAATATCACATGATGGACCAGGACAATCAGTTCGTGGGCCAGATCCATTTGATGATCCAGAAGCCAAGAAAAGAATTCTTGGATTTCACCGTATGATGAGTAGATTGGGTAAATCATTTAGTTTCAACCCAATGATGAATTCGAAAAACAAATCACGTAAAGAAATTTATGAATGGTTTGTTAAACTAACCGGTGATCCAAATGTTGTATTGGGTGAAGGTGGTATTGTTGACGCTTATGATGAAGATGGTATCGTTAATTCATTACAAACAAAACAAGAACACTTTGAATATCGTAGAACAGCATTTGCTGATATATTCACCACACAAGGTAAAATAGGATTCTTTGGCCAGTTGGCCAAAATCGATGGGTTTATTGGTTCAGTATTAACACACACAAATTCTAAATTCTTAGGTCAAAAGTGTGGCATGGATGATGAACACACCCTTGCTGTTGACCTGCGTGGTAATGTTATGACCTGTCAAAACGTAAGTTCTTTAGAAATGGGTAAAAATGGTGAAAGTCACCATAGTGGAACACTAGATGATTTTGATAATGTTCGAATCAAAAGTTCTACACATTGGAGTAATCGTAAAGAATGTAGCGGTTGTCCAGTTTTACACCTATGTAAAGGTGCTTGTATGTTCCTAGATGAAAAGTTTTGGGATATATCTTGTGCAAACTCATATTCAGATAATGTACCATTGTTTGCCTTGGCCATTGAGAAAATTACTGGTGGTTACATTCCAACTTTAATTAAGGCGGAAGGTCTACCCCTAGAACGCCAAGATATTTTTGGTACAATCTATGAACACAAAGAGGAACCAAAGAAAAAGGTTATACCCATCAAGGTCGTAAGTGAAAAAATAGGTCAGGTAGAAGGTATTGAAGTATATGGAAAATCACGGTTGGAAACAACATAAATACTACAATAAATTGTAACGGACAGTAAAATGACAACACCAAGTGGCCAAATATCGACATCTGATGTAACGACCGAACTAGGTTTAGGTGCAACATATTCTGCATCTTTGCAGTTTTTAAATGGTTATTTAAAGAATCCTCCAGCCAGTCCAAACATGGATGCTTTTAAAGATAAAGCATACTATCAGAGAAATATGGACGGAAACTGTGATAATGGTAACTGTTCAAATACCAATTGTCCTCCTACAAATTGCACAAACTGTAACTGTAACTGTGGAAACATTCAATGTCAGCAGTGTTTACCTTTTGGTGCCTTTGAATCTCAGTGCACAAATTGTTCTGGTATAAATTGCACAAACTGTGATACACAATCGTATCTTCAAGCCAATTGTAACTGTTCTTCTGGATATAATTGTAACTGTAATGCAACTGTAGGCTACAATTGTGGCGCCGCAGCTTCAGCAACATTTAATTGTAACTGTGCATGTAACTGTTCTAAGATCGTTTGTGCTGATTTGTATGATAAAGGCCTAATGAGTTCTACAATATGGGCAGCTGATCAGGCATATGGCCAGATGTTACGTAAAACAGATAAGAGGGTTTATCGTGGTTATATCCGTTGGGCTCGTATCGTTACATCATGGATGAATGCTAAAGGTCCAGATTTTATGTTCTGGATCAAAAAAGAATCACGCCGTAAAATTGAACAAAAGATTGTTGCAACTGAAATGGCTGTTAAGATTGGAACACCTTGGTCTGAACATATGGCTTATAAGATGGGTGTTTTGAAACAAGATAACACCATGGGTCGTATCATTATGAAAATTGGTACAGTTATCTGTAGAGTGGTCAGTTATATACCACCAAAACCAAAATCAAATAGAAAACAACAAGTCTTGGCCGTATACACAATTTGGGCTCTTGTATTTTTTACTTATTACACAGCTCTATATCTAAGTAAATTAATAGAATTTAAAGAAAAACTGTTTCAGGGGAAATTAGAAAATGTCTGATATTAAAGATATTGATTTAAATAACGATGGTGTAGCAGACGCCGACATCAACCGTGATGGTATTGTTACAGAAGAAGAAATTGAGTTATATCGTAAACATATCGTAAAATATTTCGATACTCAATTGAACAGCGACATTTTAAATCTACAACAACCCGATAAAGAGCGGTTGTTTCAAATGTTTACTGATTATGCTGATGTATTAGAAAAAATATTACATCCTGGCATTCCTATTCTCGAACATATTTTGGGTAAACCTTGGCAAGCCGCTAAGGATAATCCACATGAAGGTATTAATTGGGATTATGAATGTCAAATCGTGAAACAATATGAAGAATGGAAATCAAAGAAGTAGTTTTGTTAAATTAAAAAACAATTTCATTGTTCCTGGTTATGAACCACTTGATGTTCAAATATCTTACGGTGTAAATATTGATGGCCAATTTAAAGGCATACAATATTTAAACTTGAATTCATTATTACATCCACAAATATATTCTGTTTTGCCGGAAAGATGTCGTAAAGACTTCTTCATGTCTTTAATGAAAGTGAACCATTCAATACCTCCTCACACCGATAGTGGTATAAATTCAACAATTAACTTCTATATAAAAACTGAAAATTGCTTAACACAGTTTTATAAGTTTAAAGATGAACAACCAAATACCTATCAGATAGATAATCAAACCAATGGATTTATCTACCAAGAGGACGATTTGGAAAAAACAGAATCATTCATCGCAAAAGATAATGAAGTGTGGTTACTTGATGTAACACGACCACACGCAGTAAAACCAAATAATGTTTTGAGTGAAAGGCTTGCCATTACTCTAGGTACACAGTATTATTATCAAGATGTGTGTCAAATTTTAAAAGAAACAGGAAACTTATAATGTGGTATGAAAAGTTGGATTATAAAGTTGATATCGACCGATTGAGAAAAGAGGTTGAGAATAATGTATTCACTCTTGGTAAACAACAGATTCAAGGTGAAGAATTTGAAACACTAGAATACCATGGCTTTGGTGGTTGGACATTATTGTCTAGAACTGGTGATTGGCGAGATGGTTGGGAAGTTTATCATTCTGATGATAAAGAAACAAATGATGTATTTTTTCCAAATGGCCAATATAATTATAAAGCCATGAAATATATGAATGTCGCAGAAGGATTTGAACATAAAAATCCAACAGCAGGATGTGTTGGTTATATTAAAGAAGTGTTGGATGATTTGGAATCATTAGGGTTTTATCCTAGACGAGCAAGGGTATCTTGTTTACAGGCACATTCAAAATCTTTGGTTCATAAAGATTCAGACACAAATAACTATATGGCAAGAATTCATATTCCATTAATTACAAATAAGAAATGTGTGCATATCTGCCAAGGTGAAAATCTACATATGCCAGCTGATGGTTCAGTTTATATTCTGTGGGTGAATTTGTGGCACCAAATTAGAAATGATTCAGATGAAGATCGTTATCATATAATTATGGATGCCTATGACACAAGGCAAATCACCAAAAATTTCAAATATTATGGGAATATCTTTCAAGTTGAGAATCAAGCAAAAGAATATAGAAAAAATGTAGATGCTGTTACTCTTACACCAGAAGATATAGCATTATTTGATAGATTAAAAGAAAAGTTTTTGACGAAAAAAAATGTTTAATTACTGCCCACCAAAACAATTACAAGATTTACAATCAGAAACTTTTCCTGATGGTAGACGATTCTACAAACTGCCTGATGGTACAAAATTACCATCAGTCACTACAGTGATTGGTGCTCAAAAGAAACACATCTTTCAAGCATGGCGTAATAAAGTAGGTGATGATGTTGCTAATGCAATTACCAAGAAAGCAACTTCTCGTGGTACAAATGTTCATACACTATGTGAACGATATTTGAATAATGAAGATTTGGGTAATGTGATGCCTGATGCACATGAAATGTTCTTATCAATTAAACCACACCTGAATCGTATTAATAACATTCATTACCAAGAACAGGCACTTTGGTCAAAACAATTGAATATGGCAGGTCGTGTAGATTGTATTGCCGAATTTGATGGTGTGCTTTCGGTAATTGATTTCAAAACATCCAAAAAAGTTAAAAGCCATGAAGATATTGAAGATTATTTTTGGCAAACAAGCGCCTATGCGTTGATGTATGAGGAGTTGATAGGTGAACCTATCCACGACCTAGTAATCATTATGGCCGTTGAGAATAACCATCCAATCGTATTCAAACAAAAGACCGAGGACCACATCACAGGTCTAGTCAACGCCATTTCATATTATGAGAAAAGTGGTAAATATTAAGTAAGCTGGTTGCCTATATAAGTATAAACACTTATAATAGGAACACTATGCAAAACAAATATTGGAAAAAACTCTGCACTCCCGAGCAGAACGCAAGACAAATCGGGGCTCTAAAAGTATTGGCTGGTGGTTTAAGTTTTCTTTTTATCATTTGGTTGTTAGGAAGGATTCTGTAATGCCTAGTAAAGATTGTGTAGAACAAAAAAAAGTAAATAGATTTAATTATTGGATTGGTGGTGTTGCTTTAGTTATGGCAACATTATTAATTCTAGGAAATTCGTAGAAGTTGTTTCAAAGTTGTTGTGGACGTGGGTGCGATTCCCACCACCTCCACCAAAAGTATATTGACGAACCAGGTTCTTGGTAGCAAACACAAATGTGGCAATATACTTCTGATGGGGGTGCCTAGATTCGACATAGCAATAATTAGAACAATGGAGAATCGTCAAAGCTAAAGACGTTAGGGTTGAAGATACTCGGCCGAAGAAGCAAATTAAATTAAACGCTAACGATAATAAGTTTGCACTTGCTGCCTAAACGGTAAGCGGAGTTTCACCAGGTGAACTTAGCAACAGAATCACCTGGCCTATATAATGTATCAGCACACACATTTCGCTGATAACACACACAACACACAAAAGGAGAAGTAAATGAGTATGACACCATACGAGATACGGCTAGAACTCTTAAAAATGGCCAAAGATATGCTAACTGATGATTTTCACACCAAACGTGATTCTCTACAGCAACAATGGCATACACAGGTCGATGCAGCTAAAATTGCTGGTACAACATCACCTGACTACCCTGCCTTACCGGCATTTCCCACAGAAGATGAAATTGTAAAGAAAGCGGAAGCTCTCAATCAATTCGTTTCTCAAACCACTCCACAACCTGAAGTTAAAGTAAAAACGAAAACAAATTCGTAATTGGAGACCAAGGCAGTCAGATGTTTGGCTGCCGTAATCAATAAGGAAGAAAGATGTTTAAATTTAACACACAGAAGTTTAACACATTAGCAGTAGTATTAGCAGTATTGACAATCGTATACACAGCACCAACTCTATCGAGAGAGTTTGTTACAACTGCAACACAAAAACAAGTTGCAGCAGATTATCAGAAACAAGTAGAATGCCTTGCTAAAAACATTTACTATGAATCAGCAGGCGAAACATATGAAGGTAAATTAGCCGTAGCACAGGTCACATTGAACCGTGTAAATAGTGGCATTTTCCCTAAAGATATATGTTCGGTTGTTTATCAGAAAACAACTGATCAAAATTTAAGAACAGTTTGCCAATTCTCATGGACTTGTATGGTCAAAGAAATGGTACACATTCATGATCGGTATAGATGGGAAGAATCTCATTTAATTGCAAAAAGAGCATTGACAGTTCCAGTTTTACATGATAAGATAGCAGAAACAAATGCGTTGTATTACCACGCAACTTATGTAAATCCTGGTTGGAATAGAAATAAGGTTGTAACAAAAATAGGTAATCATATATTTTATAGTAGAATTTAAATATGCCCACCCGTGATGAAATAAAAAAATTTAGTATGATGATTGAAGAATTGGTGGTAGAACATCGGTTAGGTTATATGGATGCAATCTGCCATCATTGTAAAGAAACAGGTTTGGAAATTGAAGTAGCAGCAACACTAATCTCACCTGCGCTCAAAGCTAAAATCAAAGAAGAAGCGCAAGACAATAATATGTTGAAGAAAACATCTAGATTACCATTATAGTATGACAGTTGAAAATTCGGGCTTTGCCGCTTTCGCAATGTTTCATGCGTTGAAGTTGCATTTTACCTCAGATAGTTATGATTATATCAAATATAAAGGTAAAACCAATGTCAGCAAAACCACATTCTCTACCAGAAAAGACAAGTATTCATTCTATCGTTTATCACGTAAATTTGGATTGACAGAATTACGAGATTATTATATTGCCAATTTTTTGGTAGATAATGTCCAATGGATTGGTGATATACTTGGTCCAGAAGCCGAAGATAATTACAAGAAGTGGCAAAAACGGCAACAAAGCTTGACTTATACCTTTGAAAATGATATAATTAAACTGTTAGAAAATGTTGATAATCCAAATGAATTATTGATTGCAAATAAAAATGAATTTCCTAAATTGATGCAATATGCTCAACACGGTGACATTTCGATAGAAACACTGGTTATTTTGGATGATTTAATGAATTTTTTTCCAATGTGGGAAAAAGAAATATATGATGACATTGTTTGGCCAAATTTTAAAATGAAATGTGTAAAGTATAAACCATTTTTACATTATGATAAAAATAAGTTCAAACAAATTTTGAAAGAAAAAATAAAAGAAAATGCATACTAAAGTTACAAAAATATATCTTGACATGGACGGTGTAATCGCTGACTTTGACAAGAGATATAAAGAATTATATAAAATTGCTCCAAGGGACGCAGACACATATAAAACTTTTGACAAGTTCTTCACAATGTTTATTGCTGATAGAGAATTTGCAAAGTTGGATTTAATGCCTGATGCTTTGACATTAATTAACTATCTAAGGTCGTTACCCCTGCCTACTGAAATTCTATCATCAACATCTTCCGAGAAACGTGATGCTGAAATTAGAGAACAGAAGATAGATTGGTTAAAGAAACACAACATTGAGTTTCCTGTTAACCTGGTACCAGGTAAAAGATTGAAAAGAACATATGCTCGACCAGATTATCTATTGATTGATGACACTTCACAAAACATTGATCAATGGAGAACAGATGGTGGTATTGGTATACTTCACACGGATGCCTTAACTACCATTGGTATTTTGAAGATGTATGCTTGACATTGGATAAATACTATTATATAATGAGTTGTTTGTGGATAAGTCGTTTTATACACCGTTAATATTCCGTTTATACGAAAGGAAATACTATGAGTTTTGCAAATCTTAAACGCCAATCTGGCAACCTCGACAAACTATCTAAAGCAATCGAGGCACTCTCTCAAACATCCGAAGGTTCTGAAAAGCCTGATAATTACTGGCGACCAGAAGTTGACAAAGCAGGTAATGGCATGGCCACTATCCGTTTTCTTCCCGCATCTGAAAAAGATGGTGAAGATAGTCTACCATGGGTCAAAATCTTCTCACACGGATTCCAAGGTCCTGGTGGTTGGTTGATTGATAATTGTTTGACCACAAAGGACGAAAAATGTCCTGTTTGTGAACATAATTCTACATTATGGAATTCTGGCATCGAAGCGAATAAAGATATTGTTCGCAAACAAAAACGTAAACTAAACTATGTTTCAAATGTTTACATTGTATCTGATCCAAAACATCCTGAGAATGAAGGCAAAGTATTCTTGTTCCGTTATGGCAAGAAAATCTTTGATAAGATTTCAGAGGCGATGAATCCTCAGTTTGAAGATGAACAGGCAGTTAACCCATTTGATTTATGGAAAGGTGCTAACTTTAAACTAAAGATTCGTAAAGTTGAAGGCTATCAGAATTATGATAAGTCTGAATTTGAATCTGCTTCTCCTCTTTCGACAGATGATTCTGAACTTGAAACAATTTGGAAATCACAACACTCTTTGCAAGAGTTGATTGGTGACAAAGAATTTAAATCATATGATGATCTAAAGAAACGCCTTGACAAAGTTCTTGGATTGAATGGTGAAACACCTGCAGCAAAAACAACTGTTGAACAAGTTAAAGAACAAGCAAAGGCACCTAAGAAAGCCGTTGATGTTGAACCTGATTTAGCAGATGATGATGACATGGCTTATTTTGCTAAATTGGCCGAAGAAAATTAATGATGAGTTGTTTGTGATTTTTTAACTTTGATTGAAAGGAAGTAAAATGAAGTATCTCGTATCTCTACTCGCAGCTGCATTTGCAGTAACCGCCTTTGCTCAAGCTCCTAAGAAAGAAGAGCCAAAGAAAGAAGCTCCAAAAGCAGAAGTTAAGAAAGAAGAAAAGAAGAAGTAATTTTCTTTCACTTAAAAGAAACCCACCTTTATGGTGGGTTTTTTATTATACAACTCGTAAACTGCTTAATAACATTCTTTGAAACGAATCTTCCATATTTCTTACAGAAGGTATAGAACCTTTCGGTTTCTGTTCTTTTGTTGAATTGACATTCATATTGTTTGTTATCTGTGCTGTAGTAACAGCCTCTGGTGTGCTTGGTAAATTCAACTCTAGATTCTCACTTGTTACTGTATTCAACTTACTCACTGCATCACTCATCTGATTCATTAGTGCTGGGCCAGCATCTTGCCTACTCATCGTTGGATTTTCTGTGGGTTCTGTTGTTTGTGGTGGAGGTGTTACTGGTGTTGCAGTTTGATTTCTGGAATCAATTACTGATTGAACTCTATCTCTCTCTGATTTATAATCTTCAACTGCTTCTAAAGCTCCAGGTCCACGTTTAGCGAAACCTTCTAATTGTTTATTGTTTAACTTTTGGCCTTCATTATACGATTTTTCATAATCTTTTATTTCTAAAACAGTTCTATCATACTCTGGTAATTTTTTACGGCGATCCATCTCATCTCTTACACCAACAAAACCACCAACTTTTTCAGCCTGCTCTATTCCTGCGGCTTCAGCCTTAGCTTCTTCACTAGGCTCAGATTTTATCATTTTCCAAATAGCTAGTGCTATTCCCGTACCAGCAACAATAGCTATACCAACAGGATTAAATACTAAAAATCTTCCTAATCCAAATAATAATTTACCAATACTAGCAACACCGCCACCACCTAATGCTGATGTAATCATTGAGATAAAACTGGTAATACCAGATATAACAGACATCACACCTTTAATTGCATCACCAATCAAACCCGTTACCATTCCTAAAATTGTAGATATTAGTCCAGAACCATCATCAGCCTTAGTTGCTGTTGGCACGGCTGTGCTGCCAGTTTGTTTTTTGCCTGTAATAGCAGCAATCAATTCTTTATGCCTTTTTTCTCTTTCTAATTCTTTTTCTTCTTGTGTATTACCTTCTTTCTCCATACGCAAAGTATTATTTTCATTTGTCGTTTTTAACAAACTGTATATCTTGGAGAGAACATCTAATACTTGATTATCAGATTCTAATTGACCTATTCGTGTAGCGGTGCCACCAACTTCTTTTGCTTTTTTGGTACCAGCAAAATATTGTATATCTTGTTGAGTTCTGCCACTCATACTACCATAAAGAGCAGTTGCAAACTTAGAGCCCCCGGTCATAAATTTAACAACATTTAATGGATCAAACTTTTCTTTGTAACCCATAGACCTTGCTCGAGATTTTTCAGATATTGTTGATTTTATGGCCGAACCAACACCACGGCCTTCTGAAAGTTTTTCTGTCAGATATGCCATGTAAGATTTTTCTCTTATTTTTTTGGCTTCTTGGTAGTTCATGTTGATCTAGCTTTCTTTATTAAAGGATTTGTATCATCCTCTTTCTTTGTTTCATTACTGGATACTGTTTTATTACTTACATTGGTATTATTTACACTTTTACTGGTTGCTGGAGATTCCTGAAATGATTTCTTTAAACCAATATTTTCTTTTGTTTCTGTATCAATTTTGTTTCCTGTAGGTATTTCTGTAACAGCAGAAGATTTATCTCCCCCTCGCATGTTCTTCAATCTATCAGCATCTAATGCTGCACCAACTTGTTCTGGAGAGTTATGAGCTTTATTACCACCTACGCCAGAATAGTAAGAATCGCCTTTCTTTAGTTTCTTCTTACCAACATCCATATCATATGGTATACCAACTGATGCGAATTCTTTGGCCAATTCTAATATGGCACCATCTCTGTCATCACTTTGTCCTTTTACGTAGGCATCAACTTTCTTTCGCCTTACACCGACCAATCCATTCGTAAATAATAAATCTTGTGTGGCTGGATCCAAGTATGTAGTATCCGGATTTATTTTTAATTGTTTGACTAGTTCTCTCATTGTTGACGGAATAATTTGATATTTACCAACAGCGAATAACCTGTCAGGATCATCTTTCTTTAAATCACCTCGTCTTAGATATTCTGTAATGGTCATTTTACTAAAATCGATAGGTTTATCCGAAGGTATCATTGTGTTACCAACAGTTCCTTTATTGTAAGCATTATAACCTGCTTTTCCACTTTCATATTTTGAAATGTTTGCAGCAAGAGCTTCTTTACCAATTAAACCAGCGGTGCCAGCAACAACGGCACCACCTAATATTGCTGCACCTGTAATAACTTTTCCTGCTGTAGGTGGTTTTACTGTTGGCGCTGGTGCTGGTGCAGGCGTTGGTGGTTTTGGTGCTGGCGCAGGTGCTGGTGCTGCGGTTGGTTTTGGCACAGTTGGAGCTGGAGATGGAGCAGCTGTTGGCTTTGGCATAGCAGGCGGTGTTACACCTTCTATTTCATCTGTTTTCTTTTTTTGTTTACCAATTTGTTTATTGGCATCTTCTAACTTCTTTACTTCTTTCTTTGGTGGTTTGGCTTTCTTTCTTGCAGTCAGCGCCTGAATGATGGCTTGATTTCTACGAGTTTCTTCTAACTCAATTTCTTCCTGTTTGTTTTTTAATTGTTCTAATTCTAATGTTCTATCATTTTCAATTTTAAGTAATAGTTCATATATTTGCCCAAGATATTGAACAACCTCTCCTGAACCTTGTATAGAAGAACTTTTTAAACCTGCAAACTCACGATTCTTTTTACCAGTAAAAAATCCAATATCTCGCCTGCTTCTTCCTGTTACAGCACCAAGTAAAGCAGGTGCAAACTTTGAACCACCAGTTACAACTCTAGCGATGTTTAATGGATCTAGTCGTTGTTTTATACCAGTGAATGTTGCTTTTGTTTTATCCGAGATAGAACTTCTGATGGCCGCACCCGTGCCCATGCCAGATGACAATCTTTCAGTCATCATGGATATTAAACCTTTTTTTCTAATGTCTTGGGCTCTGTAATAATCCATCTACTATTTTCTTTGTCTTTCTCGTATCTTTTGGTTTTCTTCTTCAATATACGCAATCAACATAGAAACGTAAATGTCCCGTTCCCAAGGCATCATATTTTCAAGCTCTGACAAACTATATTTGTGGTGTTGTATCAATGAAAAGTTTGTCTTGTAATAATTACTCAGATTGTCATGACGAAAAATTAGCCGAAAAAATTTTCTAGGCCTTCTACTTCTAATTTATGGTGAAACCCACATTTTGAGCAATCAATTTCAATTGTTTCTTTTAATCTTGGCAAGTTATTAAAAAATTCTTCAACTTTAGAAAACTGTGCCTGATTCATACCTTCTACAAATTCTAACATTTCACCTGGTTGTGCTTCAGATGCATAATAAAATTGCTCACCATCATAGATATACTCTATTGAGTTGGCAATCATGTTGAATGTTGTTTCAGTAATGTTATTATATTTCAATGAATCTTGAACTATATTGAATTCAGGATATTTTAATTTAATTGAAATTGAATCTGTTAATTGAATTTCTGGACTAACAGGATTATCTTGTGAAACCTTCAAATCTAATAGATTAATATCTTTCTCCATTAGATTGCCACAAACTTTACCATCAACTTCGTTGTTGCATTTGTATTTTGATTCAACGACTTCACCTACTGATTTGGCACGTAAATTGACAAAATAAAATTCAACGTCAATGATGGGTAATTTTTCAATATCGACACCTTCTGTCAGAGTGCAATTGTAGAGAATATCTTTTACATTTTGATGTATGGTAGATGTTTCATTTGATTCTACTGCCATCAAAAGATTTCTTTGCTCTTTGACCAAAAATGGTCGATACTTAATTTTTTTTCCTGACAATGGTAATTCTATTTCATATGTCGGCACGTCAAGTTTTGGTAAAGCCATAATTTATCTCCTTATAAAATCACTTGAATATAGTATTTTGCACCTTGTTTATTATTGATTGACCAGCATTACTCAAAGCACCTTGAGCATTTCCGCCTAATCCGCCAACTATATCTGAGAAATTGGCCAAACCTGCATCGACCAATTCCATACCAAATGCTTGTAACGAATTATTACTCCAACGGGTGTATGCAAAAGTTACTGAAAGTTTATGTGGATTGTCTGATGACCAATCCAAATCTAATTGGTTCATTGAAATCGGAAAAGCATCAAACAAATTAACCGAATATGATATTTTATTTTCTAAATCATATTGATTAACTTGCATTGTTGTTGCATAATCACCTTTGTATCTAAAATTATAATTGTATGTTGGATTGATAAAGTTTATCCATGCATCAAAAAATATTTTCTGTTGCATATCGCCGTCAACAATAAATGTTAAATCGATATCGTTGTAACCAGTTAGATATGGATACTTTTCAACTGGATTTGATCCAATCTTTTGCTCTACAGTCATTAAACTTCTGCCAGGTAAATGAGCATTCTCACAACGGTATGTCAAATTTTTGGCAGATTTGATGTATGGTATTAAAGTTAAAGGAATGGGAATGTTTACATCAAACCTATTTGCTCTGGCTAGGTCTTTTGTGAAAGTGGATTTAAAGTCGTTAATGGTACGAGGCATTTAGTGTTTCCTTATTTCGTCTAATGAATCTTGCCAAACTTCATTTACAGTTGCCTTTTTAAACTGTTGAATTGGTAAGTATGCCGCAATATCCCACTCATTTGGTTGGACGGCAAGTATTTTTGATTGTATGTGACCATGTAAATACTTTTTAAGGCATGGCCGAAACTCTCTGTAACGCTTGGAGGCGTTTAAAATATCGTAGCTGACTCTCATACGCATAATGTCATTATTGCCGTCAAGGATGGCGTAATCCATCAATTTATCCAAAAGTGCAATTCGGTATTTTACCGGTAAATAATGTAGGTTCAAACCAAGAAAACCATCTTTATATCTTTCTAATACCAATACCAGAGGAAATCTATCATAGTATGGCATATCTTTTTTTGTTTTGGGGTCATAGTAAAAATAATACAAACCACCAGTTACAAATCTATTTCTTTTTCGAAAGGCCTCATTATTGATTGTTGATGCTATTCCAGATGGATTTCTTAAATCAGCAATCTTTGCAGTTAACCATTTAATTGACTCACGGCCCATTACTTGTAGTTGAGCAGTGGTTCTTTCTTTAGCCAGTTGTGTAAGTTTTGATCCCATTGGATTATTTAGTCTAGAGTCCTAGATGTTCCTCTGTTATAATCTTGAACTCCCAACCACGGTCTAAACAGTATTCGGTTGCTGCTTTCCACTTAGCCTGATTGACTCCATATGTAACTACCTCGTTTACATATTGTTTGGTAACACGTTTTCTAGGTTCAGGAGTAACCGTTTGTTTCTTTGGTTTCACTTCAAGTAACATGGTTTTTAGTGTTCCGTTTTTAGTCTTTACTTTAACCAAGAAGTCTGGAAAGTAACGATGCCAACGGCCATCTGACGGAGATTTGTATGGAATAGTCAATTCTTCAGAAGCCCACGATATAATATCTGGATTTTTGTCGAGCCAGTTCATCATCTTACACTCCCAAGATGAGCGATAGATGATATTTTTAGGGTCCCCAACGTATTTTTGAGGATTAGAAGGTGTGAAACGTCCATTATAAGCCATATAAATACTATGTATAACTTTTTTACAGAGGACTTAATGGCTATCATTACCATACCAAATTCCATAGGTGGTGTTTCTATACCTGGTGCTGTGGTTGAAGGACCATTGGGTGCTCTGTTTGGAAACAAGTTTGGTCGAACAGACTTACAATATCCAAGAGATTTACAAACATCTACGAGAGGCCATGTTGTAGTAATCAATGTCAATGAAGTAGAACCAGCAACCTATGAATCAGTAAAAAGTTCATTCATCAAAGCTAAAGATAAAATACTCGGTTCAGCTGGTGAATCTTTAGAAACCGCCAAAAAAAATGTAGGCACCTTTGTCGACAATGTAAGAAACGGAAAAATAGAGAATCCACTTGAAAATTTTACAATCGAGTCTGCTTTAGATAAAGGTGTTGCTGGCGTAAAAGAATTTTTGGGCAATGAAAATATTAATATTAAAAGTCCAACAAAAAGATCAGTTGCAACAATTTCTTTGTATATACCAGACACAATGGCATTTACATACAATGCCTCATATGGTCAATTAAGTTTAGTTGATGCTGCTTCACAAGTACCTTTGGCAGGAAAAGCAGTTGGTGCACTTGCTTCTATAGCAAATAGTGGGCCAGCAAGATTGTTGGCTAAAGGTGCTGGTATCGCTTTCAACCCACAACAACAATTACTATTTGATGGCATCGATTTCAGAACATATCAAATGGCATTTACATTTACACCATATTCTAAAAAAGAAGCCGAAACAGTTGCAAAAATTGTAAAAATGTTAAAGATGCATGCGGCACCAAGGTTGGTAGAAGGCACAGCAGGAATGTTTTTTATTCCTCCATCGACATTTAATTTAGATTTTTTATTTGACGGTAAAAGAAACCAGAATGTTGGTCGTGTTGCAGAAAGTGTGATTGAAAGTATTGATGTCAATTATTCACCTAATGGATTCTCCACATTCGGTGATGGTGCACCAGTGCAAACAACAGTAACAATCAATTTTAAAGAAATCGAACTCATTACAAGAGAAAAAATAGAAAATCAAGGTTATTAATGCAATACTTCGACACACTTCCTAAAATTATAAAAACGGAGCCAAATGGTCAATCATCTTTAATGGTTAACCTGATGGCAAGATGTAGTATTATTCCAGAAATATTAAAAAATCCTTTAGTATATTATGCTTATGATATACAAGAAGGTGATACACCAGAAATTATTGCTTATAAGTATTATGGTGATTCTTATCGTTACTGGATTGTTTTATATGTTAATGAAATATTAGATCCACAATGGCATTGGCCGCTACAATCAAGTGTGTTTGAATCCTATTTGGCGGACAAATATACTTTTAATACAAAGTCAACAATACATCACTATGAAAAAGTAATTACAAAAATTGATTTAAATACAAATACGACCACGGTAGAAAAATACACAATCGATCAAAACACATACAATACAATGAGCACAGGTATATTTGAACGTAGTATGGCCACTGGACCTTTTAGTATCACTACAAGTAAAAGAACTGTTTCTTATTATGATTATGAATCTGATTTAAATGAATCATACAGAAACATAAAACTATTAAATTCAAGTTACGTAGGTGAATTAGAAAAGCAGTTTAAAAAATTGATGGCATAACATGGCAGAAATTGATCAATCATCTGTAGGTGTAGAATCTCCTGGCGCCTACTACGCACAAGATTTTTCTTTAGAAACTCTAAATTTTTTGACTGCTAGTGGTCAAAGGTTTGAGTTAAAGAAATTATTGGTCGATATGTCATACTATGAAGATTTGTATAGTTTTACAGCATCTGGTTATATTACAATTACCGACTCTCAAGGTTTCATTGAACTCTTTCAATTAACTGGTAATGAATTTATTGAAGTTAACTTTGGCAAAGTAAAGAATGGGCCAAATAACAATATTCAATTATTTCGTGTATATAAAATTGGTGATAAAAAACCTTCTGGCAATTTAAACACAGAAACATATACATTATATTTTTGTTCTGAAGAATTATTGTTATCTGAACAAATTAAAATTAGTAAGTCATATACTGGTTATAAAATATCAGATATAGTTGAAAATATATTAGTTGATAGATTAAGAGTATCGAAAGATAAAATTAATATTATTGAACCCACAACAGGTTTATATGATTTTGTAATACCAAGATTAAAACCATTTGAAGCAATTAGTTGGTTATCAACATATGCTCGGCCTGCTGGTAATGGTTCAATTGGTGCTGATATGTTGTTTTTTGAAACAAAAGAAGGTTATAATTATAGATCATTACAATCAATGTTTAAAGAAAAACCATATGCCACCTATAAATATCAGGCACAAAACATTGAAATGGACAAACAATCGTTCAAAGAAAAAACAATAAGTGTTTTGGATTATGAGTTCGTTAAGACATATGATTCGGTAAATGAAATAAGTTCCGGTACATTTGCAAACCGATTGATATCTATCGATCCATTAACAAGAACATACAAAATAACTGATTTCAATTATTCAAAATACAAAGATCAGGCTGTTTCATTAAATGATGGTGATGTCAGTAATGCACTAAAAAATAGATTAGGTTTGACACAGTATGAAACATATGACGCTACTTTAAAAGTGGCATTATCAAACTCAGGACAAAATGATGCAGCTTATTTCAAAGAAATACCAGGATCAGTTGCAAAAAATATTGCAGTAGAAACTTACGTACCGAATAGAACAGCACAAATAGCATTGGCAAACTATACTGTAGTTAAGATAACGATACCTGGAGATCCAGGCCTCACAGTAGGAAGAACGATTGAATTTAATTTGATGTCATTGAAACCAGAAACAAGAGAGAAACAATTAGATAAATTTTATTCAGGTAAATATTTGGTCACAGCAGTAAGGCATATCATACAGCCAAACAAATATCAAACCGTTGTTGAGATTAGTAAAGATAGTGTACCAAGTAATTATCAAAATATCAACACAGCTGAATTTAAAGAGGCAGTAGAAGAATGAACAATTTTATAGGAAAAGACGGATTTAATTGGTGGTATGGTGTAGTGGAGGATGTTAATGATCCTGCCAAACTAGGTCGTGCAAAGGTTCGTATCTTTGGTCACCATACAGATAATCTAGCCGAATTGCCAACTAAAGATTTGCCTTGGGCTGCAGCGGTTAATCCTGTTAATAACTCAAAATCATTTAGTGCACCTAGATTGGGTGATTATGTGATGGGTTTCTTTTCAGATGGTAGTTCTTCTCAAGCGCCAGTAATGATGGGTGTTTTTCCTGGTCTTGAAGCCTCACCAGATAAAAGTAAAGGATTTTCACCTCAAAGTGATTTAAAACCTGCAACGCCACCTAAAGGTCAGGTTCAATATGAAGTTGGAAAACCAACACTTTCACCTTTATCAAGAGGTGTAGTTGATAAAACGGCTATTGCAGAATCAAATTCAAAAGTTGCTCACGTATGTGATATATCTATGAGTATGAAATTTGAAATCGCCAAGATGTCATTTAAAGTAAGTGAACTTGTAGAAGTAATTAGAACAGAACTTAAAGCACTTTGGGCTAGTGCATCATCGAGTCCTTTTGCTGATGAGATAAGAAGTGCAGTGAAAACAATTAAATCACAAATTAAAGTGGTACAAAAATTTATTAAAAAGGTGCAAGATAATATTAAAGCAGCAAAAGATTTAATAGATGAATTACAAAAATTAGTTAATTATATTGCCACATTACCAACTAGAATTGCTAAACTTTTACAACAATGTTTAAATGAAGCGGTTAGTGGAATTTCGGGAGCAATTGCTGTTGGCCAAGAAATACAGAAAAATATTTTAGAAGGTAATGTTTCTTTAGCCAACTCATCTGCAATTGCAGCTGAAAAGGCATTGACCGATAAAGAAACTATTGTGCCAACTCAAAAAACGATTGTGAAGCCATAATGCCAGATATGTCATGGACCGAACCGGAATCAGCAGCCAATACTGATTACCAGCCAATATATTCATATAATAATATACAACAAACTGAATCTGGTCATTCATTTGAAATGGATGATACACCAACACGGGAACGTGTGCGCATACAACACCGTTCTGGTTCATTCATTGAGATGCACCCAAATGGTGATGAAGTTCACAAAATTGTTGGCAAAGGTTATGAGATTATTGCCTCTGATAAAAATGTATTAATTAAAGGCATATGTAATATAACGATTGAAGGTAATTCGGTGCTTCATGTAAAAGGTGATGCTTACACACAAATTGATGGATCAGCTTTTCAAAATATCAAAGGTGATGTCAATCAAGCCATCTCCGGTGATGCAATACAATCTGTTGATGGTGATGTAGAAATTAATTCTTCAGGTGATATTACACTAGGTGCATCAACAGTTAATGTTAATGCTGATCTATATGTTCGTGGTGATATAGGCACATCACAGTCTATTCAGGCTGATGGTAATATAACAGCAGGTCTTTCTGTATCTGGTAACAAATCTGTTGAAACTTTAGGTTACATGATTGCAGGAACAACTATCGATGCAGGTGTATCAATGTTTGCACCAATGGTTTCTGATATGTTTGGTTCAGTAGAAATGTTCAGAATCAAAGTAAACATGCATACACATATTGGTAACCGTGGATTCCCAACATCGCCACCTCTAAACGCACCAATGGAATCATAATATGTCTAGCATATACAATCGACTAGGTTATAATTTTGATACCACCAAATTTGGTGATGATGTTGATTTAGCTCCTGGTGCAAATAACTTTCTTAATAATTCTTCAATCAATTTAAGCCAATGGCAGGTTGATGACATTGCATCTGCCACAGCCACAGGATATTATCAAAATCCTTACACATCAGTATTGAATAATATTACAATCGTTTTAAATGGCATGGCTGCTAATTGTAATACAAGTAATATAACATTTAATGCTGCACCAACTCAAGCAAATACTCTATACACATCTGTCATCAATACACTTACAGCAGTTTCAAATTTTAAAACACATACAGATTATATCTCTGGTGTTGAACGCTCAGCAAATACGGTTTTGTATCCAGATTTAAATACTGCCTTATCGATAGGTCGACAGGTTTTAGCATTAACGAATAAAGCGGACCAAACACAGAATAATGTACCTATACTAGGTAATTTCACCAGTCTTTATATTCGTGATGATGTTAATTCAACAAGCAATTCAATAATTCAGGATGCAATAACTTTAGGCAATTCTTTATATGAATTTGATGGAAATACTTACAGTAATATTTCTGTTTCTAGTATCAATACAATTATAACTGATGTCAATGCCTTAGAATCTTTATTAAATGTTAGACGTAATGGTGATATCAATTTCTATCAAAACTCATTGGCTATCGTAAAAGATTACCAAACTGTTCTCACTTTTTCAAGTGTAGGTGATACACAAAACTCTTTATTACAAATAGTTGGAACAACAAAACTAAAAACAGATTTAGCAACTGCAAGACCGTTAGCAGTAACAACAAATGTTTCATCTGTGTTGTATAGTAACCCGTATGCCTCAGGATTAACATCAGGTACAGGCACAGCAACAACAATCATAACCGGTGGAACTGGTGGGACTGGCGGTACTGGTACATTTGCATTAACTGAAACTGGTGTAAGTCCTGGAACTTACGGTTCAGCCAATCGAATTCCAATTATAACGGTTGATCGTTTTGGTCGCATCACATCAGCAACAGCACTAGAAGCTGCTGGTGGTGGAGTTTCAATTATACAGTTCGATACAACTACCACAAATCCTATTGCCGTTGACAATTTTGACATTTATACTTATCGAAGTGCTAAGTATGAAATTCAGATTACTTCAGGTTCTTATTATCAAGTAATTGAATTGAGAGTCATGCACAATGGTATCTGTGCCTTTATGACACAATATGGTGAATTGGTAAGTGATATTACTTTAGGTCAGTTTGATGCTGACGTAAACAACAATTTGGTCAACCTATATTTCCGTCCCACACAAGCAATAAATACTGTTAAAATGATTAGAAGGCTAATCACGATATAATTTTTAAAAGGTGATTTTATTATGCGTTTTCATATTTTAGGTTTACCACATACAGTATCTTCAAAAGAATATAATGCCTGTGCTTATACACAAAAGGTAGTTAAGTTTGGTAAAATGATGAAGGCTCTTGGCCATACCATCATTCACTATGGTCACGAAGATTCAAATTTAGTTTGTGATGAACACGTTACAGTAACCACCAATAAAGATTTAGAAATTGCTTATGGTGATTATGACTGGCGGAAGAACTTCTATAAGTTTGATGTCAATGACCACGCTTATCAAACATTTTATAAAAATGCCATCCGTGAAGTTGGTCTAAGAAAACAAAAACACGATTTCATTCTTCCATTTTGGGGTTCTGGTGTTCGTCCAGTTTGTGATGCACACTCTGATATGATCTGTGTAGAACCAGGAATTGGTTATGCTGGTGGCCATTGGGCTCGTTGGAAAATATTTGAATCATATGCAATCTATCACGCTTATTATGGAATGACAGCAGTTGGCAGTTGTAAACAAGATTGGTATGATGCAGTAATTCCAAACTATTTCGATCCTGATGATTTTACTTTTCAGGAGAAAAAAGAAGATTACTTTCTATTCTTAGGTCGTGTGTATGATGGCAAAGGTGTTAATGTTGCCGTTCAAGCGACTGAAGCAATAGGTGCAAAATTAGTTATTGCTGGTCAAAACTCATTGACACAAATGGGTTACAAAGAAATACCAGCTCATGTTACTGAAATTGGTTATGCTGACGTTGAAACACGAAGAAAATTAATGTCTGGTGCAAAAGCAGCCTTTGTGCCATCAATGTATGTTGAACCTTTTGGCGGTGTTCAGGTAGAAATGTTGTTCTCTGGAACTCCTACTATTACAACCGATTGGGGTTCATTTACAGAAAATAATATTCATGGTATTACCGGTTATCGTTGTAGAACTTTTGAACAATTTATGTGGGCTGCACAAAATATACACAATATAAATCCTAAAAATTGTCGTGCTTTTGCTGAAAACTTTACATTGGAGAAAGTTGGCAAAATGTATGAGGAATATTTTCAATCCGTTTTAAATGTTTACACTGGTAATGGTTGGTATGAAAGAAATGATGCAAGACTTCAATTGAATTGGTTAAAGAAAAATTATCCTCACGATTTGCCTCAAACTATTAAACTAAATACTTAGTTATAGAAGTATGTTTTAAATCAAAGGGGATAGTGAACCTTGAGCTGTGACGCAAATAATTTTTTCATAGTAAAAAATGGGCTGACTGTTGGCATTACTCCGGTAATTGCCGCTAATGGAGCTTGGATAGGACCTTTAGGTTCGAATCCTGGAGCTACAGGCGCTCAAGGTGCTACTGGTGCGTCAGGTGTTCAAGGTGCTACAGGTCTACAAGGTGCTACAGGCTTTGGCGCTACGGGCGCTACAGGCCCCATTGGCGCCACAGGTCCTTCTGGCGGTCCAACAGGTGCAACTGGTGTTATTGGTGCGACTGGTGCAACAGGTCAATTAGGAACAACCGGTGCTACTGGCCCAATGGGTATTCCTGGCCCACAAGGTGCAACAGGTTTAACTGGTGCAACCGGTACACAAGGACCCCAAGGTGCAACAGGAACTCCAGGTTCAATTGGGAGTTTAGGTTCTACAGGTGCCACAGGACCACAAGGTCCAGTAGGACTTAGAGGTGCAACTGGTTCTACAGGTGCTACTGGTTTGACTGGTGCTACAGGACAAAATCAGCCTTGGATCACAATCTCATCAAACACAACAGTATCTCTGAATCAGCAGTATGTTGCAAATACTGCAAATGGTTCTTTCACAGTCACACTTCCTGCTTCTCCGGTACTTAGTAATACAGTTATAATTGCTGATGGTGGAACTTTTGGTAATGATTGGAGTGTTCGAAATCTTATAATCAATCCAAACGGTCAAACAATAGAAGGTGTCAATGATACACTTGTTTTAGATATTGGCCAAAGTTTAGTTTACTTGGTTTATGATGGCACAACATGGCAACAAGTTTCAACTGCTGGCCCAATAGGATTAACTGGTGCAACTGGACTCACAGGTGCAACAGGATCAACAGGCACAATTGGTGCTACTGGTGCTACCGGCCCACAAGGATCAACCGGTGCAGGAACAACAGGTGCTACAGGATCAACCGGTCCTGTAGGTCCACAAGGACCACAAGGTTTCATAGGAGCTAGTGGTGCAACAGGACCAATAGGTCCTTTGGGTGCAACCGGACCACAAGGTGCAACTGGTGCAGGAACAACTGGTGCAACTGGACCTTTGGGTGCTACCGGTGCAACAGGTTTAGGTGCTACTGGTGCTACTGGTGTGATTGGTTCGACTGGTGCAACAGGACCAATAGGTTCAACAGGATCAACTGGTGCAACTGGACCAATAGGATCAACCGGTGCGACAGGCGTAATAGGAACAACAGGCGCTACAGGTTTACGTGGTGCAACCGGTGCGACAGGATTAACAGGTGCTACTGGACTTGTTGGTGCTACAGGCATGCAAGGTGATCCTGGTGGTGCAACAGGTCCTATTGGATCAACTGGTGCAACAGGAGTTCCTGGTACTACTGGTGCTACAGGACCAATTGGTCAAATTGGTTCGACTGGTGCAACTGGTGTTATTGGTACAACAGGCGCAACAGGACCAAGAGGCAATACGGGTTCAACAGGTCTCACAGGTGCAACTGGATTAACTGGAGCTACAGGACCACAAGGTGAACCAGGTGATCCAGGTGGTGCTACTGGTTTAACAGGACCTCAAGGTGCAACTGGCCCACAAGGAGCTACAGGACCCCAAGGTGCTACTGGACTAGGAGCTACAGGTATTCAAGGACCAATCGGTTCAACTGGCGCTACAGGACCCCAAGGTGCTACTGGCGCAGGAACAACAGGCGCAACAGGAATTCAGGGACCAATTGGTGCAACCGGTTTAACAGGACCACAAGGTGCTACTGGACTAGGAGCTACTGGTGCAACTGGTCCAGTAGGTGCAACAGGTCCTTCTGGTGGTCCAACAGGTGCAACTGGACTTACGGGTGCAACTGGTCTCACAGGTGCAACAGGACCAAGAGGTAACACCGGTAATACTGGACTAACCGGTTCAACCGGATCGATTGGTCCACAAGGAAGTTCAGGTCCTGGTTTTCCCATTTTAGTTAGCACGAATCCATTAACACTTGGTATTAATTCCGCATTACAAATAGGAATGTTGAGTTCAGTTTCACCCGCTACAGCGTATGCTGTCAATATGAGGGTGAGAATTCGTAATTCAGATACGAATTTTATGGAAGGTGTAATCACTGCTGTTTCAGGAAGTTTAATAACAGTTAATGTAGATTTTTTTAGAGGAAGTGGAACATATAGTAGTTGGACAATTTTCATTGTTGGAAATATTGGATCAACAGGTCTAACTGGTGCAACCGGTCTAACGGGCGCTACAGGTCCTCAAGGTATTCAAGGAACTCCTGGTGGTGCAACAGGTTCTACAGGTGTAGCTGGGCCTGTTGGTGCAACTGGTGCTACAGGAGCTGCTGGTGCAAGAGGTTCTACGGGACCACAAGGAGATACTGGTGCAACTGGTCTGACGGGAGCTACGGGCATAGGCGCTACAGGCCCGCAAGGTATTCAAGGTTTAACCGGCGCAACAGGTTCCACAGGACCTCAAGGAACTCCTGGTGGTGCCACAGGAAGCACAGGCTCTACAGGTGCCACAGGACCAGTAGGTTCAACGGGTGCAACTGGACCCATAGGTTCAACAGGATCAACTGGTGCTACAGGATCTTTAGGTTCTACTGGTGCAACAGGAGTTCCTGGATCAACTGGTGCTACCGGACCAGATGGAGCTACAGGTATTCAAGGTGCAACTGGTGTAATTGGTGCAACAGGTGCAACAGGATTTGGTGCAACAGGACCACGAGGTAACACGGGTTCAACAGGTATTACGGGTGCAACAGGATTGACAGGAAATACTGGCGCAACTGGATTAACTGGCGCAACAGGTATTCAAGGTCCAACAGGTCCAATAGGACCAACAGGAAATACAGGTGCAACGGGTGTAATTGGACCAACAGGAAATACCGGTGCGACAGGTTTAACTGGTTCTACTGGTGCAACCGGACCACAAGGTTCGACAGGAATAGGAGCAACAGGACTTACCGGAAATACCGGTGCAACAGGTTTGACTGGTTCTACTGGTGCAACCGGACTACAAGGTTCTACCGGTGCAACCGGTATTCAAGGTCTTACGGGTTCAACAGGATCAACAGGAACACAAGGTTCTACCGGTGCTACAGGTATAACAGGAAATACAGGTTCAACAGGTCCAATTGGTTCAACAGGATCTACCGGTCCAATTGGTGCAACTGGTGCCACAGGATTACAAGGTGCTACTGGTGCTTCAGGAGCTCAAGGTGATAGATACCATACAACATCAAATACAACACTTACTTTAAGTGGTTACAATATTGGTAATTTATTAACTCTCATAACCAATGATTTGTATTTGGATTATAGTTCTCAACAGACTGTAATTGTTGTTTCAAATATTGATGTAACTGATCATATACACGGTACAGTTTATTTCTATGAACAAAGTAATGGGTATCTAATATTAACAGTTACTAACATAGCAAATGTAAGTAATGTTCAATACAGTTCTTGGACAATTAACTTAGATGGTGCTGTGGGTATTCAAGGTACCACGGGTGCCACAGGACCAATAGGAGCTACAGGTTCAACCGGACCTGAAGGCGCAACGGGTTCAACAGGACCAACTGGTTCAACAGGACCACAAGGTTCTATGGGTGCAACCGGTTTATCAGGATTAAATGGAGCAACTGGTGCAACCGGCCCAATAGGTACAACAGGTGCAACAGGACCACAAGGTTCTACCGGTGCAACAGGTTCATTAGGATTAGATGGAGCAACCGGCGCAACAGGACCTATTGGTGCATCAGGATTAGACGGAGCTACCGGTGCTTCAGGTTTGAATGGAGCCACAGGTGCAACCGGTCCTGCGGGCACAAATGGAGCAACTGGTGCCACAGGATCAACAGGACCACAAGGTTCTACCGGTGCTACAGGCGCAGGTGCAACGGGAGCAACAGGATTAACAGGAGCAACAGGACCACGACAGATAGATATAGATGGTGGTTCTGCAATTTCAGTTTATAGTCCATCAGATATAACTATAGACGGAGGAACGAGTAGCACGGTTTTCTCACCATCAGATTTAATTTATAACGGAGGCGCAGCTTAAAATGGCTAGCAAAATACAAGTAAGACGGGATTCTTCAAACAACTGGACAAGCACAAATCCCATTTTGTCACAAGGTGAACCAGGTTATGAAATAAACACCAATAAAATAAAATATGGTGACGGCACAACTGCATGGAATAGCCTCCCATACACAACAGGAACTGGAGCTGGTGCTACTGGAGCAACTGGTGCTCAAGGAGTTACAGGTGCAACTGGACCAACAGGTGCGACTGGGGCTACAGGTGTTCAAGGACAAGAAGGTTCAACAGGTGCGACTGGTGTGATTGGCCCAACTGGCGCAACTGGATTGACTGGTGCCACAGGCCAAACAGGTTTAACAGGTTCAGTAGGTTCTACAGGTATCGATGGTGCAACTGGTGCTACAGGTCCTGTTGGTGCAACTGGTGCTACAGGTGCAACTGGTTTACAAGGTAATCAAGGTTCAACTGGTGCTACCGGTGTAACAGGAAACACAGGTTCAACAGGACCAATCGGTTCGACAGGAGCTACAGGACCAGTAGGTGCAACTGGTTCTACTGGCCCAATTGGTGCAACTGGTGCTTCTGGTTCTGATGGTGACCGTTATCACACAACATCGAACACAACACTAACACTAACAGATTATGGTTTAGGTAGTTCGTTAACATTAACAACAAATAATTTAAATTTAGATTACAGCTCCCAACAAACTGTAATCGTTGTTTCAGTTGCTGATTCTACAGATCATATACATGGTACAGTTTATGCTTACAATGGTGCAAATGGTCAACTGATATTAACAGTAACGAATACTGCAAATGCAACCGCAACACAATATAGTTCTTGGACAGTTAATTTAGATGGCGCAGTTGGTATTCAAGGTGCCACGGGTGCAACAGGACCAACAGGTAATACCGGTGCAACTGGCCCAATTGGTTCAACAGGAGCTACGGGTATTCAAGGACCTAATGGTGCAACCGGTTCTACTGGCGCAACTGGTGTTCAAGGACCTCAAGGTGCAACAGGCGTTCAAGGACTTGAAGGATCAACTGGTGCAACAGGACCACAAGGTGCCACAGGTGCAACCGGTATTCAAGGAGCCACAGGTTCTACTGGTCCAGTAGGTGCAACTGGTTTGACTGGAAATACCGGTGCAACCGGAATAACAGGTACAGCTGGAGCTGTTGGTTCTACTGGTGCCACAGGTATTCAAGGACCTGAAGGTGCAACTGGATCAACTGGTGTAACAGGAAATACTGGATCGACAGGCCCAATTGGATCAACAGGAGCTACAGGCATACAAGGACTTGAAGGATCTACAGGCTCAACGGGACCTCAAGGTAATACCGGTTCAACAGGTCCAATTGGTGCAACTGGACTAACAGGTAATACTGGTAATACAGGACCAGTCGGTTCAACGGGAGCTACTGGTATTCAAGGACCAACCGGTAATACTGGTAACACAGGTCCAATCGGTTCTACTGGTGCAACTGGACCACAAGGTAATACTGGCGCAACAGGTCCCATAGGTTCTACAGGATTAACTGGTGCTACAGGAGAAACTGGTTTAGGGTTTACAATTGCAAAAACATATTCGAATGTTGCATCATTAACAGCCGATACATCACCTACAGGAATTTCAAATGGTCAGTTTGCAATAATTAATACAGGTAATGTTGAAGATGCAGAAAACTCCAGATTATATTTGTGGAATGGAGTAGTTTATACATATGTGACAGATTTATCTGGAGCTGCAGGTATACAAGGACAAACGGGTGCAACCGGTTTAACTGGAGCTACAGGAGTTACCGGTGCCACAGGTATTCAAGGACCTAATGGTGCTACAGGTTTGACCGGTAATACCGGTTCAACTGGCCCTATAGGTTCTACTGGAGCTACAGGTATTCAAGGACCTGATGGTGCTACAGGATCGACAGGACCTCAAGGACCTACTGGTGATCCTGGTGCAACCGGACTGATTGGATCAACTGGTTCAACCGGACCACAAGGTCCAACAGGAAATACTGGTGCGACAGGCATACAAGGACCTAATGGCGCAACAGGCCCAGCAGGACCAACAGGAAATACAGGCGCAACAGGATTAACTGGCAATACTGGTGATACAGGTCCGATTGGTTCAACTGGTGCAACAGGCCCAACCGGTAATACTGGTAATACAGGACCAGTCGGTTCAACGGGAGCTACTGGTATAATAGGACCAACAGGAAATACGGGTGCAACTGGTGCTACAGGCACACAAGGTTCTACTGGTGCCACAGGTGTTTCAGGATTAGATGGTGCAACTGGTTCTACAGGACCAGTAGGCGCTACTGGTTTAACAGGAAATACCGGTGCAACTGGTGTTTCTGGTACCGATGGTGATCGTTATCATACAACATCAAATACTACGATAACATTAACTGATTATTCAATTGGTAATCCATTAACTTTAGTTACGAATGATTTATATTTGGATTATAGTCCACAACAAACTGTTATTGTTGTTTCTGTTGCTGATCCAACGGATCATATACATGGTACAGTTAACACTTACGAACAGTCGAATGGGCAATTAATTTTAACTGTAACAAATACAGCCAATGCAACATCAAATCAATACAGTTCTTGGATTATCAACCTTGATGGTGCAGTTGGTATTCAAGGTGCTACTGGTGCAACAGGCCCAACTGGACTTACTGGTTCTACTGGTCCAACAGGTAACACAGGATCAACAGGACCACAAGGTGCCACAGGTGCTACAGGCGTTCAAGGTGCCACAGGAGCTACTGGTGTTCAAGGACCTGATGGTGCAACAGGCGCCACTGGTGTTCAAGGTGTAACAGGAAATACCGGTGCAACAGGACTTGTTGGTGCTACAGGTTTAACTGGCAATACCGGTGACACGGGACCAGTCGGTTCAACTGGTGCTACAGGTATACAAGGTCCAATAGGAAATACAGGTAATACAGGACCAATTGGTTCAACTGGCGCTACAGGTCTAACCGGTAATACTGGTGACACAGGTCCAATCGGTTCTACTGGTGCAACTGGACCACAAGGTCCAACAGGAAATACTGGCGCCACAGGACCAATTGGCGCAACTGGTCCTCAAGGAGATACAGGTGCAACTGGTTTAACTGGAAATACCGGTAATACAGGACCAATCGGTTCAACGGGTGATACTGGTGCAACTGGTGCCACGGGCCCAACAGGAAATACTGGTGCCACGGGACCAGTAGGTGCAACGGGTATAACACCAACATTAACATTTACTGATTTAACTAATGTTGTTAATGTTCCAAATTCATCAATTGGCCAAACTGGTGATTCTGTTGGATTAATGGCAGTAAATAACAATTATTTTTATTATTGCACATCTTCTTATGATGGTGTATTGAATATATGGAAAAGAGTTTCTTGGTCCAATGATACTTGGTAAAAGGTTTTAAATGCCATTAAAACAAAGTGAACTTGCAAATAGTGGGTTAGGCCGTGGTGCAACAGGACCAATTGGGCCAATTGGTGCAACCGGTTCTACTGGACCTATTGGTTCTACTGGTGCAACAGGACCTGTAGGATCTACTGGTGCAGGAACTACTGGCGCTACTGGTCCTACTGGACCTCAAGGTGCAACCGGATCAACAGGACCTATTGGTTCAACTGGTGCAACAGGACCGGTAGGTTCAACTGGTGCCACCGGACCTATTGGTGCAACAGGTCCATTTGCAAACACAACAGCAACTTTAAATATTACAGGTGTCATCACTTCAAACACATACTATTTTACTAATTATTCTCCAAGAAATTTAACGTTACAGTATTTGTCATCTAGAGTAGTAAATGGTTCAGGTAGTGCTGTTGTAACAATTTACAATGGAACAAATTTTGTTGGTAGTTTATTAAACATTCCTGTTTCCGTATTAGGAACTTTTAATATACCCAGTTCAAACTTCAATGTTGCAACAGGAAACTCAGTTTATGTTGTAGTCAACAGTTATAATGTTACCACTTCAAATACAGTTTTAGTGGTTACTTTAGGATTTTCTTAAATTGATTGAAATTATATTAACGTCCAGTCAAACATGGACTGTTCCCGATGATTGGTCATCAGTTAATGCCATTGAAATTATCGGTGGCGGTGGTGGCGGAGGAAATGCCATAGCCAGAGATAGTTATCCAACTCAAACTAGACAATGGCGTAATTATAGTCGAGCTGGTGCTGGTGGAGGATATGTAAAAGTAGAAAATGTTAGTGTATTACAAGTTAAACAACAAATAAGTGTTACTATTGGTCAAGGTGGTGCAGCTGCGGATGAATGGTTTATGCCTACACTTTTAAGTAGTCCAACTTATGTTAGAGATATACTTAGAGTTACTGGATTTCATTTTCATCCTACATTTTTTTCAACAGGAACAACAACTTTTGGAAGTTATATGAGTGTTTATGGTGGAAGATATCTTTCTGAGAGCTTTTTCTCAAAACTCTATAGTCACATTGGTGGAGATTTGAATTTTAATAACTGGCCAGCAGGATCATATACCAATCTCATTACAGGTAAAGGTGAAGATAAAAGATATCTTGGTTTTGTTGGTGATCCAGATTTTAGAATAGACACTTCTGACCCAATTTCATTTGGTGGTGCAGCAGGAGGACCAGGATTTTTAGCTTATGGTAGAGGTGGCCAAGCCCAAACACTTGTTAATAATTATATTGTGTATGGTAATCGATTTGGCACAACAGGTGGGATTGATCCGGCCCAAGTCACAAAAAATGCTTTACCTGGAAATAATGGTGTTGTAAGAATTACGTATGAGCCCTCTGGTACACAACAAGCCTGTGTATGGATATCATAAAATGAAAAATTTGAAATTTTGCAATCCGGCCCAAAAATTTTTTCCTGCGCTTTTCAAATTCCAAATTGCGCATTTTACTCCTGAAGCGTAATAAATAAAAGATGGCAAACCTAACAAAGATATACTCCGACATCGACTTCACATTTACCAAAAAGCCGGTAGTTGGTGACGTTGCTCTTAGTTATGATGAATTAGCTGTTGTTCGTTCCATTCGCAACCTCTTATTAACTAAGCATTACGAAAGACCTTTCAATCCAGAAATTGGATCAAATATCGATGCAATACTATTTGAACCAATAACACCTGTAACTGCAACCAGTTTAGAAAAAGAGGTTGAATTGGTAATAAAGAATTATGAAAAGAGAGCTAAACTTAAAGAAATTACAATAGTTCCTTATCCTGATAAAAATTCCTATGATGTTACCATTAGCTTTTATATTGAAAATGCTACATTACCAACATCAGTAACATTACTTCTAGAAAGAAATAGATAAAATGGCTGGAAATAAATCCAATATTCAGATTACAGATTTAGATTTCAATACAATCAAAACAAATCTTAAAAAATATCTGCAATCTCAAGACACATTAAAAGATTACAACTATGAAGGTTCAGCTCTTTCTACTTTGTTAGATGTTCTTGCCTACAATACTCAATATAATGCTTATTATTTGAACATGGTTGCTAATGAAATGTTTTTAGATTCAGCATTACAGAGGTCATCAGTTGTTTCTCATGCAAAACTTTTAAACTATGTTCCTAAATCAGCATCAGCTCCTTCAGCCACGATTAATATCAGATTTAATCAGGTAACTGATTCGTCTTTAACAATACCCAAATTTACCACATTCATGTCTGAAGCTATTGATGGTGTGAATTACAAATTTGTAACTGTTAATTCAACCACAGAAAATACAAATACCTTTTCTAACTCGATAACATTTTCAAATCTAGTAATCAAACAAGGTGAGCCAATTACTTTAAATTATACTTATGATTCTGCTGCCAATCCATCAGCAATATTTGAATTACCAGATACAAACATCGACACATCATCTCTCACAGTATCGGTTCAACAAAGTGGTTCGAATACTGCTTTTGAAATTTACAATCTAGCAACCGACTACTTGAGCCTTGATTCAACTTCTGCTGTATATTTCTTACAAGAAGGTATCAATGGTTATTATCAAGTTTATTTTGGTGATGGTATTTTAGGTAAAGCAATCACTGATGGTAATATTGTAACTGTTTCATACATTGTAACAAGTGGCACCAGTTCAACAGGAGCCAACAATTTCGTATTGATGGATGCTGTTTCTGGATACTCAAACACAACAGTATTTCCTCTAACATCTGCAACTCAAGGTTCAGCCAGAGAAAGTATCGAATCAATTAAATACACCGCACCAAAATCATACTCAGCACAAGGTCGTGCAGTAACAAAAGAAGATTACATTTATTTGATTCAAAATAATGCTGGTATATTTCCAGTAGATGCTGTTAATGTGTGGGGTGGAGAAGAAAATGATCCTCCTGTTTACGGTACCATCTTTATTGCCATTAAACCAAAAGGTGGTTATACATTAACACAAACACAGAAAAATATTATTGAAGAAAGAATTATTAAACCAATATCGGTATTGACAATCAAACCAAAAATTATAGATGTCGACTATACTTATTTGAAAATTATATCAAATGTTTATTATAATCCAAAACTCACATCATTGTCGACGGCACAATTGAAAACACAGGTATTTAATGGCATACAATCATTTGCAACCAATACCTTGAATAAATTTAATTCAACGTTTCAATTGTCATCACTTATAACAACAGTTCAATCAGTAAATCAATCATTTATAACAAATGATGCTTCACTTGTTTTACAAAAACGATTTGCACCTAATCTATTCAATTCGACAACATATACATTTAAATTTGGTACAGCCTTAAAGAAAGATATTTTCTCAAAAAGTATTAGTATTACTCCTACCTTTCAAGTAATTGATGTAAAAAATAATAGCATCGTTAGAAATTCTGTATATTTGGAAGAAACTCCATCAGGAACAACATTCTTAGATTCTATTACGATTGTTAATCCTGGATTTGGTTATACATCGGCACCCATAGTTACAATTATTGGTGATGGTTCAGGTGCAACAGCAAAAGCAACTGTTGTAAATGGTCAAGTTAATAAAATTACAATAACTAATCCTGGTATAAACTACACTCAGGCCTTAATAGAAATTACATCGGCTGATGGTAATGGTGCTTTGTGTTCTGCTTTAGCTGTGTTAGCTGGTAATAAAGGAACACTAAGAACATATTATTTTAGTGATGGTGTTAAAACAATTTTAAATGCCAATGCTGGTACTGTAGATTATGAAAACGGAATAGTAGAACTGACAGATTTCAATCCTTCTCAGGTAAATAACCCATTAGGTATATTAACTCTACAGGCTATTCCAAATTCTACTATCATTTCTTCTGATAGAGATAAAATTATCACACTAGATAATACAGACCAGTCAGCAGTAGAAGTAAACATTATAGCAAAAAGCTAATAAATGATTTCTAATAATTATAAAACATCATTACAAATAGTCAAACAACTTCCTGAATTTATTCAGGATGAAGCGAGCTATCAAAATTTTGTTGCTTTTATAGAAGCATATTATCAATGGATGGAAGCGTCATATAGTGCTAATGCTTCCAACACTATGGTTACTTCAACCAATCAAGGTGTAACCCATGCATCTAAAAATTTATTAAACTATTCTGATGTAGACAATACACTAGATGAGTTTGTTGATTATTTTATTAATGATTTTCTACCTTATGTGCCAAAAGAAGCCTTAACTGATAAGAGAAAATTATTAAAAATATCAAAAGAGTTATACAACACCAAAGGCACAGAAAATTCTTACAAATTTTTATTCAGAGCCTTATATAATTCAAGTGCAGAGATATTCAATACATCTGATACCATTTTAAAAGCATCAGATGGTAAATGGGTTATTACGAAATCACTAAGAATAGATTCTTTAAATCCAAATTGGTTGTTAATTAACAATCTAAGAATTTTTGGTGAAACTACAAAATCATATGCAACAATCGACTATTCAAGTGTTACTGGTTCAAAAACTGAAGTCTTTATATCAAATATACAACGACTATTCAATTCTGGAGAATTTGTTCGTGTAGTCGATAACAATAATTTGGATGTTTATTTTTATAATAATAAAGTATACATTCAAAATCAAGGTGTATCCATACCAGAAAGTGCCACAACATTAAGAGGAAAAATTATTGGTGTCGTTTCATCAATAAGAATAAACTCTAAAGATCGTGGACAATTCTATGAAACTGGTGATCCAGTTATTGTTTTTGGTGGATTGAATACTGATGTACAAAATCCTGTTGGTGCAGAAGCTTTGGTTGGTCAAACCACTAAAGGTAGTATTGCAACTATTGTTGTTACAGATGGTTCAAATGGTTATCGATTGCCACCAAATTCTAGTATCGTTTTCACAGGTACAGCTGATGCATCGGCACGAGCAGAAATTAATTTATTAGATAATGAAAAGTTATCAAACGTTTCTTATATTGTAAATAATTCTATAGGTATTGCCAAGAATGTGGTGATTGGTAATTCAACATCAGCACAAACATATTCAATTTTTGCCAATCCTGGTGTAACTAATACTAATTCAAGATTAGTTGATGCTTTCACATTCACTTCTTTCACAGTTGGACCAATAGGTTCTGTGAAGATTACAAATCAAGGTGCTGGATATACTAAGACACCAAACGTAACAGCAATATCACTATACACAACAGATGTTGGTCAAAGTGACTTGAAAAATCTTGGCATTTTACAGCCAATTAAAATTGTAAATGGTGGAACTGGTTATGGAAATAATGATACGATTACAATTGTTGGTGGCACAGGAGAGGGAGCATTCGCAAACATCGTAGTCAATGCAACAGGAACAATCGTTAGTGTGCCTTATGTTTTTGCCAATAATAATACAAAAGTAACTTATCCTTTAGGTGGATGTGGATATGTTACTAGAGATTTACCAAAAGTTATAATAAATACACAATACGGAACAGATGCTGAATTGTCAATCACAGGAATTATGGGTGACGGAGCTATTTTATCACCTACGACAGACCGTATTGGACAAATATCAACAATCAACATTATAAATCCAGGTGAAGATTACATTTCTGCACCAAAAGTATATTTGAATGTTCAAGATTTGGCTCTAAGTAATGTATCGGGATCAAATTCAATTGTTCCTGGTGACATTATCTATCAAGGTAATACATACTTATCTTCAACTTATTCTGCTAATGTCTATTCTTTCACTCGAACATCTTTTGACGTTACAGGAAATACACAAAATGATATCTATAGGTTAAGAGTATATGACTATTCTGGAAATTTTACAGAAAGTGTAGATTTAAAAGTTGATCGAGAGGTTGGTAACACAACAACACAATTGAGTTTTACTCCTCAACCAGTATTAATCAATAAGGCAGGAGTTTCTTCTAGTTTTATTCAGTATGGTGATGGAAATGCCAAGGCAAATGCTTCATTTTTAAATGGCCTCATTGTTGGTCAAGGTGTATATCTAAACGAAGATGGTCAACCTTCTTCTCTCGGCCTCGTATTACAGAGTTTGAATTATAACAAGTATACTTACGTTCTGTCTGTAGAAAAAGCTCTAAAGTCATATAAAGATTTAATACTGAACTTATTACATCCGTCTGGTTCAAAGTTGATTGGCAGAAACTTAATAAGAACTTCCAATTCATTTAACCTTGGTACGGACACAGGACTTCAAAAAGGATATACATTAGAATATGTAGCTGGCGGAGCAGCTTATTTGACTTTGGAAGTTAATACATCTACCAATATCATCAGCACAAATGTTATTAAAGTCAACAATGTTATATCTGGTAACATTGGTAATACTATATTTGCTAATGATTATATAAAATTTGATGCCAGTAATAACGTGAAAGTATATTCTTTAATTACTGACGTTGATTATGTAAATAACAAACTGACAATTGATGACAATGTATTCCTAACTTTTGCAAATGTAGCTTTTGGGTATGCAAATGCGTCCTCAAACGTCATAAATATAACATCAGTTACAGGCCAATATGATGGTAATTTTGACAGAAAAACACCAGCAAATAATATCATTTACGTTGGAGACCAAGTTTCATTGAATGGTGGGCCATATTATAAGGTCACCAGAGTATTTGCCAACGGTAATATATCTGTGGCCAATAGTTCATTTGGACCATCAGGTAATTCTAGAATAACAGTAAACAAGAATGCTAATACGCAAGTTGCAATAATATATGGCCAAGTATTTGTATATGATTATCCATTATTGGCAACAGAAACCGGCGATAATATTATTACAGAACAAGGAACTTATCTAATCATAGGGTAAAAAATGGCAACAGTAAAAATATCACAACTTCCTATTATCACACATCTATCGGCTAATAATGCCAATACCATATTTGTTGCGGTAGATAAAACAACCAATACAACAGGACAGTTTTCTACGACTACTCTTGCTGGTGCTCTCTATGAAGATAATGTATTAAATGTCGGAACTTCTCAAGAAAATTTAAACCCAAATGTTGTTGCACAGTTTATTTCAAATACGGCACAATACTCTCAAATTTGGGTTCAAAATATTAATGAAAAAGGATCTGGTGATTTCGTAATTACTTCTGATAATGGTGATAATGCTAATAACTACATTGATTTGGGTATTCAAGGTTCAGCCATGGCGGCTTGTAACGACTTCAATTTGGCAAACAATGATGGTTATTTGTATGTTCAAGGTAAACCAGGTTCACCAAATGGAAATTTATGGATAGGTACAGGTCAAGCCAATACTGATGTTGTTGTATTTTTAGGTGGTACATTAAGAGCAAATGAGGCAGCACGTTTTAATAAAAATGGATTTGCTCTCAAATCAAAACCACTTACATTTGCTGATGCAACAACACAAAATACAGCAGCCGTTTCTGCAGCACATTCACAAGTCATATTCAATCAAGCCAATTCAGCATACAATTTTGCCATTGATTTGAACAATTATGTTGCAACCATTTACAATCAAGCCAACACACATGGTAATAACATAACTGTAATTCAAGGTGTTGATGTTAAACAAAATACAGAAATTACAGCAGCCAATGTTAAATCTCAGGCGGCTTTTAATTTAGCCAACACAAACTCTGGTAATATTACCATTATTCAAGGTGTAAATACCACTCAAAATACTAATATTACAACCGCCAATAATCATGCTTGGGCTGCATTCAACAAAGCAAACAATGCTTTAGCCAACACAACAGGCATTTTTGGTGGCACATTAACCATTACTGGTGATTTAAATTTTGATGGTACTGCTTCTATACAGGCAACTGATGACCTCTTTATTGGATCGGTTGCCGGTGTTCAAATACAAACTGATACAGATGGTGTTCAAAAACAATTCAATTTTGGAGAAGATGGAAGTTTATCTGTTCCTGTTAGTATCACAATAGCAAATACAGAATTTAATTCGGCACCAATGGCAAGTCCTGCCGTTTTTATGATTTCATCTAATTATGCTTTTGGAATTCAAGCAAATACACAAGATTTTTTATTTGGATTAGATGGAAGTTTTACTACACCAGGTGTAATACATGCAACAGGTGGGTTACATGTTAATAATTCCACTTTCTCAACAAGTGTTCCTTTAATTAGTATTACAGCCAGTGATGGTTTTGTTACAGTACCTCCATCAAATACAAATTACATGCTGCATGTTACAGGCAAAGCAAATTCTGTAACACGAATTGTTGCTGATTCCTTTGGTACAAATACGTATCCATTATACACAGGTAGGATGGGTCGTGGGTCAGCTGCCACACCTACAGCTGTAGCCAACAATGATGTTTTGTTACGTTTTGCTGGTAATGGTTATACTGGCACACAATTTCCAGCATCGAGCCCATCAAAGATTGATATGGTGGCTGCTGAGAATTTTAGTAATACGAACCGTGGCACCCGTATCGAATTCTGGAATACACCGACAGGTTCGAATACAATACAAAAGATTGCTTCGTTCAATGCTGATTCCGTTGAATTTACTGGTACAATTCAACCAAGTAAAGGGTTCATTTATGTACCAACAATTTATCAAGGTGCTCAAACAGCTATTACAATTAACTTCTCAACAACATCATTAATTAGAGCCACACTTACCGCAGATTTAACATTTACTCTTTCTAATTTTGTTTACGGTAAAGTTGTTGAGGTTTGGTTAACAAATACTGGCGGCACACAAAGAACAGTTACACATGGTTGTTCAGCACTAAATTCAACCATAAACTCTACAACGTTTACCATGCCAGCAACAAGTTCTGCTTACCTAAGATACTTTAGCATTGATGGTGATTTAGCAAATACTTTTGTTACTGTTCAACACGCTTAATAAATAAATCATGGCAAATTATACAGCAAACTCATCACAACTCATATACGGCAGTAAGATATATGAAGTGTTACAATATTACTATGCACCAGCATCAACAGCCAATTCTTTTAATTCTTTACAGAATGCTTTGTATGCTTTCATTGGACAGGTTGATCCTTGGCCAGATGAAGAATCTCCTCCTGTACCTGAACAGGATCAATATTCATTAAAACAAGTTTTTAAAAATATAATTGCAGCCAAAAAAGTAACATCTTCTGATATATCTCCAGTAATACCAAGAAGGGACTGGAAAACAGGTACAGTTTATGATGTTTATTCTGATACAGAAGATATGTTTACTGTTGATTCGAATGGTATCCTAACTAAGAATTTTTATATTCGTAATCGTTTTGACCAGGTGTTTAAGTGTTTATGGAACAATAATAACGGAGCATCGACAGTAGAACCAGAATTTTTGCCTGGAACATTCGATAAAACATTCTTGGTTAAAACAGCTGATGGTTACAAATGGAAATTTATGTATACCATCAACATTGGTCAGAAGCAAAAGTTTTTAGATGCAAACTGGATGCCTGTTCCTATTGGAGAACGAATTCCAAATCCAGTAGATACTTATGCAACTCATGGTGATATAGAAGTTATTAATGTGACGAATACTGGTCGTGGATACTTTTCTGGCGGAGTTAAAATCACAATCAATGGTGATGGCCAGAATGCCAACGGTACCGCCACAGTTAATTCGGCTGGATATATTACCGATATCGTTGTGGCAAATACTGGTCAAGGGTATACCTATGCTGAAACGGTAATAACAACGGAGATAGGTTATCCAACACCCAATGTAGTTGCTACTGCGATCAGTCCTGTTTCGCCAGTAGGAGGTCACGGATTCGATCCTATATCAGAGTTAGGATGTAGTCATGTTATGACGGCTCTAGATTTTAATGGTAGTGAAGGTGGTTTAATACCAACCGATATTACCTATAGACAATTAGGAATGATATTAGATCCATTTTCTAAGAGTAATTTGACTAAACGAATTCCATATGCCACAGAAACGGTATATGATGCCACTATTCATCTATTTGTTTCCTCTGGACTAGGTTCGTATAGTAGTGGTGAGGTGTTATATCAAGGACCATCTCTGGCTCGAGCAACCTTTAAAGCAAAAATTGTTAGTTTCAACCCAGCAACCAATATACTAAAGGTCATAAATACAACAGGAACACCATCTTTAAATGAAGTTCTTGTGCAAGAAAGTGTATCGACTGGACAAGCTATCATTAGAACCCTATTACAAGTAACAGAACCAGACTTTATCATATACTCCGGTTATATGACCTACATAGAAAATAGAACAGGAGTTGAGAGAAGTGGTGATGCTACTGAACAATTCCGTGTTGTGTTAAGATTTTAATGGAAAGAAAAAATGGCACTTAACTTTAACGTAGACCCATACTATGATGACTTTGATGTAACTAAAAACTACCATCGAATTCTTTTTAAACCAGGTTATTCTGTTCAAGCCCGTGAATTAACACAATCACAAACCATTCTGCAAAATCAAATCACAAGTTTTGCTGATGCCATTTTTGCACAAAATACTCCTGTTTCTGGTGGTAAAGTAACTATCAATCAGAATGTATATTTCTTAAAGTTAAACGCCACGACTCCTGCTGGAGTTACAACTTCTGCGGCCACATTTGACAATGGAATAATTAGAAATCAAAGCGGTTCAATCGTTGCAAAGGTTGTAGCCTATGCTGAAGCAACATCAACAGCCGCTGGAGTTGCCGGTGATTTACCCACATTGATGGTAACATACATCACTGGTAGTCAATTTGCTAGTGGTGATACAGTATACTTAAATGGTTCAAACTATGTTGCAACAATCATTACATCATCCATAGGTAACGAAGCAACAGGAAAAGGATCAGTAGCATCAATTTCAAAAGGTATTTTTTATGTTCGTGGAAACTTTGTAACTGTTTCTGAAGATACAATTATACTTTCAAAATATAGTGCAAACCCATCTTTAAGAGTAGGTTTAAATTCAACCGAAACAATCATTGATTCGAATGATGATACTACATTATTGGATCCTGCTTTAAACGCCACTAACTATCAAGCACCTGGTGCTGATCGTTATCAAATTACATTGGCACTTGAAACACGACCATTGACCTTAGGTGATGATGATAGTTTTATTGAATTAGTTCGTTTATCTGAAGGCACAGTTCAAAAACAAGTTAATGGAACTGTCTATTCAGTTATTGATGATTACTTTGCTAAAAGAACCAATGACACCAATGGTGATTTCATTGTCAATGATTATACATTAACACCAAAAGCAAATACAGTTAATTCAAGCAAATATGACCTTGGTATTTCTAAAGGCATTTCTTATGTTCGTGGTTATAGATTAGAAAATCAAAGTGAAGTAAAGTTAACCAACGACCGAGCAAGAGCACAAGATTCTGTTTCAAATAATCCTACATTTATTGATTATGGAAATTACTTTTTTGTAAACTCCGCTAACGGTGTATTTGATGTAACAACTTTGCCTTCTGTTGATTTTCATACAGTAGATAAATCAAGTATTGTTTTAACCAACGAAGCGTCATATAATTCAACCAAAGCAGCAACAGGATATATCAGAAATATGGTATATTCTAGCACATCTAATACAGCCAATGGTTCGGCTTACGTGTATAAAGCATACGTTTTTGGTTTACAAAATCAAACTCTGACTGCAAACGTTGCTAGCAACTCAGCGAATAATACTTATATAACATTACCAAATACAAATCAGTTTTCAAATGTGGCCAATGCTTACTATAATGTAACAGTAAGTATTGATAAAGGCACCTCTGCTGGAGATTTTCGTGTAATTACGAGTTACGATGCTGCAGCAAAAGTGGCCTATGTTGACCGTCCATTTACATTATCACCAACGACATCTTCACAGTTTACTTTGAGATTTGATGTAACAGATATAGAAACTATTGTCAAGGCAACATCTGGAACACCATACACAGTTACAGCTAATGCAACAATTGATACATCAAGCAAAGCAACTAATGATGTTCTTGCTGATACGGTACTTCAAAATCCAAATGCACCTGAATTATTGTTTAATTTAGGTAATGAGTATGTAAGTTATGCAAACAACACTTCTTATGTTACAACACAAGTGTTTAGAAACGTTGCATTTGGTATTTCTGGTGGAAATATTGTTGCAACATTAACTTTTGGTTCGGCACCAGTTTCCACACTGGCATTTTTAGGTTCTGGAACTTTATCGGCTGACGCTGTTTCCCAAAACTTTCAAATTATAGTTACAAATCCTGGTTCAAATGCAGGATTAAAAGTTGGTCAAGTCGTTCCTTGGAACATATTATCCAGGACTTGTGCTATCACTGGTGCAGGATCAACAGCAACGTTCACAACACCAACATCTGATTTAACTGCATTTACTGGAACAATTATTGCAAAGGCTTTTGTTAAAGCTGGTAATGATACCAGTTATATCATCAAAGCTAAAAACTTGGTAACAGGTAATACAACTGGTGTTAATCTTTCTGGCACCACGGTAAATAGTTACACATCTGTTGATACTAATAATGGTCAGGTTTATATTACTTGGCAAGGAATTGTTAATCCTGGATCACCACAAAAATTATACATTACTGATGTAAAACGAATTGTAAAGATCATTGATACTAAGGCTCAAGGAACATTCCCAACAAACGCCATGTTATCTGACCCTTCATATGATGTTACCAATCGATTTACTTTTGATAATGGTCAAAGAGATTCACACTATGATTTTGCCACAGTTACATTAGGCATAGGTCAACCAGCAATCAAAGGTAACTTACTTGTTGTATTAGATTACTATGCAACAACAGGTGGTGATGGATATTATTCTGTAATGTCATACTTGGCACCAATTTCTTCTTCACCTGAAAACTATGCACAGATACCATCATATACAAGTTCAACAGGTAATTTATATCAACTAAGAGATTGTTTAGATTTCAGACCATCATTAGTTAATGCTCAAACTAACTTCACAATCAGAGCAAGTTCTTCTGGCTCTGGTGCTTTAGGTGCTTATATTCCAGTCGACCTATCTGTATTTGAATCTGATTTTGGATATTATTTGGCTAGAAAAGATAAATTAATTTTAACCAAAGACCGTTCTTTTGAGATCATTCAAGGTACACCATCTTCTAATCCAATTTCTCCTAATGAACCTGATGGTGCATTGGTGATTGCAAATTTGACACATGATCCATATACAGCATACATTCCAGGTGAAGCAACAGGCAAATTACCTAACCTTTCGATTGAAAGAGTTAAACATAAACGTTGGTTGATGCGAGATATTTCTGATTTAGAAAGTCGTGTTAACAACATTGAATACTATACAGCATTGAATGTATTAGAAAAAGGTGCAGCATCATTACAAATTCCTGATAGTAACGGATTGAATCGTTTCAAAAATGGAATTTTAGTTGATGATTTTTCTAGTTATGCATCTTCTGATACTTCTAATCTTGACTATTTGGTTACTGTTAATCGTAGAACCAAACAGATGACTGCATCACAAGTAGTCAAAAATTTCCCATTGCAATCAATTTCTTTGATATACAATATGGGACAATTAGATTCTACAAGTGCAAACAATCTAGGATATAATATTTCAACTTCTGGTAAATCTAATTTCTTCACCCTATCATATACAACAGCAAATGTAATTACTCAACAAATTGCTTCTCGTACCGTTAATTTAAATCCGTTTGCTGTTACATTAAATTCTGGTGTAATGGATTTAACTCCTCCAATGGACAATTGGGTTGACACAGAGAAAGCTCCAGACTTATTGATTGTTGATCCCAATTTACAAGTCTATAGAGCAAGTGATCAAGTAAACGTATTACAGGTGGGTGATTGGAAAACTACAGTTTCAACCACAACAGATAATGTTATTGCTTCTGGTAGAAACTGGCGTGTAAATCAAGTTACAACTTACACAGAACAACAACAAAAAACTGTATTAGGTAAATACGATAAATTAAATTCTAGTTATCTTGAAACTGCGGGCTACATTACTGACGTTAGTATTCTGCCATACATTCGTAAACAGTTCTTACAATTCAATACATATGGTATGTTGGTTAATACCGATGTTCATGCCTACTTTGATGGCATATTGGTTGATAAGTATGTTCGTAGACCAAACATATTAGAATTGATTAACGTCACTGGATCGTTTGTTGATGGTGATATTATTGGTGTATATGCTGGAGGCAATTTTACTCCTTATGCAAAAGTAATTTCCTACTATGCTTATCCAGGAACTACTGATGTTCGTTTATATGTTATTGGTTTAGAGGGAATGACATTTACAGCTGGTGTAACATTACAAAACTCTAAATTTAATAGTTCGGGTCAGTATCAATCAACAACAGCCAGTGGTAAAATATCTTCATACACCAGCATATCCGGAATACTGAGAAGTGCAAACTCAACAACATCTATTCAGTTGTCTGCATCATCAGCAACTACCGATATTTACACCGGTAACACAGTCTACATCATCAACGGAACTGGTGCAGGCCAGTCAGCAGTAATTAGTGCCTTTAATACAACAACTAAGACTGCAACACTATCAAGTGCAATCACAACTACAGCAGGAGATATTTACTCGATTGGTAAATTAACAACAAATGAAGTTGGTATGTTGTCAGGCATCTTTGCAATACCTGGTGCTACTTTCCATACAGGTCAAAGAGCATTCAGAATTGATAATAGAATTGCTGGCAATTTAGATTCAGCTACAACATTCTCAGAAGCCACATTCTATGCTTCTGGTTTACAGACAACTAAACAAGGTGTAAACTACGCTTCTTCTATCGATTCAGCTAAGAATACATTTACACAAACATCAACCAAGACAAACCAAACAAGTTATAACTATACAACAGTTTGGGATCCTGTAGCACAAACATTCATTATTGATAAAGATAACTATCCAAATGGATGCTTTATTGATTCTGTGAAGTTTTTCTTTGCTACCAAACCTTCTACAGGATTTGCACCAGTAACTTTATCGATTGTAGGTACAGTTAATGGATATCCTAGTGGAGAAACATTAGATCATTCTCAGGTAACATTAACATCTGAACATATCAAGACATCTAATAATCCACATTACTTAGATTCTAATACATATACTGTATTCAAGTTCCCAACACCAGTTTATTTGGAACCAAACAAATTGTATGCATTCATTTTGAAATGTCCTACATCCAATGAGTATACAATTTATACAGCACAGAATGGTGATACGGCTATTTCTTCTTCCGTTAAAAACTTACCAACAGATCCAACACCATCAACTATTACCAAAATTAGTTCAGCTCCATATGTTGGTTCTTTATTCTTGTCACAAAATTCACAAACATGGACAGCAGATCAAAATGAATCAATGATGTTTGTGGTTGAACGTTGTAAGTTTAATGTTGGTACACAACCACAGATACAGTTTGTTGTACCTAAGAAACTACCATATAGAAAGTTTGTTGGTCAAGAGATTGACTATTACTTGAATGCAAACACAATCTCAAATCTAGGTACTTCATTTGCAAATACAGATATCTCTGTTGATGCTTTTAACGTATCAACAACTGATTTTATACCTGGTACAACCGCTCTAAGTTACCAATATTCTTCAACAGTAAAATCATCCTACACGGGTGCACCTGCAGCAAGTGTAACACCAGGAAAATTTGGTACACCAACCTATGATGACATTTATTTGAATGATGGATTGGGTCAACGTGTATTGGATGCAAATTCGAATACCTCGTTCTCACTATTTGCAACAATGAGTTCTGTAAACGATGCAGTTTCTCCTGTAATTTCAGATGATGGTTTAAGTGTGTATAGTATTACATGGAATATTAACAATCTTGGATTGTCCAATAATGTTATAACAGTTGCTTCAGGTGGAACAGGATACAATGCACAAACTGTTTCTGTAACTGTAAATTCAACCGATGGCTATGGAACAGGTGCTACGGCTGTAGCCAATGTAGTTGGTGGAGTTATTGATAATGTTTACATTACAAATTCTGGTTCTGGTTACTTGACAACACCTACAATCACAGTTACAGATAATGCCACACGTTCAGGAAATTCAAATGCTTCTATTATTGTAGCAGGAGAAACATCTAAGTCTGGTGGTAATGCCTTAGCAAAATACTTTACCAAGAAAGTTGTTTTGAATCAAGGCTTTGATTCTGGTGATTTAAGAGTTTACTTCACCGCTTATCGTCCTGTGAATACAAACATCTATGTTTACTATAAGATACTTTCGAGAAACGATACACAGAAATTCGAAGATGGAAATTGGCAATTAATGACATTGATCAATAATAGTGATTCATTATATTCTCAAACAAGAGATAATACGTATGAATTTGTTGCTGCTCCAGGAACATTAAGTAAACCACAAAACTATGTTTCTTATACAAGTGGCGTAACAAACCAGACGTATAATAATTTTAGCCAATTTGCCATTAAGATTGTTTTAGCAACATCAGATAACACCTTTGTTCCGTATCTATCGGACATTCGTGCTATCGCTCTACCATCGGCGGTCTAATATGTTAGTTAAAGTTCCTGGTACGACCTTTATAAGAGATACCAAAACAATGGCATTAATCAATGTTGATAATGCTGGTTTGGAAGAATATAACTTTAAAAAACAACTGATGGGCAACCAAAAAGAAGAAATAAATAAAATTAAAAATGAAATTAACGAAGTGAAAGATGATATCAAAGTCATCAAAGAAATGTTACTTCAGTTATCATCCAGGAAATAATAATGGCTAATACCGTATCCGTTTTAAACTTCACAAATACCTTTGGTGATTTACTCACCCAAGAGAATATTATGGCCAAGGAATTAAACAATCTTGGCGCTAATAATTATACTAAAGATAGTGGAACACTCTACCTAAACGGTATTGGTACTGGTTTATCTGTAACAAACACAGCATCTCTTGGTGCAGGAATAATTTCAACAACTTTGGCCGTTGGTGGTGACGCAACATTACTTGCAAACGTTTATTTGGATGCTCCTGGATTCACGTTACAAGTTGCAAACAATGCAATCATACACAGACAAATAGTTACTGATAATATTACAGCAAATACACTAGTAAGAACATCAACACTTAATGTTACCGGCACAGCATTTGTTAATAATTTAACATCAAACAATGTTGTTTTAACTTCTACATTAAACACAACTGGCTCCGCTTTCGTTAATAATCTAAGAGCAAATAATGCCGTAACGGCTCCTGTTATTAATGCAACAACAAGAGGTTATTTTCAAGACATCACTGCTAATAACCAGATAACAACCACATATTTGAATTTGACATCCAACGTCACATCTGATTTAAATGTAACAACAGATGTTCGAGGCAGAGATTTCTTTGGTCGAGTTGGAAACTTTGATAGTTTTGTAGCTGGTAGTTTAACTGTATCTGGAAACTTTGTAGTTAGTTCACCAACTGTATATTCCTCCAACACCTTTATATTAAATGCTGGAGGTGGAGCAGGTCAAACGAGCACATTAGGTGTTGATCGTGGTGTTAGTGGTGCAAATGCTTCTTTCCGTTGGAATGAATCTCTTAAATATTGGGAAACGTTAGATGTTCAGAATGGTCAACACTTCAGACTGTTAACCAATATGCATCTGAGTGATAATACAAATTTAAATAGTTCTTCAAATGTGGCCACATCAGCAGCAATTAATAATTTACAATTACAGTTACAAGCCAACACAAATACATTTACAGAAAACGTAAACACATTAACAACTAATCTTGCAGCTGTAAGTAATTATTCCAATACATCTTTTGCTCGTGCAAACACTTCTGCAAATGTATTTACAGGCACAACAGGTTCTTCTGCTGTAGCCACTAACGGAAGAATGTCATTTAGCAGTAATAATGGCGTTGTTATTTCAGCCACAGGAAATACAGTATTTGTTAATACACCACAAGATTTAGGTACACTCTCTAATCCAACATTCAATAGTATCTATAGTTTAGGCAACCCACTCTCAATCGACAATGGTGGTATTGGTGCATCTGATAAAGTTCAAGGTTTAATTAACTTACTACCTTCTACTGTAGGTGTGGCCAACGGATCAGTATTAGCGGCTAATGCAAACACCATATATTGGACAACTCGTGGTCCTTTCTTTGCTAACAATATAACATTTACGGCACCATTTGGTGGTATTATTGCTAGTCAAAATACAATTCAATTAGCGATACAAGATTTAGAAACAAGAAAAGCCACGATTGCTAGCCCAACATTCACAGGTGTGCCAGCTGCTCCTACAGCAGCCAATGGTACAAACTCAACACAAATCGCTACAACAGCATTCGTAAACACAGCAATTGGTTTAGCTTTGGGTGGAACTGGTGGTGGTACCGCTAGCATTAATATCACAGGAAATGCCAACACAGTTACCAATGGTGTATACACGACTGGTTCGTATGCCAATCCTTCTTTCATCACATCTCTGGCTGGTTCAAAAATTACCGGTGCTATTTCAGGAACGGCTGGAGGTATAACTGGTTTAACCATAGATCAAAGTCTTGGTATAGGAAGCAATGTTCGATTCTTCTCTGTCGGTGTTGGTACCAACCCAGCCAATACTGCTGGTGACCTCCGTGCAATTGGTAATATTACTGCCTATTTCTCAGATGATCGATTGAAAACTCGATTGGGTCATATAGAAAATGCTCTCGATAAACTTAATACATTAACTGGTTTCTATCATGAAGCCAATGAAACTGCTCAGCAATTAGGATATAAACCTGTTAGAGAAGTAGGTCTTTCGGCTCAAGATGTTCAAAAAGTTATGCCTGAAGTTGTGGCGCCAGCACCTATTGATGAACAGTATTTAACGATTCGATATGAAAGGTTGGTACCTTTATTGGTTGAAGCAATAAAAGAACTAAAAGCTGAAGTGGATTTACTCAAATCCAAACAAGAGTAAAACTAAATACCATATAGGATAGAGAATGCCAGCAGGTTATCAGGACTTATTTTTAGAACAAGGTACAACCTTCACCACGACCATCACTTTAGATGATATAGATGGTGTGGCCTATGACCTAACTGGTGTTACAGCAAAAGGACAAATAAGAAGGTCTTACTACTCAGCCAATGCAACGGCAACATTTGTAGTGACTATTCCTACACCAACTGAAGGTGGTATTATTTTAAATCTAGCTGCAAACACAACAGCCAATATTGCTGCAGGTAGATACGTATATGATGTGGCAATTAAAGATGCCGCTAACACGATTACTAGAGTATTGGAAGGTACTGTTAGCGTTCTTCCACAAGTAACTAGGTTTTAGACATGCCAGGACAAACTATAGGCACAGTCAATGTGCAAGTTAATACTCAAAAAACCAATTCAGTTAGGTCAATTACTTATGGTGGTAGAACATTAAAAAGTGCTACTGACCTGTCAATAACTGGTGCAGCTGATGGTGACGTTATGGTTTATCAAGCAAATACAAACACATTTAAGTTGGCTCCCGTTTCTGGAGCTGCAGCAAGTTTAGATGCCGGAGAGTTCTGATGGCCAATACGACCATACAGATACTCCGTTCATATGCAAATACACGGCCATCTACTTTAGATGATGGTGAATTAGCATACTCTTTTGTATCCAATACGTTTTTTATTGGTGACAGAAACGGTCAAATTATTACAATTGGTGGTTTGACCACAACGGAAAGTGTAGCAAATACAGTAGTTCTTAGAGATCAAAATGGTAACATTAATGTAGCCACAGTAGACGGTGGAAATTTCTAAATAGTAGTAGTGGATAATTTAGCCTAATAATAAGGAAAAAGAAATGGCAAATACAAATATTTTAATTAAACGCTCATCGAGCACAAGTAAGCCAAGTTCGCTGGCAGCCGGTGAATTAGCGTATTCGTATCTATCAAACACATTATTCTTAGGCACAGCCGCTGGTAATGGTGTTATCAACGTTGGTGGTATATTATATACACAAACTATTGATAATGCTACTAGTGCTGCCACAGGCGGAACCCTAGTTAAACGAGATCCTACGGGTAATGCTTCGTTCAATTACATTTTTGCCAATATTGTTGGTACAATTGCTGGTACAGCAGAACAAGCCAATAAATTAACCAATCCTAGAAACTTTGAAATTTCAGGTGGTGATATTACATCGGCCGCCGTTGGATTTGATGGTACAGCTGGTGTTGTTTTAAGTGCTAGTCTGAACTCTATTCCCGGTCTAAGTGGTGGAACTTACGGTTCTTCTACTGCCATTCCAGTTGTAACTGTTGCTGCTAACGGTCGTGTTACAGCCATTTCAACACAGTCGATTTCCACTTCATTTGGTATCGCTGGTGATTCCGGTACAACAGCTATTGATGGTGGCGAAACACTATATGTAGTTGGTGGTGCTGGTATTACTTCAGCCATCACAGCTAACACCATCACGTTAGATGTTGATACAACTGTTGTTCGTTCTAATACAGCAATCACAAGTCAAACAATTGATGGTTCTGTAACAATTGCTGGTAACTTAATCGTTCAAGGTACACAAACTGTAACCAATACAAATACCTTAAACGTTGCTGACCCATTAATCATCTTAGCGGCAAACAATACAGCTGATTCTGTTGATATCGGTTTTGCTGCACATTACACGGACGGTTCTAGTGTTGCAAGACATACTGGTATATTCCGTGATGCAGGCACAAAAGAATATTACGTATTTGATGGATATACACCAGAATTAACTGGTAATAGTATTGACGTAGCCAACGCAAGCTTTAATACAGCAAACATTAATGTTGGTTATGTTAAATCCGCTGGCATTATTAATAACGGATACAACTTAAATACACACATTCAAGGTCTTTATAACCTTGCCAATACAACATCAACAACAGCAAGTAATGCAAATGCTAACACCATCTACACACAAGGCGTAGATGCAACACAAAATACTAATATTACTCATGCTGACACCAAGGCACAAGCTGCTTTTGATAAGGCGAACGGATCCGTCCAAGCCTCATCAAGCTTTACTTTTGGCCAAATGGTTGTTGCTGATGGAAACAGTTCATTAAAGAGCCTTGCAAATGCTTCTTATTCATTAACTGGCTCTTTATCTGCTTCTAAGACTATTACATCACTCACAGTTGATGCTTATGGTCGTGTAACTGCTGCTACTGGTGCTGACATTGCAATTGATGCTTCGCAGATTACTGCTGGTACATTAGGTGTAACTCGTGGTGGTACAGGAGCTTCAACGTTTACTTCTGGCCAAATGGTCGTTGGAAATGGAACAGGTGCTTTACAAACTGTTGCTAACGTATCGACAATTTCTGTTAGTGTTACTTCTGCAAATACAGTTGGTTCAATTGCTACCGATGCCTATGGCCGTGTAACAACATTTACACAACAAGCAATTTCTGGTTTAACTGTTGGCCAAGGCGGTACAGGTCGTTCAACATTTACCACTAACGGTATCATATATGGTAATTCTACTGATGGTCTACTCGTAACTGCTGCCGCAGGTACTGCTGATCAAACATGGACTAACCAAATTCTCACCGTTACAAATGCTGGTGTTCCAGTTTGGTCTACTGCTTTAGATGGTGGTACATTCTAAAGTAGTTTTGTAATCTATATTATTTTTTATGTGGCCACCTTCGGGTGGCCCTACAATTTAGGAGTTTGAAATGGGAAATGAAAAGTTTGTTAATTATTATATTGAAAATTTAATCGCCACAATGAATGATTGTTTGCTTAGGAACATATCATTACAAACAAACGAAAGAATTAGTAAAGAAACAACTGAGGATCAAGTTAAAGCAATTGGTGAATTAAAAAATACTATTGATTCTTTGCAAAAAGAAAATCAATCTTTAAAAGATAGTAAACAGGTTTCTGATCAAGAAAAATACCAAAACCTGGAAAATAGTATTAAAGAACATTTAGATACCATTAAAAATCTAAATGAACGAATTGCTGAAGCGGACAAACTTAAAAATGAATATGAAAATGTAAAACATCAGGTTCAACACGTTGATACGTTTAGAAATGAACTATCAAAAACTCGTGAAGAATTTGAAAGAAGTAAAAGAGATTATGAAAATCAAATTAATGATTTGAAAAATGGTTACGAAAAAACCATTAAAGAATTGAGTGATAAAATTGACTATTTACAATTAACTCCTGCCAAAAGAAAAAAGTTAGATGATGAGAAAGTGAGTGTGACACCAATAGAGAATACTCTTGAAGTATTTACTAAATCCGATATAACAAAGGATGGCGGAAGTTTTTAGGGTAAATGGCAAATACAACATTACAGTTAAAGAAATCAGGACAGTCAGGTAACGTACCATCTTCACTATCTTATGGTGAGTTGGCGTTAAACTATGCCGATGGTAGACTGTTTTATCGCCATGCAAATGGTTCTATTGCTAGTATTTCTACTGGCTCATCAACACAATCGTTTGCCACAATCAATGCTAATTCATCTTTAATATTAGCAACTTCTCCCTCAGATACACTATCCATTGTTCCTGGTAATAATATTACCATAACAACAGACACATTTAATAAAACAATTGTTATTAATTCTACTGCCGCAGGCGTAGGAGATTCGATTGATAATTATGCTAGAACCAAAGCCAACTCGGCCAATGTTCTAGCACAAGCCGCTTTTGATAGAGCCAATACTGGAACGGGAACTTATACAATAACTGGCGCACAATATGTTGATCATGGTTGGATACCTCAAACACCAGGTCCAATATTATTCGATTACGGAACACTATAAATAACACTATATAATTTGGAAAAAATATGGCAGCTAATAATTCTACTATAGTTCAAATTCGTAGAGGTACTACGGCACAGACAGCATCATTTACTGGTGCTCTGGCCGAACTCACGGTAGATACAGATCAAAAAACAGTTGTTGTTCATGATGGCGTAACAGCCGGTGGTACAGCACTTTCAACTAAAGCTTTTACTCAAGCAGCCTTTGACGCTGCCAATACAGCAGCTGGTACTGTTGGACAATTAGCTTACACACATGCCAATGCCGCCTTTGATAAAGCAAACTCTGTTGCACTTGGTGCAGTTTCAAATGTAGCATTAACATATTCTAATACTGCTTCCGGTGCTATACCAGCAACCAATACATTAAAACCAGGTGAACCATCAATCAATTTAAATGATGGTAGAATGTTCATTCAGTTGAACAACGGACAAATTGTTGATATTTCTTCTACACCAACAGGTAATACATGGCATGTGGCAATGAATGGTAATGATAACTTTAAAGGTGACACACCTAGTTCAGCAAAAAGAACCATTCGTGCTGCTGTTGCTGCAGCAAATCCTGGTGATTCTGTTATAGTTCATTCAGGAACATATACAGAGATTACACCAATTATTATTCCACAAAATGTTCAAGTGCAAGGTTCTGGTGAAAGAACTTGTATCATTAAACCACAAACCAGTTCAAACAATGTTTTCTATGTAAATAATAATAGTTACATAACAGGATTTAAATTTATTGATTATACTGGTGCTGCTGTTTCTTTCCCACCTTCAACACTAGAAACAGGTACAGCACAAGCAGGCGGTACAAATACAATCACATTAAATTCTGGTGCCTCAACATATACTGATTATTATAAGAGTATGAGAGTAACCATCACTAGTGGTACAGGTTCAGGTCAATCAGCCAATGTAACATCATACAATGGCACAACAAAAGTGGCCACAGTAGATGCAAGCTGGTCAACACAACCAAACAATACTTCCGTTTACTCTATAGGCATACCACTCAGAACATCACCAGCATCTTCTTCTTCTCGTTATACGACATATATCACAGGCAGTCCATACATCTACAATAGTTCTTCTATAACAACAACAGGAACAGGCATTAAGATTGATGGGGATTTGGTGACAGGCAACAAGAGTATGATCTCTGCACAGTTTACCCAAGTTAATTCTGGTGGTACTGGCGTTCATATTTTAAATGATGGATATGCTCAGTTAGTTTCTATCTATGGTATCTTCTGTGATACAGCATTCTTAGCCGAAAGTGGTGGTAGTGCTTCGATGGGTAACTGTACCGTAAACTTTGGTAATAAAGGTCTAGTTGCCAACGGTAAAGGTAAATTAGCGATGACTGCAACAGTTGATGTAACAAGTGATGAAGCTGGTTTCACCATGAATCTAAATAGTGTTACAGCAAACAGTTCATTAGGTATTACAGCAACGATTCCATATGCAGGATTAATTATGAAAATAGATGGTGATGCAGCTGAGAATTATTACTCTGTTGTTGAAGCCACAACTTTGAGTGGCGGTGTAACAACTGTAACATTCCAAAACTCAATTGCAAATTCGTGGCCAAATGGAACAACGGTAAAATTCTATCAACAAAGCCAGTTGAGAGCTTCTGGTCAAACATTTGAATATGTCGGTGCCGGAACATCAATCAATGCTTTGCCAAGGTTAGGTGGTATTGCTAACTCGACTGCACAAATTATTGGTATAGGTGAAGGTGCTGTGTTTGCTACTTCAACAGACCAAAGTGGTAATTTTGTTGTATCTGATTTAACAATTAATCAATCAACATCAACAATTTCAGGAAGAACTTTCTCGAAAAGCCTTTTTGCTGAAATGACTCCTTACATACTCGCTCTAGAAGGTTAATAAAATGGCAACACAAATTCCATTAAATACATTTAAAACAACAACGGCTAATGTTACTACAACAACCACAAACGTATACACCACACCTGCTGGCGTAACAACTGTTGTATTGTTAACACAGGTTTCAAACATTGATGACACCAATTCTGTAACTATTTCTGCTAGTCATGTTCGTGGTGGTAATTCCACATCAATTATTAAAAATGTAACAATACCAATTAATGATGCCGTTAATTTGTTATCGGGTAAATTAATATTACAAACTGGTGATTCTTTTACAATTAGTGCAAATGCAAATAATAGAGCACAATTAGTATTATCTTATCTTGAAACTGCTAACGCTTAATAACAAATATGTCAATCAAAAATCAATTAATTAGCGGTCGTGTACCAGTTACTACTGCAGCAAATGTTACAGCTGACCGATATCAATACTTAGACCTAAGTTCTGCTGAACCGAATTTAGGTACAGCTAATGTTGGTGATGTATTGACTTATAACAGTTCGTATCCAGGTGGCCGTAAATGGATACCACAAGGAGATATTCGTGGTTCAATAGGTGAATCGGCATACGTTGAGGCAAACACCGCTTCAGCAAATACGTTATATCTTTCTGGTGTTGATCTTGCACAAAACAATAGACTTACTGCCGTAGAAACTAATGCTCAGGCAGCCTTTAATGCTGCCAATACAAAGTTGTCAACTTCAGGTGGTACAATTACTGGATCATTAAATGTATCACAAGATTTAGCCGTTACAGGAAACTTGACTGTATTAGGCACATCCACAACAATTAATACAACTTCTTTTACTGTTACTGATTCTTTAATACAATTAGGTGTTGGAAACTACACATCAGATTTATTAGACATTGGTATTAGTGCACATTATAATGATGGTACCAATGCACATACAGGATTCATAAGAGATCCTGGAACAAAAGAATGGTATGTTTTTAAAGGTTACACTCCAGAACTTACCGCAAATAATAATATCAATATTAACCATGCTTCATTTACTAAGGCTAATGTTAATGCGGATTATTTTAAAGGCAACGTAGCGTTTCCTGATGGTACTACACAAACAACCGCAGCAACAAATATAGATTCGTTTGCTAGAAACACAGCAAACACTGCATCTTCAAATACTGTTTATACTCAAGGCGTTGACGCTACTCAGAATAGTAACATCACCATAGCAACCAATGCAGCTACGGCAGCTTTTGCTCAAGCCAATGCTACAGCAGGTGGTTTAACAACTGCTAATGCCAGAATTACAATTGCAGAAGGTGTTGATGCCACTCAGAATACCAGATTAACGATTGCTGAAGGTGTGGATGTTGGTCAAAATACTCGTATGTCTATTATTGAAGGTGTTGACCTTTGGCAAAATACACAGATTACAAGTATTAATTCTTTAGCACAAGGTGCATTCAACAGAGCAAACTCTGGTGCTCGAGCAACAACAAGTAACACAGCTCCAACAAGCAATACTGTTGGTGATTTATGGTTAAGTTTAACAGATGAAACATTGTATATGTATTCATATGATGGTGTGAGCAACAATTGGATCGATATATCAGGACCAATATTAATATCAACTAATATTGTTGTTCAATACACCATCACATCTAATGTAAGTTAAGGATTAAAAATGCCATTAAATGAAGGTCAAACAGTCCAATATACAGTAACTACAACTAATACAGCTGATGGTACTGTATTATATTGGAAAACCACAGGTAATACTACTAACTCTGATATTGTAGGTGGTAATACTGGATCAATTACAATTACAAACAATCGTGCAACATTTAATGTTACTGTTTTTTCTGACGAAAGCCTTGATGGAACAAAAACATTAGGTATTTCCATATCTACAGGTTCAATAAATGGACCAACTGTAGTATCAACAACCAATCTAATTACAGTTAATGATACTTCAAATTCTCCAGCAGTATATTTGTATGCATGGGGTTCAAATTCAGATTATCCTAGTCATGGCCAATTAGGACTCAATGATAGAGTTAGTAGATCCAGTCCAGTACAAGTAGGATCGGATGCCACATGGAGTAAAATATCCGCAAATCAATGGAGCAGCATGGGACTCAAAACCAATGGTACACTATGGACTTGGGGTTATAATGGTTATGGTGAATTAGGACAAAATGATATGGTTAGTAGATCCTCTCCAGTTCAAGTGGGATCAGGAACAGATTGGTCTGAGATATGCCAAGGTAGAAGATATAGCATGGCTATTAAAACCAATGGTACTTTGTGGTTATGGGGTAATGGTGCGTATGGTGTTTCAGGAAACAATAATGCAATCACTAGCTCCAGTCCAACTCAGGTGGGAACGTCAACTAATTGGAGTAAATTGAGTGAACAACATTGTAGTATTTTTTGGCACGCAATTAAAACGGATGGTACACTATGGGCTTGTGGCCGAGAAATTTTTGGTACATTAGGTAATGGCGCTGGAGCATTTTCCAATCTCGATAAATCTAGTCCAGTTCAAATAGGTTCTTCAACAAATTGGAACAAAGTTTTTGGTAATGATATCGGATTTCACGCTAGCGCAATTAAAACGGATGGCACACTATGGGTGTGGGGTACCAATCGAGCTTCTGTTGGATTAAATGGTGCCGGTGGTAACTATATTTTATCTCCAACACAAGTGGGAGCACTTACAACATGGAGCAAAGTTGCTAATGGTTATCTACACTCAATTATGGTTAGAACAGATGGACGTATATTTTCGACCGGTGCGGATGGTAATGGCCAATTAGGACTCAATAACTCAACCTATAAATCCAGTCCAACACAAATAGGTTCAGACACAACTTGGAGTGATGTTGGTGCTCATATTGGCCAATCTTCAGCAATTAAAACAGATGGCACACTATGGTTGTGGGGAATCAATGAATATGGATCATTAGGACAAAATGATAGAGTTAATAGATCCAGTCCAGTACAAGTAGGAACAGCAACCAATTGGTTGAAAGTGGTGAGCGGACCTGCTCATATTTTAGCACTCAAGTCCTCGTAACAGAATAAATATAGAATAAATTTAGGAACATTACATGCCCTTCCCATTATCACCAGCAAATAACCAAACTGCCCTTGTAAACGGCATTGTTTATCAATGGAATAATGTGCTTGGAGTTTGGAAAAGAAATGGTTCAATTAACTCTGCAACAATTGGTCAATTACTTTTAACTTCTGCACAACAATCAACAACCAATGGTTCAGGAACTTTAATCGTTTCTGGTGGTGCCGGTATCACAGGTAACGTTTATACTGGTGGAATTTTTATTACTGGTTCTGCCAACGGTATTACATTTCCTGATGGTACAGTTCAAACAACTGCTGGTGTTGCTGTTGATGCGTTTGCAAGAAGCACGGCAAACTCTGCTTCATCAAACACAGTAGTTCTTCAAGGTGTAGATGATACTCAAAACACCAATATTACTATAGCCAACAATGCCGCACAGGCTGCCTTTGCTCAAGCGAATGCAACTGCTGGTGGTCTGACAAGTGCTAATACAAGATTGACGATAGCAGAAGGTGTTGATGTAGGTCAAAATACTCGTATGTCAATCATTGAAGGTGTAGATGTAGGCCAAAACACCCGCATGACAATTATAGAAGGTGTTGATGTTACCCAAAACACCAATATTACCATAGCAACCAATGCAGCTACGGCAGCCTTTGCTCAAGCAAATGCGACTGCTGGCGGCTTGACATCAGCAAACACCAGATTAACGATTGCTGAAGGTGTGGATGTAGGCCAAAACACCCGCATGACAATTATTGAAGGTGTAGACCTTTGGCAAAATACACAAATTACTGCGGCAGACACCAAAGCACAAGCTGCTTTTAATGCAGCCAATACAGCGAGTGGTGCTGATACATTTGCTCGACAAACAGCCAATGCGGCCTTCACTCAAGCTAATACAGCAACAAACAATATTACGATTATTCAAGGTGTGGATACGGCACAAAATACTCGTATGTCAATCATCGAGGGTGTTGATGCGGCACAAAACACCAGATTAACAAATGCTGAAGCAGTCGATGCAACACAGAATACTAATATTACAATTTCAACCAATGCAGCTACAGCAGCCTTTGCTCAAGCAAATGCTACAGCAGGCGGATTGACAACTGCTAATGCCAGAATTACAGTTGCTGAAGGTGTTGACCTTACACAAAACACCAACATTACTGCAGCAGATACTAAAGCACAAGCTGCTTTTAATTTAGCAAATACAGCAATCACCACATCTGGTGGTTCAATTACTGGATCACTCAACGTATCACAGAATTTAGCCGTTACAGGAAATTTAACTGTATTAGGTACATCAACAACAATTAATACATCTTCATTCACAGTCAATGATTCTCTGATACAATTAGGAGTAGGAAATTATACATCTGATCTATTGGATATTGGTGTAGTAGGACATTACAATGATGGTACCAATGCACATACAGGATTTATTCGTGATGTAGGAACAAAAGAATGGTATGTTTTTAAAGGTTATACACAAGAAGTAGTTGCAAACAATAACATCAACATCAATCATGCTTCATTTGCCAAAGCAAACGTCAATGCAGATTACTTTAAAGGTAACGTAGCATTTCCGGATGGCACAGTTCAAGCAACAGCCGTAAATTTAAGAATGACTGGAGGCACAACTGCACCAGCCAATCCAACAGTTGGTGATTTATGGTATGATACTGATATCGATGTGTTACTCCGATACACAAATGACGGCACAGCAAACAATTGGGTTGATATTACTGGACCAACAATTGGTAGATCATCATACATACGACCAACGTATCTAATATCAGCTAACGTAGCATAAGGATTAAAAATGCCATTAAATGAAGGTCAAACAGTTCAATATACAGTAATCACAACCAGAGTGGCTGATGGCACGGTGTTGTATTGGAAAACCACAGGCAATACAACCAATTCAGATATCGTTGGTGGCAATACTGGATCGATTACAATTACAAATAATCAAGCAACATTCAATGTTACTACTTCTTTAGATGTGACATTAGACGGAACCAAAACATTAGGTATTGCTTTGTCTACAGGTTCAGTAAACGGACCAACAGTAGGACAAACTACAAATCCGATCACAGTTGAAGATACTTCGGTACCACCAACAGCAAAACTATACACTTGGGGTTATAATGGCGCCGGAGAATTAGCACTTAATGACACGATTGATCGATCTAGTCCAGTTCAAGTAGGAACAGGTATAAATTGGAGTGTATTGAGCACCAAAGGACTTAGCACACTCGCTATTAAAACCGATGGTACATTATGGGCTTGGGGTAGAAGTTATCAAGGTGTATTGGGCCTAAACGATGATGTTTATTCTTACAAATCCAGTCCCGTTCAAGTAGGAACAGATACCAATTGGAGTAAAGTGAGCCATAGTGGAACACATGCATTAGCCATTAAAACCGATGGTACATTATGGGCTTGGGGAAAAAATGATTATGGTCAATTAGGACTGAATAACATACTTACTCCATCATATCGTGGCAGATCTAGTCCGACACAAGTAGGAACATCAACGAATTGGATGTCAGTAAGTGCTGCTGAAACTATAACAGCAGCCATTAAAACTGATGGTACTTTATGGACATGGGGCCGTGATCGTCCTGGAACAAATCCTGTTCCTATGTTGGCTCGGCCTGGTGATACTTATATAAGCAGATCCAGCCCCGTTCAAGTGGGAACAAACACTACATGGAGTAAAGTAAATATTGGTGTATCAGTTGCTATGGCAATTAAAACCGATGGAACTTTATGGACATGGGGAACAGGCAGAGCAATGGGATTAAATATTAACTATGGTTATAGATCCAGTCCAACACAAGTGGGATCACTCACAACATGGAGTGAAGCAGTCGTTAATCAATTGAATAGATTTAGCAACAATTGTATTGCTCTAAGAACCGATGGAACTTTGTGGATATGGGGGAATAATCAAGAGGGTCAATTAGGATTTAATAACGCAGCTGACGGAACTCACAAATCTAGCCCAACTCAATTAGGAACAAACACTTGGACTAGTATAGCATTTGATGACCAAAGGACAGCCGCAGCTGTTAAAAGTGATGGTACACTATGGATGTGGGGAAATAATTGGAATGGTCAATTGGGACAAAATAACAGAACATATAGGTCCAGTCCAGTTCAAGTGGGAACATCAACAAATTGGAGTTTAGTCAGTATGGGCTATCGAAAAACTCATGCAATTACCAATACATAGAATAAATATAAAATAAATTTAGGAATATTTCATGTCATTTCCGTTATCACCGTCAAACAATCAAATAGCATTAGTAAATGGTATTGAATACTATTGGTATGCTAGTAAAGGTGCATGGTACCGCTATGGTGATGGAAGTGCCAATGTAATCACATCAAATACATTTCAAGTATTAAGTTCTATTATATTTTCTGATGGTACTTCACAAACATCAGCACCAACAAATATTGATTCATTTGCTAGGTCGACAGCCAACACCAATAGTAATAACATAACAATATTACAAGGTGTAAATACGGATCAAAACACCAGAATTACAATTGCAGAAGGTGTTGATGTTGGCCAAAACACCCGCATGACAATCATTGAGGGTGTGGATACAGCACAGAATACTAGAATTACAATTGCTGAAGGTGTAGATGTTTGGCAGAACACTCGCATGACAATCATTGAGGGTGTGGATACAACTCAAAATACCAATATCACCATAGCAACCAATGCAGCTACAGCAGCCTTTGCTCAAGCCAATGCAACTGCTGGTGGACTTACAACTGCCAATGCTAGAATCACAGTCGCTGAAGGTGTTGACCTAACTCAGAATACAAATATTACTGCAGCAGATACTAAAGCACAAGCTGCTTTCAATCAAGCAAATAATTCTCTTGCAAACACAGGATCATTAGTAACATCAAATCCTTCTA
>Ga0214921_10000216_pt1 | contig 114968 bp, 116 predicted proteins | sample LL1505_MetaG_FD_177992 | JGI IMG/M metagenome (GOLD analysis project Ga0214921, IMG submission 177992) | Freshwater microbial communities from Lake Lanier, Atlanta, Georgia, United States - LL-1505 | ecosystem: Environmental > Aquatic > Freshwater > Lake | place: USA: Georgia | collected... | reverse complement strand
TAACTCTGCATATAAGCTTTACCACCTGTTGGAGTGGAGCTAAATGTCATTAAAGCATATCTATTAGTAGCATCATGAGTTACAGTGGCTCCAGTTCCATTAGTAATTTGTTCATATATAATAGGAACAAGATCATATGTAAGTTGAGAGTTATGTAAGACAAGAGGATTACTAACCCTTAGTCTACTAAATGCATCTAGGTTTGCACCATCTCTGATGGCTACATCTGGATCAATTATACTATATCCTGAATATGATTGTGCCATATATTAACTTATTTCTGTACCCCACACCTGAAATGAGAGGCTACTGTTTCCTGAATACACCCTTATTACATCTGTAGTGGCTAGTGTCACGCCTATTGTAGCAATGAATGTATCATTACCAGCCAGTGTTACGTCATAATACAGATAGTCTTTATTAGTAGTTGCAGCACCTCCTGCAGATATAGACACCCTAAATGTTGTCTGTGTGCCACCCCTATTACATATAGAAAGAGAACTACATACAGATGATGTAGCAGCAGGAACAGTGTACAATGTTGTTTCTGTTGTTGCAGATGGACTGGATTGTCCTAATATTTTGTATACGTTTGGCATGTTATGCTCCCATTAATAAAAAGTTTTGTTCAAATCCTACAGATGCTGTAGCATTAAGTGTGCCTCCAGAGAGAGAAAGTCCTGTTCCAACACTTATTTCTTCCATCACTCCTGTACCAACTGTACTCCTGCCAATTAGCTTATTGGTGGACATTGAGGTGGAGATGGTTGGTGTAGACCCTCCTGATGATGTGATTGGAGAGGTTGCTCCTACACTTGTAACACCAGCTGAAGGGATAGTTTGTGTACTGAGAATGCCACTTGAATCAGCCACCACCATCCTTGTACCCACACCAGACAGTGTAGACACACTAACATATTGACCAACATCATCTACAAATAAACTAGTTGAATTACCTGTAGCACCCCAATCACCTAAAATTGAAAGCTTATTAGGAACATCTATATACAACCCAAATGGGTTCACTTGAATTATTCCCAGTGCGGTATTTGAAATGTTGGAGTTTGCAAATATGGTTCCGTTGAAAACAGGAATTGTATTTGTTAGAGTGTTGTAATTAGCCTTGTTATTGAATGTGGTCCAATTTGTAGAACTTAAATAACCACTTTGAGACCCACTGGCTTGTTGTATAGTGATGTTAGGAGTGGTGCCCCCAGAAGAAGCTAAAGGAGTGGTTGCTGTAACACCTGTGACATACGTACCAGCAGCCTGATATTGAGGAATATTGAGTGTGTTCCCTATAAATGTAGCAGCTCCAGATGTACCAGTGGTAGTGAGAGCGATGGCATTTTGCTTAGCATTCCATGTAGCAGCTGATGCTATTCTACTATCAGCCAATGTACCTGTCCATCCTAATGTAAGACTTGTAGCAGCTAATAAGGCTGTAGACGGAGATCCTCCTAATGTTAATGTAACATTTGTATCATCCACCTTTGTCAGGGCTGCTGGTGTTATAACAGTGCCTGTATTGGTGATGGTGAAATTGGGGTAGGTTCCTGTCACACTGATGCCTGTTCCTGAGGATAGGGAAACTATCTGATCTGGAGCAGTGTTGGTGATTGTTATGTTGGGGGTAGTGGTTGGATTAGAAACGGACGCTGAGATTCCTGTCCCTGCTGTCACTCCTACAGATGTTACAGTGCCTGTTCCTGCTGAGATGGTCCAGGTTCTATTTACTGAAAGATCTTGTGTGACACCGTTGATTGTGATGGTGCGTGTGTTGGGAACAGGAGTGTAGCCATATATTGCATCAAGATCAAGGTTTGTCAGGGCAGAAGCTCCTGTAACCAATCCCTTATCATTCACAGAGAACTTCAGGGGTGTTATGGCTGGGAATACACCAGTGTTGACAGTGTTCAGGGTGAGGGTTACAATTGCTCCTGTAACTCCAAATCCTGTAACATCTCCTGCAAAAGTAAGAAATGGTGAAGTTTGAGTGATTGTTACGTTAGATACACTTATCACTCGCCCTTTTGTATCTATAGTGAATCTAGGTACTTCTGTTGCAGATCCCCAGGTTCCAGCATATGGCGTACTGATAGGGTCTAATGTAAATACAGCGGTTCCTGGTCCAGAAGCTGTTCCATCTCCTGTTAATGCCGTTATGTAGTTACCTGTCACTTGGTAGGAAGTGCTGTCTAAAGACCCATCTCCTTTTACGAATTCTGAGGAGGTTCCTCCTATTGTTGTAAATTTCCCACCAAAAATGTCACCTGTAATAGTCAGGTTATATGGTCCACTTGTTATTGTGGTGTTCTGTATCAGAGAGCCACCGAGCCCAACAGGAGCTCCTGGAGTGGTTTGTATCACTCCATTATTGAATATATATCCCAGTCCAGCATCTTGAAACTTTTGATCTATCTTCTCAAGAGCTATCTGGAGGTTGTCGTTTGTAAGGATTCCTGTATATACAAGGTTACCACCTTCGTAAAATACGCAGGTGCTGTTTAATATTGTTGGACAAGGACTTGTAGCACAGGAAACATTCATTATAACGATATTACATTATATGTTATGTACACATCCAATGTACCATCTCCTCCTGTTGGGGGAGCAGAAGTTGTAATTTCCAAAGCTGTATTTGCCACTGGTGAAGCTATAGGAGAAGAACTTGGGTACACCCCACCAGTATGGAATGTGTCTACAGATGCATCTAAAAGAGCAGACATTCCGCTCACTACACCAGTTATAGGTCCTAGATTTACAGCAATGGTGACATTTGAATAAGGGGTTGTTCCAAAGTTCAATTTAAAATATATACTTTGAACATTGATGAATTTACCAGCTCCTGGAGCAGCTATTAGTGTAAATGGAGCTGAGAAATCAAGAGCCAAAATATCAGCAGATGTGAGAGAAACCTTCACTGTAGTGAAAGATGATGCTGAAATTGCAGCATCTACATAATTCTTCACAGCCTTCTGTGAGGGGTAGAGAACATCGCTTGGGGTGGCTCCACCAAGTGTAATGTCTGTAGACTTGTTAGCTACATTCTCTGGAGTGAAGCCTAAAGAGGGCTGAATTGTTCCCAGGAACGTGTTGATTTTACCTAATGCCACCTCAAGACTGTCCAGAGGTTCAACATCTATTGTGCTCAAATACACGCCATTATATATTACACATAATGCATTTATGTATGTAGCACATGTTGGGCAAATGTCTGCTGTTCTCATAATACGTAAAGTTAATTGAAGTTAATGTATTTTCAATGTGTTAATAGATTATTGTCGGCATAATATAGCTATCTATCTTATACCTGATCTAGATTGCATCTTGATACCAAGGTCTTTTGCAAGCTCAGGGTAGAACATTGGAAGAATGGCCTGTCCTTGAGAGAGCACTGGGAAAGATTTTAGGAGATATTTTATCACATAGTTTTTCTCTACGGTTTCATCATCTCCTGTAGCAAGAGCATAGTTTTCCTTTAAGAAGTTTACAAGTAGGGCTTTGTAATTATCTAAGAGTCTTACAGAGGGAAATAGGCCACCACTTACAAGTTTTGTAAAACTTGTAGGATCATAGAAATACCCAATCTCATCTACAAGCTTATCTGTTGCCCTTAAGAGGAATTTGTATTGGTTCTTCACATCTGCATCTTCATCCTTATCTGGAGGAATAGCTTTTAGTCCAGCAAGCAAAGAAAGAAGAACAGCATAGAAAATCATGTCCAGCATTTGATTTTTGAGATTTTGTCTCACCAGGTCTATAAACTCGCTTTCTGTCATCTCTAGAGTTTTACCTGTTTCTCTTTCATATTGGTCTTTTTTAGTTTCATAAAGTTTTCTAATATATTCAATTCCCTTATCATTTGCAACAATAGAGTTTCTAACATTGCCAATCATCCCTAAAAGATCATCACTTATGATTTTAAATAGCATCCTTGTCCTACCCCACTCATAGGCATCTGAGGCAGAATTATATTTAAGTGCGCCAATTCTAACATCTACAAGCCTAGGTATCCAGTTTTTAAATACCATGAATGAATTGCCATATACATTCATATTAATCATTCTTCTATTATCTGGACTTAAAGACCCTAGAGCATCGTTGTTTATCTGTTGCACAATTCTCCTAAGTTCAATCACCGTATCTGACTTTCTATCAACTCCTGGAATTACAAACTCACCATTTACAACCTTACCGAGTTTAGTGACACCTTTTTCTTTTATCAAGTCTTGTACATCCCTTTCAAACTTTTCCATTCTTGCATCCCTTTGTTCTTTGCTTCCTAAATACATGTTTTCATATTCAGGAGTAGATCTAAGGTATTCTCTTGCATTATACAACTTGCCGTTCTCAACAATTGTATTTCTTAAATATGCAAAGAAGTTTGTGGTTTGGACTGCTTTTTCTGAATTTCTCATCAGAATCATCAGGAAGTCTTGAATGTTTTGACCATTAATTTTGTTTAGTGCTAGTTTTTTAGCAATCTCTCCCCCATAGTTTTCTGTAAGTGGGAGGAAGTATTCCAATGCTGCAATCGCTTTCTTTGCATCAAGATCTTCCAATCCATACATCTTCTGTGACAAAATCCATAGTTCTGTAGAAACCAGTTCTGGTTTTGTAAAATATTTACCAGAATTAATTAAAGACTGGAAACTACCGCCAAAGAAGTTTGAGAAAGAGGATAGGAAGTTTAATCCTAACGCATTGATTTGGAATGTGGTATTGAGTTGGTTTAAAGTTTTGTTTATACTCATTTGTCTTCCTTCTAGATTTTCAGGAAGAAGTTTATATCCAAGCTTCTTGTTAATCTTCTCTCCAAACTTACCAAACTTCAAAAGTATCTGGTCAAACGTTTCACTTTCAATAAACTTTTGTTGATAAAGGATTGCCTTCATCATATTTTCATACAGATCTGCGTTTTCATTATTATCAGGAGTGTATGCTATATCTCCTTCTTCATATTGGGTTTTTCCAAAATAAGATGTTCTGATTGCTTTCTTGTTTCTTTCTAGTCTAAGAAGTGCTTTGGCCTGAGATTCAATGTCAGAAAGATATTTGAACTTTATGGCAAACTCATTATATAGAGCCATGGTTTTAAACAGGTCCTTACTCTCCTCTCCAGCTGGAAGTTCTCTTGTAAAGTAAACTGGAATAACGTCAATGGGCTTACCTGTTTGAGGATCAATTTGACCAAATCCCGTTTCATTCTCGTCTAGAGAAATGTTCCTGAGAAACTGTTCTCCTAGTGTAATCTTTCCTCCAAAAATAAGTTTCTCAGACATACCTTGTCTCACCCAAGGAAGGAACGTTCTTGCTTGTTTAGCATGTATATATCCTATTTCCTGGTAGTAATTATTTCTTTCTTTGATGTATTCATAAAAATCTACAGCAGGTTTATTTACGTAATTACCAGAAGAGTCTTTTCTATATAGTTCTTTCCACTCTTTGGACTCCCACTTATCCCTTCTTGGAAATTTTCTAATATCATTATACAAATACCATCCTGGAGACTCTGTTGTGGATATGTTATAGAGAGATGCTGCCTGAGCCTTTTCTCTGTCTATTTGTTTTTGGATTTCTTCATCTGTACCAATCCTCACCTTATTCTCAATCCTATCTATTTCTTCCTTAAGCTTTTCTTTCAAATAAATATTATATTCAGAACTGTCTACGTTTTCTCTAATCCATTTAAGGTCTTTGTCCTGTATCCTTTTCTTGAGCTCAGAATAAAAATTAGGATCGAATTCATCTATAAGTTCGTTTGGATCCTTAATAGATCTTTCATAACGCTCATTGATTTTATCTAATTCTTGTTTGTAAGATTCTTGAGAAATAGTAGATTTTATTTTATTTAAATCAGCTATTTCAATCCTTCTTCTATTCTCAGCATCTTTTTGATTTAGTTGAGGCTTTTTCTTTATAATGTCAAAGTAGTTTTTCATGGTCAAACCTTTAGAGGCTGCCCATGCCTGATACCTTTCCTTTATTTCAAGTAGCTTTTTTGTCTCATTCAAGCTATCCATCGCAGCATATCCAAAAGCCTTGTTCACTTTTCTATATAGAACATGTAAAGATTTTAGCTGCAATGTGGCGGTATTACCAAACCATCTTGCCAATCCCTTTATAATTTTCTCAGGTGTTGATAGATTTTCAACTCCTTCTCTCTTACCAATTACATCACTTGTAAATTCTTCGTCAATTTCCTTAAGTTCACTATGGATGTCTCTAGCATCTTCAGTTGCATTACGAACACTGTTCCAAAGCTCCTTATCTTCCTCAGAAAGGTCTTTGTCAAATATAGGTTTTAAATCTCCTGATAGTTGTGTATATGTAGAAATAGCATCAAGACCAAGTGCAATTGATTCTGTAAAATCTGTCACCTGGTCATCTGTGAAGGAGTTTGGATCTTTACCCTCAATATTTTCCCTATAGGATTGTATAAGCTCTTTTAGCTGCTTGTTCAATATTTTTGCCTGATCAACAAGAGGTCCAACATCTTGTCTCATCTGGAGATGTCTGATTGCTGTGAACAAGGCATTCAACTGTTCAGCCTTGTTTAGCTTCTCAGAAGGTATTGCTTTCTTTTCGGAAAGTTTTGTATAAACGTCGTTAAGTCTTTCTATAAGCTTATCTATTTTCTTTATACCAGTTTTCTCTCCTTTTGTAGCTACAGGAATCAAATAGTCTTCTTTTATGTCCTTCACCACTACGCCACCTATTTCAATATCCAAAAGTTGAGGAAGAACATTCCTTGCAGGGTCACCAGAGCTATACCTAACTCTTATAGGAATCATTCTGGTTTGTACAAAGTCTTGAGGCTTTATACCATATGCATTCTGCAAAATCAATCTATATTGATCCATTTGTGTTCGCCAAGCATTCACCTTATACCATGGAACATCATCATATCTATCTATGTTTAAGTCCATAAACTTCCAGTCAAGGATGCTCACCTTACCATCCCTATCTATGGCAAGAAAGTCAATTGTACCAGCCAAGCCTCTTGCCTGATCGTACACAACAATTTCAGACATAAATCTTGTTCCTGGCTTAAATGAATTCAATCTTTGTCTGACATTATCTTTAAGTAAGTCATAAATCTTCCTGCTATTTGGATCTATTTGGGATGTATATGAACTATCGTCTAGTTCAGTTTGCCTTAAATACCCATCTTTATCTACAAATAGCTCGATGATGTAATCTATATCAGCATGTCCAGCTGTTCCTTTTTCAGCTTTGAGGTCGTTCACTGCCTTCTGGAATTCTGAATCAGTTAGTTGTTTCTCAGCAAATCTTCTATCATACCAGTCTTTAACAATATCTGTAACCCTTCTTGGAACTTTCTTATCACCAATGTAATAGCCCTCTTTTCCCCTACTATCAATCTTAGCGCTAATCTCCTTGATTGAATCGTACACTGTGTCTTGTTTGGTTTTTTGCATGAAGACATTGTCCTCAGAAGTTCTGATGTCCTCAAGAGTGCCTATGTTCTTTCCAGAGAGGATGCTCATTGCAGCTTTGTCAAATCCACTTTTATTAAACAAACTCTTGAGCCAATCAAGTATTGCAGACCACCAGGATTGTACCTTTGAGAGGTTTTCGGGCTTTTCTATAGACCCCTCACTTTTGTAAATGAGCGTATCAGTTAGAACCTTTCCAATAGCCTCATCCTTAAGCTTTTGTATATTAGGTTTACCGTCTTTTGTTTGGTAGTTTGGATCTGAGCTATAATCAGCCAACACCTGTTTGTACATAGCATAGCTATTGATTTCCTTCAAGAGTTGGTTGTACAGCTTGGGATTAGTTTGTTTAATAATCTCAACGGCAAAGTGCATAGCTTCTTCAGGAAGAGCCTCAGCTTCCCTGCCCTCAATCACCTCAATAAGACCCTGCATTATTCGAGCAACACCATTAACATCTTGTTTCTTTCCACCTACAACAATTTGTTGCAACATCTTCACATCCACACCAATCCGCTTCAAGAAATCCCTAAGAAGTGCAATTGTCTCAGGAGATGCTTTTGATGTTTCTGTTCCCCTAAGTTGGGTTTTCACTCCCTCAGTGGTTTCCTGAGCTTGGGCAATAGGACGTTCCATGAAAGTGAAATATCTAAATCCTCTATTTGTAAACTTATATTTGTCTTTGAGGAATGGAGCAAAATAGATGAGATCTGAAATATCTTTAGATCTTCCCATGTTAAGTTTTGCTTCAAATATCTGCTTCCAGTCTTTCCAATAGTTGTCAAATATTTCAGGATAGTTGCCTTCATCCACCCTCAAAAAGAAGTCAAGTGCATATCTTTTAGGTCTTTCCTCACCAGTGGTTTTATCAATTTCCTTTTCTGTAGGATGTTCAACATATCCCTGAATTGTTATACTCTCCCCTTGTTTATGGTCTCTTCCAATGAAACTATTTGTAAGCTGGAAGTTTGGAAAAGAGTAGAGCAGGTTTTGATACCAGTTCAATCCAGGAAGTTTCTCTTTCATCTTCCTATGGAATATCTTAGCTCTTCCTGAGTTCATCAGATATAAACCTTCAGTTTGAACCCACTTCCTAAAATTATCATATTCAGGATCTTGTTTGAAGGTATCAAGGGTTATTACACCATCAATGTCATGAATGTCCTCCTCCTTCTTTCTAAAAACAATTCCATATTTTCTAATTGTTAAAGATCCACTAAGTTTAAATCTAATGAATGGATTGTTAAACAGTTTTTCAATAATTTCTTTAGCAAATGGATCTTTGTTTATAGATTCATCATAGCTTTTCAATTCAAGCTTATTTCCTGAACTGTCGTACAGCTCTCCATCTTTTTCAATGAAAGATCTCATCCACTTTTTGTAATCCTCTTTAAAGATGTCATCAGCAATATCGAGTCCTAGGTCAACAAGGTCTTTCCTTGAATACTTTTCAAATACAGGTTTTCCCAATGTATCTTGGAACCAGTTGTAAATAGAATTGAACAATCTCTGTAGAAAGTTTCCTTGGTATGGATTTAGTCTTCCTCTACGTTTGAAATAGTTGGAATCAATGTCCTCATTCTCTCTTTTTTCTGTAGCCTGTTCACCAGAGTCAAGTCTAAGCAGAGACTCTTCAAGGAATTTTATAATTGCCATTCTATGAGCAAATGAACTGAACTTCTCATTTTCAACAAATTCATCATCTGCATAGAATATATCAGAGTCAACCTTATTTTTTGAATTTTTATAATAGTCGTACACCTCACCATATCTCTCCCACTTGTCTATGTTTTTCCATAGAGCCTTGGAGAGCGTGGACTTTCTACCAAGAAAGGTGTACATTACAGATGCCACCTGTTCAGGGAGAAGATTCTCTTGTCCAGAGGCAAATGCCATAAACTTTTGTAGAACATCAAATGCTGCAAGTGGTTTGTTCTTGAAATTTGTACTGTTTAGAATATCGTCTGCATTAAGAGCGACGTCTATATTCAAAGCTTTTAAAAAGTTTAACAGCTTGGTTCTCAGCTTTTCAGATATAACTTGCTGAACTCGTTCTGCTGGTTTCTGATAAAACTCACCCCTGTCTTCCTCTGTATAACCACCTCTTTTTCTTTCTGCCTCTTGAGCCTCTCTCAATTCATTTTGTTCTTGTTCGGCTTGTTCTTGCTCCACCTCTTTTATAAGCTGCTCTTTTTCAGCTTCATCTTTTGCATTAATAAGGCGTAGTTGCCTATCTGTAGGAGAAATTAAAACTCCCACCCTACCATCATACAATACGGTGGCTTCAAAAACATCTCCAACAGCCAGACCTTTATTGATTGACCTATTTAAAAAGTTGGCAGTGGTGGCAGCAACAGCCTTAAGATTGGACTCATTGATCCTTGCTTTTGGAGAGGGCACCACTTGTATAAAGTTACTTTCCTCTTTATATTTAAACCAAGGCTTGTCCTTACTCAAATCTGTAACAACTCTTTTAATTCCTAAACTACAAATTTTGGCCATATTGTTTTTATTATCAGTTAATTATCAGCAACTAAAGTCTTCGCTGTCATACATATCATCACTCAGTCCAAGGTCTTCATCTGAAGGAGGATTAGGGTCAATTTTTGTATCTCCTGTTTCCTCAACATAATCTATAATTGCAGGGAATACTCTTCCAGACTTTGACTGCAGTTTCAAAATTTTTATATGCTCATAGTCTGTATCAGTGACATCAAGAAGTTTTAACTTTGCATTATCTACAGTAATCATTTCGCCTATCTCATCCTCTATATTATTAAAATAAGAATATTCAAATAAATCATCTGCATTTGCCAGTTCTAATTCAGATTTCTTAAACTCCACTTCCTCATCCAGTCTATCAAACTTCACCATTACATATCCCTCTCTAGGACTTGAAGTTGTCATTCCAGTTGCATCTATATCAGAAGCATATACAATTGAACCACTATCTTCTATTTCTGCTTCAACATCTTGTACAGGTTTAATGTCATAAACATACAACCTACCCTTTCCACCAATCCAATCTTTTGTTTGTTGGTACAAAAGATCTTGTACAGATGCATATCCTTCAGATTTAAGCATTGCCTCCTTACCCCCAGCTTCCTGGACTGTAAGAAATCCTCTGTTTGTCACTGTAAAATCCTGTCCGCCAAAGTTAACTGTAGCTGATTGACCAATAGGAATTCCTATTTTTTCAAACTCTCTTTCACTTCTTGTCGTAGTTGTCTTTGTACCATTTTTGATTTTTTCGACATTCATTGGTTGCATTGCTACTTTAGCTCTACCGTCAGTTACAGGAGAAGTGACAGTGGTTGCAGCTCTAGGCACTGACTGTAAAGATGCAATTTCATCAGCACTAACTATTCCACCATAATAAGCAACTATATCAGCAACTGGTATTTCGTTTTCAAGTTTTATTGTTCCGTTATTTATAGGAGAAGGTTTGAAATCTGAATAGTATTCAGATGCAAATATACCATCACCAAACAAGTTGATGAGCTTGTATACATATGTAACATTACCCTGCTTATCCACCTTTGCTATTACGGGATTTCCATAAGCATCTCTCACTTTTTCATAACCAATGTAATCTCTATAGGAGATGTCTCCTTTCTTTCGCATGGCATTGAACATTGCTGGAGTGATTGTTCTTCCAGTCATAACATCCACCCTACTACCATCGTCCATCTGGATGACTCTTGGTACCTTTATGATTTCACTTTGAACATCCACATAGTTGTATTTCTCCCCTAAAAATAAGATTTTTCTGTCTCTTCCAAGTATTCCAAGGTCTTTAATATCTATATAAGATGGGGACGTATACTGATATATTTCATTGCCCCATTCATCAACCCCTATTGGTTCATCTGTTGGCATTCCTGTTGAAGGATCAATTGGTTCACCAGTTCTAAAATCTATCGGGAACAAGAACTTGGGGGTGACAGTTCTTACAACATCTTCATCTTGCCAATTGTTTCTCTCAAACCATTTTTGATCTGCAAAGGCCTGTACAGACTCATCAGATACGAGAGAGTCTATGATTGGGGTGATTGTTTCAGCGTAGTCTTCTATAGGAATAATATTCCTTATTGATACAGAATACTGATAGGTGTTTTGCAGAAGAGACGCATAGATGATGTTGTAATATAGATTTGTCGTATCAGGGTTGTCCCTTAATTCCCTCATATAGCCTGTATAGAGATTTTCATCATATGCCTCTTTAATGTTCACAGCAAGTTTCACCGTTTTTGCTCCACCTATACGATCAGAGCTGGCTGGCTGTAACTCCTGAAGTATTTTCATTTCAGGATGGGCAATCTTTGCTTTTTCAAGTTGGGCCACAACAGCCGTACCAGCATCTACAAGAAGCTCTCTCACATCCTTGTTCAATCCCGTTTTTGTCTGGATGATGAAATCGAGGAATGATGCCTTCACCTTAGCTGCTATTTTAACATAATCGTCATTGCTAAGAAACTCTCGTTCTGCAAATCTTCTAAGTACACTGTTTGTTATGTTCCTGAATTGATACTTATCCAGTTTCAATATCACACCCATAGCATCTGCCAGTGAGTGGAGAACATCTTTCTGCTTCTTGAGATGTGAAGATTTGAGCACTTCTTCAACAGAAGATATTATATTTGATTCGATTGCCTTATCTGTAAGAGATTCTTTCTTAAAGAGATTCTCAGCACTTCTGAATTTTGATGTGTCATAGTTTGTGGCCTGTGTAAACTTAAAGTTAAATTCTGCCATCTTTGCGTATTTCAAAAACTCATCAAGGATTTTTTGCTGCTCAGCATTCTCTTCCTGGGAAAGCTTTTTACCAGAATAATATTTTTTAATATTATCAGAAAGACCATCTACATTTATATCAATTTCGCTTGCTATATCTCCAGTGGTGTCAGAGAACAACATCTTTGCAAGAACCTGTATGTTCTTATCAAACAGGTTTCTGGACCCTCTTGAGTCAAGCATTTGCAAATAGGTTCTTATAATTGGCTGATTCATGAACATTGCGGAAGTTCTAATAGGAACTCCCACTCTTTGCAAAAACATGAATGTGCCAACAGCAAGATCAGATTTAATAATCTTCATGATGTACGGATCTTTTGCCACATCCACAAATGTAGTTATATACCCAGATAGGCCATCAGAAATGTAAAGCTTATCCTCAGCATCCATCTTACCAGAAAGAGAAATGAATTCTCTTCCATTAATAGTCACCTTATTATGAGGGAGAGCGATTGAGCCATCTCCAATTATGTCTTTGTCTCTACCTGAAAGTTTATTGAACATGTCTGTATTGACGATCAGAGTTGTTTTCTGGGCAAGAGAATGGCCTGTAATATTAACAGCACCAATTCCCACCCATCTTTTTGCAACAACAAATGAATGTCTCAAAGATGTCATGTAGTTCCTGTTAAGAAGCCTGTTCATGATATTAGACTCATCGTAGTTTATCAATGAATCAATTTCATCAGATATATCTTTAATACCTGCATCATCCGTTGGCTTAATGAGTCTTTCAAAGTTTTCAGGAAGTGTAATCAGCTTCTCAAGAGAATCATAGTATTCATTCTCAAGTGATTTCTTGTACATCCTATTTACAAACTTCTCTCTCATCTCTTCGTTGAGAATTTCAGCTCTCAATTCTTCTTTTACATCCTTGAGCCTGTCTATCTGTTCACGTATATAATCAGATGTGTATAGGCCAGCTTCTTCTGCTTGTGCATCTATTTCATCAATAAGTTTGATGTGGTATTCATAGAAATCATAATCTTCTGGACTGAGGATGTACTCCATCTCGGTTTCCTCACCATCATATCTTTCTATTTGATCAAATATGTCAACAAGCCTTTTTCTAAACTCATCAAATCTTTCAATTCTCTTAATCTGCTTTCTGATTGTATTCTCATAAACTTGAGAATAAAAATCTTTAGTTTCTTCCTCAGATCCCTTATATTGTATAAGTCTTATGTTACCATTTGGATCCAGATAGACTGATTTCAAATACATACTGAGTTTATCAATGTCAAAGTCAGAACCAGCCTTTGTGGTGATTTCTGAAGGAACCACCACTGTAGCGCCCATATATTCAGGAAGAAACCCTTTCACTCTAAACACTTCAATCTTGTTCAAAGCATCTGTAGGAATGCGGAAACCGATTCCCCTAAGTATTTTCTTCCCTTCTTCAGTGTCATTTAGATAGGTTAGAAGAGCTTCTTTTGTTTTAAACTTGGCCTCTTTCATCAACTTCTCACCAAACCAGTGAGGGAGTAGAATTTCACAATAAGGGTCTTCTTTTGTATAAAACTTTAATGTGTCATCTGTAAGGACAACTTTTTTCTTATCTTCTTCGCTGAGTTTTTTGTATTCTTTCTTGGTGATTTTTCTCCACCCAGTTTCTGTCTTCATAGCAAGACTTCTCCCTTTTGTAGCAGATTCAAACATTGTGGAAGACACCTGTACATGAGCACCACCGTTCATTCTTGGAGACAATATCTTCTTGTCAATCATCGAATAGAGAATATCTCTTATCTGTACATATGAGGGTGATGCTTCAAATGGTATTCTGAACTGTTCGTTTTCATCAAGCTGGACAGTGTCTATAGCATTGTCAGAGAGTTTTCTTCTTAACATCTCATAAACAAGCATTTCTGAAACTCTTTTATTGCTATCTGCGGTTGTGGCAAATCCATTACCAACATCCTGGATTCCAAAGTCTTTCAAAAATTCTCTGTATGCATTCTCATGCATTTCATCAAGAATTCTCTTATTGCGTGCATATTCAAGTTTGGCTGCCTCACTTGCCTGACCGTTTTCAAAAAGATCTATAGATGCAAGTTTAGTGATTTGGCTACCACGGGTTTGTTGTTTCTCTCCCTCATATGAGTTTTCCACCTGAATACCATAAGCCTTCCAAGGAATCTGGATGTTATTATTGAATGCAGATTTGTTAAAAGAACCATCAGGATTGTAAAGACTATGTACGCCCTCAGCCCCAACCTTCCTTCCAGATTCTACAATCGCATATCCCACATCTTTCCTAGCCATCTCAAGATAGAGATTTTCAAGGTTGGTGCCTTTCACCATACTATAATAGATGGGCATTTGAGAAAACTTATCAAGAACAAGATCAATGTTTGACTTCCCATACTTAACACCAGTGACAATAGGCTTTAAAACTTCTATTGTGTATTTAGGAGCAGGTTTGGAAATCATCTTCTTATCTTCTGTTTCTAAGGCAGGATTCCTGTATATATACCCTGGAAGATTTTGTCTTGTCCAAGCCATTTGCCATTGATGCCAAGCTTCTGCCTCATCAGGCCATTGTCCATTCTTCAGTTTAATTTCTCTATATGTCCCATCCATAAGCCAGGACATAGCATCAGTTTCATTTACATCACCGTATGCAGACATGATGTTTGCAAGACTTCCTGCAATCTTCACATCTTTAATTGTAACTGTGTTTACGTAGGATTTGAAGTTGTGGTAGCCAGGATCTCCAAAAGGATAAGCTTCTGTTCTACCAGAAAGAGCAATACCGCTTGGAGTTTCATTATACTCATTGTTCAAATGGTTGTTATATTCAGGATGATCAAATGTTGTTCTTCTTGGAGACAGGAATGATTTAATACGTTTTGTCTCATCAAGAATCACCTTGCCATCTTTTTCCTTAATACCAAACTGATAGGGATCTCCAAATAGGATTTTGTGGTATTCAATGTTATTGATGATGTAATTTATGTTTACAAATGTAATAAGACTATTGACATCTTTTTCACTCATATTGTTTTTGTCAATGCCTACATTTCTCTTTAATGCAAATGCGTCAAGTAGATTTGGAAATTTAAACCCACCATCCTTTGTAATAATCTTATTGTTTTCTTTTAGAATATCAATTGTCTCATTAACAGTTCCATTAATATAATCCTTTACAGCATTGTTTATAGCCTCAATATTGTCTTTAACATAATCAGTGATTTCATCTTCTGTTGCTCCCCTATTAATCAAAGATTCAATTTCCTCCAACTCCTTTTTGCCTAAGATGTCTTTGAAAAACCTAAGTTGCTTACCCTTTGTTCCAACATTTGTAAGCTTTTCTCTATTCTTCCAATCAAGCGCAAGGTTGATGTCGTCCATTAAATATCCTTGGAAAATCTTGTACACCTTATTCCAGGCTCTGCCACTATCCACATCAATGAAGCTTATGGTGTTACCCATCTCCATCATCCACTCTGTAGAGCTATCTGCAGGGACAAGGATGTAATAGTTGCCATCCAGATTTTCATTAATCTCCTGTACAAATCTATCTCCAAGATTGAGCTTTGCACTACTCATGCCCTTGTTCTTATCAACAATCTTTGTACCCTCAATTGTCTTAACCTTCATTTTCTTTATCCTCTTACCATCTGCATCAAAGAACAACCCTCCCTTTTTCAACACTTGAGAGCCTGCTGAGAATACGTCCTTAAGATGAGGCATTGCTTCAAACAGCTCTTCCAAACTATCCACCTCATTAAAGACATTCTCAAATACAGAACTTACATTATTATCAGCATAGTTTTGTGCACGTTTACCATCAATGTTGAAATGGGTGTTTTCCCTATTGGGATTGGTCACTTGTACATATAATTTGCTAAGTTTAGAAACAGGTCCACTGATGCCAAGTGTGTTCCCTTTAATAGATGCCACATCTTCATTACTACCTAAATAGTTATATATCTGACTAACAGAATCCATAAACTGATTCTGTTCATCAGTGCTCAGTTTCAGGAATGACTCCATCGGAAACTTAATACCTATCTCACTAATAAACCCTATTGCACTTCGAGGTTTTGATATGTCAATTCCTTCAAGAGGCCTTCTATTAACTTTATATGTTGTTGAATCTCTATCAAGCCACACAATAGAATCCTTATCAAGAGCCAATGCTTTTAGATTTTCCATCCATGACAGCTCAACCTCTTTTGAAGCAGAGAAAAACGCTGCTGGTCTTGAATAGACATCTCCTTCACTTCTATATTGTATGATGGCTTCTGGTTTTTGTTTTGTAAAAACCTGAAAGAAGTTGATGAACAGTCTCCAATCATGCCTATCAAAGTTTTCAAAAGGTATGTAAGATTCCCCCTCTTTAGTGGTGACCCCACCAAGTCTTCTAAACAACCTTACATAATCGGAGTCTCTATTAGATATGTCAATTAGCTTTTCAACCAACTTGCTAACACTTGTCGTATTAGACATTTTGTCCATGAGTGTGGCAAATGCCCTGCTGAAATTTATAAGTTTATATCCAATTGTTGACGTATCTGCTTTTGGTAATTCCAGCCTGAGATTATTCTTTTGGTTTATAGCAACTGTTTTCAAAAGTGTTGCAAGAGTGAATTTGATTGCAAATGGAGAAGATTTCTTCCAGTCTGTAGAGAAAGGCTCTGCAGCATACATACGACCATCATGGTTCTCGTCGTTTATATTCACCCTATCCTCCTCATTAAAGTTTATACCTAATGTTCGAAGATAGTTCTTTGTCTTACTCTTGAGCTGACTCCAAGCCTCATCAGACAACATGTCTCTCTTAGAAAACCCACTGGCATTCCTTTCAGACTCGTACATTCTCTCAATCTCTGAGAACATCTTAACGCTTGTAATACCCTCAGGGTTGAACAGTGTCTTTTTATCAGCCTCTTTAAAGAGAATCCCAGCAGCCCTTGCTGTCATATCTTCAACAAACTCATGTGTTTGCTGTTCTGTAAGTCCTTCAACAGCCCTGTATTCAGCAGCTTCATTTTTTACAGATTCAGGAAGAACTCTCTCTTTAAACTTTCCTGTATCAATAGCATTGAACAGCTTATCTTTTAAAGAAGGTTTTGTTACAAAGCTTCTAAAGAAGTCAATCATAGCCTTGAAAAATCTCAAAATTCTTTCACTAAGGTTCCTGGCAGGAAGCTTACCAAGTCTGAAATCAGAAAAGTCATCAGCTATTCTTTCTTTTATTTGTCTATCTGTAGCAGCTGAGTAGTCTATTCTCATGCCAGATTCCCTATCTACAAACTGACCGCTTCTAGATCTGAACTCTGTCATAAGAGCTACTCTCTCCTGCTCCGTAAGGAAGCCTTTCCAGATGGCCTCAAACACCTCATGATATTCTGTACCTCTGAGTCCACCTCTTACGAACTTAGCCACACCATTCTCAAATACACCCCATGCCTTTCCACCATTATGTGTTTTAATGATGTTTTCTAAAATCTCATAAGGAATAAACGGAACATTCTCTGCATGCCAAGCTTTAAACAGCTCAATCTCTTCCTCTGTCATACCACCCACTTCTCCAAGAGATATCCTTCTAAAGTCTCCACTTGGACCGTCAAACCCATCAAATTTATTAGGATCTTTTTTTGTTTGTTCTCCTGTCTTAGAAGATTTTTCTGAAGAAGCAATAACTTCCCTCACCTTAGCTATTACACCATCTATCTGCTTCAGCCATTCTTCATATCTAGCTAAGTCTTTTTTATTTGCTTCTATCTTCTCATTTATTTTAGCTATTTCTTTTTCATTCTTTTTAGCTTTTGATGCCTCAAGACTTGCTATTTGTTTAGGAATTATCTCATTTATACTATTTTGGTATCCATCACGTTCCTTTTCCAAATACTTCAGAGGATCGTTAATCACATCTTTCTCATCATCTCGTAACTTATTGCCAGCTTCTTGATTTCTTTTGGCTTGGTCATAAAACCCAAACACTGCTCTAATTGCAGATTCTACTGTTTTTAATTCCTTTTCCTGTGGCTTAGTTCCTTCTAAAGCAGCTAGTTCTGCGTCAACACTTGCTCTAAGTTCAGGAGTAATATATTTATCAGCAACAGCTTGCTCAGCTATTGTCATATCAGTAACCATTTTACCAGCTTTGATTTCTTTATAAAGTTCTCTAGCTAGTTCTGCATCATACTTAGCTGCAATTTGTTTAAGTATTTCTGCTTTAGAGCTTGTTCTCATACCTTCAAAATCTTCTTTATCTGAAGGATTTTGATAAAAGTAATAGTAGTCTGTTTTTGTGTCACTAATTTTTATTACATCATATCCATTAGGATTATTTTTAGTTTTTGGTTGTAAAGCTTCTTTTTTTCTTCTTTCTATATCAGCTTTAGCATCTGTAGGTTTAACTCCTTCTGATTTTCTTTTTATTTCAATAATACCTTTTATTTCTTCTAAAAATAAAGTTTTTCCTCTATCAAAAGATCCAGGAGTCATTAGTGCAGCTCTTGTTCCCATACTAACAGCACCCTGATCATAAGGATTTATACCAACAAGTTTCTCAGCAGCTTTAATTAATTCTTCTTTATTTTTAGCATTTAATACATTTTGAATATCACTGTCTATACTAGCTTTAGCATCTGTAGAAACAGGGGCTGTTGCTAAAGAAGCTAATCTATTCATCAAATCTTTATTTGATGTAGACTGTATAGATTTTCTTATTGCTTCTGTTGGGCGAATGTTTGCGTTTGTTTGACCAGAGAAAGTTTTACCTTCAGCTGAAGTAATAGAAAGTATTTCTCCAGACGGAGAAACTAAAAAATTATAACTAGCAGCTTTTGCACCAATTCCTCCTCTACCAATAATTCTATAATTATCACCTTCTTTAGAAACACTATTAATTGTTAATTTGATATCATCTTTAGAATCAACACCAGAGAAGTTTACGATAAATCCTTCTTGATTTATGTCTGCTCCTTTTTTATAATCTTTTGTTTTATCTATAATGACATCTAAAAATAGTCCAGTGTTTTTATCATCATTGTACACAGAATCAGGTAGAGATTTTATTTTATCTCTAATCTCTTTATCGGAATCAGTGGTGGGGGCTTTTTTCTTTCTAATGATTTCATTTATATCAGCAACTCTTGCATTAAATATTACAAGTTCCCTTTCGGAAAGAGGTGCTCTTGACACCACTTTGTCAGCAATGGAATTTAAGATTACATCTGATACAATGTTCTTGTCTATGAAGTTTTTATACTCTTCTTCTGAAATCACCTCAGTGGCGCCAGCAGGTTTTGCATTCTTTATTTGTTCATTCAGCTGAGTTTGGAGCCTTTGGGCAACGTTCATTGAAATGAATTCAAGAAGAAGTTGCTCTACATCTTTTTTAGCATCAAACTTTCCTGCAGCTTTCAAGAAGTCTAAATAGGGCTTAACCTTTGCAGCATCTTTTGATATAGCTTCTGTATTAGGGCCAGAAAAGACTTTAACAGATACTGTGTTTGTACCATCTATAGAAGCCACAAACTCAATCTCTCCAATAGGTTCTTTGAGTTTAATCTTATTTTTTGTAGTTCCATCAGCAACATATTCTCCAATCTTAGGAGCTTCTGTAGTGTCTCCTGCAGGAGGGGGTGTGGAAGTTTGTGGTTGTGAAATAGGAAGTTCCATTCCTATCAGAATTGCATACTTTTGCTTGTGCGTGTAAGGGATTGATGCTGAAGGAGTTGGGATGGTTGTGGAAAGCGGAGTTTCATTTATGTTTCTTGCTTTGCCATCTGGAGTTTTTGAAGACAATAGATAAGACTGGTAGTTTTTCCATTCCCTATCTTTAATCTCTCCATCCTCATAATAGAATTCTACAAACGGTTCTGAGAAGTATTCTGTAAGACTTTTGTTATTTACGTTATTGTAAGTTTCCTCGAGCTGTTGAACTATCTCAGACTCTTTATCAGCAAAGTCTACAAGGGAATACGCCTTTCCTCCAATATAGATGTTTTTCTCATCTATATACATCTGGTTACCAGATGTAGTGGTGCCCTTCACCCAGAACAGCACATTCTGTAAGAATAAGGAATACGATCTATTAAATTTTATTTCCCTACCTTCTTTTGTTTGAGTTACAGTTTCCTCAGCAATTGCCTTCATCACCTCAAAAATGGACTTTGCCTGAGAGCGAGAAAACTTCTTATTGTTAAGAAACTCTAATGTATCTCCAAATTGCAGGACAGGTCTTCCTTTTGGAACCTTTAACAATCTCCCATTGTGTGAAATTGTATCTCTTGTTGGAATGAGAATCAGTCCTTGTTGGGAAGAAATTATCTTTTCTGCTTCTTTTTGGTCTTCATCAATGAGCGTTGTACCTACATGGTTTTTTTCTTTAATGCCATTTACCACTATACTTGGCTCAGGGATACCTCTAGAGATGACAAATTCATATGTTGTATATGAGTTTTCTGGGGCAGAGAACAGTTCTGCTCTTTTTTTCTTCCAGGCTTCTGCCATTTTCTCCGCAACATCTTTCTGGTCCTTTCTATATCTTGGATTTCCTCTTCTATTTTCAAGAGATGTTGTGGGCATCGTCTGGAATACCACCCTGTTCAAATCCACTTGCTCTCCCACTTTGGAAATCTTCTCACCCTTCTCATCTACATAATACAATCCATCAGCTTCCTGTACGGTGAAAACTTGTGCAACAAATCCTTTTTCTACATCAAATACATCTTCGATTTCATTTATATCTGATGCTAAATCTTTTTTGTAGGAAAGCTGTGCAAGTCCTTTAAGACCAAGAGCATTGAGTTGTTTTGCTGTTACAACAATTGCCCTAAGCTTATTTCTGTTTGACAGTCGCTTGGCTTTTCTAAGAAACTTCCTTGCTCTGATTACATGAGGAGAAGACTTTGTAGTGTCGGCCCAGTCTTCAGATTCTGTTATTCCAGAAGTGAATAACCAGTTGGCATCCTTTAGAAACCCTTCCTCTTCCCAGGTTTCTTTTGTAGGATCTCCTGTGTTTACAGTGCCAGATCTTGTTTCGATCTCTTTCTGCTCCTTATCAATCTGGTCCTTTTGCCTTGTAATCTTTTCCTGTTCTGTCTCCAAACCTTCATAGCCCTCAAGGTCCTCAGCTCTGATGTTCTGGATGTTTCCAGATATGTCTTCCACTTTGATTGTACCATCTGGATTGAGAGCAATCACCTTAACCTTTGCTAGCTCTGACAGGTCAGCATTTATTTCATCAAGCGCCTCTTTTGCATCCTCAAGATTGTCATAAAATGTAATGGTTCCGTTAGGAGAAACCACTTCATATTTATCATCATTAATCTTGTTGAGCTTGGCAACTTTGGCAGTTGGGATTTGGTATTCTCTATTTAAATCGATGGGTTTGATTTCACCAGCAGCATTTTTGTAAGTGTATTGAGGTGTCTGTGTAAGTGGCTGTTGTTCGGGTTTTTCTTCTTCTTTCTCAGACTCTTCCTCCATTTCATCAGCTTGCTCAAAATACTTATTGACACCACCCTCAGTGGTGAGAGCGTCAAACGATTGACTTGCAGCATCTCTTCTTGCATTGAGACTGTTGACATCTGTAGCAAGTTTGAATAAGTTTGCCGTCTTTTCAGAAGGATAGTTTTTGGAAGTGATGTCTGTTCTTCCTCCTATTTCAAAATTAATAAGCTGTTCAAATGTTTTTGTATCAAGATTTTTAGCTGTCAATGCAAGATTGATTTTCTCAATAGCAGTTCTTAGAGCTTTAACTTGACTCTTCAGTTTTCTCTTGTCTTCTGGAGTGGTGTATTCATTTATGGATTTTTCCAGCGTAGTGGCTTGAGATTCATATTCCCTTGTCAGTTCTTGCAGTCCTTCTTTCTTTGTAAGTTTGGAAACAAGATCCAAATCTATAAGAGGATTGATCTTTGACAAATCCTGTTCAATACTCAGAAGTCTTTCTTTTGTATCTTGTTCAGCACTTGCGTAATAAGCAAGATCTTTTTTCCAATTATTAAATACAATATGTTTTAAACGCTCTTCAGTTTCTTCTGGAGTTTTTGGATCTACGTAGTTTCTGAATGGATTTTTAAATGTAAAGTCAAGAGAGTCTGCAGTTTCTTTAATGCTATTTGCTTTTTCTATCAATGAGTCAACGTATTCACCAACTGTCTTTTTATTAGACTCGTCAAAATTCATTCCGAAGGCTTTCTCAAACTGCTCTTTGTCAAGATCTTTAAGCATCTTCAATTGCTCAATAGTGATATCATGCATTCCTGCAGGAATACGTGACATTACATATGTGAAGAACTGATCATGTTTTAAGTTTTTATATTTGTAGACATCGCCACTATTTGCAGCTTCCTGCATTTCTCTAGAAATGTTTGCAGAGTTTAGTGTTGAGTCATACTGATCTCCTAATATTCCTGTAACTTTATGGTTGTTTAGAATATTTATTGCAGATTGTAATCTCTCGTCTTTAGATGGTTCTCCTCTAAGCCTCCTCATTTTGCTTGAAACTCCTCCTGTAATCAGTGCGGTTATACCACCAATCAGCATGTTCTGAATACCCTCCGTAGACCCGAACTGTTCTGCCAAACCTTCGTTGGTAGATTTCATCACCTCATTAAGGGTGTTCCAGGTTTTTGCGTATTCTGGGTTTTTTAAGTTTTTGTATTTCCTAGTGTAGTAGTCATACACGCCCTTTTCAGCAGCAAACTGTCCACCTTCTTCATACACACCTTCTGTTAGTACATTCTTCACTGTAGGTTTGATGGATTCCCAAACCTTTGCTCCAAGTCCAGTGGTAGCTTTCTTTTCAAATACATCTATAGACCCTTTTGCAAGTCCCACCTTTCCAAGCTCTCCTACAGGTGCTTCAAACAGACCAGGGGCTCCCTTACTTGCATTTGTGAAAGATTTAAAAAGGGAACCAAACTGTATAGCGTTTGATGCTGTCAGAAGAGTCATGTTAATACCAAACCTAACATTCATCCCATCCGTAGCATATTTTTCTATTTCATCCAATACTGCTCCACTTGGATCTACGCCATTTTGTTTTCTGTAGTCTGAAATCAACTTGTCTTTAATTGTTCTATACGCATCTCTAGACTCAACAGCAGCCTCTGTTCTTGATGCTCCATACAACGAAAGACCATATCTGAAACCATTAGAAAGTTTAGTGGCTTCAGCTGCATAGGCTAAGTTTTTCAGAGTGAGCAGTTGCTTCTCTGTCTTATTGAGGGATTTTGCAATATCAAGAACTTTGTCAAGTTTATTTGACCCAGCAAAAAGTTTATTTAGATAGAGAGATGCCTTTCCTATCTGCAGACCAATTAAAGGTACAGCACCTATGCCTTCTGTAACAATTCCAACCATAGCATCTTGAGCAAGGGCTCCGCCAATAGCACCTACAGTGAATCCTAGGTTTTTTATAATCTTGTCTCCCCAGAAGTTTGCAGATCCTCTTGTGAATGGGATTATTCCTCCGTATGGGTTTTCTCTTTCCCATCTAGAGACATAGTTTGGGAAGGTATCTTCAATGTTTTTCAACCATACGTCAAGATCAGCTTCATATCCATCCTTTCCAGAAAGTTCTGCAAAATCTCCCTTTTTCAAGGTTGCCACTGTATTTGGAAGCGTTGCGAAAGATTGTAGAAATGTAGCCCCACCAGTTGCTGCCATTTTCGCAATACCATTTCCTAATTGTTTATACCAAGGTTGCGTAAGAGAATAGACATTTTCCAAATCCATATCCCTTACATATGTTCCATATCTCTGGTTGGCTAACAACTCAGATTTTGGAACCACTGACATTGGAGAATCAAATCCTGATTTTGGAGCAACTCTGATTTGAGACAACTGCTTCAAGGTTAAACCTGAAAAGGTTTGAGAGGGAACTCCGTAAATTCCGTAATTCCCACTACCTATACTAACATCAACATCCCTAATTGGAGGACTGCCCAAAGAATACTTTGGGAGTTCCATTTCTTCTAATTTAGGGGTTGGTTCCGTTGTGTTCAGTTCACCTTCAAAAATAGCCATTGGAATTTATTTTTTTCTTAGTACGTCTTTAACCGTTTGTGTTCCGATATTGGAAATAACCTCTTCCACCTCAGCAGCATTAAGATAACGAGATGTCAATGATGTTGGTTTTGTCCAATTGTTCTTGTCAAAAGCATACATGATTACACTGAATGCATCATTTTGATCGCCATTATTATCTGGATCTCCTTTTATATCAAGCCTCACTTTTCCTGCCCAGTCTGTTTCGCTCAATCCTGGAATATCATATCCACTCATATATGCTGTTACAGGATTGTCAATATTCATTGAGTTTGTAGTTTTTCCAGGGGAAGACATTATTGCAATCTTTACAGGAGTCATGAAACTTTGTCTAGCCACTTTGGGGAAGTATTTTTGTAGCTGGGCTGTGGTCATTGGAATACTTTGTTTTTGATTGTCTGGACTATAGACATTAAGTAGGCCACTACCGTTAAACTTTTTTTCAGCTACAAATACAAGCTTTTCATCTCCATATTTCTGTCTCCATGTGTTAATTGTAGCAGGATCGAATGATTCTTTATTCAAGACATCTAGAGACCCCATTCGGTTGTATGTTTCTGTAGCATTACCGATTAAGTATTCAATTCCTGATTTTGTCAACTTATCTGTAACATTCAATGTACCATATGTACTCTGTACTTCAGGCATATATCTTGACAGATATTCACTTTCTTTTTGACTTTTTACTTTTTGCCAACCACCTATAATTGGGGCAGTTGTTCGCATTACACGTGAAGCTTCTCGAACAATTCCTGATTCAGTTGCAGTGAGTGGTAAACCATTATTGTATTTAATGAACACTTGAGCATACTGCTTCAAGTTATCTGGTAAACTTCTTTGGAAAGCAGCAGGGTCAAATGTAGTGGCAGGCGCTGCTCCTGGTTCTCCCAAATAATCTATAACTTGCCTGGCATCATTAAAAGCGGTTCTGAGTTGGTATAATTCACGAGCACTCAAAATCTGTCTTCCATTTTCATTATATCCAGGTTGACCAACCATTGCCTCATCCATTTTTCTATCATACCAACTAGATATGTCAGAAACTCCTATTCTAAGATTACTATTTCTTGCAAGATCGTTTTGCAATTGTCTTGCTGATTCTACATATTTTCTTTGAGCTGGGTCTTGTATACTATTTGGATTTGCTGCATATTCATCAATAAGTTTATTTAGAGCAGCTTCTTGTGCTTCCCCACTCAAATTAGGAAATAAAATATTTCTGTATTTAGTAGTCAAATCATTCAGTTGAGCTCTGGTATTATTTATTGTTTCATCAAGCGTGGCTACTGTAGGTGCTTTAATTCCAGTGCTAAGTCCCCCAGGTTCTACAACAGGCTCCAATGCTATTCTTTCTTTTTCTTCCTGTTCAAATTTCTTTTGTTCTCTTTGATTTCTCTGACTCTCAATCCTCAGCCTTGCAGCATTAATATTGTAGTTTGCCCAGAATTGTCTGTCTTGCTTTCTAGAGTTTTCAACTTGAAACTCAAGTTGTTTCTTCTGCATATTCATTTGAGCGTATGGGTTACTCAAATATTCTATACTCTTACTTTCATTAGCAAGATCTGATGCAAGATTTGTTAGATATTTCTGTGTATATAGTCTGTATTTATAATCCTTCATATCAGAAATCTTATCTATTTCTGAAATCTTTTGATTTAACTCTTTTTCCAGATCTCCGTCCTTTAGTTTCCTAGTTCCTTCATTTATTGCTGCCTCCATAGCAGACCTAGTTTCATCGGAAAGATTATTATTTGTTTTAAGTTTTACAGCAAGGTCTGTTATGTAATCTTTGAGAAACTCTGTTTTCTTTGTGTAGACATCATTTGCTTCTTTGATGAATGTGTCTTTTGACGCAGCTCTATAGTGGTAGTTTCCAGTGATGAGCATCTGTTGTTTATCATTCTCATCAAGAGACGTATAGAAGTTATCAAGGATTTTTTGAGCAGATGTACCTTTCACCTTAACTCTTAACATTGCATCATCTATTCTTTTTTCTCCTCCAGAATTAGGATCTGTAGAAGCAGAAAGTGCTCCAGTTTTTGGATCTTTTTTGAAATAAAGAACATTTCCTGCATCATCTCTTTGGAAAGGAATGTCTACAGACTGATCTACATCTTTTATCTTGCTAGCTAATTCCCTGAGTTTTTTATCTACATCTCTATACTCGATAAAGCTTGAGCTGAAATTAGCGCCTGCATTCGGGTCATCTAGCCAAGTTTTTACATCTAGTCCATACCACCACTCATTTTCAGGAGAAGACTTCCCTTCCTTCTTAGCTTTAGCTATCATCTCATTTTGTTTCCTATACCAAGCTGTAGATTGCACAGCAGTTTGAATGTTTGGATCTCTAACAAGTTGCTTTGTCATACCCCCAACAGAATTGACAAGCTGAAAATTGGAGAAGTCTGCAGCAGCGAACATTGTCAAATTACCTCCCAATTCATTGAGTTTGGTTTGGAGGTAGTTCTTATCTACAGGTCTGAATACGTCCATCCCAGCCACTTGGTCTATCTGAGCCTGGATTTTTTGTACACCCTGTTCATACTTGGCTTGTTTAGCCATGCCCACTTGCACCATAGCCTCAACAGGAAGCTGTGGTGTGTAGGGGGTAAATTGGGGAGGAAGGTCTGTAAACGAGGCCATAATAATAAGTTATCAAATTTAATTTAAAATATTAAAACCACCAAGAACTATAACGGTTCTTGGTAATTCACTATAACTGAACAGATTACAAATTTTTAATTGCTTTTACAATATTGCCATTTCTTGATTTTTCCACTTTTTTTCCGTTCTTTCCTGTGTCATCTTTTGCTCTCTTTTTAGTGCCAATTATCTGACCGTTAGCATCATATGTGAACTCATAGTCAGGATTGATGCCACCAGTTCCTGTCCTGCCTGTACTACCACCAACTGCTACATCAAATTGAGCAAGAGGGTTCATGTTGATTGCCCTACCACGTCTGTCAAATCTGTAGTTATACATATTTTCCATAATACCTAATGTCCTGTTTTCCAATCTGTTCTTGGCAATCTTGTCAGAAATTGAATTTAGAGCAGCTTGCGCAACAGCCTTTGTATTGCTCTTAGCTTGCTCTTGTCTTGCAAACTGTTGGTCAAAGATTCCAAGGTTTTGGAGCTGGGCCTGGTTGAGCGTGTTGATGTTTTGGTTGTACACTCCCATTCTCTGAGCCTGATTCTGTCTGAACTGTTCTCCCAGTATTTGACTCTTAGCTCTGTTTGCCTGTGCGCTCATAGCTGCTACAGCTGCAGGATCTGATCCTACGAGTCTTTCTGCTTGTCTTGTTTGGGCAGTCACCTCATTCAGTTGATCTTGAAGGGAAATGTCATAGGGTGTGAGGAGCTGTGGACGATATCCCTGGGCTCTTACAGGTTCTAATTGATTGTTGCCTAAGGCATACATTTCTCCGTATAGCTGTCTGGGATCGAGGGCCTCCTGGTCTGTTGGGAGCAAATAAGGAATGACCATGTTTGCAGCATCTATCCAGGGATTTCTCTTGAGCGGAGGTACGGGGGGTACTGTTTTGGCTTTCTCCTTTTCTTTGGCAGGGGGCAGGGGCTGGGATTGAATTGCTGGAGGTGCTGGCTTTGTAGGCTTTTTCAATTTTGCCCTGTATTGCTCAGTTATTGGTCCAAAGTATTCATCCTCATTTGTAGAAAGAATCTCAGCATCTGAATACCTCTTAAGATCGGAGATAGATTTAATACCCTTTCTTTTAGCTTTTGCTGTGACACCCTTGGCGTTGAGAATTATTTCTTTAGCAACATCTGGAAAATACTGATGGTAGAGTTTTTGGAATTCTACTATGTAAGGATTTGGTTTTCCTGGATTTCTATCGTTTAGTGCTTTTGCCTTTTCAAAAGCTTCAACTATCCTGTTGTATGCCTCCTCATCGGTCATTTGATTGGATGGGGAAATTGGGGCACCACTATTCTGATATTTCTTCAGCATCTTTCCAAATTTGGCTTGTTGGCTCATAAGTTCCTTGTCCATTTTATATTTACCTTTTGCAAGAGAATCCGCATCAAGTCCGTATTCTTCTGCTGTTTCATTAATAGCGTTCTGCACTATAGAGGCATTTGTTTTCTTGTCAGCAATGTCTTTGAGTTTCATGTTTGCTCCAAATATGTTTGCCTGTAATGCTGAGAATTTCAACTTATCTATAGATGTGTGAGGATCTAGATCAATCAGCTGCTCTATGGATTTGTCTATGGTTTTGTTCTGTTTTGCCTCTTGTTTTGAGAGACCTGCTACGTAGTGCTTGAACTTCCTACCCTTAGCTTTGGGATCTCCTATCTCACCAAGGAACTTGTTTGGAATCTTGAGATTACCAAAAACCACCATATTCTTTTCTCCTGTCTGAGGATCCACCATCTCTTGAGCAGGCTCCCCTCTTTCCACCTCAACATCTGTAACATCCTCAATACCGTCTTTTCCATATTCCATGTAAGGAGAATAGTCGCCATCATTACCATATTTAACTCCGATTCCTGTTCTTCCCTTGCCATCTCTTTCTGAATGAGATTTGCCCCTGAACATTACAGTTTCTCCTGTTCCTGGGAGGTAGGGGTTTTGAGAGATGGGTTCTGCATATCCCCCCCATGTAGTTTGGAGCTCTCCACCAAATCCGTATTGATCCATAGGGGACATATTGTTCTGCCTAATATGACCGCCTGATCTGAGAGTGTCCATTGTGGGGTCTGGTCTGAGTAGGTCGCTCATGCGATGTTCTCCAAATTTTGCAATCACCTGAGGCTGCCAATCATGACTCACCCATCCACCATGTTCCATGAATGAACGATTTTGAGACTGCAGAGTGTTTGCAAAATCTTGTCCTGTCATGATGCCTAGGTTCTTCTCCACTCTTTTTTGATTTGCTAGGATTCTTTCTTGGCTATTATCAAAAGCTCCCCCTATGAGATTTCCAGCAAGATTACCAACAAATCCACCAATGGGGCCTCCTATTAGTGTACCAGCAGCTTTACCAACAGCACCTCCAACCATACCACCTCCAGACTGACCACCACGCATTGATGATAGAAGGGTGTTTGAAAAGTTTGTACCAGCAGCACTACCTGCAAATTGCTTGAAGGAGTTACCAAAAGAATTTCCATATTGATTTCCCATCTGTTGGGCAAATCCTCCTACATTTTGAAGAATGCTCTGTCCCATCTGAGCCTGTGGGACATATCCTCCTCCATAATATTGTTTCACTTGGCTGCTGTCATTGAGAGGTTCAAATCCAAGATCGGAATAAAGATCTCCAGGATTGTACATGTTTTGAATTTCTGTAGGATTACCTCCTATCTGTGCACCATCTTGAGCAAGGACATTTGTTCCTACACCATATGTAGGGAACAGTTGTTCTGGCTGAATAGCCACATCCTCTGGTCTTGCGTATTTACGCTTAATAGGTTCGGGTCTTGTTTGAGAGGCCAACATCTGAACATCCGAAACACGATTGGCTTGTTGCCATCTTTTGTCTTCTTCTTTTTCTGCCTGACTCCTCCTCACCCCACTGATAACATCTGTAGCAAGATTGGCCAATCCTGCAGCCCCACCCATCTTTCCAAGAAAATCAAAACCGCCAGATTTATTAGGATTAATAGCATTGGCAGAAGCTCCCACTTGTTGAGCAAATGTCCCTGTTTGATTAACATCATACATTGGAGGAGGTGGGGTGGGATTCACCATTCCTGCAGGCATTCCTGCCTGAGCAACTCCACCACCAAACTGAGACTGTGCCCAGAATGGATCGACATTTGTCATAATATTAGTGGGCTGAGGCATCGTTAAGCCAACTTGTGCTTCGGGGATCATCCCGTCAATATCTTCTTCAAAACTTGTAAGCTGTTTCAGTTTCTTAACCTGTGTTCCTTCTTTTCCTTTCTTCTTGCCATAATTACTTTTTACATTCTGTTCAAATCCAGAATATCCACCTGGTTGTACATCAAGAACTTGTGGAATAGTCACTCTCTGAGGCTGGTTCATTAAGTTTCTGTAGAACGGATGATAGGCCTTATCAAATGTCTGTTCTGAAGGCTGGTCATATCTTTCCAAGTTTTGCTTTCTTAGATTGATTCTGGCAGAGTCTCCACCAGCAGCAAGAAGTTGCTCTACTGTCAAATCAGGATATCTACTCTTAAGGTCCTTGAAGTAAGTTTTGAACTCTTTGCTTTTTGGATTTACATCATTAAATTTTTGAAGTTCTTCCCACGAAAGAGGTGCGTTAAGAGCTTTATAGTCTACAAAACTTGGGTCAACACCACTAGCACTACTGCTATTATCAAGGCCAAGTCTACTGCCAACTTTCTGAATACCTTCTCCTGTTTGTGTACAGCTGTTTCCCTTACATCCATACTGTGCATTGGGCATAGCTTTTCCAAGCTTGGCTTTTTTAAAGTCTTTACTGTGCGCTTTCATAAATGCTTCCTCTGTAGGGAACTTTTTGTAGAACTCCTTCTCAGACTTAACACCAGCGATTTTTAAGATTTCAGCCTTCATATTATTAGTTTTTAATTTATCAGTTATATTTGTCCAACCATCCACCTGTTTTCTTCTTAGGTTGCTTTTCCCAGTTGCCAATTCTTTCTCCATCCATCATTCTCTGAAATTCAGATCCTTCTTTTTCTGTATTAAACATTTTGTGTGTTTTCTGCCCTGTCTCAGGATCTGTATATTCCACCCTGTATAGCCAATCTGGAATTTCCATTTGTGCTTGAGGAGTTGCAGCAATTGGACGAATTTGAATAGGTGATGCCTTAGGACGTGTAGGTTTTATTGTTTCAGGGTTGTAGGGAACTCTCTTTGGTTTTGGTTCTGGTTTTGGTTTAATTGGTTTTGGAGAATCAACTGGTTTCGACGGGCTAAATTTTAGTTTTTGTGTTTGGGGAGTTTTAGTAGGGGAAGTTTTACTTGAATTAAATGCCACTTCAACTTCTGGTTTTTTCCAAACAGGCAGATTTGCACCTCCTGGTGGTCTTGGGTCAGTGACACCTAATGCGTCCCAAACACTTCTAAGTGTAACTAAGTCTATGGCGGTATTATCAGGATTTGGAAAATATCCTTGATATCTAATTGGTAATATTCCTTTATTACCTTTTGTTTGATACTCATCCATTATAGCTGCAACCCTTTCATAATTTTTATATCCCTTTGTATCCTTTTTTGAGTTATCAATTAAGTTATTTCCTGATCTCTTTACACCAGCCTGAAGCGCTTTATCATAAGGTGAACCAGGTCTAACTTTTACCAAATTTTTATCCGCATCTAATATTGACTCTAATCTTTTACCTACATTATAACTATACAGACTATCAGAATAAGACTTTAGTCTAGGATCATTAGGATTTGATACAAATATTGTTTTACCATCCTGAGCAATAGGAGTTGTACGAGATTCTGTTCTCACTATATCGTTAAGCAGGGCTGCTATTCTCTTAGGATCGTTTCCAAAATTCCTGAACATGAATTCAATCATCTGAGGAGCGTTTTCCATTGGATAGTTCTTGGTTTTCTTATATTCTTCCTCAGACTCTTTTCTCATAGTCTTGTACTTCTCAATCATAGGAGCTACATCCTCAGCTGTGTATGTCTTTGTTGGGTCGAGTTTCTCTAGAGACCTTAGCATAGCTAGCGTGCCTTCTATCTCAACTCCAGGGGCCATTTTTGTTTTTTGCTTACCTTTCTTATTGATGTATTCTATAGGACCTTTGCTATTAATCCAGTTGTAATAATATTCATCTCCAGAATGAATGGCATTTTCTGGTTTGTATATATCAAAGTCCTTGAATGGAACTGGTTTAAAATAATCCTCAGGCATCTCTTGAGGATTTTTGCGTGTAAGTCCATGAGTCACCTCATGGGCAACTAGTGCTGGTGTTGGTACGGATTCTTCTAATTTATCTTTTGGAATACTTTTATCTGCTGGGTCTGTAAAATACACCACATCTCCACCAGCGTAAGGATAGTACCCTACACCTACTTTTTTCATAACATCATAAGGCTGATAGCCTGGACTAAATCTGTCTATATCTTCTAACCTTCTTGTTGCAAGGTCTTGAAACTGAGGAAGTTGTGCTCTCTTGGAATACCAATCTCTCAGAAAATCTGTTCCCTCTTGGAAGGTTTGTTCAACTCCTGTCTGAGCCATAGGAATCTCTGTAACAGGGCCTTTGTTGAATGTATATTCTTCTCCAGGCTGCATCATTATTTGTTGTCCATCTTTTCCTATTCCCAGGACAGGATAGGGCACTCCCTGCATTGTTATTTGGTTGGAGTCTATTTCTGTTATCTTTCCAGGATGGGCCCATTGTCCTCTGTTGTCTTTTATTACGCCACCTTCTTTTTGCCTAGGAATTTGCATAAGTGGAGTGCCAAAATTTTTATTCAATGTACTATCTGCTTTGTTCCAATAATCTATTGTAGGATTTATTGTGTATTGTTTAAGTTTATCCATCATATAAGGCTGACCCATTGCAGACAGTGCGCCAGCATAGCCAAGACCATATCCATATTTTTCAAATAAGCTTTGAAGATGTCCTCCTTGAGTAGCCCATTGAAACTGATCATTCAAAAGCTTTTGTTTATCTATAGGAACATACCTATTGGAAAAAGGAAGTCTTCTATGAAAACTTAAGCCTTCATCTTGTATTGGAATATCAACAAGATTTTCCCCAGATTTTGTTGTAATTAGTACACCATTTCTATTACTAGGATTAACATATCCTAAATTAGTATTTGGATTTCTAAAGTCAAATTTTGCAGCAAATACTCCCTTATAATTTTCATCAGGTGCATTCAAAGCTGCCCAGTTACCTTCTCCTATAATTTGGTCTCTACCAATTCTAATCGGAGAACCTCCTTTAGGACTTAATGTTTTAGTGCTCATCACATGCTCCATAGTATTACCAAACTTTCTGAATGCAGCATTTGGATTAGATTGTAAAACTTTACCATATCCTGGAACTAAATTTAAAGGGCTACCCGTAAAAGGACCTAAACCTTCTATTGGAGAAAACATCAATGGTATTCTTGCAGGATGAGGAAGTTGTGGAAATATTGCATCTGCAATTGCTAAAGGATTTGGAAATCCTGCTTGTTTAGGAATAAGGCCCTCTACAGAAGAACTTGCACCAAACAGTTCTGAATTAGTGGGATAGGGAGATATATTTCTTAAATTGTTAGTTCCTAATGTAATATCTGAAGCCTCTACAGCGGAGTTTATTAAATTCTTTTTAACTCCAGTTATAGTGTTATTTGTTGTGTTTAAAGATGTTGTTGGGTTGTAGAGTGTTGAATTCAATCTATTTCCCATAATACCAATAGGATCTAATTGTACATAAGCAGCTGCATTATCTATAGCACTCAATGTAGGGTTTATAGAACTTGTAAAGTTTTTTAATCCTTTTGATAGAAGGTTTCTACCAACCTGTTTTTCTAAAGCACTTGCACCAAGTCTTAATGCATTAGATCCTATTTGCCCAACTCCAGTTAGTGTACCTGTAGCTTCAATAGCTCCCATTATATGTTCAAGACCTTTATCAAATCTTTTAGCACTAGGTGTAAGAGGCTGCATTTCAAATCCTCTATTTGGATCGATAGTCTCCAAATCTCCTGTTATAGGATTGATTCTTGTATTAGGATGGAGAGATTGATATTGCCTTTTAAGCATTTCAGTCTTAGCCCTATCTAAAACAGTTTCTTGTCTTCCTTGTCTTATGACAGGTTGCTTAGCTTTCATAGCCTCTGCTCTGGCTATTTCTGCCTCTCTAGCTGTGCGAAACTGTGGCTTGTTTGTAGCGATAGCTGTACTGCTTGCTACATTTCTAGGAATGGCTCTCATCTGTTCATCTAGAGTCATCCTGATACATCCGCCATTACCATCTGGTTTATATCCTGTAGGACATTCTATTTCCAAACCCACTTTTGCTTTAATTACACCACCATATCTATTTGGCTGGATTTTTAATGAAATAGGTTGTCGTAGTCCTTTTGGTTCTACAAGAGGATTAGATTTTCCTAAAAGCTCCAATCTATTTACAGGAACTCCTTTATTAATTTGTTGTAATGCAAGTTTTCTTGCATAGTCTAACGCCAATGGAGAAGTTGGATTTTTTCTATATGAAAATCCAAAAAGAGGATCTCCAAAAGTAATGGCTCTTCCGCTAGCATCCATTTCTGGAAGAGCACTAAGAGCTATGGTTTTAGACTCTTTTTGAGGAAGAGATTGGTAAAACAATCCACCAGGATTTTGTCTTTGAAAATTTTCCAAATCAGTGGGGTCTATGAATGAGTGAGTTTTGCCCTTAAATCCTTGAGATGTGTGTACATTAAATCTAGGATCGCCAACATATGTAAAGTTTTCTGAGGTTAGGGTAGGAACTTTTCCATATTCACCTATTATTTTTGCAACTGATACAGGTGCTGTCAAGTTAAGACGTGAGCTTAACGGTGGTGCGCTGAAATCTTTTAATACAGGGTTCATATTTCCCAACGTACCTGTTGTACCAACCCTCATCATTCCTAAATCTCCTGCTAAGTTAATTGCACCAAAGGCATTGTTTACAAAACCTCTGTCACTTCCAAAATAAGGATTGGCTTCACTATCACCAGTGGCAACACTTTTTCCAAGTCCGTATAGCCTAGAGGCAGACATCACTTGCCCTGTACCAAGAGGATTCATGTTCACAAAGGTCTCAGCTCCTATTGTTCCTGCTGCTTCATTTCCAGCAAATGAACCCATTGTTTGAGATAATGCAGAATTAGCCTGAGCTTTACGTCTAGCTTCTTCAGCATTCATTGCCTCTACTTGAGCTCTTGTGTAGTTTGTCCTAGATGGGCCTACAGAAGCATTTTGACGACCTGTAAATCCTTCTGTTCTTTCTCTAGAGGCTGTAGGATAAACTGCAGGAGGTTTACCATACATTACACTTCTTTGAGAAACAGGCATTCCCATTTGTCTTTTTTGCTCATCTGTAAGGACGGATTGAAATCCTTCAGGATTTGTTATAGGGTGATAGGGATATTGCTTTCCTTTCTGAGCATTTGGAATTTCACTTCCATCCCTACTGATGTTCCTTGGTTTCCAATCTAAGCCATGTTGGTAGTAGGTCATTCCATCTTGAGCAACTGGCAACTGTCCAACATTTCTCATAACCAAATCCCTATTCAAATTTCTCAGTTTTTCAGGATTGTTTTTGATCATGTCAAAAAGCTGTTTAACATTAAATTTTGCATCAGGACCGTAATTCATATCTTTAATAGATGGATTTTGTGAGTTGAAATCATCTATTATTTTTTTCATATCATCTATGCTGTATTCTTTATTTGGATCAATGCCGTACATCATTCTCCACTGATCAACTCTACTCAGCAATTCGCTTTGATCTGCCTCACTACCTCTGCCTCCCCAAGAAGCGTTATTAAATGGATCTGTTAAAGCATTCTGCTCAAAAATCTCTTTTCTGTTTTTTTGAGGGGTAAGATGGTCAAAAGCATGCCCAAACTCATGAAGTATATTTTGAGAAGATGTTCCTATAGGATTACCGCTTGCATCTACAGAAACAGTGTAGTTGTCAGGAGAATAAGAATATATACCATATGCTTCTGCTGTATTTAATAAATCTGGATCATAAGAGACATTTAGTTTTGGTAAAATATCAAGTCTTTTATTAGCAACTTCTGTAAACTTTGGGTTTTTAGCTCTTTCTGTATACCAGTTCCTATACCATTCTTTAGCTTGTTCCTCATTACTTGGTTGTTTTTTTCCATCTTGAGCGCTAGGCATTGTCTTCTTTGCATAGGGGCCTTCTGAGGGGGCAGCTCCCTGCGTGCGTGCGTACATGAATCCTGTAGAGCCAGGGAATGTTCCTCCTGTACTCCCACCCATAGCAGCCTGGGGAACATAGTTTACAGGATAGACATTTCCTCCCATTTGAAACTGTCCACCCCAAGAGCCATTGTAGTCAAAGCCTTTATCAGTTAAACCGCCCATAGTTCCTTCTATCCCATTCTGGGCTTGAGGGGCATCGTATTTGTCTAACCAACCTTGTGTTTTCTTCTTTGCCATTATTTGTAAGATATCATAGCACTTCCTATAATGAATTGGCTTGTCAGGTGGGCATCACTTCTGTTGTCTAGGATGTGTCTTATCTTCAACTCTTTAGCCCTAAGAGGGGCTTTTTTGAATGAGCGCTTGCTGTAGTCCATGTTTGCCTGGTTTACAGTTTTGTCCAGAGACAAGGAAGAGCAACAGCTTCTGACAAATAGTGGGGTGGATTTGTCACGGTTTAGTGCCCAGAATGTGTTGTATTGATAGAAATTATCGCTTTTTGTATATGTAATGGTTTTACTTTCAGCATTGTACAATGGATATTTGACATATTCACTGAGGTTGTTCTTGGGCTTGGGGACAAGCTCCAGCACACCCGTACTCTGTTGACCATTGTACAGGACAGCCTTATTGAACCATCTGTCGTCTGTTTCTATCTTATTGTCATCATTCCACACCCCACCAGAGTCTTGGAAGTATTTATATGCTTTTGTATAGTCTTTTACGTTCTGCAAGATTTCATCTTGGAATTGGTAGGCAAATGGATATTCTATGATGTAGGGTTCTATGTTTCCATAGAAGTTGTTGTAAAACACTGGAGTGGTTAGATGCCTCCATAAGGAAGCTGTGTTTCCTTTCACTGCTTGTGTAGCTGCAAGTTGTTGTTTTGTGATGGTTGTTACAGGAACATTTATGGTTTTTGAACATGTACCGTTGCACCCATCCAACGATTTGATAACCACCACCTTTACAGCACTGTCTATCTCTAAAGATATTCCTGATACTAATGAGCTTTTCAATACATCTGTAGCAAGAGTGTTTCCTAGGTCGTCATATATGTTAAACCTTGGTCCTGTCCTAGAACCAACTTTTGTAAACTTTATAACTATTGTTTTTGTCATAGGGGGTTAGGTTAATTCTTCAGAGGCAGCAATTGCTTCAAGGTCGCATCCTCCATTCAGCCCTGAATAGAAGAAGTTGTTCTCAGCTATGTACCAGTTGGGGATGTAACTATGGAAGCTCACCCAAGACTTGGTGTTCATATTGAACGAAAGTGTCCAAGACTTATTACAGAAGTATTCAACATCTGTCACTTCCACCACCACTCTCAGTGGGGTGCTTGTCTGGGTTTTCTCTATGTAGAACTCTTTCTTATCAGCATCATATTTGATGTCTGTAGATAGGGGAATGTAATCTAGCTTGGAAATAATCACCCTGTCATACTTGCTATCATATACACCATGCAACCCAATTCCATTAAAATGATTATCTGTATTCACCTCTGGAAAATATCTCAGGATTTCAAATGCCAGATGATCTGTAAAGAACCTGTTAAGCCCAGAACCAAATGCTGAGAGATCTGTAGCTTGTGTTCCAGATATGAGAAACACTTGTCCTCTCTTGGCATCTATTGTTATCTGTCCTTGAGGTATCTTTAGAAGCATCTTGTTCTGGCTTCCGACATATCCAAGATCTGTTTCAGCAAAGTCAATTGGAGGGGCACTAAACATGTTAGGATTACCTACATATGCTGCTTGAGGATTACTAGTGTTGATTGTCAACAAGTTATTGTATAACAATGACTTGTTTTCAAATCTGGCTAGAATACCTCTGTTCTGGATGCCATCCAAAGATATAAGATTTCCATAGTTTTGAGGGAAATCAAACTTCGATGCTGCCAGATAAGTGAGCCAGTTGTTCACCCTAATATCAGCATTTGCATCCTGACGATCAGAATAGATTGCCCTGAATGGGTAGTTGGTGAAGCAAAGCCTTTGCTCCCAATCTGGAGGAAGATGCGAGAAGAAGTTTTCCTTGTTTTGCTTGGAGAATGTCACATTGTAATAATACGTATTGTCCTGAGCAATTGTAACAAAGCTTTCCTGCACCCAATCATCAGGAATACCCGTGCTCACGTGAGGCCAGAAGTCTCCTTCTCTATTATTGAATGCCTGACGAAGGTTTACATTATATGAAGTTTCACAATAGAAATTAGGAATCCCGTATGCAAACAGGTACATCTTACCATCGTAAAAAGTTCTTCCTGGATTTGGATCAGAAGTTGTGCTAGCCACTTGGCTATTTGGGCAGTCAAGGTTATGAGCCTTGAACGATATAAAGTTCTTCAGTGTTGTTGGAGCAGGACCGCCTGAAGAGTTTTTTGTTGCCAAAGTTATATCACTCAATACAGAACGTGCTGAATACCAATATTTTGGATAGGCAGCGTTTCCAATCTCATCATAGAACACATCACTATCGTCAGGAGCACCCACCCTATTATCTATGAAAAAGGGCAGCTTTATCTTGAATGCAAATCTGCTAATGAACGTGTCTCCTCCAAATATTGTAGCAATGGTTGGTGCAGTTGTAGGTGTGATGTCTCTTTGGAATCCTGTGTCAATTGTTTCGTAGGAATAAATCTGCCCCCATTGGTTGACAAATATATCTTTCAGAGATGCATAATATGAAACAACATTTATAGGAGATTCTTTTCCTGGATTGTTGCAATTGCCCAACTCACTGATCGTATACCTCGATTTGTCCGAAACCAAAGATGTTCCTGAAGGAGCCAAACTTGGTGTTTTGTCTGGGAACAGGAATGGAGGGATTGTCCTGTTAAACTTCGAATCTTTTGTTTTCAAATATACAGAAGACTCTCTGTTCCAGTTGTTTATACTGATTCCGTCAGGATCTCCCACAGACTGTACAGCTGGGATGATGTATTGAGCAATGTCAAGTTCTCTTTGCTTTATGCCGAAATTATTTGCAATATCAGCAGAATAGTCATAGCTGGCTATCGAGTTGTAGGAATAAGCATAGTTTCTCCTAGTTATGCCGTTTATGTATATGGTGAGATAGGCCTGATAGGATGCAAACAAAGCACTTACATCTGAAGGATCTGTTATATTTGCTATAGCCAAACTACTTGCTAGAGCATCTTCCTGAGCTTCCTTACTCAGAAGTTTGTACATGGCATGCTCTTTAACCCTTACAAAATGCGCTCTTCCAGCACCAAACATTACATGCTCAAGCTTCAAAACATCTCCAAGGAATGGTTGTCCGAAGGATGTTTCTGGAGAGTTGAATACCAGTCTATAAAGAGAATCTGTACTATTAAATGCGTCCAGTTGTTTGATTTGACAGGCAGGTAGCATACCTGTCGTACTAAGTTTCTCTATGCGTAAACTACTATCGTTGGGTGGGGTGTAGAGAGTTAGTGTCTTTGTTTCATATCCATTTACTACAGCATATGAGCTAATATAACCAAACTGATCATACACTGGAAATATAATTGGACTTGCAGAGACATTTGTAATTTTATAACTAGAAGACGATATTTGGGTGATCACCACATTTGCTGATGGAAGAGATGTAGTGGGTCTTGTAAGAGAACAAACTTCCACTAGTTCATTCACTGCAAAAGAGGTTCCAGAAACACTCTCTCCAGTAAAACAATCTGTGTAATTGTATTCTCCAGATAAAGTTGTTGAAAGAATTGTATAACTATTACAATTCTCGTAATAACCATTCGATTTATCTAGAAGGAAAGGGTCTTGTCTGAGATCGTTGTATGGGTAGTTGGGGAAATAGTATTCTGTTTCTTCTCTCTTATACTTTCCTACATTTCTGAGAATGCCCTTTGCTATGATTGATTTGTTTGTTCCCCTGTCTCCTCGTACAATCTTGAAACCAGCAATGTCTGCTTTTTGTTCAGCTGTGAGATTGGAGGTTTGAATGAGACTGCTCACCTGTGTGACATCTATTCTAACACCCATTGGGAATACAGAGTTGTTCTGCATCACCATACTTGATGGGGATGTGAACAAAGCAGATTCAAATACAGGGCTAACCAGAGCATCTGGGAATTTGTGGTGTCTTATTGGCTTGCTGGCAAGCTCTCCCCAAACATCCTCATTGCAAGGATAGAGTTCTGTAGATTCCCAATATGCAAATTCCCCATATTGATATGGGGTGGCATTTCCAATATTATCACCTGTAGCAGATCCTATTACAGAGGCTGTATTGTAGATTTGCCAATATCGACTTGAATTAGTTATAGGATTTGTAGGATCTCCTATGAAGTCATCGTTTGTTGTTGGTATTTCTGGAAGTAGGTCTGATGTTATGGCCATTCTTCCAGGGATGTGGAATCCGTCTGTTTGTTTACCATTCCTCAGGAGGAATACAATTTCAAAGGCATACACTTCATCACGCAGATAGCCGCGCAGGTTTGTGGCATTCAGCTCATCTGCATAGTTCTCTGTGGCAGGAAGCTTGTATGTCTGCCAGTTCAATGTAACTTGATTTGCTATCTGCTGGTAGTTAATCCTGTCTATAGATGTAAGATTGTCCCATACAAGAATATCCTGTACAGCTGTTACATCTTGAGCAATGTCATAATAGGGGTATTTCTCGAATATATCATCTACTGTCAGCCTTATCTGTGTAACATTCTGACCAGTGTATGTCACTTGTTTAGCGGTGTTGTCTATGAAATATGTACCTACAAGTTCTACAGAAGTGATGGCGTTCACTGTCTTTATCACTGCAAGGTTGAAATATTCAAACTGTCCAGTGACATCCAAGTTACTGACATTCAATATAATGGAACGTCCCACTTCATAGTTAAAGTTGGGAGTGGTGAGCTGTGGGTTTGCAATTGGTGTAGGGTTTGTTACAGAATAGTAGGATGTGTAAGCATTTCCTACAGCGTCACTGTATTGTATTGCAAACTGATAAGTTCCTGCCAGTAGGGAACCTCCTGTTCTAACATCTACAACAGCAAGTTGGGGGACTTCAAAGTTGGGCTGAAGCTTAATCTGATTGCAATCCAGTTCGTCTGTATAGTTGGGATTGCAGGGAGTTGAACCAGGCCTCAGTATTTTTGGAAGGTTTTCTGGATTGAGGTCAAGATATCTCCTGGGATTCACTCCATCTGTCCAATATATCTCTGTAGTGCAATTTGTGATTTTATGCACCACCTTGTGTATCGGATGATTAATGTCAAAATTAAGACATGGACCATTGACATAAGTGTTGTATACACAGTCATTATTGTCCATATATCCAATCTCCGAACTTGAAGTTTCAGGATTTGCAAGGAAGAAGATGTGCTTGTTTTTCTCTTGGATGAAATGGGTGCCTATTAGATGGTAGCCTTCGGGGAAGTTTAAACACAGCTCATTTGCTGGTTCATTTTGGTAGTTTACGCTATTAGAGTCAAAGTTCTCCACAGCAGCATTGAGGGCATATGTCACCATACCCTTAGCAACTTGGTTAACGCTGCTATCCATATTAAGCCCCACCCTAGCAACGTTATACTCGTTCCTTATATTACCTTGTGCCTGTGATTGTTCTTGTTCTTCTGCCATGATTAGTTATTTCTTCTCCAACCATATCTGTTGGTTCTGTTCGGAAGTTCATACATGTTGAACCTATTCAAATCTTGTTTGATTCTTCTTTGCTTAGCGTACACATCTTGTTTCTTAATCTCTATATCAGCCATAATGAATGCTTCATCAGACAGCTGCTTGTAATAAGCAAGCTTCTGCTGTAGCTGCTGGAAGGTTTCATCATTTGTCTGGTTCGTGAGTGTTTCAAACACCTTGTATTTAATGAACGCTTCTACATATTCCCTTATACGATAGTTGTCTGGGATCATTTGGTTTCCAAGGTCATCATACTCTGTAGCGTAGAATATGAGATAGACATGGCCATTTCTGAAATTGGTTACAAATTTGTTGTCTCTGATGTCAAACGAATCAGGGGAAGAGCTTCCAAGGTTTATGCAATCAAGAGTGCAATTTGCTCTTACAGAGATGTTTCCTGGCTTAAGGAGATATTGCTTTGTGTAAGTCCTTGCCATTGAATTGTTTGTCTTATACACAGCCTGTATCAACTCAGGCATACACACAGGACAACCTGTTGTACATTCTGGGTTTGTACAAGGAACACCATTAGAAATTACAGGACTCACCTGTATTGTTGTCTGTGAAGCTGCTTGGGAATAGAAAGAGTTGGCTGTCTGATAGGGGAATGCATTTACATCTGTACAAAGCCATGCTTCTCTTACAGCAAAGAAGTTATCTGGCAGTCTGGCTTCAAAATCCTCAATGTCCAACAATGTTTCAGTTATTACATATGTAGCCCTTCCCAGTTTTCTCAAACACTTGTCAAGATAGGTGGGGAACATAAGGTCATCTACAGCTCCTGTATCGAAGTAGCTCTTAAGCTCTTCTTTCACTGTAGAATAAACTATTTCAGGGGATGTGAAATTGTATTTATAGTAGTAGGACATTTAATTAAGTTTTCCATTGGTGATACAAATGTTGATACTTGTCATCGGTTTTTAGGTAGTGAGACAGTAGCCTGGAGGTGGTTCTTGAGGGTTTAAAATACCAAAGGTCTGTGTGTCTCAGCCTTGCTGTGTCTTTAAACCACATCCATCCAAAGAAGAAACCCTCTGTATGGAAATTGAAATTGTAGATGATCTTGCCCTTTTCCTTGGTCTTTTTCCAGTCTACAGGGAGATTTACGAATTCATCCTTCAGTCCTTTGAGCCTTCTTCTTTTCTTCTTATTGATTGAAAACTCACCAAACCCATACGGAAGTTTGGCTCTTTCTCCTGTCTCTAGTATATAGTTTTTAAAAGAATCTGTATAGGTGTAGATGATGTGCCTCCACTGATCAAACGTAAGTTTTATTGTGGGGTGTTTCTTACAGAAATTGTTGTAGTTTTCCTTGCTTGCGGATCTCCAGTCTATTTTGGTTCTCATCACTTTCCATTTGGCGCATTAGATGCCTGACCATCTATACCATCCTCTGTAAGATCTGTTTTAATTTTGAAATATGTAGAGAGCAGTTTCTGTGAGACGAGTTCCAACACCTGCTTCTCAAGATAGCCAGGAAGACCATATTCCTTGTCTAGAGGATTTGTGCACAAATCTTCCACAGTTGGTTCCAGACCACCACAGTCGCACTCTGGATAGAGAATCTCATTGGGCACATCTGATTCAAAAAATGCAGAGATTCTTACAGATTTAAGAAGAGGATTGCTTACATAGAGGTAGTCGTTCACCACCCAGTAGTATTCCTCATTCTTTATGATGGGTAGTTTAAGAAGGTTTATATATCTGTTGATTGTAATTTCTTTAATCTTCTTTCCATTCCCACTCATTGCATTGATTGAATACACACCTTGAATCAGATATTGGTAGTTGCCCTCTGCTATTCTTGGAAGCTTGAATTTGCTCCTTGCAACATTGCAGGGGTCTGCATATCCGCAACATTCAGAAATAGGAACTTCCACCATCTCCAGACAGGGAATGGTGGTGAATATTGTGCTTGTAGCCCAGAGCTTTCTAAGATTGGTTTCTCTCTTTACAAGAAGGAGTGTATTGTTTTTAATTTCAGAAGCAATCACACGATCTGTAATGAGACTGTCTGTAGAAAGCAGCTTGTGCATTCCACGTACATCCGAAACCAATTTTCTTAAAGTTGCCATAGATTTTATAGTCTTGATTCATATTCAGCAATCTTGCCTTGCGTGGGGTGATATACAAGCGCAAGTCCTGCTCTGATAGAATGAACAAAGTTGTGGTCAGCATGCCACCTGTCAGTACCTGACAAGGAAGGCATTTGTTGTATCCTCACCCCTTTCACCTCTTTAGCCATGTAGTGGTGCTTGTCCCCCGTATGCACCTCTCTGTAGTCAGCTATTCCAAACTGGAAAGAGTCTTTTCCTGTAGCGAACAGGAGAGGGAGCTCGTCAATCTTACAATTACCGTGGTGATATCCAATGAATGTATTACCAAGCACTGTAGATTTTGTTGTAGAATGGTTTCTCTGAAATTTGACATTGCAGCACTCCTTGAAGAATATCTCTAGAGCATGAGCAAGGTAAAAAGACTTTGTGCGGTCATGATTACCCTGAACCAGGATAACTTCCACCTCATCAGCCACCGTCTTCAGATGTGTAATGGCTGTAACTAACAGGTCAAATCCCTCTTCGTATTCATGGTCATACCCAACCAACACATCTTGTGGAGTGCCATTTGTTGTTGAGTTTTGGTAGTTGTCTGTATGGAAGAAGTCATTTGAAATGGGAAAGGCTATCTTGTTTATGACAAATGAGCCTCTCACCTTATCTATAAGATCTGTCAATACACCAACGTATTGTATCTTTCTGTCTTCAATCGTATCGTTCTCAAGAGTTTTCTTTGCTAGGTGGAAATCTGCAATTGAAATCTCCACATCTACAGTTTCCAGATATCTAGGCTTTGAGGCAGTTTCTACAACTATTACATCTTTAGGAACATAGTTTTCGAGAAACTTGGCAAAATCTTCTGCTGTGTAATCCTTTGGTTGCCTGAGAGTTGCGAATACAGAGGATGTGAATTTCCCGTTAGATTTTCGTTTAGTCCAGTAGTTTGATATCTTATACTTATCTAGGTTGACTTTGTGAAGCTTAGCCAGTTCAACATCGTCTTTTGGCTCAAAGTCAGTCTCTACAACTGACTCTAGGGTGCCTCTTTCATTGTTCACCTTCATGTAGGCTTCTTCAAGTTCTCCTATGTAATTTCCTATTTCCGCATCATTTCTTACGTCCTCTTTATCTTTTAGTTCTTTCAACATCTCATCTATAGCATCTTCAGTGACACCCAACTTTTCAGCATAGAACTTTCTGCTTTTTTTCCAATGTAACATTTGTTCCAGCTTGTAAATCAGCCCTTGATTAAATGACATATAGGTTTTTTTAGTTAAAAAATATACTAAAGATAGGGTTTATTTTTAAATATACCAAATTAATTTAACTAGCAAGGTTATATAGATTAACCAAATTAATTATAAAATAACAATCCCCAGCATAGAAATGCCAGGGATGTTTGCGAATTAGTAGAAAAACCAAAAAAATCTACTAATATATTAAAATAGGGTGTATGCATTAACTATTGATTACCCACCAGTTAACTGTCGATGTATCTGCAGCATTTGTTGAATTTATTACAAATGATGAATTGTTAATTATTGATGCTGAAGGAGCTGACAAGAAACCTTGAGTTCCACCAGGGGTGTTGACAGATAGGAATATTCTACTTCCAATTTTAACAGCAGTGGTAGCAACGGTAACTGTACCAGCAACTAATGTAGCTGTTCCCATGGACAGATTCGTACTTGGAATCTGGAATGTTCCATTGAAATAGTTTCTGTCAGAAGCACCAAGTTGCTTAATGCCATAAGTTCCTCCAGAACCTATGCGTGGTTGCAACAGTGTGTCCGATCTTTGATCTTCAATCTGTACACCTACAACCTCTGTAATAGTTCCTACAAATGGAGAGATTGGATCAGAAATAGGGTTCATAGCCCTGTAAGCTATAATCCTGTCTAAAGTTCCACCGCTTGTGAAGTAAGCCTGAGCAGCGCTAGCAGAGCAATTTGCTACTTGGAGAGTAGGTCCAGATGTAGTATTAGGGGACAAATATTGAAAGTATGCCAAATGTCCAGAGAATATAGAAAGTGGAGCAAGAGTTTGGTTACCTTGAACATTGTAATACATCCTGTCAACACCACCTGCATAGATTCTAGTACCAGAAATTCCTATGCCAGGTGTAACCATACTCAGCACTGAGTCTGTGCCAGCTACAAATGCATCTAATGGAACAAACTGTCCTGCCTTTTCAACCTTCAAAGGAATATCAGTAGTTGCTCCAGAAAACCCATCAGGATATGTACGTATGCCAACATGATTTTCAAAAAAGTTTCTCCCATAAAAATTATTACGTGGGAAACCTCCTGCTGACACTGATGTAGAGCAGTTAATGTCCATACCTGTTCCGCTAGAAGCTGAGTCTCGAAACGTAAGTGTATATCCACCAATTGGTACAGTTGTGTTAGCAAGAAGCGATCCTCCGAGTTGGATGACATTACTTATTGTTTTTGTTAATCCGTTGTTTGCTGTAATGAGGGCAGCTGCAGCATCTAATATCTCTTGTGGATCAACTTTCTCAACCACCTCTCCACTGGTTTCTGTAAGTATGAAATCGGGGAGCTTAGCAAAGGAATTAAGTCCTGTGATGGAAAGAGTGTTGGTTGAGCTTGTATCAATACTTGTGTTAGGAATTATCAACTGTCCTCCAAGTTGGATAACGTTACTTATTGTTTTGTTGAGACCATTGTCTGCATTAATAGTTACAGGAGTTGGGATTATTGAGGACAGAGCAGTCCTCTGTACAACGCCTGCTGTAGTTTCTGTCAATACGAAATCAGGAGCTGGATTGGTAACCAATCCTGTAATTGACAAGGTGTTCACTGCATCTGTAACGATTGTAGTTGGAACTACGAGTGTGCCTCCCAGCCTGAAGTTATTCAGTGTTTTTGTAATACCATTATCAGCTGTAAGGAAATTGAGAATGGTTTGGTAGGTGGTTTTTCTTAAAATACCATTGCTCAAAGACACAAGGTATTGCGGTATGTTATCTGTCTCAAGGTTGAGGATTGACAGAGTGTTTGCAGAGGTGGTGGTTATCACTGTAGCCTCTGTAAGCGGTCCTCCAAGTTTGATGAAATTTCCACTTCTGTTTACACCATTGATTGCCAACACCCCATCTTGAGTTTCACATATCTTTTCATCCAGCTTCTGGATGGATGTAGTGAGCGTGTCACAAGTGTTTATGCCTGAGCATGCCAGGTTAGCCCCAGTGTAGATTACCAGGTCAGAGTTGACGTTATTGTTATTGCAAGAGGAGCATGCGCTCGGGAAAGACGTTGTTACAGAGTAACAAGGCATATGTGGTAAGCAAGACATTTATATAGATTTATGAATATTAAGGAATGTACATTATATAATAGCAAGCAAGAACAGGCTGAATATTAGCATGAGATTGTCCGCTTCCTGTATTACCTATAGCAGTGTTAACAGTAATTCCTGTTGTAGCATACGATGTTTGTTTTGTAAAATCACCACATCTTCTGGTACTACTAGAACCACCAGCAGTATCAACTGTATCAACACCAATAAAATCATGTCTGTGACCTTGTCCACTATTTGGTTCAATTACGGTGGAAGTGGCTGTGTGCGTGTGTGAAGGGATTTGAGAAGCAGCGAGAGTTATAGCGTTGGCTCCTGCTTTTGTATTCAGTGCGTAGTTTGGATTTGATATGGTAAGGGAAGGATCTACTGCTGCATCAAGAGGTCCTCCGCCAGGAACACCTTGTATAGCTCCAACACCAACCCTACCTCTCTTATCTGGAGTGCCATTCTGCCCATTACATATGTAGATTTTATCAAATCCTGCAGAAGCAAGTCCTACACCAGCACCATTAAAATTGCTGAGAGGTCCGTAATATTCTACAACAGTGTAGGGAACCATCTTCGTATACTGCTGTGTTGTGGCAGATATGCTGTTGAGATAGTTTTGTATCAGAGTGTTTAAGTCTGCAAGCTTCACATAGTTTGTGCTTACATTCAGGGCAAGAGCTGCCAGAGAAGTTTCTAGTGTGCAGAGCTTTGTAATAACAGCTTGTAACACTCTATGTGTTACAGAGTTTCCAGGAGCAACTGTAAGACATCCTGTTTGATAAGGAGCTTCTAAATCAGCAATGAGTCCTCCTATTATATCTATTTCTTGTTGAAGTTCACAAGCAGCTTTTATAAGGGCTGTAAAGAGGTTGGTGGCATTCAAATCTTCACAATCAGGAAGATATTTTTTAACCAATTCACAAATTATTGAAGCGCTGATGTCAGGCTTTACACCTGTCCCATCCAATGTAGAAGTGAGAAATGTTATCAGGGCCTGTTCTACAAACGACAAACTGTCCCCAGATTTTATTCCAAGAACAGCAACGTCAACACCAGTATATCTAACACATCTATCAGAAACTATCTCTGCACATCCATTAAAGCAATTTGAACAATTTGACATTTATTTATATTTTAAAAGTTTTACCCTACTAGCAATTTGTTCCACTGAGAAACAACTTGCATAGCTTGAGTTGCACAATTTGGATGTTAATATTCTTTTATAGTTTAGTAAGTCGATAAACACCTCAGAAGGAACAGACCTGTTCAAAGCGAAAGATATGTTATTGTACAGGTCATCTCCAAGATCAGAAAGCTTACAATCTATGTCAGAAAGTAATTCAGGTATATTGCAACCAACGCAATTTGAGGGTTTTGGATATAGCATTTTTTAAACTTATTTATTCCTTTGGTTAATTGTCCATGACAATATGCACAAAGGCCATTAATCAATTGACATCCACAGCCAACCTTTGCATTACAATTTCTACAACTTGCCATATATTAATGAAAGTTTGTTATATAATTGTTTCCAGAACAACGACAACCATTTCTCATGAAGTTGTTCAACATCTTGCTTGCTTGGTTGTATAGTCTGTTTGATGCCTCTATAGCGCAGTTGTTAGCTGCAGCAATCGCTCCCTGGATGAAGAAATATATGCTGTTCAATTCCACTTTCTGTTGGGTTTTTATAGCCATGTCACACTGCATCATATCGAGCTTCATGAATGCCTCATCAAACCTTTCTTGGAGTTGTTCAACACGCATGATGGTTTTCTGTACAAAGTTCTTGTAAGCAGGGGTTACAGAATATCTAATCGTGTACACACCATCAGGAAGAGGTAGTAAAGGATCCTCTACAGCTGTTAGTCCTAATGATGTAGAATTAAATACATTAAAATCGTCTTTGTTAAATGGAAGAACTACTTTATCAAATCCTGGAATTGTGATTTCTATTGTTGGTGAAGATACTGCTGGAGAGGCTGGGTAGGTGGATGCATCAGCAATTCCTAATACAAGCTTATCGTATAAAGGAATGACTAATATATCTAATTTTAAATCTGCCATGTTCTTAAAATAAATATGCCAGAGGATTTTGAGAAGATCCTCTCACCCTCTGGCATAGGTTATATGATGTGGTTATTTACCTCTTATATAGTAGTCACTGTACCTAAAGCACCCTCAAGAATTGTCTGAAGAGCAGTTGAGCCAGCTCCTTGTGGAATAGCAATGATCACCATAGAATCTTCGTGGATATAATCACCCCATTGGTAAACTGTCCTATCGTATTCGTTGAACTTGATGTAGAACAGGTTATACACGGTACCGCTAGTCACCCAGCTTTCAAAGTTCTCGTTGTAACCAACCATCCTGTACAGATGCTTCAGATAACCAGCTTGGTAGCTGTAGAAGTTTTTCTCGAGTTGAATCACCTCATCAGCACTACCGCTAGGGTAAGTGGCATTTTGAGTGACAGCTACATCAGCAACAGGATTACAATTGTCAGCAACAATGAAGTCAGCTGTAGTGGCAGGACCACTGTACACGAATGTACGGAAGTACATACGGTCATATTCCCAAGGAAATGCTGCAACATCGCAAGGCTGTGCGTATCTTGTAAGCGCCTTACCAGTGATTACCAGTTTAGTGGCAGCTCCAGTTCCACTGCTTGTGAAAGTGAAGAAGTCAGTGAGAGTGATGTTGTCAGGGTTGATACCAGGACCACCTGCTTGCAGTTTTGTAATAAACTGAGCAACCAAAGCCTCAGCATCAACATCAGTGCAAGGATCACCACCACAATCGCAGCAAGGAGCTTGTACAGTTACAGAGCGAGTGAAACCATTGAAATACAGAGTGTCCAGATAGCTGGAGTGTGCACGCAGCGTAAGTGTTACCACTTCGCCACATTTTACAGTCCAATTATCAACTTCTGTAATTTGTGTAACAGCAGTTGCGTTACCTACAGTTTTGTACCATTCTGTTACGTTAACATTCTTGCTTCCTGTGTTCAAACGACCAGAAATCTTATCTGAACGCTTAGAGCCTTGAAGGTAAGTGTTTGTTCTACCTTGAGCAACATAGAAATAGGGAACAGCAGCCAGAGATGCAGCTTGAGCAGCTGCGTTTACTCCAGTAGGGGCAGCATAGGTGTTAGTAAAGATACCAACTTGACCAGCTGTAAGTGCTTGCGTAGATCCAGAGCTAGGGAACGTTGTTTGCCCCACTGGCACTACGAAGAGCGTAGTTAATGAAAAATCAGCCATTGTTTTTTATTTAAATTGTTAGAAAAAAATTATTCGTTTGTTTGAATTCTATATACAGAGCTTTGCACAGCAGATTGATTCTCAGTGTACATAGCCAGGTTTTGAACTGTCAAATCCAGAAGTTCGTCTTCCAGGTAGGTTTCTAGTTCACAATCCACATCTGTAGAAGGTGTTCCGTCAAACTTAACATACCCTGATTTATCTATATACACAGGGTAGCGCATGTACATTATATACACATTGCTTGGTGTAAATGTTCCATCTGTAAACACACTTATCGCATCAGAAGAAAGCCAATTGAATGTTTCCTGATATTCGAAAGAAGGCTTATAATGGGTGTTGTTTAAAATAAACTGAGTGTCGCCATGTTTAGCAAGGTCTCTGTTTACCCAAATCTTTCTATCTTTACACCTACCCTTGTCCGCTAATACATATGCATCTACATAAAACATATATTTAGGAACAAGTTTTTCTGTACTAGCTTCCCACCTATTTATCAAGGGATCTGCTTCTGTCAAGGGTAAAACACCTTTGTCATATGTGACAACCAGTGATTGCAGATCCTCATAACGTTTCTTAAAAGAATCAAATCCAAGACCGCTCAATGTGCTTTGGCCATCAATCTTTTGTTTGATGAGCTTGATTTGAGCTTCATTCAAAGCTAAAATCTTATCTTCTAACTGAATCTGTTGATGGTCATTAGTAGATAGTTTATTTAGTCTTTGGTCAATCTTATATAATAAACTATCTACAGGTATCATACAGCAGCGAGTTTCTTAGTTTTCAATTTTTGCTCAAGCGTAATCAGTTCATCCTGATTATCATCATCTGCTAAGAACTTCACCAAATCGTCTTCATCTTTAGCCACTTCAAATTCACCTTCGTAAATCTTTCCATTAGGCTTTGTTCTATAGACAGAATGTGTAATTGCTTGTTTTACAAGATCTTTAATATGGAGCAAATTTTCTTTCATATCAGCAAACCTTGTAAACACTTCTACAGGATTGAGTCCTTGGTATTTACCGTTCTTGAATTCTGTTTGCTTTAATATGTTATCCACAAGGTTATATACAGCTTCTTCTTTTGTATCATCTGTAACAGGAAGTCCCAACAGACGAGCAACCTTCTTCTTCCTATCAGGAGTCATACTGTCAAACTTGACAATAGCCTTATTGATGAGTTGCTTCTTCTTGTACACCACTGCGTTTTCAATCTCTTCATCAGCTACGTAAAACTGGGTGTCAGCAGGATATTCACCTCTTTCCCAGGCTTGAAAAGAACTTGCAATTGTAGGATGTACACGCAACCAAGAGAATGTAAGCTCTTGAAAAGGATTACTTAGATCAAAGAAGTTGTCTCCATCGATCAGTTTTACAGCTTGCACATGCATCATGTCTTCTGTAGAGAGGGAAAGTCCGTAATTCCAGAAGGAAGAACGAGGTCCCAAATCAATATCTCCCATTGACACTTCAAGTCTTTTTCTTGTTGTTGTAATACGTTCGATTTCCATTTCTCTCTCAAGAGGATCGGAAATCCTTCTGATGTAAGCAGCATTAGGATCAAGTCCTGTTCTGTATTGTCCATCAAGTTCCTTATAAGGATACTTGAATACGCCTGTACCAGGAACCCTTGTCATTCCTTTCAGTGCAAGACCTCCTTGCATTGTTTGAAGCTGCGAGTTGTTGTAATCCCTCTTGATTGTGGATATTTTTCCAATTTTGCCCATAATGTAGTTGTGGTTTTAATTAGCAGAGATGTGAGAATCGAACCTCACAGCAATTGGAACGTATTCCAATCCTCATCTCTGTAGTTTGAGAAGAGCCCCCCAACTCCGAATGTTGGGGGTATTCTCTTCTCGGTAGGATTTGTGAAGACTGATGAGCTGATCTTACGGTAAGCAGCACCAGTACGTATATTAGAACTGCGGAATCTCTTCAATCAGGACAGTGCGAGACAGATCCTCGATGAAAACATCACAACGGTCTTTCATCCAGATTTCATAACCAGGGAACTTGTTGGCAGAGCTCATACCTTGAGACTTAGCAAAGCCCAGGTGATGACGAGTACCATCAATATATCCCCAAGTCATGGAAGGAGCACCTTTCATTCTTACCTCACGGATGTTGTTAACCATTGAACCATCGCTCATCGGACTAACATCAAACACCATGAATACAGGTGTGCTCTTCTTGTTCTGACCAAATTCCAAGTTGGATTGGGGCAGATCAAGTTCTTTCAGGTGAATCAGTTCAACACGACCAGTCTCACGTGTAACCATTGCATCGAATGCAAAGTTGTAAGTGATGTGCTGACCTTCGCCTTGCAGGTAACGATTTCCAGAATCAGCCATGAAAGTGAGACCACTATTCAGAGCGTCAGCCTTAAGAGCTTGTTGGAACACGTCAAATCCAGCCTCGTTAGTGTACATTTTAACACGACGATCTTTAACATCCACACGACGGTAGAACAGATCACCAAATACAGAACGAATCAGATTTGCAGAGAATTCACCACGGTTGTATTGAACCAGGTTACCGTTGTTACGCATTCTGTGGTATACACCAGCAGAGGTACGCTTCAGTTCTTGCTTAGATCCGTTGGTCTTAACGGTACCAGGCTTGCTCCAAATCATACGCTTAACTTTCAGTTCAAGCATAGACTTACGCATCCAGAACTCGATGAACGGTTCCCATTTAACGTCATTACGTGTAAGAGGAAGTTGGTTCCTACGCTGAGGAGCATATACAAGGATGTCAAGAGGCTTACCAGAAGCATCACGCATCATCTTGTCATCAGCCCATTCAGTGATTTTGTGCTCAAAACCATATGCAGAACCAAGAGATTCAAACATTGTGATTTGCTCACCCAGACGAGGCAATCCCAAAAGGTCTTGATCGAATTCACCAATGGCAGCATCAACCAGTTCCAGTTCAGTACCGATTTGCAGGAAAGGACCTGAAACAGCTACAAAATCCACTGTGGGATTATCAGTTACCAGAGTGAATGTATACAGAAAGCCCATGTTCCAAGGAATAGGATCTTTGGTTACATAGAAGCGAGGACCGTATTGACGAGAACCTACAGAAACAATAGCGTTCTTAGAGAACTCGTTAGTGTCAAGCACCAGGGTGAATTCCTGACCATCAATACCCACATTACCAGTTGTAGCTGATGGGATGGCGATGATTTTAGGGAATTTGTAGGGAACAGCAACTTGCCATTTCCAAGCATCACTATTATTATCAATATAATAAGGTGTGCTTTTGTTAATCATGTCCAGGAAGTCATTGCTATACAATGAACTCTGGGTGTACAGACTGATGATTTTTTTATCGTAGTCAGCAGGTTCTGTAGAGTGGAAGCTTTCCAGGTGGTTAGCATCTGTGAGTTTACCCACAGCACGTTTGTCCATAGAGGCAACACGTGCGTAAGTAAAACCAGTGAGGCCTGGGATTGTTTGAATTGCCATTTTGTTATCCTTTTTTAATTAATGTTATGAATTTGTTTTATAAAAACCATGAATTGGATTTCTGAGGGTTGTTGTTGGAGGATTTCACTCCACTCTTGCTCACTTGTCTTGCCACTTCACCAAACAGTTCGTTTGACTTTTTACTTATACCTGATTTCTGAATGGTGGATAGGGTGGGGTCTTTTTCCAAAATCTTGAGCAGAAGAGCAACCTTCACCTTTGTTCCGTGGTTTTCGGGTCTTTTCAGTTCTAGAATAGTGCGATCAAAATCTGTGAGTGTTTCTCCAGATGCTGTCTTATACTTATCTACCAGCAGAAAATCCTGTAGTTCGTTGGCCAGTTTAGGATTGATGGGAATACCATCAAACTCCTTTGTCTTCAGCTTCTCTTGGAGAACGCTTTGGACATTGTTTATGTATTGATTTCTTATGGCCGTTTTTTGCTGCATCTCTATTTCAGCTTTCTGCTCCATCTGATGGAGCTTGGCAGCTTCTTTCTTGACCAGCACTTTGTGATGTTTTTGAGCTACGCTCTCAAGATCACCGTAGTTTTTCAGTCTTTCAACCTCTGTAGAGATATCTTCAGGTTCGAATCCCTGATCTGTAAGAGCTTGCTTGAGAATCGCCACCTGATTTGACTCATCAGAGAGGTCCATTTCAGCAAAGCTTGATACATTGTTATAAGCACCAAAGTATTCTTTGGGATGTACACCTTTTACGAATATGGCATCAAATGCTTGTTGGTAGTCTTCTCCAAACTGACCAATGAAGTTGTTAACCACCTCAATAGCCCCTTTCTTCTTTTCCTCCTGGAATCTTTCAAGGAACTCTTCAGCTGTAGTGATTTGAACATCTTCTTCCTCATCATCATCTTTAGAGAATACGCCAAGCTTGAACAGATCGTTTGCAAGGGCTCCGAATTGGGAAACCTCTGGTTCAGCTTCTCCCTCTTCTTCTTCTGAAGTGGGCTCAGGCTCAGCTTTTTTAGCTGCAGCTTTTGCTTTTGTTGGGGCAGGAGCTTCTTCTTCCTCTTCTTCCTCATTCTCACCAGTGGAGAGAAAGTCTTGAATGCTTTTGGCAGCATCTTCTTTGGGAGCTTCTTTCTTTTCAGCACCAGCTTTTGGAGCTTCTTCCTTCTGAGGTTCTGGAGTTTCGATGCTCTTAATCTCGTCAGGGCTAGATGTAGAAGTTTCAGGAGCTAGCAAATCTTGCAGAAGTTCTGCATTTCCAGCTCCCATCTCAATAGTGTTTTCAATACTAAAGTTCCCAAATGAGGGATTTTCTAAGTTTTCAGCCATATGTAGTTGTATTTTGTTGGTTTTGAGAGTGTAAAAATAGTTTGTAATAGTTTAATAACAAAGAGATGAGATGCTATATAAACCAAATTTCTGGTTAATATAGCATTAATGTAAATTCACTTAATCAAGTTTGTTTAAAAAACTATCGTTTATGATTCGAAAACTCCTGATTGGGGCTATATCAGTGAGTGTCACCTGCTGTATTTCCACTCCCCACTTCCTAGCTTCCACCCTAGCTTTCTTTGTCAAGAGGCTGTCAATGCTTGGATCGATGCACTTTTCTGACGGTAGGGATGTGATTACATCCTTAATGATGCTAAGGGTCATGTCTGACAATGCATCTTTAGCATCATACACCTCCAGGAGAAACATTTTTACGTTTGAAATTCTGTATTTGATTACACTTTTACAAACGAAATTCTGCTTGTCCTTTGTGTAAAGTGACTGGGATGGCAGACTCAATGTTGTCACCACTATGTGCTGACGTATGATTTCGTCAAAGAAGGGTATTTTAAAATGCAATCCTGGGCGTAGCACATCTTTGAACTTGCCACATCTCAGTCGCACACCCTCCTCATACGAAGGAATAATCACTATTGGCAGGAAGTCAGATATCCACTGTATTAGGACATCTATTAGTTTATCAAACATTATTTAGATGGTTTTTTGTTTCTACCTTTGGCGTTCTCTTTAGCAATGGCCAGATCATTTGCCTGGTTTTCCCTAGCCACCTGAAGCTTTTCCCTCTCAAGGGCCATCTTATCAGAAGCCTGTTTGTTCTTGGAAGCAATATCTGCCATCTTAACCTGCAGATCTTTTGCTGCTTTCTGCTGATCATTTGCCAGCTTGCTCACCTCAAGGACATCAGGAACAGCGTTTGCGTTAACGTCTTCAGCTTCAACATTACCAAATCCTGTAGCCTGGATGATGGCAATTTCCTTCTTATTGATTCTGTCAAGCTCCTTCTGGTAGTCGTCATGAGCAATCTTCTGCTCAGCCATAACAGCCTGCTGTTGCAATTGAGCCTCAGCTTGTTGTTGTTGCTGCTCCATCTGTTGCTGCTGCATTTGCATTTGCTGTTGCTGCATAGACTCCTGCTTGTCCTTAAGGGTCTTGAACACCTTCTTCATTTCCCTTACAGACTTGGTGGAATACAGATGAATAACGTCGTACAGACTGCCTCCATTCTGCATAAGAGGCTGTGCAAGTTGCCTAAGCTCATTGAACATTTGCGTGTCATCAGGACGATTTGTTAGGAACACCTTCAAATCACGGAACTTCAGGTCAGATCCGTTCACCTGCACAAATGCTGATTCACCCTCCGATGTTATATACGAGAGGGTAGATTGTGGCTTTTTGCTTTCAACATATAGGGCAGCATCAATTATTGCTTGGTAGAGCTGACCCATTACGTATTCATGCGCCACAAACAGAGGCTCTGTTTGAGCATAGGATTGTTGAATTGCTGCGTTGGTTCCTGTTGCAGATTCAGAAGCTTGAATTGATCCAAGCCTTTGTCTGCTCATACCAACAAGTTCCCAACACTCGTTCTTGAGTTGTTGAGCCAGTGTGTAACGAGACTGGATCTCTTGCGTACGTGTGAGATCTATGTCTCTAAACTGGTTGAAGGAGGATGGGGATTTGAGGTTCTCTGGAGAATCGTCAATGAAAACCACCCCTCTGTTCCTGGCTTCCATTTCCCAGACATCTAATGCATCTTGAGCATCTCCATCTTTAGGAACAGGTACGTGCCTGATGGATGTCAGATAGACCTTACCCACTTCTTTCTCAAGAAGCTTGTAGAGCTGGTTCATGCACACATTGTACAGCACCTGGAAGGGCTTCATCATATCAATCAAGCTCTTGGCTTCAGTGTTCTTGATTTCATGTGTAAGCCCGATTATAGGACAATAAGTTAATAGCTTATATGGCTTGATGTGGTAGATGTCTGGACCAATCTTGATGCCCTGATACCACTGATTAATCCATCCCCAGTCAAGGGACTGCTGTGTGGGGATGGTGCCACTCTTGTAGGATTCATCCACAAGCATAGACTGCTCATTGCCCACTTGGTCCAAATAGATGAGCTTGCCTATCTTCTTCTTTGAAATCCAATAGGCCCTAACCACCACGTATTTATATCCAAAAGAAGAGACATTTGATGTGAGTCCAAGGAAGTCCTTAAGCCCATCGTCGTTCTCTTTCATTTCGCTCTCTATAATCATCCTTGTCTGGAGAACGAGAGGATCGTAGGTATCGTATTGTACAGAGTCTATACCAGGAATAGCATCAGGATTTCCCAGGTTGGACTCACGTACGTTGATGAGTCCATAGTCTTGGAGGGATGACCTCAGATGGTCAATCTCATCCTTTGTCAGATCGGGAATACTTTCAATTATCTCAGAAAGCTCCATCACCATGACAGTGCCAGCAGCATAAGCACCTTGTGCTCTACCTGTGGGATCTGAAATATATTTTCTATCAGGAGTGGTAAGAAACCATGTGTTCTTAGGATTTGCCACTTCAATATTAAAACCCAGTTTGGAATTATCTTCATATATGTGGTAGAATTCTCTTGCCGAAATACAAAGATCTCGGAATGCGTCTTCGCTCTTTTCTTTTATATTGAATTCTGCTTTTTGACATGTCAGTACATGATTGGCCCATTTTTCAGCTACAGATGTGTAGCTATCCAGCTCATCTTTCACATCTTCCATTGTCATTTCCTGAAGCTGTTCTTCTTCAATTTCAGCACCTTCCATCATGGCCTTCTGCATAATCTTTTCCTTGGCGCTGTTTATTACAAAACTCTGGAGCAGCTCTGTCTTGTATTCCAGCTCTTCAGCCTTGGAATCATCGTCAAATGCCTTCACCCTAAACCCATCTGGACGCTTTGTAATTTCTCCTACAAGCTCATTGAGGGGAGTGGTGATGATGGAATAATGCTTGACATATGCAGGAAGTTGAAGATCTGTCGTGAGCATTTCTGTAAAGCTCTTCACCTGGGGCTCCTGGTAGAAGTCTTCCATTCTAAGGATGCCTTTTACAAGGTCGTAGTTCTTAACAAATGTGTCTCTGTTCTTTACATATTCAGCATAAGCCTTATTTGCAAAGTAGTCCATAGTGTTCTTAATCCAGCTCTCGTCCTGCTTTTCCTTTTCTGTTTTAAACTGATCAGGAAATATATTTAGATAGGCATACCTGATGGTAGCGTCTTTTGTATATCTTATAATTGCCATTATGTAAACAGTTTACGTTTTTTAGTGTTAAACATCCCCCTGGATTCTGTGAACAGGGAGGGCTTTGTCTTCTTTGAGAACAAGGCTGCCACCCTTTCATCACCACTACCTCCCACCTTCCCAAGAATAGGATCCATCTTTAGCGCTTGAGCGATGGCTAGCTCTGCTGCCACAATACGGTCAAAGTTACCCTCGTCGTTATATTGTATAATTTCCTCTAGAAGAACAGGATCGAACATCTTGCTCACGCCTGTCACCTCTCTTATTACATCTCCTTCTTCGTTCTTTTCTTTGTGAATAACCTCTTCCATATACTTCTTCAAGCAGTTGTGAAGATAGTCAATTATCTTTTGCGAACTCCTGTGCACTCCATATTCTCGCTTCACTGTCGTATTGGGAACCACTTCCATCAACCATTGGGGCTGCTTTTCCAGGTAGTGGGCATCCCCCTTGCTCTTCATATATTCAATGAACGATATATCATCATTCTCACAGAGCGTTCTGGCGTTATAATACTTTATCAGGAGTCTGGCCTGTTCCTCCCAGGTTTCTTTCTTATCTGGACGAGCTACATAGCTTGCCACAAACATGTCCTGGTATTTCTCTCCCGTAATATCATGCATACGTTTATAAATATAAACTGCTCCTAATGAGGAGCTATATGCTGATTTACCCTGTCTGTAGGGGTCCACACCTGCTACATACAGTCCGTATGTGGGGTTGCTTACAGGAAATTCATATATGACAACAGGAGCATCCTTGAGATCACTGTTCTTCAGGGGAAAGTTGGAAATAGGCTGCTTGTCTGTAAACTCATGAGCAATCTTCTCCCCATCGTTGAACAGAATCACAGGGGTTCCTGTCTTCTCCTGCTGCTGCAGCCTGAACTTCTGACGTTTGGCTGCCTCTATATCAAAGATGTTTGTGTCCTCATTAAGGAAGATGTCGTCCACCTCCAATGGGTAGTACATCTTTTCCTTCAGATAGGCTATCCTGTCTCCAGCCTTTTTCAGTCTCTCAAGATTGAACGTGGTGATTTCCTTGGCTTTCTCATCGTTTGAAACCAGCATCTTCACGTTGTGCAAGTCGCTATTTGAAGGCTTGTCAAGAAACTGTCCCAACGTGGAGGGCTCTTTTGCCTCCATCCTATACTTGTAGGAAATGAACAGCCCGTGCACACGCTGTGTGTCTTTCTCGTTGTTGTACGTGAGGAAGTTGAAATTGTCAACGTCAAACATAAGGCTCTTAGCATCCATGAATTTCTTCATATCACCACCTGTACCTGTAAGAATGGGGGAACATCCCCACCCATACGGAGTGGTGAAACCAGGAACAGCAGCCTGGAAGCCTCTGAGAAAACTCCCCTTACCAATCTCATCTATAATGAGCTTACGGGGTTTTGTACCTGCAATGGCTTCCTCGTTATTACCTTCATCCAGGTTACGGATGAGGATTTGGGAGAATGGGATACGTTCCCCTCCCTTTGTCTTAATCCCTAAAGTCACTTGGTTTTTCCAGTTGTCCTCAATTCGTTGCCACCTCCAATATTCTGGGAGGAAGTTGAGGCCCTTGTCCAACTTGTCCGTGATGAGCTTTATATCTGGAGCGTTAAGACCAGCGATGATGTTCTGTGAATTTTCGTCAAATGTAGCTCCCCATCCTATGTAAGAGGCCTCAAGCACAGATTTGGCAAAACGCCTGATGCCAAGAATGACTAAGCCTTTCTTTTCCTGCTGTGCTCTGTCTATTTCGTTTGTCACCAACCATTCATTGTCCCTGAGCAGGGGGTTGGAATACTTCTGTGAAATGCGTCCTCTCTCATCTATAACATCCACTTCCGTGTGCCAGATGTTCAGGTGCCAATACAAAAAAGGGTTTATATAAACCCCATCCATCATAGCACCGTTCAAGCAAAGATCTTTATGGAAATCAAAGAAAGGTTTGTATTCTGCACTCTCCTTGTCTGGAAGACGCTTCTGGTTTATGAACCAATCCTTATAATCTATGCTCTGTAGCTCATTCATTATTTCCTGTTTTTCAGGAAATCTTCAGCCATTCCCGAAAGCTCACCCTTACCCCTCACTTCCACCTTAGCCTCCTCGATGCTCCTGAGTTTTTCAACCACTTCCACCAAGGCAAGATAGTTTTTCATTGTCTCTTGAACAAACTTCCCTTGTGCCTCTATAGAGGCAATCACCATTGGAAGCATGCCACCCTTGGAAGTAGGCTTCCATTCGATTCTATCTTTAAGCGTATGGAGGGGGTTGGCATCTACATATTGCTTCCATGATTTGAGCTGTTCTTCAGCCCAATCAAGTTCTGTATTGATGTATGTAGTTTTCTTAATAGTTGTCGCCATTATCCTCGTCTTTTAGAATGTTATCAAGGTCCATAGCCTGTTCAATGATGTCGTCAATCTCCTTATCGTCCGTATGGGGAACATCCATTTCAAGCTGTGTCTTGTATTTGTTCAGGGCATAAAACAGCTCATTGTCTGTTATTCCCCAGAAGTCCCCATAGTCAAACAACGCTGTTGATATATGCCTTCCCATATTGTAATTGGGATAGGCATTATGTAGTTGTTGCAGGAGCTTGACAATTTGGTTGTAATGGTTTGTTTTTCTTGTCATCCTTCTCGTTTTATACCAGCAGCCCAGCGCTTTTGGCAGAAAGACTTGTTACAGTGGGTTTAATCACACTGTCCAACAGCCTCTGTATATGCTCATTAGCCATCTGCTTTGTCTCTTCTGTAATTCCAGCTGTAGCGCACATAGCTGCCAGCCTTTCAATAATCATAAAAGCTTCGTGTGTAGAATTCATGTTAAATCGTTTAAATCTTCATCAGACAAGTCCACCCTATATTCAAAATCGTCCTCATCACTATCATCGCCTTCCTCTTTGTTGGGGTTTTCCCCCTTGGCGAAATACTTGTCGTTATAATATATTGCTATGACATCCTGGTCTACATTGTTCATGCCAACAATGTCCACATAGTCCACTCCCATCTGGTATACCTCTTGGAGCGTCTCTATAAATATCAATAAGGGAATCTTGTTCAACCTTACATTGTCGTTGTTATTTTCCATTTGTAGCCGTTTTAATTTCTTCTTCTTGTTCCTGTGTAAGCACCTTTGTCCATTTTTGAATAGGACATTCGCAAGACAGGCATTTTGTCTTTGCTGACAGCGTACATCCACAATGTGTACAATGATTGTCAGGCCTGTTGGTCTTGTGGAATCTCGAATGATGGGAACACTCCAGGCAAATTGCAATCCTCTGTTCCGACGTATCCCGTATCATCTGCTTCAAATGGGAGGGGGGAATCAGATTGTTCCTCCAGCCCTCGTAAATCTCTGACAGCTTCATGGTTGTTTAATTTTGGTTTTAGCTGCTCTATTTGGTTTCTTGTGTTGTTCAGCTTGTTCGTGTAAGACTGCCTCTTGGTGTCAGACAGTGTGGGGTCTGTCAGGGCATTCACATAATAAGCCTCCTTCATCCTTTCCTTCTCCATCTTCCTTATTGCCTTCTTGTGATTGTAGAAGAACTTCCCAAACCCAGAAATCTCCACACTGTCGTTCGTAAAAAGGGCTGTATTGGCAGAGCTGAACTGATGGCTCACCACAGCATCCAGAACGTTCTCTGGGAGCATGAGCTTTACGGCCATCATCCTTATCAAATAATCTTTAACCGAAAGACTCCTGGGCTTATCCATGTACAAGCTTTATTTCCAACGTGACATCCTCCTTTTCAAACGGAAGCAGGATGACAGGATTGACCTTCACCTTACTCCCATCCTTCACTAACACATTGATTTTCTTGAGCTTAGAAATAATATTGTTTATTGTTGGAGACGTTGTATCATGCTTTTCACAAAACTCCTTCCTATTACTGGCATAGGAAATATTCCCCCTAATAGCTGTAAAAGCTACAAGTTGTACTTCCCTATTTGTAAGATGGAGATTGTTAACAGCTGAGAGCAAACTATAATACTTCTCAGCAATAGCAAACTCATCCTTTTCTATTCTCCTAATCTTCTGCAATACCATTCCCAATATTTAATTTACACAAATATACACAAATAAACCATATAGACAAACACCTTTTTTCAAACAAATAGCTATATTATGCAAACCTCTTCTCTATTCTCTCTAGAGACAATCTATTCCCACCCTACCTCCCCCAAAGGTAAGGCAATAGGTTTTATATTTCCAAATTTATTTTTCCATATGCCCATGTTTACAAAAAATCCCTCCCCCTTGAATATAAAAAATTTTTCCTAGCCCCCCCATGCTTTGTATAGATGGGAGAGGAGGCTACTCCATCTCAAAACCCTATGCCAAACCAAGCGGTTGGGGCTATCCCTCCGTGAATCATTATTCATCATTAAAAACTCAAAACAAATGAGCACAAACCTCACAACGGTTGCATCAGGCAACTTCAGCAAGACCGAAGCCAATTTCACAGGCTATGACCTGTTGGGCAACAGAATCCACATTCCCATGCGCCAACTGGAAGCAGCAGGCATCAAGAAAGGCGACAAAATCACCTTTCCTCTCTACTGCGTTGCGATTGAGAAAGAATTTAATCGCATTGACCCAACCAAAAAGGATGAACAGGGTAATCCAATTCCGCTCCTCAAGGCTGATGGCACACCTGACACCTTCAAGCGCATTCAATCAGGCAGCCTCTTCCTCACCAAAGAAGCAGGCATTGCTGCCATCAACAGCGATGAAATCATCGCAGATGAGCGCAGGATTGCCCTGATTGAGAGCAAGGTCAAACTGCAGGCAGCAGCAACAGCAGCCAACTTGAGCGAACCGCTCATGGCTGACCTGCTTGCGCTTGCCTAATCGCAGCAGCAGCATCAACAAGAAAAGGGCCCATTCGGGCTCTTTTCTTTTTTATTCATCTGTAAATCAATCAGCCGTGGAAAAGAAATTCATAGAAATCAAAGGCAAGCCCAACAAGCACGGATGGGCAAAGGTAAGCAAAATGCAAGTGAAAGTAGTGGAAATGAAGGTGATTCAATTGCCAAAGAAAGTGTTGGAGCAGATTTTACTGTAATCTGCTCTATATATAAGGGTGGGCAATGTATTTCGTTGCTTTAGGGTGGGGATAACAGGTGCTGTACAACCCCTAAAACCCTGTCTGTTGGAATATTTGTTCGTTAATTTATGCTGTCTATGGCATACATATAGCATTAATTCTGTCTGTGGACTATTGTTCACACTGATGATGGTGTAATTGAGCACCGAAACAGAAACACACATAAACCTATCAAACCTTTAAAATCATTTTATGAACAAGGAACTCAAAATTGAAAATAGAGTGGAACACGATGTTGTTACCTCTAATTTGGTATATCCTATTGAAAAGGGGTACTACTGTAACGCCCAATTGGATGACAAGTGGGTGAAAGAAAAACTTTGGATGTGGTTTCAAAAGCGCAACCTCAGTATAGGTAATAAATATGCAGTTGAGGTGGGTGCGAATAGTGGGCACAAGATGCTCATTTACAACCACGATGGTAAACATTTCTTGATTCAAAAAGACGCAGACGCATAAGGTTTGGCCAACCCAGCAATGGGAAGGCCATTCCTATTTTTTAATCCCTAAAAACAAATAAAAATGAACAAAGCAGAACTATATGCACGCTATTGGCTGCATAGAGAAGAGATTGTATCTATTGATCGTGATGAGTTTCTTTTGGAATTGAACAACGCTGCAAGCAAAGATGATTCAGCCTATAAGTTCTATTCTGCGGATACATCCACTGAAATGTGCATTGTTGAAACAGATGGTATGACCTACTATCAGTTTTCATCTTTGTATAATGTGGGTTGGCAAGGAGATGTGGATTGTGATCAGTTCTATTGCAAGGTTGGGAAATGTACAAAGGCTGAAATGGAAGAAATTAGAAGAATGTTTGCACCTCAAGAAATTCACGAACAATTTGATTAAGATGAAACAAATTATATTAACAATCATCATCATCCCTCAAGCACTGTTTTCCCTTGTGCTTGGGGGATTCTGTTACCTATATAGGTTTAATAGGAAGGATATGTACAGGGGATTTAGGTGGCTTGATGGTGTTACAGATTACACCAGATGGCTTGACAAATAGATGTTTTGCGCAATCCTCATAGATGGTAGCATACAGGTTATGCATACCATCGAGGAATTAATGGCTCTTATCAATGACCTGAGAGGTCAATAGAGTCATAATTCTTCCGAAAACCCCCAAGAAGGCAAATGTATGTGTGTTTAGCATTTGCCTTCTTTTTTTATTGTTGAGCATTCTATAGGCCTATAGTTCAATGGACAGAACATCTGCCTTCTAAGCAGACAATAGTGGTTCGATTCCACTTAGGCCTACTAACCAAATCCCATAAAAATGAAGCAGATAATGCTTACAATTAAGGAGTTCTATCTCTTTAAAGACCTTGCTGGGTTCTTTTATGAATTCAGTTTTAACAACAATTTTATAACAATCAAAGCTGATGCCCATCAGTTAGAACAATTGGGCTATTAATCATCATGAAGAAGCCATTAATCCTTTTGACAACTGCCATTATTCCATTCTTATTAGTGTGGATGGCATTTATTCTCACAGCAGCGTCCTTCAACCCAATTGCTGATGTGTTCCAGCAACCAGGTTTCTGGTTCATCAGCACAATTTATTGGATTTTATGGGTGTGCATGTTGCCTATGACTATTGAGGCAATCAATGAGAGTGTAAATTAACTGAAAGAAAACTGAAGACAGGGATAGTTTGCCTATATGGTTTAGAAACCTGTCATTTTTTATCATCTCAAATCCATCAAACATGGAAAAGAAAATCAAAGTAATGGAAGCCTTGCTCTCTTGCAGCAATGGGCTCTCCAAAGAGGAAATTCTCTGGGCTGAAAGCCACCTGCCCAATGAAAAAGGTGGTGTGGCCAGTGAATTAGGGCCTAATAGCGTCATTCGGTTTAACCATGATGCTAATACAATCACCGAGGCTATGGGGGTCTCTGAAGATGACTTCAGCAATGCTTCAGAACTCATTGTTGAGTCTCTCAAGAACTCTCCAAAGGTGTCAATGGCTGTAGAAAAGGTGATTCAAGAGGCCAACAACTGTCCCAGGTTTTATGAGGTGTTGGTTCTTAAGGCAGTTAATGACTGTCAAAGGCATTTTGAAGACAGGACTAAACATCTCGGTGGTTTGTCAGACCAATTGGACAAAATCACAAAGATGATGGAAGACCTCGAGAGATTGAAGAAGTTGAAAGATGATCTTGACAAGGGCAAATCATCTGAATAAAATCACAGAAACATATGGGGTCAGATAAAATAATTGTCTGGCCCCTTTTTTAAACAAAAACCAAAAAAAATCAAAATGGAACAAATCACCGTTTCAATCCCCGAAACTGCTGTTCACAGCAGAGTTGATAAACTTGTGGCGTATAAACTTCGTCATGAGAAAATCCAGCAAATGCTGGTAGAATCAATGGATGTAAGTAAAACCAATGCAATTGCTGGCTTGGTGCACACTGTGAGCGAGGAATTTGCCAAGATGAAAGACCAAATCATTGACTCTTATGTTGAGAGCAAGAAGACGGTCATCAACTTGTCAGGCAACCTCAAATTTGAGACAAAGGGCACAGAGCATGCTGAAATGCCCAAATTGCTTGCATTTTTGACATTGTTCAAGCAGGCAATGATTGTTGGCCCCACTGGTTCAGGCAAATCCACAATTGCAAAGCAAGTGGCTGATGTGATGAAATTGCGTTATGCATCATTCTCATGTAATGCAGAGGCCTCAAAGAGCGAACTTGTGGGTTTTGCCAACATCAATGGCTACATCACCTCTCAATTTCTTGACTTTTATGAGAACGGTGGTGTTTTCCTTATTGATGAATATGATGCCATGAGTCCAAGCATTGCTGTTGTCCTCAATGCTGTGTTTGACCGTACAGGCCAAATCTCTGTGCCTAACAGAATGGAAAACCCCATTGCAAAGAAGCACAAAGACTTCTATTGCATTCTGGCAGGTAATACATGGGGGTCAGGGTCTGTTGAATACCAAGGCAGAGAGATGCAGGATATGGCGTTTCTAGACCGCTTCAAACTCTGTCGCATCACCATCAATTATGATGAGCAGATTGAGCGTTCTATTGCAGGCCAGCATTATGAGTGGATGTTGAAGATTAGGGAATTCATGAACAAGTATGTGGAGAATGAGAAATTCTCTACACGTAGTATTTATGATGCTACGATGCTTTTGCACAATGATTTTACTGCAAAAGATGTGCTTGACATGATTTCTGCTCATTGGGACGAGAGTCTTCAGAAGAAACTTATGGAAAAGCTCAACTAATATCCGCTTTGATTTCCAATATGGAAGGGTGTGGAGAAATCTCCATCCTTCCTTTTTTTAACCGCAAAATCACATAACGTGAAAAAGTTCATAAAAGACAATGTCCATCACATTGTGTATGAAGATCTCAATGAGTTCTTTACGCTCACTGATGGGACAAAGCCTCCTGCTGATAAGCACAGAGCAAACAAAATGAAGGTGAAAACTCTCACCTCAAAAGATAGATGGACTTATGGGGATGACGAGATAAGGGGTGTATATCTTGACCAGCGTTCCAGTCCTGACAAGGGTAAGGATATATGTGCTGATGCTGTTAAAAGCACAATGGCAGAAAAGGAATACAAATCTCTTGTAAAGATGGCTCTTACATATAAGAAGAAACTGAAATTTGATGATGTGAGAGGAAGACTTACAGTGCCCAGAGCTATTGCAGGTGAGGATAAGTGCTTTGCCATGAGAACAAATAGTTCCAAACCCACAGTGAAAATAGCCATAAACATATGTGGCTCTGCTTGTGTGGGAAAGGAGCAATTTGAAAATGTGGCAAAAACAGCAATCCCCACAATATATGCCCTTGAAGCAGCAGGTATTCCTACAGAGGTGTACTATTGTGCGTTTGTAACAGGAGCACACGAAAGCGATGAGTTTAGGCATACAGCCACTCATGTCAAGGTTAAATCTGCACAGGAGAGGTTCAATTGGACTACATTTGCACCCATTTTCTGTTTAGGTTCCTATCGTGAGGGTATGTTCAACTCATGGTGGGCATCTGAATATGAGGCAGGTGATGGTCTTGGTTGTCCTATGGAATCTTCTGATATAGAGAGGAAGGGCAATTTTGGCTATACATCTGTAATAGGATTGAATGCTGCAGGGCCTGTAGACACGGTGAAAACAATATTTGATAACCTGAAGGGAGCCCGTAAATAACGGGCTTTCTTCACAAAATGTTTAATATGAAAAGCATAACTGTAGGAGATGTTACATTTCACCACGGTGATTATGTTCTTGCCACTTTAGCTGGTACTTTATCAAGAGGATATGAAGATTGTGAAGGCTACGATCCACTTTCTGAAGTTTGGGAGTATGAATGTTGTGATGGAGAAGATAGTGATGGAGATGAATGTAGTTTGGTGAAGGTGGTGGGCAGAATCTCCATTAATCATGATGGTAAGGCATATGTATGCCAAAACTTCTGTGATGGATGTGCTGGTGTAACAGACAGATTTGGATTTAGGCATAGTTGGACATTTTCTGTCAACAGTGATGGTAAAATAAGCAGTGACACAAAACACTTGGAATTGCTTGATAGGTCAAACGAATATCGTATTGATAAAACCGATCGCTGTTATGCAGAAGATGACGATCCTATGCCCAAAGATTGGAAGCCTACGCACAAGGATGATGTTATTGGCTTTCCTGAAGAATTTGATATTGTAAAAATCTAAAACTTCCAGACATGGAACTACTACAGAGCATATTTTGCAAAGACAAACAAAAACAAATCGAAAAACTTAAGGAAGAGAATGACTCTCTTAAGCAAAGACTCCTTGAGAAACAGGAGCAGATTAACAAGACAAATGCTTATTATAAGCGATTGATTCACAGTAAAAAACAAAAGAAATGAAAAAACTTATTTTCCTAGTGGCAGTGGGAATAGCGCTTTCCTGTTGTTCATGCTCATCCACAAAATATGGATGTGGAAAGGGTGCTCCTAAACAGAATTGGAACAAATTGGTAAAACGAATAAATTCACCTTATTAAGGTTTCGGTGTGCCCCTGCACAATTGTATTTCTATACATATGTGTATGGGGCATTTTTAAATTAAATTTATGAAAAAGATTGTAATTTTATTAATTGGTGTGTCTTTGATGGGATGTTCAGCCAATTCCTATAATAGGAAAACTCCCTCTAGAAGGGAAATAAAAAGGGCTATGAGCTATTCTGATTGGAGATATACCCAACCACAAGTGGAGATTCGTATTGCAAACAATTAAAAATCAAAAACCATGAGCTACCACGCTATTGGAAAATTGAAGTTCAGGAACTACAAACCCCTATCTATTACAAAAGACATGCTGTTCCACACGCACAACTATGAGGGAGCATCTGTCATTTATCAGGTGGAGTATGTTCCTCCAACAGACCAGGAAACATTCATTCAATTAAATGGCTATCCCGTTGAACCCTATATAGAGTTTGATGGGGAAATCGTTGCTCAAGGCCAGGAAATGATTGGCTGGTTTGATGAAGGAGAGCATTCAGATGAGCTCTCTGACATTACACTCAAGCAAATCAACACCATCATTCAGGATTTTGATGGATGGATGATGTTCGAGGCTGATGTGTTTCTTCTTGATGATGAAGAATCTATGGAAGAAATAGAAGAAATCATCCCCATCCTCATAGAGAACAAGGTGGTAATTTCTTTTCCTGACAACTTTGAAGAGGAGGATGATGATGGGCCTGAATATGATGGTGCAGGATTCACTTATGAAGACAACTTTCAAACATTTAAAGATGAAAAAATTAATCCAGATGATCTTTGGAATCCCTAAAAAGGGAGAACAAGCAAAATCAAGCTACCACACCGTTGGAAATCACCAAACCACACAGCAAATGTGGATGAGACAATTCAACGTAGGTATGCTGTACGACAGAAAAACAATTTACATTAATCATTAAAAACAAAAACAATGAAAAAGTCAACGCAACCTTCAAGAACAAAAAAAGAGTTTAAAATTGAGTACAAAGCAGCACTCAAAAGCATGAAATGGTTATCTCTTAATGGTAACATTAAATTCAGCTATCTGGCAGGTATCAACCGAGCAATTAATCCTTCACAAGTGACTAAACTTGCAAAGTCTTTGGAAATGATGGGAGCTATTAGGCCAGTTGTAATTGCTGAATTGGCATTTATTAGTGGTAAATTGGGTAAATACATTATTGATGGTCAGCATATCTTCAATGCACTCATTCGTTTGGGATGGGAAATTCCATATGTGACAATTCAAGTGAAGGACAAACAAGATCTTGTAGAGAAGATTGCTATGTTAAATGCTTCTTCCAAAACATGGAGTATGCAAGATTATGTTACAGCATGGTCAAGTCTTAAAGATGATTATGTAAAACTCAATCATTATTTTGAGGTGTACGACATGGAAATATCTGAACTTGCAGCAATTCTGATGGGAAACACCAGAAGCGGTGGCAATATCACTAAAGTTTTGAAATCAGGAGACTTCAAAATCAACAATGAACAACAAAATGTTCAAATTTTGAACTATGTCACTGATATGTTAAAGGTTGTGCCACGGATGAATCGCTTTGAGAATAGATATGCTATTAAAGAGTATGTCAAATTCTTGAGAGCAACTCCTAAATATGACCATGAATTGTTTTTATCAAAACTTCAGAAGAACAAAGAAAAGTTTATTCTTGCCACTCAAGAAGAAGGTAGACTGTCTGAACTGTTTGAGAAACTCTCTTAATTCACATAAACCTCCAATTTGTCATGAAAACAAGAACGAGAATCAGAATGGCAAACCCAAATGCCAAATTAGTGTATTCCACCACATTCTATAAGGAAATTTCCTCAGATGTGCAGGTGTACACAGCAGCTAATGCTGCAAAACTCTTTGATGTGATATTTCCGCATCCATCAGAGAGAGTGAAAGTCATCAATGGCATGTATTCCTACAAGCCAAGTGAAGAATATCGTGCATATTCTTCAAAGTTCAAAAAATAAGCGGTATTTTTGTAACCCCTGGGCATGCATGGGAATTTTCCTGTGCATGCTCTTTTTAAAAACCCTCTCAAAATGAGACAATTCAAAATAGAAATCATCAATTCCGAAAAATCCTTCTACACAAAAGAAGAAATTCTTCATCATTTGAAGGAAGTAGAAGAGGCAAACATACAAAAGCTTGAAAGTAAAGATGTTATTGTAAACAGAGATGAATACACTGTTGAATACAAAGGAGTTAAGAGAAGACTTCCCAGAAAGGTGACAGAACTGATATCCTATTTCATCTGTAATGAAGGTAAGTCTATCACAAGAGACAAAATCCTCAATGATATCTGGGGCTCTGATGTGATTGTAGGTGATCGTACAGTGGATGTGCATGTCAGACTTATTAGAAAAAACCTGTTTGACAAATGCATAACAACAGTGAAAGGAGTGGGGTATAAATGGTAAAACTTTTTAAAATTATAAACAGGTACACGCTTCCCATCTAGAAGGATAATGAAGGAAATAATACGTTCCCTAAGACCTGTTTATTTTAAAACAAATTAAAACAACATGAAACAGACATCAATAGAATGGTTAAAAAAAGAACTTGAAGAATACGGTTCATCTTCACATTTGAATTTAGATTGGAAAACATTTGATGAATTAATTGAACAAGCCAAAGAAATGCACAAGCAGGAGATAATAGATGCTGCTGAAAGATGGAAAGGAACTGATTTTGCAGAGAAATACTATAACGAAACATTTAAAAAAGATTAATCATGGAACAAACTGCTTTAGATTGGTATTGGGATAAAATTAAAAGCCATTTTGAGCATGATGGGGATTTGTTTGAAGTGGCTTGCATGACATTCTCAATAGCAAAACAGAAAGAACGTATTCAGATTATTTATGCTTATGATGATGGTGCTAATGAAAGACACAATGAGCCTGTAACAGGAGAGCAATACTATAACGAAACATACGGAGGTAACAAATGACACCAAAAGAAAAAGCAAAAGAATTATTCGGGAAATATGCGACATATGTGGTTATGTGGGCTGGAGATGTTAATACATCTCATCAGAATTGTAAGCAATGTGCTTTGATAGCGGTAAATGAGGTCTTAAATGTATTGCCACAAGGCGAATACCTTGAAGATATAGATGAGTATTGTGAAAATAGAGAAAGATTGTATTGGAAAGATGTAAAACAAGAAATAGAAAAACTATGACAACACTAACACATGTAATAGTAATAATAGGACATTTAGGATGGTTCTATGTAGGATATAGAATTGGTAAAAACTCTAAAAAAGATTAATTTATGAAAGGAACATTACACAAAACAGAACAAGGATGGATGGTGTCGTACTTATCAGAATATAAACAATCACACTCATCAGTTAATGAGTGGAGATATATACCATTACATCCCTACTTTATTGAGATGATGGAAACTTGCTTCACATCTAAATTTACTCAAGAAGTAGAGTTTGAGATAGTAACAGAATGGGAAAATGGGGAAGTCGGTGTAAATGGATTGACTTATGCCAAACTAATTAAAGAAGAAAAACCATTTATAGACAATAGAAAAGAAAAACTTGAGACGTTGGCAAGATTATTAGCAAAATCTTGGTATTATGGCGATTGGGATTGGGAAACTCCAAATGAAAGGATTATGCAAATGATAATGCAGGACTTGGGTTTATACCCTTTTAAGAGTGAAGATGAAATGATACAACAGACAAGAGTGGATGAAGACCTATATAAAGAAGCAGTTGATAAGGTTAAATTGAGAAAACCAAGACTTATGCCTATAGAAACTCATCCTGTTGACACCAACGAAATGATAAAAGATGATGTTGAGAAATTGGCTGAAGAATTTTATCCATTAAATGATGATTTATACCCAAATTCTTCTTTAATAAGAAAAGCATTCACAACAGGTTACACCAAAGCCAAAGAAACTCTATATACAGAGGAACAAGTTGAAAAGTTAATGTATTGGACTGCTAAAATGACTTTGGGAGTATGGCATAGTTTCAAATCAGAAGCAAAAATAATGGATGAATTAGACAGTAAAATCCAATCACTTAAACAACCTAAAAAATGAAATTAAAATGCTTACTATGTGGTAGAGATAAGTTTACCCATAAAAGCCCACATTATTGTGTTGGAGGGTTTAGAAAACGTAAAATAAAATGGGCAATAATAGATGGTATTGCGGTATGGAAATTTAAAAAACAACCTAAAAAAGATTAATTATGAAAACAGCATTTGAAATATTGCAATCTAAATTAACTGTTGATGATACTTCTGAGTTTAGATTAACACACATACCCGAAATACTTGAAGCCATGGAAGAATATAAAGCACAACTTCCCCAACAAGAAACATTTTTAAGTAAGGAAACATCTCATCGAGGCAATCCTCGAAGTGATGCACAATTTCCCCAACAAGAAATATCAGATGACCAAGCAATAAAGATGCTTCAGGATATGAATAAACAACCAATGAGATTTCATTGTGTACCTAAAGAAATATCAGATGAAGAAATAGAAAAAGCATCTTATAAGTTTTGGGAATTTAAAGAACACACTAAAAGCACTTCTTGGAAAATGGGTGCTAAATGGTATCGTGAACAATTAAAACAAAGACAATGACACTAATGATTGATCCACCATCAGGATGGAAGTATGGGTTTCCTAAGCCTATTCCTGAAGATAGAAGACAAGACTCTCTTGTATGGCTTGTAGAACAAGGTTATCCTCAAAAGCTTATAGATGAGCTTGGAGAGCATTTTTATTGTAGATATTGGGAAGAACCAAAAGCAATTGTAAAGTTTAACGGGGGTAAAGGAGCCTTGTTATGTTCTAAATGCAATGTGATTATAAAGGTGGGAGGTGAGTTTAATGAGAAAGAATCAAAATATGTAAAAGGAGAAATAGATTATTTACCACCGCAATATTGCGATAGATGCAATAATGTGTCATAAAAGACACAAATTGCACCCTTTTGGGGGTAATATAACACATTAAAAACCAAACAACATGTGGAAAGTACATTTAGTCAATCTCTTCTTCACCTCTATAATCAGCATTGTATGGGTGTATTTGATAGACAAGGAGATTGCACGTAAGAAAAAACATTAAATTTACAAACATGAATGTGCTGATTTATGACATCGAGACTATGAAAGAAATCTTTCTGATGGTTGTTTACAATCCACAGAAGGATGAAACTCATACATTTGAAGTGAGCAAGTGGGCCAACCAAGTTGACTCACTTACATCATTCATAGAAGCCCACAATGACCATTATTGGGTGGGATATAACAATCTTAGATTTGACAGTCAGGTGGTTGAATGGGTGATTAGGAATCATCAAGAATGGCATGAACTGGGACATGAGGAAATTGTTTCCAAAATATGCCAAAAGGCTCAAGATGTCATACATGATGCTAATTATGACGTGTTTCCTGAATACAGGGAAGACCAATTGAGTTTTAAACAATTAGACCTCTTTAGAATACACCATTTTGACAACAAAAACAGGCGTGTTTCTCTAAAGAGGCTTGAGTTTGAAATGGATCTTGAGAACATAGAAGAAATGCCCATCCACTACACAAAAACCAACATGACAGAGCAGGACAGACAAATCATCATTGACTATTGTAAGAATGATGTGTTTGCCACCTATCAGTTCTATCTTGTCACTATTGGTGAGACATCCCATCCCTTATACAAGGGAAACAATCAGATAGAATTGAGGATGGACATACAAGAGGAATTTGGCATAAAATGTCTTAATTATTCAGACAGTAAGATTGGAGATGAGATGATTAAGAAGTATTATTGCCAGGAAAAGGGAATAGAATATCCCCAACTGCCAAAGAAGGGATATTTCAGGAAAGAAATCAACCTGAAGCACTGTGTAGCAAAATACATTAAATTTCAAACCAAACCACTCCAAGACTTTCTCAACAAGGTGAAATCCACCAAAATTGGACTCATGGATGATTTTAAAGAAACAATCATTTTTTATGACAATCACTATACATTTGCGAAAGGTGGCCTTCATACAGAAAATACCCCCAAGATATTTGAAGCTGATGATGAGCATTTTATTATCGATTGGGACGTTAGTTCTTACTATCCTGCTATCATTATTAATAATGGTCGCTATCCCCATCATCTTGGTAAAGAATTCCTGGCAGGGTATAAAAAGATGTTTGAAAAGCGTCTTGAACTCAAGCCCTTAGCCAAGAAGGACAAGAAGATAAAGGGGATTGTAGGTGCTCTCAAACTTGCTGTTAATAGTGTGTATGGCAAAAGTTCTGACATGCAGAGTTGGATTTATGACAGACAACTCACCATGTTCACCACCATAACAGGAGAACTGTCCTTGCTTATGCTTATTGAGCAATATGAACTCAGAGGTATTCGTGTCATATCTGCCAATACAGACGGTGTAACCATTATGGTGAAAAAGGACAGTTTGGAACTCATGAAAGCCATCAATGAGTGGTGGATGAATCTAACATCATATGAGCTCGAACGCACTGATTATCAGAAGATTATATTTTCAACAGTCAATGACTATTTAGCAATTAAAACAGATGGAGAAGTTAAAAAGAAAGGAGATTTCCTTACGGATTTTGAATTACATAAGAATAAGTCTGCTCGTGTGTGTGCTATTGCCCTTGAGCAGTATTTCGTTCATGGCACTCCTATTGAACACACTATTAGAAACCATGATAATATTTATGACTTTTGTCTTAGACAGAAGAGTTCAAAAGACTTTCACTATGAGGGAGTTAATAGGCGCACAGGTGAGAAGACTACGTACAATAAGCTCATTCGGTATTATCTATCTAAAACTGGCGAGAAGCTTCTTAAAGTGAAAAACGAAGACTGTGATACAAAAGCAGCAGATGTTTCTCAAGTGGAGGCAGGTGAATGGGTGATGACTGTGTGTAACCACCTACCACCTACACATTCTCTTGAGAACATCAATTATGATTATTACATAGAACGAGCAAACAAGATTGTACATAAGATTGCTACAGAGGGCAAGAAAAGAAACATCATCATCAACCCAAATCAACTTACACTATGGTGACAAAAGAAAAAATAACAAGAGAAAACATAGGAGAACACCTTGTAAGATATCAGCTTGCTATGATTGGAAAGACATTTGAAGAGGCTCTAAAGGATGACATGTGGATATTTAATTGGACTTGTACGCAAGAACAGGCTGACGAGTTCAAGAAATATGCAATTCCTCTGATAAAGAAAACCTTCAAATGCAACAAGGGCAGATCTGAAGGCATATTTGGATGGTTTAATTTACAATTTGGACTAAAAATCAAAGACTAATTTATGCAAAATTTCATCCAAGGGATTAGAAATCTCATCAAATGGTTCCCCATTATATGGAAGGATAGGGATTCAGACTACACTTTCATAATGGAAATCATGAAGAAGAAGCTGATGTTCAGTGCAGAAGCTATGCGAAAATACAGTCTTCACACTAGTGCAGGAAGAAGCGCTCAGCAAATGGAACAATGTGCTATTCTTCTGGATATTGTACAGAACGAGATTTTTCAGGAACATTTGATTAACAAAGAGGATTTAAAACAGAATGACGTAGAAAATGCAATTGCTGCCCATAACAGGGCAAGAGTGGACGCATTTGAAATGCTATCAGAACACATAGAAAGCTGGTGGTTCTAAAATGAAAAACATGGAAAACCAAGGAAAAAGAAGGTCTCAGATGAAGGATTCTGAGACCTTCGCTTTTGTATCAATTTGCATCCTTTTTCTTTTATTATTAACACTAATCTTTAAAACTTAAAACAATGGGAGCACAAGAATTTCATACCTTTGCAAGAGGTAAATCATTGCAACAAGCCTACAGCACTGCTGTTGACAATGCTAATGATGAATATGGTCATCAAGAAGGTTATTCAGGAGAAATAAACAGTACACATTCTCTTAAAGACCTTACAGAAGAATTCAGAAGGTCAAAGAAGCCCATGGCTTTGTTCATCAAGGAAAAGATGGATGATTGTCCAAAAGGAATGTGTTATGCTATTTGCACAGAAGATCCTGTCCAGAACAACAAGAAGGTGAGGTCTAAAGTGGAGCACACAGTTAGTCCAGGTACAAAGAAATGGGTGTTGAAATATGTAGTGTATGACGGGTATGATGATGCAATAGCAAGATGTAACACAAAAGGAGAGGCCTTGAAGATAGGGAGAGAATACACAGAAAAGAACATGGCCATTACAAATGTGTACATGGAAAAGATTCTTGAGAAAGGCACTACACAAGTGGCCAAGATTATTTACAAATCATCAAAAACTGAAAAAGATGGAAGATGGACATTCTTTGGGCTGGCGAGCTGCTAGGTGTATTTATTATGTGTATTTAAACAGCAATCTGACACAGCGTTATGTAACCACCACTAGAAACGCTGAATATATGATTGATGAGATAAAATCAAGATATGAAGGTCTTGCTTTAGAATCACTAACTATAAGAAAATCATCATCTGAAGATGAGCCTTCAGTTCTTATTTACACATTGAAAGATGAGAAATATTGGAAAAACATTTCTAACACCTAAAAGTTTTGTATGAAAGATTTTATAATCGAAGATTGGGAGAGAGAATCTCTCAAAGACCAGATTTACATATTAGAAATGCAAAAAGAAATGGAAGAGGCATGGCAAGAATGGGAACATATTAATAGACAACCTGCAAAAATAATAGTGGTAAAACCTGAAGAACATGATGAAAACGCTAACATTCTCGAATTTCCAGAAAATCCATAATGCTGGATATACATTAGACATGGTGTTCCTGCTGATGCTTGCTGAAAGTGGAGTGGATGTAAAAGAATCTTGTAAAGAGTCCCCTAAACTGGGGGCTCTTTATCAAGGCATTTACAGAAAAGCACTCATCACAGATGATGGAAAGGTTACACTTGTAGGTAGAGAACTTATGAGTTTTGCCTCTGAATCCTCTCCTGAGGCCACAAAGGTTAAAAAGAGAATAGTGGTGAGTGGGTTTGATGAATGGTGGAAGGCCTATCCAGGAACTGATACATTCTCCCACAAAGGAAAGACATTCAATGGTACAAGAAGTTTGAGGACAAAGAAGGACGACTGTAAAGCAAAGTTTAACAAAATCCTTGAAGAGGGAGAGTATACAGCACAGGAGCTTATAGCTGCTTTAACCTTTGAGGTGGAACAGAAGAAAGAAAACTCTGTAAAGGAGAAAACAAACAAGCTTAAATTCATGCAGAACAGTCTCACCTATCTCAACCAACGGACATTTGAACCATTCATCGAGTTGATAAAGTCTGGTGTCACTATTGTGGAAGCAAAAGAGATGACAGGAAGCACTGACATTTAAAAATTACAATATGAGCTTTGAACAACTAAAACAAGAGGTGGAGAAAGGACTTTCTGGGAGAAATACAGGAATTCCTATGGGATTTGACAGGCTAAATAGGTATGTTGGCATTAGGAAAGGGATATATTTTGTTGTAGGCGGTCTTACAGGCTCTGGTAAAACGAGTTTTGTAGATGATGCCTTTGTTTTGAATCCTTTTGACTGGTATATCAGTCAGAAAGATCCAAAAATCAAACTACGCATGATATATCGGTCAATGGAGCGGTCTAAAACCTATAAACTTGCAAAATGGGTGAGTAGGAGGATCTTTCTTGACCACACTAGGTTGATTCCTGTTCCTAAACTGTTGGGTTGGACAGAGAAAATGACTCCAGATGAGCACGATATATTCCTGATGTATGAGGATTATATGGGAGAAATGAATGAGGTGGTGACAATCATTGGTGGTCCAGAGAACCCTGTAGGTATAGCCAAAGAACTAAAAGCCCATGCCTTACAACGTGGTAGGATTGAACAGCTTGATGAATACAACAAGATTTACATCCCCAATGATGAGAATGAAATCACAATGGTGGTGGTTGACCATCTTGGCTTGTTAAAAACTACAAAAGACCAGCCCACTAAAAAGCAGGCTATTGACAAGATGAGCGATGAGCTACGATATGCCAGAGACTTCTTTGGATATACGCCTGTAGCAGTTCAGCAGTTTAACAGAGAGATTAGCAATCCTGCAAGACTGAAGAATGGAGATGTTGAGCCACAGCTGGAGGATTTCAAGGAGTCTTCTGTTCCTCAAGAAGATGCTGATGTTGTATTGGCCCTATTCGATCCTATGAGATATAAGGTGGATGATCCTTCTGGATATGCCCTCTCAAAACTCAAGGATGACTATGGTGCTAAGTATTTCAGAAGCATGCGTCTCATCAAGAATTCCTATGGTGAGGATGATGTCCGTATAGGTCTTGGTTTTCTTGGTCAGATTGGTATGTTTAAAGAGCTTAAGAAGAGAAAGGACATGACAGACGCTGATTATCAAGCAGTTGTAAATAAAACCCACTTTTTAAGATGATGACTAGAGAAGAATACATAAGCCAACGAGACACCCCATCTTTCAATCTGATGTACGAGTATTACAAGGAGAAGTTTGATTATGTAAGACATTCAAACTTTCTCACATTTACACACTTTGTACAGTTTATGCAGATGTGGCCATTTGCCAGAGAAGCCTATCAAACAACCATAGATTATTTTGATGAGAAGTTTGAGATTGTTTCTTTGAAGGACAAAGATGACAAATTGATTAAATACTTATGACAAAACAAGACAAATTACAGAACCAGTTTGTTGACCAGGGATTGGAGTTCTTTAAGACTAACAGCAAAGGTTATTACAATCTGGCCATGAGGTTTGGTAAGTGCAAAACCACCATAGACCTCATGAGGAAGCTGATTGCTCCCCATGCTACAGTGCTTATAGCCTATCCAGACAACAAATTGAAGGAGACATGGCAATCAGAATGTGAACAGTGGGGCTATCACAACCCCAACATCACATATGTAAACTTCAGCTCTCTTAAGAAGCATGTGACACATTGCTTTGACATGTTTGTCATAGATGAATTCCACAGCTGTTCAGAGAATGAGAGGTATTATGCCCATGAAATCATGGAAAATTGCACATACACTGTTGGACTGTCTGGAACTGTGAGCGGTGATACAAACATGGAATGGGATTTTCAAGAGATTGCTTCTTACACCACAGATGATGGTATAAAGGACGGGATTCTTGCAGACTACCAAATCTCTGTTCATCGTGTCAATCTTGACAACACTGTAAAGGTGAAGGATAAGAACGGCAAACTCAAGACAGAAAAGCAGAAATATGATGCTTATGGGTGGGTGATTGACAAGATTAAACAGTCTGGTGGGAATTTCATGCATTTAGCCCTTGCCAGGAACAGGCTATCTCTATCCTCTATAGGAAAGATAAAGCATGTGAAAAGGCTCCTTAACAAGCTGTCAGACAAGCGTGTAGTTGTCTTTACAGGACTTGCAAAGGTGGCTGATGACCTGGGAATTCCTTCCTACCACAGTAAATCCAAAGATGATCTTGGATATGTGAGGTTTCAATCAGAAGAGCACAATCATTTAGCCCTTGCTGCTATGGGAAAGATGGGTGTGACATACAAGAATTTAGACTCCGTAATCCTTTTAAACTTTACATATAATGCTGAGGAAACCTCCCAAATCTTGAACAGGGCAATAAAGCTCGATTACAAGAACAAGGTGGCAGACCTCCACATCATATGTCTCAATGAACTACCAGAATTAAGAAAGATTAAAGAAAGTCTTTCTATGTTAGACCAAACTAAAATCAAATACATATGACACTAAAAATTGTAAAAGAAACAAAGATTGATGATGATGCATGGTATTGCCTGTATTTAGGTGACAAATACCTGAAAGGAAGTTACTCTCTGCAAAAGATTGAAAATTTTTATGAAGAATTCAAAAACAACCCAAAACTTTTTGAAGAACAAAAAGAAGTTTTGAAATCTGAGCAATTAAATTTACCTTTGCAATAAAACTAAACAAATTAAACATGGCAAGTAAATTAATTGGAGTTATCGGTGCTACAGGTACAGGTAAGTCAACATCAATCAAACATCTAGATTCAAAAGAAACTTACATCATTAACACAGCAAGAAAAGAGCTCCCGTTCAAAGGAGCAGAAAAGCTTTACAACACAGAAAACAAAAATTACAAGGAGGTAGATGAGATTACAGAAATTACACGTCTAATCAAGACGATTTCTGAAAAAGCTCCTCACATCAAAAATGTGGTGATTGAGGATAGCAATTACATGATGTCATTTCGAATGGCTGATAAAGCCACAGAAGTGGGATATATGAAGTTCACTATAATGGCTAAAGACATGATTGAGCTATTTAGGGAAGCCCGTAAATTACGAGACGATTTAAAGATTTTCTATTTCTCCCATCCTGAAACAGTTGAGGATGGTGGAGAGATTATAGGGTATAAGATGAAGACATCTGGAAAGATGCTGGATAATCAGATTGTCCTTGAGGGATTGTTCACGATTTGTCTCTACACACATATAGAAGATACAAAAGAGGGAGCAAACTACTATTTTGTGACAAACAGATATAAGAAATATCCTGCAAAAAGCCCAGAAGGAATGTTCACAGATGTGAAGGTTCCAAACAATTTACAACTTGTGTCTGACACAATAGACGAGTATTACAATTAATCACAATTTAAAACTAGAAAACATGAACATTGGAGGAAAAAAGAAAGAACAAGGTCAATTACCAGAATTTACAAAAAAGGTGGGGCTCTTCGAGGCTAAAGTGTTGGCCATCAATCCTAATGCTGAAGAATATAAAGATGTTCTTGGTATTGAGGTGAAGGAAGACAGCAAGTCTCTGGAGTATTTAGGAACTTCTCAAGAGGGAAACACCACCCTTCGTGTGGATGTTTGGCTTGAGGATGTAAAGAGTGCAGACAAATTTAAGGTGACCTTCTTCCTTGAAGACAAAGAAAGAACAAATAAAGACGGAAATAAGAAGCAATACATTAATTCGATTGGAACGTGCTCTTGGGGAGAATCTCCTAACAGTCTCCCTTCTTGGTTCACTTCCAGAGAATATCGTGTAGCATTCACAGGAGAAGAAGATCTTTACAACTTCCTTCGCACATGGTTGGGTAATCTCGACTATCGTGATGCTGAAACCACCCTGCAATTGGACTGGAAGAAGCTCATGAAGGGTAATGTCAAGGATTTGAAAGATCAGATTGATGGTGAGTGGAGCACCAGCATTGTAGCCCTTGCAACAGTGAAAACTGTTATTAAGGAAGATGAAACCAAGGAGTATCAAAGCATCTATAACAAGGCATTCTTGCCCTCTTATAGCATCAAGCAATTTAAACTCGTTGATTTCAGCAATCCTGGTGTTATTGGGTCTCTTCGTACTAAAAAGTCCAAAGACCTGAAACCTCATGAGAGATTTGTTCTCAATGTGAACGGTGAATACGGATGCAAAGACTTCTTTATCCTTAAAGATTTGAAAGAATACAATCCAGAAGAGAATGTTGTAGCATCTGACAAAACTATAACAGAAGACGGAGCTGATTATTAATTTTCAACAAAAACCAAGAAAGCCCCTGCAGAGATGTGGGGGCTTTTATTTATCTTTATATGTATGATTAAAGGTAAAAAGAGAGGAAACATAGAAATAAGGGATGTTTTGGCAAGGGTGACAGAATACGACATATTCAGATGGTATATGCCCAACAGAGACTGGAAAATCAATCAAGTGACCTATTCTCCATTTAGGAATGAGAACAATCCCTCATTTCTCATAGGGAACAGAAGTGGCAACTTGTCATTTATCGATTTTGCAGATACAAGCAAGAGAGGTGGATGCTTTGATTTTGTAAAGATGCTGTTTGGCCTATCCTCTCTACATGATGTATTGATGTTGATAGACAAGGATTTTGGTCTTGGTATAGTGGATGGGAATGGTACACAGGCCTATAAACAGGTGGTGAGTGAGTATAAACAGCCTGAACAGGTGAAAAGATATTCCCTGATTCAGGTGGTTACACGCAAATTCACACAGGAAGAATTGGCTTATTGGAACCAATACCATCAGAACATACAAGATTTGAGGGACAACAACATCTATTCCATAAAAAAGCTCTATCTGAACAAGCAATTGTTTTCTCTTAAAGAGACAGAATTGACGTTTGGCTACTTTTACAATGGGCATTGGAAAATCTATAGACCAACCAATGACCGCAGGACAAAATGGGTGCCTAACAATACACCTATTACAGAAATGGATGGGAAGAGTGATGTGTTAAATTGTAAAACAGCCATCATCAACAAGAGCAAGAAAGACTATATGGTGATGAAGAAGGTCTATCCTTGCTGCTGTGCTGTGCAGAATGAGGGGATAGGATGTTTCTCTCCAGAGAATGTAGAATTCCTCAAGGCCAATTCTGACACACAAATCCTGTCCTTTGATTCTGATGTTACAGGAGTGGCTAATTCACAGCAGATTACAAAGCTTTTTGACTTTGGATATATCAATGTCCCTCGTAAATACCTTCAGGAAGGAATCAAAGACTGGGCTGATCTTGCCAAAACACATGGATTGAAATCTATAGAAGATTATTTAAAACAAAAACAATTATTGTAATGGAAAAAAAACTATTTGAAATTGATGGGTATAGAATTTGGGCTTATACGTATGATGAAGCCTATCAAAACTATTTACAAATATTAAAATTCTAAATTATGAAGAAAAAAGAAAAAAGACTTCTTGGAAGATTAAACGTCCAGGAAGAAACAATCAGAGAAAAGTTGGTGAATGCTATAATTAGCCACTCACAAGATGAATATGAATATACCTCAGATTTGATCGATCTGGCTAAAAATTCAGATGAAGAGCTTATAGACAAACTGATTTATTTATTAGATTGGTATCAGAACAATTATCACAATTGAATAAGTTATGACACTGGAAGACATGATTAAGGCCATTCAAGACAATACAGAATGGCTGGAAACAACGCAATGGGATGAGGTGGAATGTATATCCCTGGAAAATCTGGAAGGTATTCTATCACAATTTTTAAACCAAAAAATCAAATTGACAAATGGAAACTAAGTCTTACGAGGTGACAAAACAAATTCTGCTTGGTGCAGAAGTGCCTCAACAAACACGCACGTACAAGCCTGTAACTCACGCAGAGCTTATAGACCTCACATTGGGTGGTATTGAGAAAGCTGGGTTTGCTTTAGACACAGAGAGCTATACAGCTGCTGCTGGTGGACAAGTGGCAAATGGTATGTTTACAATCAGAAATGTGGCTGATAGCGAAATGCAGCTGCAGATTGGCTGGCAGAATTCTTACAACAAGACGCTCACATTGAAGTTTGCCATTGGTACACGCATTTTCATTTGCAAAAATGGATGTGTAAGTGGGGATTATGGTGCATTCAAGAAGAAGCATGTTGGTACGATACAGACATTCACTCCTCAGGCTATTACAGACTACATCAAGAGCGCTGGTGATGCATTCCAGCGTATGCAGGGTGAGAGAGAGAAGATGAAGCAGATTGAAATATCTGAAAGAATGAAGGCTGAGCTGATTGGCAGGATGATTATTGAAGAAGAGTTCATCCAGAGTACGCAGCTAAACATCATCAAGAAAGAGCTTAGGAGCCCTACACACGATTATGGTGCTAAAGATAGTCTCTGGGAGCTGTACAATTACACCACCTTTGCTATGAAGGAAGTGCACCCCACCCTGTGGATGAAAAACCACATTGATGCACATAATTTCTTTGTAACAGAGAGTGGACTTATTGTAAACTCGATGAACAAGGAAATCACTCCTGAAGAAGAAAGCAGGTTTACACAATTAGAACTATTTTAATTATGAAATGGGAAGCGTTTAAAGAACAGTTTCATGAAAGTTGGCATGATAAGATGCAACCTTTTATAGAAAGTGAAGCGTGTGACCAGATTTATAAGCATTTGAAAGAGAGAAGTAGAAAGGGGCATAAAATTGCCCCTCTCTCTTCTAATGTATTCAGATGCTTCAGGGAAACACCGCTTACAGAACTAAAAGCAATAATGATGGGAATGTGCCCCTATCATACAGAGATTGGTGGAGAATTTGTGGCTGATGGGCTGTTGATGGGATGTAGCGTTACAAACAAGATACAGCCCTCTCTGGAAAACTTCTACAAAGGTGTGGAAAGAGAGATGCATAATGGCCTCAATCTCAGTTATTTCAAAAATCCTGATGTCAGCTATCTGGCCAAACAGGGTGTGCTGATGATGAACGCAGCCCTCACAACAGAAATCAATAAAGCAGGCTCACATATTGCCATATGGGAACCATTTATTAGGCATTTCTTTGAGATAGTGGACCTTGAGGGTGTTCCTGTAGTGTTCCTTGGCAAGGATGCTGCAAAATATGAGAAATATACACCACCATTCAGCTGGAGTTTTGTCATCAGTCATCCAGCATCTGCTGCATACAGGCAGTGTGATTGGGATACAGAGGGTGTATTTACAAAAGTTGACAGAATCATTAAAGACAGAAGTAAAGTTAAAATCAATTGGCTGTGTGAATATTAAAATCAAAAACATTAATCATTATGATCTTAGAAAAACAAACAGAAGCAATTGTACACCAAGACGGGATACAGCAAGATTCCATAGGAATGTCCCTAGACTTAGACAGTGCACAGATGTTGATGCAGATGTTAAGTAAGAGCTTGTATTCAGATGCAATAGGGTCCACCATCAGAGAGTGGGCCTCTAATGCTCTGGATAGCCATAGAAAAGCTGGTGTTACAAAACCTATTGTAGTTAGGTTTAGAGTGAATAGCTCCAACAATTATGAGTTTTCTGTAGAAGATTTTGGAACAGGCCTTGATGCAGATGATGTAAAGAACATCATTAGCAAGTATGGTAAGAGCACGAAGAGGAACAGTGCTACAGAATTAGGCATGTTCGGACTGGGCTTTAAGGCAGGTCTTGCCTATAGCTCTTCTTTCTATTTTGTTTGCAGAAAGAACGGAATGGAGAGAAAATATATGATGTATGAGGGTGAAGAGCTTAACACCATCGATTTGTTGTATGAAAAACCAACAACAGAACCAAATGGTGTAAAGATGATTTTGCCTGTGAAATACAGCGATAAGCGTGAGTTTGTTGAGAAAATCAGTGAGCAATTGGCCTATTTCGAGAGTGTGTATTTTGATCTGGAAGGCTTTGATAATGAATTTGTTATACACAGGTATGAGCATTTTCAGTTTTCTCCCATTTCCACAGATGGAAACATGCATATTTGCCTAGATAATGTCTACTATCCGTTGGAATTCAACAAGCTTGGTATAGACCCCATCCATCTACCAATAGGCTTGAGATTTGGTCTTACAGATGGTCTCTATCCCACACCAAACAGGGAATCCATCCGTTACACCAAGGAGGCTAAAGAAATCATCCTTGCCAAGATTAGACAGGCTGCTGATTATTTCATATCCAAGTACAATGAATCTGTTGTAGAAACAGACAATATTGTAGAGGTGATGAACTATTTCTCTTCTGATTCCAGAAATCTGGAATTTGGAAAGGCAATGTATGACATATCCTCTCTGGAGAAGCATGCTACAATTTCCATAGCCAAGCCTACGCTCAAAGGGATTTCTGTTCTTAATTTGCAACTTTTGCACAGAAACAAAGATTACATCCTTGGAGAGTATAAGGTTGGTTTTAAGATTGCACATGGTAAATGGAGAGAGTGTAAAAGGTCTTATGATACACAACTTTCTATTAACGGAATGTTAAATAAGCATAAGCATTTTATATACAGCGAGAAGATTTCTGGAAAGAAGAAGGAATACATCAAGCAAACCTATGGAGGTGACACTCACAAATGGGGTGAGCACAGATGTCTCATTAGAAAAAGTTCCAGTTTCAAGCTTGGAAATGTGAACAGAGCTCCAGACTATGCCACTTATGTAAGCATTCTTGGATTGAGTAAGATTGACAGAAAACTGTGGAGAACAGCCATTAAGGAGTTTCAATACATTGTAAACTTGTATATTGATGGGCTTACAAACATTGACACTCTAGAGGTTCCTCAAGGTTGGACAGACCCCAGGAAAAAGTCTGTTCCTTCCATACAGGTTACAGGAACCAAGGTGAGAAAGTTGAAGCTTAAGGGAGAAATAGTTGGTAAGGAAGCCCAGTCTCTGGAGAGGTATGTAGAGGGTAAAAACTGTAAATGGGTGAGCACTACGTACAATCTTGAGAAAATATACAAGGCTGGATATCTCACTGTTTATGCAGCACAAACAGATGGTAATGTAAAGCTGATGGACGGTCTGTTTAAAATATCAAAGGATTTAAGCAGCACATATATTCGCTTTGTAACATTTTCTGATAGGGAGCTTAAAAATGTAGAGAAAATAGAATTACACAACTGGATTAAACTTGATAAATTTATGGAGGGTAAGAACAAACCATTCAAGAGGCTTGTAACAGCTTATTTGATAGATAAGCTTATAGATGAACAAGAACATGTGTTCACTCGCACCGAAAGACTTGCACTTGTTTCCAAGAGTCTTGTAGAAAATCTTGACACGCTGCTTGAGTACAAAAAGAAAAACTACAACACATGCAGTGAGGAAACATATCAGGCAATGCTTGCTGTGGCAGAAGAACACAACCTCTTTGATGGTGAAATCTATCATACATATAAACAAGTGAAATCGCTTCTTGAGAAGCTTTATTTCTTAAATGAGCTTTGCTCACACATGAGAAGATGGAGTGATGACAATGATTGCAAAACATTGAGAGTAATTGCTGACATGTTTAAGTATTACAAGACAAGAATAGATTGGAAGAATTACAATGTAAAACTGGCTGAAGATGAGCTGGTTAAATTAACAGAACAAGAAATGGTTGAAATTGTATAATTCACAAATGGAAGGGCTAACACATAGCCCTTCCTTTTAAATCAAACAGTTATGAAAAAATCAAAAATTGAAAGGCTCAGAGACGCAATGTATTACATGTTTCTGGATGGTGTTCCATTGGCAGAAAACTTAGACATGCAAGACTGCGAGAACATGTGGCTTGCTTTGATGGAACATTGGAACATCCCTGTTCCAGATACATGGGGTAAGTTTATCACTGATGTCAATTCCACTTTGTCTAATGACAAAGCTTGGTTCAATCATGTATTCGACGTACATTTTAATAAACATTAAAAACAAAAACAATGAGTAGTAAATTTGGCCTGGAATGGTTTAAAGAACAAATGTCTAAATTGAAAAGACAACAAGACGAGATTGCATCTAAAATTGAAGAATTGGAAAAAGAAGAAGAAATTAAGAATGAGGAAGAAGAGTGTGATTGTGATGATGAGGATTGGAATGATGATTTTACAGATTGGGATAACATGGAAGAAGAGGAGGAGGATTCCTTTGGAAATGATTTTGATGTAGATAGGCAAGTGTACACCAATCTCAAGATGGTGAATGATGTGCTCACCATAGTGCTGAATGATGGAAACATCATTAGCAAACCAAATGCCACATATGAGGATTTTAAAGCTGCACAAAGCGCTACATCTGAGGAAGAATTATTCGTTATTGTAATGTCTCAAGAGGCAAGAGCAGACAAAAGAAAGCTGGAAGCTGACATTGAGAAGGCTAAAGCCATGCAAAAAGGTCTTGATTTGCTCAACAAATTCAGAGACTTTGAGCTCGATGGTGATTCAGTGGTGATGAGAGGTACAGGTAGAACCATGCCTCAAATTCTTGTAGAAGAATTCCTATTGATAATCAGCTCATATGAGAATTATTCAATAGAAGAAACTGAACTTCTCCTCTATACAGATGAGAAATATCAGGCTCTGAAGAGGTTCTTCATGTGGTGCTGCCTCAATCCAAGGGCAGAAGTGGCTCATGAGCTGTACAGATTCCTCAAAGAGAACAGCTTCAGAATCACCAAGCAGGGATTCTTTGTGGCTCTTAGGAATGTTGTAAGCCTGTGCGACGATACAGAGCTTGTAGACTTTGTAAGCAACACTTACAATAAGATTAAGGCCATCTGGAAGAAAGATCCTAATCAATACAATGTTTGGAAACATGATGGTGATGGTTCTTATTTTCTAGAAAACATTAATTTTGAAGGAGCTTCTAATGTATCACTCGTTGGTAATCTGACCACTTTGTATCTCGATCTTCCTAATATGAAGAGCAATCGGTATACAGATGATTGGACCAAGACATTTGACATCCGTGTAGGACAGCCTGTAAGCATACCTTTGAGCGAGTGTAACTGGAGTACACAGGATTGTGCAGCTGCTGGATTGCATTTCACAAGTGATCAAATCCACTATGTGGGATGTGGTGACACATCTATGCTCATCCTAATCAATCCTATGAAGGTGGTAGGTATTGGTGAGCATAAGGGCAGATGCTATGAATATCTTCCTCTTATGACTGTACCACGTGAGGAGGCTACACAGATTCTTCACGATTTGGATTTTGACACTCTTGAGCTGGATGATGATTATGCCATCCGTGAGTTGCAAGGACTTGCAGAAAGAGCTAGTGCAGGATTTATAGCAGAAAGCAGGAAGTATTCGTTCCACATTCCTACAATTTCAACCAAGCAGATTGACACAATCACGCTCACTCTGGAAGAAATGATGGGAGATATTGTTAACAGGATTAAGAATATGGACTGATGATGTGTAGAATGTTGCCTCAAATAGCGTATATTTGGGGCAACATTTTATTTTATGGCTACAAGAAAAAAGAGTGCTGTCAAGAAAACCAGGAACGCTGGTAGTATGACAGAAAGCGCATTCTGGAGTTTCATCAGAAGCGGTCTTAGGCAGAAAAGCAGATGGTGGAAACCCATTACACAATGTAAAATGAAGTCTCGAAGGGCCTACAAAGGACCAAACAAGAGACAGAAATTTGAATATAAATGTAATGTGTGCAAAGAGTGGTTTCCTGAAAAGAAAATCAACATAGACCACATCATCCCAGCAGGAAGCCTGAAATGCGCTCAAGATCTTCCAGGATTTGTAGAAAGACTGTTCTGTGAGATTGACAACCTCCAGTGCATATGTGAAACTTGTCACAATATTAAAACACAAAATGAAAAGAATGGAAAAAAGTAAGAGTTTGGAAGTGAGTATTAATCGAGAATCCTCATTTACAGAGGTTTGGTATGAGGGACATGTTATTTATGATGGTGAAAAACACCAATTTTGGCTGATACACCCAAACGGTGTTGATCCTCATGGAAATGAATATGAGGTGGACATTCGCTGGTTCTTCCAGAGAGTGCCCAGGGAAGTGAGAGCAATGCAACATTACATTATTGATGCATTTAAACAGAAAGCTCATGATGATTCAAACGGTTCATGAAATAGTTAACCCTTTTGACGCTTATGCAAAAGAATTAGGAGATTGTTTAGTGATGTTCATGATTACAGGCAGTGTCACTTCAAATCCACAGTTTATTGTACGTATATATCACTCAGGACTTATACGTACAGTGGATCAAAATGATTTAATATTGTATGGTAATCCTACAGCAGGAGAAAGTTTGGTTCCCCCTATTCCAGAAGATTGGAAGCCTAAAAAATCTAGATGGCCAAAGGGAGCTAAGCGAAACACAGATTTCTTAACCAAAGACAAAAATTATGATAACGGGAAGCAGTAAGACAGAGGCTATGTACAGGGCTGTAAATATGGACAGCTCTTCTAGCCTCAAGGAGTTTTCTCTTGACAGGAGGAAATATTACAAGAAATATATATTAGGAGACAAGGTGGAGGATTCTGAGAACAAGGCCTCCATCACTGGAAGAATTGTGGAAACCCTTCTTCTTGAACCAGAGATGTTTGATGAGAGATTTTACATGTCTACGTGCATTAGCGCTCCTACAGGGCTCATGCTTGCCTTTGTGGAATCTTTATACAAACATACAGCTGCTGCTACAGATGAGTTTGGTGAGGTGAACAGGAGCTTTGAGGACATATGTAAAGATGCATATGTTGAAAGTGGGTTTAAAATCAAATTTGATGCTGTAATCGGTAAGTTTGTAGGCAGTGATGCTGAAATCTATTACAAGGAGATGAGAGAGGTGAAGAGCAAGGGACTCACTGTGGTGACAACAGAAGATGTTACAAATGCTGAGAAGATTGTAGCAGAGCTCAGAACAAATTCCATCACTGCAAATGTTGTAAATCTTGTGAACAGCTCAAGATATACAATACACAACCAGTTCCAGATTGAGGGATATTCTGTAGAAGGCCATCTGTTCAAGAGCATGATGGATAAGGTGGTGATTGACCATGAAGAAAGGACTATTCAAGTGTACGATCTCAAGTGCACCTGGAGTGTAGAAAACTTCTATGAGGAATACTATCTCTACCGTAGGGCATATATTCAGGCCTATCTGTATTACAAGGCTGCAGAATCTCTGACATTTGAAGGAGAGCTGTACGGATATAAGGCTCTCTATCCTAGATTTATTGTTTGTGACTCTACAAACTATTATAGTCCACTGATTTATATGTTAAACTTGGGAGACATATATGATGCCTATGAGGGATTTGAGCACAAAGGACGTAAATATCCTGGTGTACAAAGGCTCATTGAAGACCTTTCGTGGGCTGTAGAAAATGATGTCTGGAACATCTCAAGAGAAAACTATCAGAATGAAGGACTTGTAAACATTAAAAGTTAATGGAATTGAAAAGAACAATCACCAGCATCTTCATGGTTCCCACTTTAGGAATCAACAGGAGCAGCCTTAAGGCAAACGGGTTTATAAATGGGTATTCTAAGGATGCTCACAGAGACGTACAATATGAGAATTGTGTATATGTTCTGTTCAAGCCTTCTGATTTGGAAGCATTTCGTGATTTCCTGGATGGGGAATATGAAAGAACCAAATTAATCATAGACGATTATGACTATCCTGATGGGTATGTCGTATTGGTGTATGAGCTTGATAAGAAGTATAAGAGAGACTTTGAATTCATCAGAGCTGGTAAATATTCCAAAACTTCCAAGGATTTCCAGAATCTGTTCCCAAAAACAGTGAAGATTATAAGGAACGGTTATCATAAAGATGAGGTGGCTTTGCAACATCGCATCTTTAACAAAACCAAGGATTTGAAAGAATATTGGGAGGATAAGATTGACATACAGTTTGATGATGATATGGAGCTCTGGGATGGATATAAAGAGGTAAATGAGATTTTAGTCATTGAAAAACTTAAAGAAAATGTATAACGAACAAATCGTAACCCTTCTTATTGAGAAATATGGGAAGGATTCTACAGCCACCTATTGCAAAATGGAAAGCTTCAGAAACCAACTCCTAGCCAAAGAGGTGAAGGAGAATGAGATGAATGAGCTTGAATATGAAGCAAACTGGTGGGAAGACAGATATAAAGAACTATTAAAACATTGATTATGAACATGTTAGAATTATTAGAAACCAATCCTAAAACAGCCATTGTTGTAAAACAGTGGCTGTTAGATAGGCTTTTGACATCCATGAGGACAGACTCTGTTCCAGATGATTTCAAGGAACTTGTCAGACAACAGGGAATTGACAACAACAGGGTGTCTGAGATATTGAATGGGTCTCCCAGGTCTTTGTTTGATGTGTTTGACGATCACAAAATCTACATATCTCTATCTGTAGACGCACAAGGCCCTAGTCCTGTGTTCAGGTATAGCTTTGATGGGGTGGTTGAAAGCATCGACTACACAAACAGGAAAGATGCTGAAACAGCAGCCATCATTGATGCGTTTAAACAACTAGAAAGCAAGCTATGAGAGACAATATTGTTGAACAGCTGATAGAAAAATATAATAAGAGAAGTGAAACTGGGGTGAGGAAGTATGGCACCACTCTCAGTGAGAACAACCATGATAACTTCTTTACACATGCTCTAGAGGAATCTATGGACTTTAGTCTCTATCTGATGAAGATAATTGACATAGTTAATACCACTCCCAACAATACAGAGCTAGGGGAAAAGATAAGGAAGATGGTTAGTTAGAATTTATAAAATGTCTTGGAACTTAGAGAGGTGTGTATTAAATTTGCGCCCCTCTATTTTTTAACCCCCTAAATATTAGTTATGGACGTAGGACTTCAAGTGTTATCGGATATTACAATTTATTCGAAATATGCAAAATTCATCCCAGAAAAGAAAAGAAGAGAAACCTGGGACGAGATAGTAGATAGATATGAGAACATGATGATTAAGAAATACCCTAAGCTTGAAGAAGCTATTAAAACAAGTGGGGAATTTATTAGAAGAAAGGCTGTACTTCCCTCAATGAGGGCTCTTCAGTTTGCAGGAGCAGCTGCTGAGGTGAACAATGCTCGTATTTACAATTGCTGTTTTCTTCCTATAGACAGCTTGCACAGCTTCAGTGAGACTATGTTCTTGCTGTTAGGAGGTACAGGTGTGGGATATAGCGTACAAAAACATCATATAGAGCAGCTTCCTGTCATTACAAAGCCTGGAAAGAAGCGCACCTACCTGATTGAGGATTCAATTATGGGATGGGCTGATGCTGTAAAGGTGTTGTTCAAAGCCTATATGGAGGGTAAGTTTATGCCCATATTTGACTTTAGGGCCATCCGTCAGAAGGGAGCAAGACTTGTAACAGCTGGTGGTAAAGCTCCTGGTCCTGAACCCTTGAAGATTTGTCTGGCACACGTGCAGGCTATTCTGGAAAGGAAGAAGGAAGGAGAAAAGCTTTCTCCTCTTGAGTGTCATGATATGCTGTGTCACATTGCAAACAGTGTGCTTGCTGGAGGCATCAGGAGAAGTGCTATGATTGCCCTCTTTAGCCATGATGACGAAGAGATGATTACATGTAAGTATGGAGATTGGTGGCAGATAAATGAACAGCGTGGAAGGGCTAACAACTCTGCTGTATTGGAAAGAACAGAAGTGTTGGCTACAGAGTTCTTCGATCTCTGGAAGAGAATAGAGGCTTCAGGAAGCGGTGAACCTGGGATTTATTGGACTAACAATAAAGACTGGGGCACTAATCCATGTTGTGAGATTGGACTCAGACCCTATCAGTTTTGTAACCTGTGCGAGGTGAATGTCAGTGATATTGAGAATAAATACGATTTGAACAATCGTGTTGCTGTAGCTGCGTTCTTTGGAACTCTGCAAGCTGGGTTTACAGATTTCCATTACTTGCGTCCCATCTGGAGACAAACTACACAGAAGGATGCTCTTTTAGGAATCGGTATGACAGGGATTGCATCAGGTGAGGTGTTGAAATATGACCTCAGCATTCCAGCATATACAGCCAAGGTGGTGAATTCTGTAATTTCTGCAGACATTGGAATCAATGAAGCATCTCGTATCACCTGCATAAAGCCTTCAGGTACAACAAGTTGTGTACTTGGAACATCTTCAGGCATACACGCATGGCATGCTCCCTATTATCTTCGTACAATTAGATTTGGAAAAAGCGAGGACATTGCCCTATATTTGCAAGTGAACCATCCTGAGCTGTGCGAAGATGATGTTCTTCGTCCTCATGATACATTATGTGTTCGCATCCCTATTAAGGCTCCAGAGGGCTCTATATTCAGAACAGAGACAGCTATTGATACGCTTGAGCGTGTTAAGAAGTTCTCTACAGAATGGGTGAGAGCTGGGCATGTTACAGGAGATAATACACACAATGTATCTGCTACAATTTCTATTGATAAGAACAGAAAGTATCCCTCTGTATTTAAAACTGATGTTGTTATAGACAATCATTCAAATCCTATAATAGAGGAATTTTTAGATGCTTCTTTAGATGAATGGGAAGCTGTAGGAGAATGGATGTGGGACAACAAGGAGTTTTACAATGGATTAAGTGTGTTGCCCTATTGGGGAGGAAGTTATGTTCAAGCTCCTTTCGAGGACATTACAGAAGAGGAATATAACAAGAGAATAAACGCATTACACTCTATAGATCTAACAAAGGTGACAGAGATAGATGATAATGTAGAGTTTGGCCAGACAGCAGCTTGTGCTGGTGGAAGTTGTGCTATAGAATAAGTTTTTTGTTTTTGATTTTAATGATTAATAAACGCCCCAATGTTTCTACATTAGGGGCTCTTTTTTTGTTAGAGTCGAAGTTTTGAATTAAATTTACAACCTAAAATCAATCAATTATGGCAAAAACAAAAGAGCCTGTAGAAGGCAAAAGTAAGTTCCAGGAAGCACTGGACAAACTCAACAAAACCTATGGGGAAGGGACAGTGCTTACATTGGAAAACAAGACAAATGGAGATTATGATGTGATTTCAACAGGATCTTTGGGATTTGACTACATCACATTGGGTACAGGAGGCTTTGTAAAAGGCAAGATGTATGAGCTGATGGGATGGGAGGGCTCAGGTAAGAGCACAATTTGTGGTCATGCTGTAGCAGAATGTCAAAAGAGAGGAGGCACTGTTCTGTATATAGACGGTGAGCATGCTGTTGACAAGCATTATTTTGAGGCTCTTGGAGTGGACACAACAAAGATGCTGATTGCTCAGCCTTCTTGCGGTGAGGAGGGATTTAATATTGCTATGGAGATGATCCAAACTGGTACAATTGATATGATTATCATCGATTCAGACTCTAGTTTGATTCCTAAGAAGGTGCTTGATGGTGAGGTGGGTGATTCATCTATTGGCAAGAAAGCTCTCTTGAACAGCAATGCCTATCCAAAACTTAAGAGTGCGCTTTCCCAATACAATGTTTGTGTTATTGTCATTTCGCAATATCGTGAGAAGATAGGAGTGATGTTTGGCAATCCCACCACCACACAAGGAGGGCATGCTCTGAAGTTTTATTCTGATGTCCGTATAGAAGTGAGCAGGAGTTTGGCCAAAGAAGGTGATGTCACCTATGGTAATATTACAAAGGTGAAGGCCATCAAGAACAAAATGTCTCCTCCTTACAGACTATCTCAGTTTGAGATTGTGTATGGTGAGGGTATTGACAAGCTTGGAGAGATTATGGAGCTCATCAATGAGTTTGAGATTGGTAGAAAGTATGGCAAGACAATGACCATCAACGAAACCAAATACAACCTTGAAGAGTTTAAGGCCATGCTTATGGACAATGAGGAGTTTTACAATAGCATTAAGGAACAAATCATTAACAAAATCAATCACACAGAAATCCCAGTAGAAGATGCAAGTGAAATTTAAAAAGCTTCATCCTGCCACCACATCCCCTTCTTATGCTAAAGAGGGGGATGCTGGCGTGGATTTAACAGCTGTAGAAATAATCAGCAATGAACCCTTCCAGATTGTGTATGACACAGGCATAGCTCTAGAGATTCCTGAGGGATTTGTAGGACTTGTGTTTCCTAGGAGCTCTATAAGAAAATACGATCTTTTCCTCAGCAATTCTGTAGGAGTTATTGACAGTGGATATAGAGGATCTGTGCAAGTGACATTCAATAAGAAAAGAGGAGTGGCTTCAAGAGTGTATGAGATAGGAGACAGGGTGTGTCAGCTCATGATTATTCCCCATCCGTACGTACAAATGATTGAAGCCAACCACCTTACAGAAACAGAGAGAGGGGAAGGAGGCCACGGAAGCAGTGGCAAATAAATGCATCACCTGTGGTAGGAATGCTGAAAGTGAACACTGTTTTAGATGCAAACCCAGAAAACCCTTAAATGTGAAAAAGTCACAAAAACAGGGCACAATATCCCTAAGAAACGACTTTTTCCTACAGATTTGGAGCAAAAGAAGGCATTTTTCTGAGATAAGCAACATCTACTTAGGCAGGGAACCACTTTCAACATATTTCCACCACATTCTTCCCAAAGAAAAATTTCCTGAGGCAGAATATGATGAAGATAACATAATTCTTCTTACCTTAGATGAACATACGAACGTTGAGAGCAACATGTATAAGTATGAGGAAGTGAACAAAAGACGAGATGAGTTAAAACTTAAATATGAAAGAATCAAACAGGGAGAGAAAGAACGAGATTAAATATAAAGTGACACTGAATGATGAGCAGAAGGAAGCTAAACGGCTTATTCTGGACAATCAGATAGTGATTATTACAGGTAGGGCTGGCTGCGGAAAGAGTCTTGTCAGTGCACAGTGTGCTTTAGATTTTCTCTTTAAGAAGCAATGTGATGAAATCCTCATTACAAGGGCTGCTGTAGAAGTGGGTCATTCTCTGGGGTTTCTCCCTGGGTCTCTTAGTGAGAAGTTTGATCCCTATCTGGAAGCATTCCTTGAGAATCTCACCAAGTGCTACGACAAGGTGAAGATAGATGAGCTCATAACAACCAAGAAGGTGAAGGCCCTTCCTGTACAATTCATTAGAGGAAAGACAATAGATGATGTGCTTATTGTAGAAGAAGCCCAGAATCTTACAAAGGCTGAGATGCTGGCCATCCTCACAAGACTTGGAAAGGATGGTAAAATCATCATCAATGGGGACAATGAGCAAAAAGACATACGAGATGAATACAACGGGCTCAGCTATGTAATAGAGCTGTCCAAGAAGATCAAGGAAATACAATGGATTAAACTCAAGCACAACCACAGAAGTGACCTTGTAGGTAAAATCCTAGACTTTGAATATCAAAAATAAAACAAACCAATATGCAAAATCAATTCTTTTACACTAGAAAAGAACTAGTGAGCGGTACTCCAGACAATCCTGAATTCAAGGAGTATAGAGACAGTTTTAACATCAATAAGGTGGTGAGGTCCATCACTGTTGAGGATGGAAGAGTGCTTATTCTTCTAGATGACCTTCACGAAAGAGCACAACAAGTGCCTGATGTTGACCCCAAAACTAATAAGATGAAGGGATATAAGAGGGAAAGAAACACCTTCCAGAGTGAAATCTATCTCGATCCTTCTGATGCCACTAGATTTGTAAATGCTACAGCTATTTAAAATAATAAAACCAAACGGTAAATTTCTAGGATACTTTTACAATTTTGCTTGTAACGAGAGTGTAGTGAAGATTAAATTTTACAAAGCAATACGTGAAGAGTACAGCGAATCTATAAATGGCTTTATTTTAAAGAGCATTGAAATTAACTTTAAGTATTTTTGGAAAAAAATGTAAAAGAAAAGCCCCTGTAAAAAGGGGCTTTTCAATTTCGTGTGACGAGGATTACACAGTTGCTTCCAGATCAGCCTTAGCAGCGTCGAGTTTCTCAACAACAGCTTGTCTAGCTTCGGGAGTACCGCCATCAGCAACCAGAGCTTCCAGAGCAGCAATTGCTTCTTCGAGAGAGGCAATAGCAGCATCTTTAGCAGCAACCAGTTCAGCAACTTGAGCTTGTTCAGCGTCAAGAGCAGCTTGCAGTTCGTCAACTTTCGCAGAGATTTCTTCGAGAGTAGCCATGTTTTAAAGGGGTTTTAGGGTTAAACAATATTGTTTATCTTTTGTATTGCAACATCCAAGTTTTTCAGGATTTCATTCTTGATACATGGATTTTCTGTAGCTCCTCCACCACCACTAATCAGTTGGTCAAGCTTTTTAGATATATCATCCAGTTTCTTTTTGGAATCCTCATCATCAAGTACATTGATGGTAATGTTAAATAGTGCCATAGGATTAAGTTTTTTTATTTTGAAAGTCTTTTACGTTTCATTGGGAGAGCCTGAGACTTCTTCATTCCAACTCCTGCCTCTTTCATGTAGGGTTTCTCAGGGTTCTTGTTGGGCACCTTGGGTGCTTTGCGTGGTTTTTCTTTTGGCATTCTCATAAATTCTCAATCATTTTTATGACATCCTTTAACAATTTAGCGTAGTTGGGATCTGTTGCATACCCTGCTCTAGCTACAGCATCAGCGAATTTATAAGGATCTTCCCTCACTTCTAATGCTTTTGCATACCTTTTATTCTTTAGAAAGAACTGGCTGTGCTCTGTAAAGCACTCCTCAGGAGTGTCGTATTTTCTGAAATAGTCCTTAACGATGTATTTGAACATCCTTATGCCGTTCCTCATGACAGGAGTGACACTAATCACTACGGGAAACTTCAGATCCATTCTCCTGCTGTATTCTGTTGTGGTGAGAAGCTGTTCGTTTCCATTCACCCCATCAGTGTCCTTTACACCAAAGAATGCGTTTCCTGGAGCCATATCTCCCCACCCACTCTCGATAGCTGCCTGAGCTAATGTAAAATATGCGTTTATTCCTGTTTTTCTTTCCGTCTCTACAGCAAATTGAAGAAAGGTGTTCACAAAGTCTTTTGGTTTCATAAACTTTTCTTAGTGAGTGCTTTTATAATGAGGAATAAAATTACTAAAAGATAGGGAATAATCAGGTATTTTCTCCAGGATTTAAGATGGTTCACCTCATATTTGAGCTTTTTGTTCTCGTCAATGAGCTTTTGGTTCTCTATAGAGAGCAACTTTATCTTAGCGCTGTCCTCAATGTATTTTGTAATAACCTGACCAGGAAGTTGCACCTTAACAGGCACCTTCTTAATAACCACCTTATTATTCACAGTCTTGATAGTGTCCCTGATGAATGTTGTATCAACAAGATCTGGACACTCAACCTCCACTTCTATAGTGGTGTCTTTAATGACGATTGTTGTGTCAGAGCTTGTCTCTATACATGGATAATTAGCTCTGAACTTCTCAAGAGTGAGCTCAGGCTTCTTCTCCATAGCCTTTTCTATCTGCTTTATGGCTTTCTTGTCTGTATAGCAAGAAGCTAATACGAGTGTGGCAAAAACCAAGCCTAATACATATTTCATGTCAAAATGTTGAAGATGAGCAATAACAGAATTGATGCAGCCGATAGCAACCATGCAGAGTTTATTCCTGCAATTCTCCTCAAGAGGATGTCTGTCTTAGCTGTATGTCCCACATACCACATAGGTTCATTACATACGTAGTTCCTAATGGGATTGAACAGAGCTCCTCTTATCAAAGGAAGACACACCAGTATTTTCCACCATGCTATTGTATAAAGCCAAGGAAGTGCTGATATAATATACAACCCACTCCCAGCCATATGCCAAAGATCCACCCTACGTTTAATTTGTATAGCAGTTCCTGACGTAGAGCTTCTTAATAGTTCAGCCAATCCATCGTGACAGGCTGAAACTATTATGAAGATGACAAGATGTAATTGAAATACTATCAAGGTTCCTTTTTGAAAAGCTGATCTTCAGAGTTTGTCAGCAAGTTTTTGAGAATATATCCCAAAGCAGCACTAGCTGCAATAGTTCCAATTGCTTTCCAATCAAACACCAAGCTTCCTGCTTGGATGGTTTGATAGACAATTGTAAGAACAGCTGAGAGCACAGACACTACAAGTCCTCTAAGGAAATCAGTGGCATTAAGGCTTAAAAATTTGGATTTCATAAGTTTGTTTTTATTGGTAACGCATTAAGTTTAAAATAGTGAGAACAAATGACACCAAAAAGAATCCCAATACAATAGGTCTTGCTGTTCCTGACATGTGAACCTCTCCCTCTTTCTTCATAAAGAATACATGTTCAACCAATACAAGGACACACAAGGCAGTTTGCCAGATGTAGAAACTTGCATCCACCTTTACAGGGGCATCTGTAGCAGTAGTTCCAAATATTGGAAATAGGATGAGGACAGCTATCAAGGCTGGAAGTTGAGCAAGAATACCTGGGTTTTCAAAAAACTTCTTCATTTTTTCTTCATTAGTTTATGTATAATCAATTCCAGGGTGACGAACCCTGCAATCACGGAAACAAAACTAAGAATAACCAGTGCTGTGTTGCTCATTTGTCAAGTTTTCCAATAAGATGGTTGAGTGCCTCACTCATCTTATCAATCTTATCATTCATCTTGTTAAGCTGCATTTGCACCTGGTCATACTTAACTTCTGTGTTTTTCTGGTTGAGCTCTAGGGCTGCTAGTCTTACAGATGTGTTTATCCAAAAGGACATTACACACCCGAACAACACTATGGACATACCGATCATTTCGCCAAGTGTTACGGATCTTCTAATGTTAATTGCCATTTTTGAATACGGAGTTTAGGATTAAATACTGGTTGGGTATAACGACTGGGTCATTTATAGAAACTGTAGCTACACTGGAACATCCGTTAGAGTCTGTCACTGTAAATGAATACAGTCCAGCTCCTCTTGTAAATGTTCCTGTTCCTGTATAGGGCAGAACACCTCCTGTGGCTGAAACAACAATATTCGTAGTGCCTCCAACAGAGGTGATGGATCCTGCTGCTATAGAGGCAACCACTTCTGTAGGCTGAGAAATAGTGATGGAAGCAGATGCTGTGTTTCCTAGGGCATCTGTAACCGTGTAATTATATGGACCAGCAGGTACGGTGAAAGTTCCTGTGCCTGTATAAGGCGCTGTGCCACCTGTTGCACTCACTGTAACAATTGTATTTTGTCCGTTACAATTGATTGTTGGGCCAGTTTGTACAGCAGAAGCACTGAACACTGCAGGCTGTGTGATGGATATGGATTTTGTAATTATACATCCATTAGCATCTTTGATGTTCACTGTATATGTACCAGCAGCCACTCCTGTAAAGACATTGCTTGATTGGAATGCTCCTGTGTTAAGAGAATATGTATAAGGACTTACACCTCCTGTAGGAACTGGTTGTGTGATGGTGGTGTTTCCACCGTTCACTGTAATGGTTCCTGATGTGGGATTGGAAGCTGTAAGAACAGCAGGCTGTGTCAATGTTATGGGTCTGCTTGCAGGACAGCCATTAGCATCTGTCACTATATAGGTGACTGTTCCTGCAGACTGTGGGAAAGTTCCAAGCCCTGTATAGGGAGATGAACCTCCTGATGCCCCTATTGTCACAGAGGATGTTCCTCCATTGCAAAGGATATTTGTGGGGTTTACAGAGGATGTCACTGAGAGAGCTGTGGGCTCTGTAATTGTAACGCTTCTGTTGAGGGTGCAAGCATTTGCATCTGTAACAGTTACAGTGTACGTGCCTGCAGGAATAGCTGTCCTGTTCTGTGTGGTTTGACCTCCATTCCAGAGGAATGTATATCCAGGAGTTCCACCATTCACCGTAAGAGTGATAGATCCTGAAGATGCCCCATTACAAGTGACATTTGTAGAAGCTACAGTGGATGTAATCACTGTAGGCTGTGTAATCACAACATTCGCAGAAGCTGTGGAGCCACCTGCATCTGTAACAGTGAATACATAAGTTCCAGCAGTTCTGGAGAATGTACCTGTACCAGTGTAGGGAGCAGTGCCTCCTGAAGCGCTTACAACAACATTCGTACTACCTCCGTTACAGGCTATTGTACCAGCAGAGGCTGTAGCTGAAAACACTGTAGGCTGTGTTATAGAGATGGTTCTTGCAATTGTGCAATTGTTAGCATCCTTGATGTTGATAGTGTAATTACCTGCAGAAACATTATTGAACACATTGCTCGTCTGGAAGGCCCCAGTATTCAACTGATATTGATAGGGTGAAGTGGCCCCCGTAGGAACAGGTTGTGTTATTGTTGTTGTGCCTCCATTCACCAAAATCGCTGGTGCTGTCGGAGTTCCAGCTGATAATGCTGTTGGCTGGTTGATCGTCTGTGATGTTGTTGTTGTGCATCCTTTAGAGTCGGTTATGGTACATGTGTATGTACCGATGGGCAATGCTGTTCTATTCTGTGTTGTCACACCACCTCCCCAATTGTATGTGTAATTAGGAGTTCCACCGCTTGCAACAACAGTGATGGTGCCTGTACTTCCTCCATTACAGAGAACATTTGTCTTGCTGGAATTAACAGAAAGCACTGGGGGCTGTGTGACAGTGATGCTGGTGGTGATGCTGTTTGGTGTGGGGGTGGCAGCATCTGTAACAGTGTATGTGTATGTTCCTGCTGTCACAGTGAAAGTTCCTGTACCGCTATATGGAGGAACACCCCCTGTAGCAGTGACAGTTACAGTTGCAGTGCCCCCTGCACAGTTAATCTGAGATGCAGTGGAAAACGCTGCAAGGCTTGTACCTGTAGCTGGACCATTATCAAAGAAGATGTTAGCGTAGTAGGGTTCAATTGTGGCCTGATTGTTATAGATGTTCCCTTTAAAATCTTTCTTTTGCCTGCCACTGAAAGCATATGTAATTGGAGAACCTGTTGCGTTATATTGAAATTCTGGAGTAATGTTTGGTGTAGAAACGCTAGCTGCATCCTTACCGCTGAACGATTGCCATCCTGCAAGTTTTATTGGAAACCCTGTGCTATTAACTGAATATGATGTCCATCCAAAAGGAGATAATGTATTATTGTTGTAATAATTATTATTCATAGTTCCAATTGCCCCAATGTCTATTTGCATTTCTGCTTGAGTTCTATTTTGTTGAGCATGCCAAAAGAAACATCTATTTGTTTCTTTATAATTTGAGCCTCCTGGTGTGGTGTTTACATAAAAACAATTGTTTGTAATAGTATTTAATGTAGGTTTGGGTATACCAGAATAATCGTTTATTGAAAAAGAAATCGGAGTTGCAAATGTTATATTGTTGGTAAGGGTTATGTTTTTTGGATTATTTAATAGTATGGCATAATTATTCCATATCCCCTGAGAATTAACTGAGTTTTGACTTACATTGTCGTAAGCAATTACATTGCTATCAATTATTACATTCATCGCACCTCCGTCCATGTACATTGGGAAATAAAGAGTTACATCATCCCCTGGCATACCATACACAATTTTGCCATTATTGACAAGAATGTTCCTTTTAATAACCCTGTTTGTCAAATTCCAAGTGCCACGAGCACCATACGAATAAATACCACCTCCATCAGTTTTATTCATGCAGGTATTACTGACTACATTTTCACGAATCAGGATATTATTACCATTTGTTGAGCCACCTATCTTAATTCCACTATAAGAAATTGAATCAACTACATTGTTTCGCACCGTTATGTTGTTACTCTCAAGAGCAATCCCAAACATAAGATCATTACCGCTTGCCCCCATGCCATCAATCATACCTATGGCTTTCACTTGATTACCTTGAATCAATCCACTATTATTGGCATAAATCGCACAAGTTCCAACATCTCTAATAGTATTATTTGTAATGGTATAAGACCCAAGAGGCTGAACTCCAAAATATCCTGCAAATCTTACGATGCTGTTCTTTAGCCTAAAGTTGCTCCCCGTTGAGTGAATCCCAAATCTGTTGCTACCTTGAATGTCTAAATTTTCTATGGTGACATCTGCCTCCGTAACCCTCACTAGGGTATCAAATACCGCTCCTTTAATCACTCCTGTAGGAACTGAAGTGCTAAAAAATGTAATGTTTTTAGTGGATGGATTGAAATACCATTCGTTTTGCACCGATAGGGTTGATGGGTGATTTTGGATGAAGTAACCAAAGTTTCCTATACCATACCACTTAGGATCGGGGTTTGTACAGCTAAATATATTAAGTCCTGTTCCTGTTTGCGAAAGAATTGGCATTACATCTAAAACATAAGGCTCTTTCCTTAAAACAAGTTCCCCACCTACAAAAGTTGTTGAAAGAGTTTGAGCAGAATTTACAGTGATGGGACTAATACCTGCAGTTAGACTATTTGTGTATGTTAACCAAGCACTTGGAGCATCTGCCCAATCGGGAAATCTACCCATTCTTATCATTACGCCATTTAAAGTAACAACCTTCATGTAAGATTTAGGAGATGCCGTAGCGGAGTTCCAAAGATTAGTTCCTGAATTTGTCCATCCAGAGAGTGTCTTAAAGCCTGTAATAATGGGAAGATTGCCTGTTCCGTAAGCTCCAATAATCACTCCTGCTTTGTTGACAGTGAGTGTCCCAAAGAACTCCCCTCCACGCTGGAAAAGAATAGAATCCCCAGCAACAAAACTTCCCATTGAGCTATTCACTTTAGAGGTGGTGGCCCAAGGGGAAGCTAATGTTCCAGGATTGGTATCATTACCTATATTAGAAACATAAAAATTTGTAGCGTTAGCTACAAAGCAATAAAGAACAAATAACAATAATGTTATTGCTTTTTTCATAAAATTTGTATTTTTCGTTGATTATTTACAGCCGTATTTGCATTTGCCCATCTTGCCACCAGTTTTCATCATTGGGCTTTTCATCATGTTTCCCATCATGGCTTTAGGAGCTTTGCCAGCTTTCTTCATAGCAATTGCTGTAGCAGCTTGCTTCTTAACCTTCATTCCTTTCTTAGCTTGACCCTTACCAGCTACAATAATGTCAGCTCTTGTAACGCCAGGGTTTTTATCAAACCCAGCCTTTACAGACTTCATACCGAGAGATGTGCCAGACTTAGCCTTGCTAGGAGATCCTAGACGAGAGGAAACACTGGAGGATTTGGGAGTGCTTGTACCTTTGCAGGCCTTCTTAATTGTTGCCATGATTATTTCTTTTTAGCGGTGGTGTCAATCTCTTCTACACATGTAGTGTCAGATTTAACACTCTTTAGGGAATCGATGATGGTAGAATCTTGTTTAACCTCTTCGGTTTCTACAGATGTACATGCTGTGAACAATGCAGACAGTGTCAATACGAACAATACTTTTTTCATTTTTTTAGTTTATTTTTAGTTAACAATTCCATTTTCTTAATGCCAATGCTTTTCTTGTAGGCTTACCGTTAGGCTTTTTCATAGGACCCTCGACCCCTGACATTCGAGCACAGAAACTTTTTCTTCTGTTTGCTGCTTTACTTCCAGGTTTAAGTTTAGATGGTGGGGTAGTTACAGCCATTTTCAGCTTACTTCCAGGATTTTCCCTCCTGTAGGAAGCAACACCCTTAGCATTCAATCCTCCAGATTCTGATTTTCCTTCTTTCTTTTGCCATGCTGCACTTGCCATTATTTCTTAGATTTAAATTTTTATATTTTTCCAAGTCTTTCCTCTATGAATATCTTTTATAGAGTAATAACTAAGTTTAAGATTATCTGCTACTTGCTTAGGGAGAAGTCCAGTTGATAATTGTTTTTTAATCTCAATTACCTGTTCTTCTGTAAGTTTAGCCATTTTGTGATTAGAACCAGATTTCCAATTCTTTGATAAGTTTTCTAGGTGTTTGGCTCTATAAGTTTCATCTTTCCAGTTTTCCTTCTGAGAAGCTGACTTTTTAAACTTAACCTCTTCAGTTCTTTTTATCCCAAGGTTACTGCCAGCAATCTTAGCTACATTATAATGTGGCTGTAGATTATCAATATATTCTTGTTCTGTTTTAAGAATCTCTTCAGTAGAACACTCACAAATAATCTCAAATTTAAAGTTTTCTTCTCCATGTTTGTTAACTGCTCTGATTAGTTTTACACAACTATTCTTGCCAGTTCTTATGTGATTTACATGGGTATAATACCTTTTTATCAGATTATTTGTACTTCCTATATAAAAATTACCATCTATTTCATTAGTAATTTTGTAAATAACTCCTCCTTTTTTCTTCTCAGAGAAGTATTTTCGTTTACAATCATCACTAATAGCTAGTATCATTTTCCTTTAGCTTTGATCTTTTTCTCCTGAGTCAACATAGCTTTGGTGGGAGCTTTAGGTTTAGCACCAGTTTTCTTATTCTGGGCTGCTTTGCTCCTCAAGTTATCCCAAAGTCCTCTTTGGGAATATGAGCCATCAGCTCTTTTCAGAATGGGTTTTTTAATAGTGGCCATTATTTCTTCTTTTTAGGATAGGGATTTTCTTTATGCCATTTCTTTGTGGCTGCTACACCTTGCTTAACTGTCTTGGCTTTAGCTTTCTCTGTAAGGTCTATAGTGTCCCATTTTCCCTTGTCTTTGGTGGGGTGGTTCACCATAATATGACCTTTCTTGCCTTTGCCAACACCTGTAGCACTTTCTTTCTTATATACAACATGCTTCTCACCACCAGCACTCACCTTCACTCTTCCTCCAGATTTCAATGTGCTTCCTTTGAACTGCCCCTTCTTTTTAACAAGAGGCCCCATAGGAACAGGAGTTACACCACGCATCCTAGGAGCATCTTGTAAAAGTTTCTTAATTGTAGGCATTATTTCTTGCGAGCTTTGGCCATAGCCTTGAATGTCTTAGCAAGAGCCTTAGCCCTACCTGTGCATCCTGGCTTAGTGATGGGGGTGCATTTACCCTCTGTACCTCTACGCTTAATGGAGGCTGTGGCTTTCTGAATCCATTTACCATCTTTAGCTTTAATTGCCTTCAATTTAGGTTGTGCAATAGGAATCATTTCATTTAAAATGTTCATGTTCTTTTTTCCTGCAGAATCTAATGTAGGTTTGCTTGCTTTATATATAGCAGATTTTTTTATAGCAAGACTGTCTCCACCTTGTGCTTTCTTAATTTTCTTAACTGTAGCCATGGTTATTTCTTTTTAGACATTTTACCACCTTTCTTCATGTTGCCAAGCGTGCGCTGTTGCACTTTTGTGAAGGCCCCTTTGGGATCTACCATAGGAGCTTTCTTAGTGGTTTTGGTTACACCAGCAGCTACAAGGTCTCCCTTCTTAACTGCACCACCCATCTTGAGCTTCTTTTTTGTAACACCTCCCATTTTCTGCTTGGCAGGTTTTTTAACACTTGGGGCAGCTTTATTACCAAACTTTCTTTCAAACGCATTATATGTATCGTTGTACTGCTCAAGAATTTTTTTAGGAGCATTAGCATTAACCTCTTCACCTCTTACATCTCGCAAGGTGTCAGCATTGCGGTATTTCTTCTTGAGCTCAACCATAGTCATGCCCATATTTTTCGTAACAGGCTTAGGAGCATTTTGATACTTCTTTATTGTCCTTTTCATATTCATTCGTTTTAAATTATTATTGTTGACCATCTTCTGTCACCTCTTTAACCACACCAGCTTCTACAGCCTTTGCAAGGGTGGATTCAACCACCTCATTTGCTTGGTTGGCCAAAAGAATCTTGGCTGCTTCAGGAGTGTTAAGGATGGCTCTGAGCGTGTTCAAAACCAGTCCAAATTCTGCTCCAGACAGTGTGAATTGGTCTTCTGGAGTCCATGTGTACTTCTTGCTGGGATCATAGGAAGCAACTGCTTCACCTTTAACTACTTGCATATTATTTAATTTTTGGTTTAAGAATGGCGCAAATCTATGTAATTAGTTTGATATTTCCAAATCTTTTTTTTAATCGTACACTCGTATTTCTATAGGAGTATTTAATAATATATCATCAGATTGTGACCCTGTGTTGTCAAGAGACCATAGTGTTATTGAGCTGTCTCCTCCTATTCCAAAGTTTACTAATTCACCAGGGTTTAGATTTACAGAATTTCCAATAAGAATAAATGTCTTATCTGTAGTGAACAAGCTAGATGATAATATACTATATCTTCCTACAGTAGAATATTGATATGTAATTGGTCCGAGGGTGTTTTCCAACACTATTGCTGTAGGATCATTTCCATTAGTTTGTGTCAGCAGGGCTGAATACACTTTATAACCCCTTGATTTTGAAATCAATAGGTCGAGATTGAGCCATTGTTTAGGGGCTTTTGCTTGTTGGGGGTTGTTCCCAACAATCTTGTCCCAAAAGCCTGTCTTGATATATGTGGGCATTTTGTTTAATTTAAATCTATATCAAATACAATGGTGGCTGAGGCTTTCATGCTCTTCCCCATGTTTAATTTTATCTGTAAGAGGTTGTGGTATTTCAACAGCTCTTTCAATAGGAGTTCGTTATACTTCGGAAGGGATGTAGCTATCCTAAAATGATAGGAACGTGGAGTCTTGGTGATCTCTAGTGAACAGAGCTCATCCACAGACTCCACAATTCCGAACAAATGATTGAAATAAGCAACATCATTATCTGACATCACTTCAGGAAAATACTTTTTTACTATCCGCATTAAGACAGTGTTAACAGGTATTTGGTTTTAGCTGCTTCTCCAGACAAAGACTGAGCTATATTCTCAATGTCAGGCATTCCGTTAGAGGATGCGTAACTTTGAAGCTCCTTTGCAAAGGACATAAGATCACTCACTACAGATGTAGCTATTCCAATAGAATAGTCTCTGAGCATGTCATGTTTCATTGCTTTAGGACGCTTTCCTGAATAGCCCATCATCTTCTCAACAATCTCATCCTTGAGGTCAAACACCTTGTCATACAGTCCACCAAGAGCTTGGTGCTCCGCATAACTCGTTGTCTGCCAATGCAATAGATGCAACTGGTCAACAAAATGTGTAAGCTTGGCAGCAACACTGTCCAGGGATAGGGAGGAAGATCCCCCCATCATTCCTTCTGGAAAAATAGATAGCATGGTTTTTGGTTTTATATATTACGGGTTGTATGAAGACGTTACAGTGATGTCGCATCCTCTAAAGGTTTCAGCCATATCTTCAGAAAGCGTAACAATAATGTCTGTTCCGTTTTCTGCTACAGAGAATGTGCCAATAAATCCAAATTGCAGATTCAAGGCTGCTACCACCGCTGTAATAGTGGTAAACGCTCCGACAAGTACAAATGATACGTTTTGTTCTGTACCATCACAAGCAATGGATACAGAGAAGTTTGTACTGGGAAGAGTGTCACCAGGAGTGGTTATAACAGAAGGTCCATTGCAGCATTGATAGGCTTGCACTTCCATCCATTTGCCCACTTTGGGCTTTTGTTTTCTCAGAATGAGGCTACTTGAAACAACTCTCCCACTTCCATCGAAGCGGACAAAGGCTTTTAAGTCTCTCTTATTAGGTGTCATAACAGTTGTTTTTTATTGTTTAAAAATTAAGGTACGAGTTTAGATGTGATTTGAATCAGCTTTTCCAGCTGCTTTGAAATTTGCCATAGAAGCTTTGCTTCTACGCTTGATCCGATTTGTTGATTGGGAATACTCATTGTTAGAGGTTTTAATTTATGTTAAAAAATTGTTTCTCATTATCTCCCCTGTCCTCTGTATTTAGAGACAGATTTGGCTTTAGGACCTTTACACTTGGTTGGTTTACCACCCTTTCTTCTTCCAAAGGATACTTTTCTAATGTCGTTTGTACTTCTTGCCATGGTTTTTTAGTCTATTATGTTTGTAAAAAATGCTTTTGATGTCAGGTCTTCTTGATTTTTGGAAGCTCTTTCTTCAGCTTTCTTTATTTCTGCCTCTGTAAAGAGAAGACATCTCTCGTTCTTTCCGTTAGCATCTTCCACCCATACAGAGACATACCAGGGCTTAGCGTTGGAAAACTTCTTTTTCTCTGTGTTCCAAACCTTTACAAGTCTTCCAGCTTTAATCTTCACTTTGTCAATTAAACTTGCCATGTTATTATTAGTTTAGTTTCACCCATGTTGTTCCATTATATCCCCACCATCCCTTGCTTGTTATAGTGGTTCCACTTCCATCTGTAGAATACACCATCAAGCCTTCAGCAGGGCTGCTTATGAGCTCTGCTTGTGCTCCTGTCATTCGGGGAGGGAGAAAGCCTTGGGTTGTGGAGGTGATGTCCACCACAGCTGAGGCAGCTGGAGTGACTGCTCCTATCACCACCTGACCACTTGTAGCTCTCAATGCAATGTGTGATGTTCCATTAAGACTTGTTAATGTGGGTCTGTAGTCTATTCCTATTGTTTCACCAGAGTAGGTCCCTGTAAAATTGTATGTTGGCCTAAGGCTTATCATGCTATTATTAGCACTGCCAGTTGTTCTTATCACTGTTCCTGATTGTAAACTAATAGGAATCCATGCCTGGCTGGTAGGAACTGTAGGTGCGTCTCCATCCAAGTTGATGATATCTCCCTGTGACCAACTTGTACTCCTTGTCAAATGCCCTTCTATTCTATTTTCTGTTGCTGAAAATCTATTGAGCTGTGCATTTATTATGTTTGTTCCATTGCCACCATTTTGTACTTCTAAATTACCCTGCATATATTGCGCTGTTGCACCAGCTGTTCCTATTATATGCAATAAGTATGATGAAGCTGTAGGTGTAAGACTTCCCATATTAAAACTACCAATACCAACATTACCATTTAAATATGTAGATGGTCCAGTGTTTCTAAATCTTATATTTCCTTGTCCATCGCCAAGAATTACATTGTCTGATAAAGTGTAGGAAAATCCATTCATCTCAATTCCTGAACCAATCACTGTATTATTTGAGCTTGATGTACAAAGCTGAAAATTACTAAATCCAATTGATGTGTTTCTATTACCAGAAGAGGGTCTGATAAAATTTTGCGATCCAACTATTGTATTTTCATCTCCTACACCTCCAGGAGCTAATCCACCGTTACCAGCTGAAACACCAATTGTTACGTTATTATTACCAAGACCTCTGTATGAGGATGATTGATAACCTATGAACACATTAGAATTTCCGCTTCCTAAAAAAAGACCAGCTCTATTACCTAAGGCTGTATTTCCCGTGCCACTTGTCAAACTTACAATTGCATTGTTTCCAAAATAAAGTGAACTATTTGCTAGAATTGAAGTTCCAAATTTTGTTCCTAAAGTTGCATCTTCCACTGTTACATCTGAGGTGAAAGTTTTACTTCCTGCAAAAGTTTGTGTTCCTGTTGTAACAACTCCCCTAGAAGTGGCTCCTGCATCTGGGACATTTAATGTAATAGTTCCACTTGTTGTAACTGGGGATGTACCAGCTCCAATGTTAATATCAGTGCCAGTTGTACCTGTAGTTAGTCCCACAGATGTCACTGTTCCACCGCTAGATATAGGTTGCGTACTAAGTACACCTGTAGGGCTTGCTACTACCATTCTTGTACCTGACCCACCAAGACTACTTATTGTAAGATCTTTGGTGGTTTGATTCCAATTGAAGGAAACACTATCTGTAGCCAATGAGCCTGTGTTAGCATCTATATAGACAACAGCTGTCCTTTGGTAGGTGGAGGGTGGTCCACTGGCGTTAACTAGTGTATCAAAGACATTTACATATGTAATCACTATACCATCCACTGGAACAATGGGGGCTGCTGGATTGACCAAGCTCTCCACTCCCTGAATATAACTCAGGGTATCTGCTCCAGTGATGTAAATGAGGTCTGTTCTAAAATAGTTTGTACTAGCCCTTGTTATTGGGAATGCCTCCCCAACATTTTGTGTATTCACTGTTCCGTTTCTTTTCCAAACTATGGGTGGTGTGACATTAATCACTGTGTCTGTCTGCACTATTCCAGCAGTGATGAGACCAGTTCCAAATCCTGTTGTACCATTATATACACTGTCTAGGAATGCTTGTGCAAGGTAGATGGTGTCTCTCACCCCTGTTGTATCTATACGAATAGGATATTTTGCTACGATTGTGTCAGGAGTGGATGGGCCACCACCACTGGAACTTGCCTTTACCCAATTGGTGCCAGTGTATACATATATGCTACTGTCGCTTGTAACATATCTGATTTGACCAACATCCCTACCACCTGGGATGTTCCTGAGGCCAGGAATTCCAATAGGAATTGTAAGAACGGAATCAAATAACATTCTCTTAACAGGACCATATCCTGCCTGAGGCATTGCTTGGTAGATTTGACCAAAGGAAGCCACACTCAAAAAAAGAAATAGAATAGTTAATAGACGTTTCATAATATTATCTGTATAAGAATATAAATAGTTCATCACTCTCAACAACATCCCCTATAGGGAGTGTCACTGTACCACCGCTCACCTGCAGATATAGTGAATTTGATGTAGGTGAAGATGTGATTCCTTTTGCAAGGCCAGACCTAAAAGCCAAAAGAAGTGTCTTACCCTGTAGGCTAGGCACTGAAAAAGAGTTTTCTCCAGGCGTAGGAACAACATATGTTGTCTCCACTGAAGAACCAGATGGCTGCACTAGTTCCTTAAAGAGAGCCTCTATCTTTGTTAATGTAATCTGTACATTGTCATTTGTGACAATTCCTGTAACAGGAAGGTTGGGACCTGTATAGAATACACAATTTGTGTTCAATTTTATAGGACACGGATTAGGAGGGCAAACTATATTCATTTTATTAATGTATTATGATGTTTGCAATGTTGCACCAAACTGCCTGATGACATCATGTATCTTTATAGATACATTTTCTCCAATATTGTTAAAGAAGTCATATTGGCCAATCCAGGGAATAGTGCTTGGAGTGCTTATTTCTTCCCCTGTTACAGGGTTGATGGTTATTGTTGGCTGTATCAGTTCTGGATCAATTGGCACACCTGTGAGAGGATTCACTGGGATGTTATTTGTAGCAATCTGCTCCCTCTTATAAGGAGGAATAAACTGTGACAACTCATTCCCATAACTGCCGTCCTCATTTGCAGCATAGGTGGTTATCACCCAAGACAATGTGACAAACTTCTCAGTGGTGTTATACACCAAGGCAAACAACTTTGCCTTTCTTTTAAGGACTGTTGAGTCAACTACAATGTCAGGTATTTCCAATATAATGTCCATAGTTAGTATATATATACAGAGAAATAAGTGCTAATGTTTGTCCAAGCAGAACATGCCTGAGATGCAGGAAGAGACGTTACGGTGTTTATGACTCCTCCAAAAAGCCTACTACTATTCGTCGTAAGCGGTGCAAAATAGTTCTGATTGTTAAATATGCTTGTGCTTCCAATAGATGGCGCTGTTGTCTGTGCAGAAGAACTGTACAACATTCCAATAAAATAAACGCCTGCTGTCAATACAACAGGGGATGTCCAAGCGACCTGAACCCAAGTGTTGGAGGCATTCTTCCAATTATTACCATCATTTGCAGTGATTGCAATCTGTGTAACAGTTCCACCACTATATGAATATAACCCTAAGCCATTAAAGTTATTTGCAGTGAATACACCCTGTGTCACCTGAAAAAATGCCACACCTGTGGACGTAGTATCTTTCTCCAAATACACAGCATTAAAATACGACCTTGTAGACACCATTCCTGTGCCTGTGTTTGGCATAAACGAACCACCTATAGGGCTACTCTTTATGGGAGACCCTAGTGCCTGTATTGCCTTTAGTTGCCAACTATCTACCCCTGAAATGCTACCCGTAAATGTCTTATTCCCTGCAATTGTCTGTGCACCTGTTGTTATTACACCCCTTGCTGTTGCTGAGGCATCAGGAAGGTTGAATGTATGTGTAGTGCCTGCGGATGATATAGCAAAGTTTGTACCTGTTGTTCCTGTAGCAAGTGTTTGTGTTGCACCTGTAAGCCCCCCTAAAGAAGTAATGGCGGACGTTAAATAGGTGGAATTGTCATAGTTTATTGTAGTACCTGTAGCCTTAACAAAACCTGTTCCGTTAAGCTGTGGTTGTGCATATGCTTTTACAGCCTTCTGTGAAGGAACAAGAAGATCACTATCTGCTGCTAGCGTAGGATCTGTATCTATAGGAACGCCACGTGTAGTACCTTGGGCCATGTTTATTATCTGATTTCTCTAAATTTTATTGAAGCATAAACAGTTTGTGTACCACTTAATGATGTAGCTTTAAGAGTTAATGTTCCTAAAGATCTTTGTAACCCTGCTGCATCAAGTGTAATAGGGTAACGTGAGATGATTGCTGTATTAGTTACACCTTTAGCACCACCTGCTGAAGCTACAAATCCACCATCTATTACAATAGCAGGACTACCGCTAAGCGTTCCCAATACATTATATTCAGAACTGGAGTATGTCGCATTTACATTATTATATGTAGTGGTTCCACTTATAGCTTGACCAACACACAACTGCCATTGTATAGGTTGATTACCTCCATTATATATCTCTACATCAATATAAGCCACTCTTGTTCTGTTTGTTATGCTATTGAATGTAGTTTTTGGTCTAAGACTCAACATGTGTGTACCGCCTGTAGTAACACTTATAGGTCCTGAGTCTTGCTGAAATGTATATCCATAAACATTGATATCTTCAGATCCTCCTTCAGATATGACAGCTGAACACAAGAAATACATTGTTGTACTCACTGTTCCTGTAGAAGTCATACCACATCTTACAGGAAGATTGGCTGATTGTATATATGGAGGTGTAATATTGTTAGCATGAAGAAACTGATGAGCATATATAATCTGACCACCTATATCAAAACCTATTCTCACCCTACCTGCATAAAGTGCTTGTATATCTATAACTAAAATCTGCACTTTAGTTATATCTAATGTTATACCACTAGCTCCTGTTCCGTCTAACTTATCTAAATTCCAAGAAGACTGAGTCACTGTAAGATTTCCACTAGCTGTAGCTGAATATAGTTTAAACTGTTTGGTGGTTCCATCTAACTGAAATTCTACACCATTCACACCATCAGAATATCCTGCAAACTTAAGTGTGTTAGCTACAGCAGACACCATATTAAATGTAACAAATGCAAGTTGAGATCTTCCAGGTTGATAAGGAAGATATTCATAACTCTGCATATAAGCTTTACCACCTGTTGGAGTGGAGCTAAATGTCATTAAAGCATATCTATTAGTAGCATCATGAGTTACAGTGGCTCCAGTTCCATTAGTAATTTGTTCATATATAATAGGAGCAAGATCATATGTAA